>Ga0070703_10000602_pt1 | contig 12866 bp, 10 predicted proteins | sample KBSK5251metaG_FD_65453 | JGI IMG/M metagenome (GOLD analysis project Ga0070703, IMG submission 65453) | Corn, switchgrass and miscanthus rhizosphere microbial communities from Kellogg Biological Station, Michigan, USA - KBS K5-25-1 metaG | ecosystem: Host-associated > Plants > Roots >... | reverse complement strand
CGTCGACCTGCTGAGTGATGAACTGACCCCCGGGCGCAAGGATGCGCTCGACGCTTGCGACATCGAAGGCCTCGTGTCGATCGACGGCGAGGTGGAACGAACCGTCCGCGAAAGGCAGCGATGAGCTCTCGCCCTCGACTGGCTTTCCCGTGTTGTCGCGAGCTGGCGGGACCTGGATGACGTCGACGCCGAGCGGCTCGAGTCGCGCCTTCGCGATCGCGACGTTCGGCAGCCACGCTTCGGTCGCGACGGTACGCGGCGGACGAAACGGCAGAGCGGCGAGCCACTCGCCGCCGCCGGTGCCAAGGTCAAGCAGGTCAGGCGAATCGCGGGCAGCCTCCACGACCGCGGCGGTGTAGTCCCATGGCAACGGATCCGCGGTGATACGGCCCTCGATCCAGCTGAAGTCCCATCCGGTAAAAGGCTGACGCTCAGCCTCGTCGATGAGCGCGTCGACCGTAGGGGTCATGTGAACATCACCGCTGTCGCTCCGTCACGGCCACGGGAGCATCGTAGGTGGAGCGCTGGCGCGATCACGGCTCAAGTCCTCATCTCTGCGACGATTAATTGGGTACGGTCTTAGTTCACCGTTAACTCCCGAGCGAACAGTGTTGACTGACGAGCTCGAGCCATCGCACAGAATCGAAGCTACTTACCTCATCGAAGAGCGCCCGCGCCGCAGCGACTCCGCCCGAGCGCTCAGCGTCTATAAACGGCGTCGCGTCGAGATGTAGCGCCTTCTGAGGATTAGGAAGCCAAATCGTGAGCTCAGCGGACCAGCAAGCTGAACACGAGCCAACACACCATAGTCGCCGGCCGCGGCGGCATCTGAACTGAAAGGACGTGGTCCGTCAGGTTAAGCCACAACGGTGTTTCGGAATTGCTCGTGAACCGAGGGCGGTCAACGTTTGGTTTGGTTGGAAGCCGATTGGTTCACGGCTGAGGGCACATGGGCGGACACGGATCCCCTAGCGGCGCGCCCGTGTACGCGATGACTGCGAACAGGAGAATGATCGGCAGCACCACCCCGGCGATGAGCAGCCCCGCCGCCCGAAAAACCACGCGCAACGGCAAAGGCATCACCTGGAACATGCGACTACGCAGGCCGAAGGCGATTCCGCCGGCAATGCCAAGACCAATCGCTACGAATGTCGTGCCGACGAGGAACTGGCGAAGCATTCGCGAAGCCTACCGTCAGATAGCGCAACCGAAGACGCGTTCCTGTGTCGTCGGGTCTAAGCGACCTTCCGCGACCAGAGGTAGGCGAGGTAGGCCTGAATCTTCGACCAAATAGCGACTGTCCATAGAGCGACGACTTAGTAACCGGCGCAAATTTAAGCGTTCTCGGTAAGAAGATCCTCGGTCTGAGCGCTGGAACGGGTCTCGCCGACGCCTCGGGCGCCAGCATCATCATGAAGGACGTGCGGGTCTTCGTAGCGGGTGCGGCGGGCGCGATCGGTCGACAGCTGGTACCGCTGCTGCTGGCAGACGGACACGGAGTCACGGGCACCACGCGCAACCCCGCGCGGGTCGAGTGGCTGCGTGCGACCGGCGCCGATCCGATCGTGCTCGACGTGTACGACGCGAGCGCGGTCCGAAGAGCGATGGCCGCTGCGCGACCTGACGTCGTGATCCATCAGCTCACCGACCTTGCATCGGGCTTCGCTCCGGAACAACTCCGCGCGAACAGCCGGCTCCGTCGGGTCGGCACCCGACATCTCGTCGAGGCGATGCTCTTGGCGGGCGTGACCCGTCTAGTGGCACAGAGTGGAGCGTGGCTCTACGGCCCAGGTCCTCTACCCCACACGGAGGATCAGCCCCTGCCCGAGCCCAAAGCGGAGAGCGACGATCCCGTCCTGACGGGTGTTCGCGAGCTCGAGCGCATGACTCTGGAGACTCCGCGCATTGACGGCGTCGTGCTGCGATATGGCTTCCTGTACGGACCAGGCACGGCGTATCCCCAGAGAGACGACCTGAAGAATGGGCCGAGCGTGAGTGTGCTGGACGCGGCGCGCGCTGCTGCGCTGGCGGCCGATCGCGGCCTACCTGGTGTCTACAACATCGTCGACAACGACGACGCGGTGAGCAACCGTCGAGCGCATGAACTGCTCGGCTGGGCACCATCCCTGCACTGAGTTCCCATCGTGTTGCTCGAGGCATGCATCGAGTGTCGACTACACGGCGTGGGCTGAGCGCCGTCTGAGAGCGAACGTGATCAGTCCAACGAGCATTGCAGCGGCCAACAGCACGACAGCCCAAGTAGCGTCCGTACCTGTCGAGGGAAGCTGCGACGGCGAAGCTACGGCCACAGCCGAGCTGAGCGGCGACGCGGAGGGGAGCGCTGAGCCGAGAGGCGAAGTGGTGGCGACGGGTGACGCCGTGAGCGCGAGGCTCACCGTGAAGTCCGTCAGGATCCCTCCCGCAGTCTGCGAGAACACGACGGTGCCGTCGAGACATACCTGCGAGCCGGGGGTGACCCCAGACGCGATCACCTGGTTGAAATTGTGCGGCGTGCTGCCGGCGGGACCGGTCGAGCCCTCCCACGATGCGGGGTAGGTCGTCCCGCCGATGACGAGTTCGCCCAAGCGCGTCGAGGTCGGCGGTCGATACGAGACGAACGTGCCGCATTGATGAACTGGACCTGGACCGACCGCGGGTGCGCTCGCGGCTGGTGTGCTCGTGGGCGATGGTGCAGGTGTCGCCGCCGGATTCGGCACGAGGCTCCATCGGATCAGAAGATTCCGGGTTGTCTGCGACACGGCTACCGCACCGCTCAAGCAGACATTGCCGCCAATCGTCGCCTGCGGGCTGAGGTTGTTCGGTCCCGGCGTACCAGAGAGAAACCAGATCTCATCGACCAGCGACGCCAGCCCCTCGTTGTTCGTCACCGTCGGAGCATCGAGGTTGTGCAGCGTTCCACAGAGAGCGATGGCGTCTCCCGCGCGCGCCCCATCGCGGAGCACCCCAACCGAGCCGTTGAAGAGATCTGTGAAGCCATCCGCGAGGAGGCGGAAATCGCCTAGAGCGCACGCGACGACGCCGACACGAAGTTCGGTCGCGGCCGGGAGGTGCACGTTACGCCCGAGTCCGCCGACCCGGTACGTCCGGCCCTCGATGCTCACCGTTCCGCCGCTGGGCGGGTCGCTCAGTTCGACCGCCGTCACGGTTCCGCAGCGGCGCTCAGCGGCTAGGGCAGGCGTCGAGAGGGTGACGAAGGACAAGAGGAGCACCAAGAAGGATGTGTACCCGCAGAGGCGTGCCACACACGTATGCTGGCGCGCGGCGCCGTCGACGGCATGACCGTTTAGTTACCAGCTAAATCTGGCTGCGAACACGGAGCAGAACGTCGACGATTCGTCAGGCGCCGCCCCGGGACGCATCAGCTCATGCCTTCGCCAGGCCGGCGAGCAGTTACGAAGCCGATCCTCACGGAGCTCCTCGGCGTGTGCGCTCGAGCGCGGCTGCGGATCCCGACGCCGCCGTTTCCTCCGAGTCAGGGACTCGCGAGCATTGACGCCGCGAGCCCCTCGCCTTGCGCCAACGTGAACTGGACCACTCGACCGCTCGCGACGTCAACGCCAGCGCCGCCGCCGATGAAGAGCGCCGAGCCATCTGGTCGGAAGAAGAGTCCGCCGCGTTGACCGCTGAATTCGGTGAGCCGCTTCCGGGTGCCGTCAAGCGACCAGAGTTCCACTGCCTGTGATCCTGGCGGAGTCGTGACCACGACCGCGAGTTCGCGCGCACCCGGACGCCAGGCGGCGATGCCCGCCCCCGAGCCAGCTGCAGGGCGCAGCTCCTTCTGGTCATCGAAGTTCGCGAGTGGCCAGTACCGGATCACCCCGTCGGGCTGCGACACGGCCATCATCAACGTCGCGTCGGGAGATGCCCTCCCCAGGATCAGCCGAGCCGGCATCTCATTGCGTTTGATCGCCCGCGCTTCGGTGATGACCAGGTACGCACCCGCGCCGCCGGAGGCCGGGGTTTCCGCGGCCGCGGTGACCCGGTTTGGGCGATCCCATGCGAGCGCCGCGAGATAGCGCCCACTCACGCGCGTGAGCTCCTGGATCGAACCCGACGCGAGGTCCAAAGTCCGCAGCGCCGCGTACTCCGGAGCCACGCCCTGCACGCCGCCCTTCATCGCGACGAAGAGAAGTCCCGTGCCGTCCGCTGACCAAACCACGTTGCTCAGGAACTCGTCGCCCAGGCGGATGATGGTGCTGCTCGACGCGCCGGCTTGATACAACGCGAGCTCGCTGTTGCCGGCGCTTTCGAAGTGCCAGTACGCCAACCGGCGCCCGTCGGGAGACACCGCGCCATTCAACTGACAGAGGTATCCACTACCGAGCGGCGCGATGACCTGGCTCCGATCTTCGCGCCGGACGTACGGCGGCGTGCCGGGCGGGGCGCACGGCTTGTCGACGATCACCGCAAAGCGCTCCGCACCCGGAAGGGCAGCGCTGACTGGGTTCGAACTCGACGACGGGGCGGGCGCCGATGTCGTTGGTGTCGCACCCGCGACGCCGACGCTCGGCGTCGGAGATGGGGATGCGGTCACCGGTGTAGCGGGCATGAGTGCTCTCGCTACGTAGAGCAGCGCGACACCGCCGACGAGAATGAGCAGGACAACGGCGACGGTGGCGAGGCTGCGGCGCATCCCAGCAATCATCGGTGTAGTACGGCGCGCAACATGACCGAATCGTCATCGGCATTGGCGGGCCCGAGCCCGCCGGCGCACATGCGCCGGTGATGATGACCGCGGCGTCATGACGACCGGGTCCCGAATCAGCACGATCCAGGCGTGACGCGGACGCTGTGCCTGCTCGGGCTGCTGTTCGTCGTCTCCTGTACCGATTCGCAGAGCCTCGCGTCTCCGTCGCTATCCCCCACGGTCGCAACTCCAACGGCGACCGCTACCGCGTCACAAGCCCCCACAACGCCAGCACCCACAACACCAGCACCGACCGTGAATCCGAATCCCTGTATCGCGGGATCGGACAACCCTGCCTGCCCCTTCGAGCTCTTCGTGGATCGCCTCGCGGTCGCGCTTGAGGCATCTGATTACGCGGCCCTGCGTCCGCTCATCACCCCCACCGGCTTCCTGGGTGTGCAGAACGGCACGGGTTTTACCGGTAATGCCCCGACGGCGACCCCCGACCAAGTGATCGACCGGCTTCAACGAGGAACGCCCGACGGCAAGCTGCGTGTCACCGTGCTGCGTCGCCCTGTGACACGCACGACGACGTTTATGCCACCCGGTAGTTGGTACGTCGTCTCGACGTTCTTGCAGTTCGACAATCAGGTGCAGCAGAGGGTCTACCTCATCCTTCGCAGCGAGACGGGAACCGTGTATTGGTCCGGGGCGCTGTACAACGTGCCGCCGTAGCGTTTAAGGCGCGCGCACGTTGGAGGCTACTGGCTCTTTCGGTGTCGTCGATCCTGCCGTGATGCGTCAGACCATTGCTGCGTTCCCACGCGCGCCCCCGAAAACCGCGCTCCTACACGAGTGGGATGCGGAATTTCCACGGCCCGCGGACCTGGATCAGCGGGCGCCGGAACGCAAGCGTCCCCCCGGTCAGCGCGCGGTCTCCAAAGATCTCGATGCGGCTGGCCGGCTCCGGCTGTCGCATGTCCATACCCGGTTGGGTGCGGAAGCCCAAGTTGCAGAAGTCACCGTCGATGAGGGCGGGCCCGGGCCACAGCAGGCGGCGGTCGCCCTGCCAGCCGCCGAGATCGACATCGACACCGAGTGCCGGCTCACGGAATCTCGGACTACGCGCCCTCGGATTTCCCGGAACGCGCATCGTGCCGAGCACACGAATCGCGTAGCGCCCGAGTCGTAGCTCGACCGGGGTTGTCACAGGAAGGTCAACGATGTTCGTAGTCACTTGCTCCTCGACGTAGACATACGGAACGCTGAGCTGGAGCTCGCGCGCGTCGGGATGCACGGGCGGGAAGAGAGCGAGCGTCTTGTGGTCATACCGTCCGTCCGGTTCCTGCCACCGCTCCACGTACACGCGACCGCTCTCATCGCTGAGCGACAGCGCGGTCGGACCGAGTCGGTGGCCGGCATACGCGCCGATGCCAGCGCAGCACTCGCCGTCCGGCACCGTCGCCTCTATCTCGATCGCCGTCTCCTCGCGCGCGGTAGCCACACCGCCGACGCTGACGCCGATGCCATCGTGCGTGACCGAGGCGTTTACGTCCCGGCGCGGCGTCGCCGTGTCTGGACCGAACGGCGTGAACTGCGCACCCAGATGGAACTCGCCGACGCCGGTGATCTCGATCGAGATGTCGACAGGACCGGTCCAGCGCGGGATCACGTTCGTCGAGCTGATGCGACGAGGGACGACGCGCTGCCTCGCGCCTTTCAGCAGAAATGTCCCCTGCGTGACGACGCGCTGGTCCTCGCCGCTCCGGACAGCAACGATCTCCTTGCGCGGCTCCTCGTCTTCATCGCCGCTGAGACCGGTGAGGTAGTACGCAAGGTCGGTTCCTTGTCGCGTTGCGATGAGCTCTGCGAGCGTGAGAGTGCGAGAACCATCAGAAGCGTGAACTGGCGCGACGAGCCGCACTCCGGCAGGACGAAACCCGATCTCCGGTAGGTAGACCGCCGTCACAGCCATGAGTATGGGCCGCAGCTCCCAACCATCGGCGGATCCGTCAGACCATCACAGCCGCGGCGTCCGCACTCGCGGGTGCGACGGACGGCGAACCCAATCAATGCCCTGAGTTCCCGTATCAGACTCATCGGCACAGAGCCAGTTTCCAGCGAATCGAGAGGGCATGCGTCCGCGCTGACCCAGCGCGTGACGTGAGCGAGTTCGCCAACCTGGCGGAATCATCCACGACTATCGACTAACCGTTACTCCGCAAGTCGATCGTGATCAAGATCGCGAGCAGGATCAGCGGCGCCAGCGCGACAACGCCCAGGACGCGGACGGCCATGGGTAGTCGCCAGCCGTCGAGTTGTGGACCTAGAGAGAACCGGGCCGCCCAGATGATCCCGGCGTAGATCGCGAGGAACCAGATCACAGCGATGACCGCGCGCATCAGGGGTAGGTCGTCGAAGAATGAGAGGGCCGTCGCGACCGCCGGGACCAGCGCGACAGCCGCGACGATGCCTCGCAGCCAACGCGGCCAGGTGTGATGTGTCAAGGCGAGTGACGCGAGGATGATCGTGGGGAACATGCTGGCTCCCGCGGCGACGCCGAGCGGGAGCAGGGCGATGACCGCAACGACTCGCACCGCCGTCATGGCCGGCCTTGCCAGGTTCGCCCGCCTCCCGAGATAGGCGCCGGACTGAGCCAGGCCGGCGATCCCGAACCCGATGACGATGAAGAGCGTCCCGCCCCAGGTGAACTCCACGTTCGTGGAGATGAACCGCATCCAGAGTCGGGCGATCGTGCCCCACGCGAGGCCTCCGGCTAGTCCACCGATCAGAACGAAGGCCGCAGGCGCATGGCCCCAGACGGTGAGTAGCCAACGCGCCGTCGGAATGCCTGGGTCAGACACATGCGTGTCGGCGCTCTGGATGGCCACGGGTGAACGGTACATCGGGCCGAGCGACCTGGGCGCGCAGCGGTGAATCAGCGGTTGAGGTGGCTAGCAGGAATCGCAGCTCCGCTCACTGAACCAACAGAGCTACCTCGGCGAGAGGCTCATTTCCTACTGGGAAACGCGAGGGCGAATCGACATCTGCGCGAGCCATGGTCTAAACGGCGTCGCTGACGATGTGACTAGCCGGAGCATGCCGCGCTCGACAGAGAGCGCTCCTCGCCGCTAGCTGGGATCTGCAAAGCGAGACGTGGAGCGCTCTCATGTCGTCGGAAACGTCTGGGCAGCGCGGCTAACGGCTCTCGGTCAACACCTCCCAGGCCTGGAACGCGATGGTGCCCGCGGTGCCGTCGCGGATGACGAGCGCGTACGCGCCCGCGCCATCGGGCAACGCTTGGAGATCCAGAACGCCGCCATCGTCGACCGTCGCGGTCGCGAGCGTCTTGCCGCTCGGGTCCTTGATGCTGACGGTCGTTCCGGCGGCGGTCTCGACGATGAATTCGATGATCTCGGTCGTCGGTTCCACGAGGAACTCACTGACCGACTCAAGGCCGGCGAGCGCCGTTCCCACGATGAGACCTAGCGTTTCCTGGACGAAATGCCCCGACGGCGTGCTGACGTCGCCGCCGTAGATCTTGAATCCGTCTACGTAGACCATGTCGCGCATGTTGTCCGCGGAGTCGTTCGTGACTACGACGTTGTGGACGCCCTGCGTGACGTCGCGATGGACGACGACGTTGTAGGTCAGTCCTTTCTTTCCGCTCTGATCGGGGGACCCGGGAGCGGTCGAAGCCGCGTATTCGTTGATCTCCTGCTTGATGCCGTCGACGCTGAGGCCCAGGACTCCGCCGCGCGGGCCCATCGCGAGGACGATGTCGATACCGGTGCCCGAGAACTGGAACTTGAGGTAGTCATTCGTCTTGTTCGTACCGACGTCGCGGCAGAGCGTGCCGCCGCCGGCCTTCGGATCCTTGAGCACGTGCCAACCGCCCGCGCTTTGGATATTCGGATCGGTGCAGTCGATCGTGACGGGTGCGACCGCTTGGACCGCGAGCGTCGCGTCAAAGGGCGGCGTCGCGTCGATCGTGCGCATCGGATCGAGGATCGTCCCGTCGAGCGTCTCCGAAGGCCCAGCCATCGAGAAGGCCGCTGCGCCGGTGATGCTCGAGCCGACTGCAAGACCGAACGCACTTAGCGGCGCCCGAAGCGTGAGTGCACCGCCACCCAACGTGCCGTTGACCGAGAAGCTCGCATCGGTGTGGTAGGCCGCTCCGAGCGTGGAGCTTCCGTTCGATAGCGAATCATTCGCGTCGAGCTTTCCGCCGAAGAAGCGAACGGTGCCGTCCGAGTTGTACTCCATCGAGAGGTGGAAGACGTCCTCGGCAGTCGAGAACCGGAAGATGTACTGGAGCCGATCGGCGTTCGGGGTCGATTGCAGGACCGCGTTGTACGCAGCGAGGTCACGCGCCATGCCCGCGCGTGTCGTGTCGCCGAGAGGGATCCGGGCGACAAGATCGCTGCCGTTGACGAAGACCGATGCTCCGAAGAGGTCGAGGGATGGCAGGTTCGGCGAGCCTGCAGCGTTCGGCCACGTCGCGTCGCCCGACGCGTCGGTGCGGCCGTTCTGCGGGATCGAGATGGAGATCGTGGAGGTACCCGTCCCAGCCGGCGCGAGCAGCGACGGCCCGGCGACCTCCTTTGCGAACTGTGTGAAGGGGCCCGCCTTCGCGGAGTTCGTGCGCGGTTCGGCGGCGAGACCGTTGTTGTTGTCCATGAACACCACGCCGATGCGGCCCCCTTGGTCGTATCCGAGATCGAGCATGTCCAGAAGCGACCGGTCGCCGCTGCAGGTCGTTCCCGAGGTGCAGACCTGACCGCGATGATCCACGCGGTGGTTGACCTTGCCAGCGAGGACCGTGGTCGGTCCGCCGCGCGCGATCGAGAGCGCATCGGTGAGGACGGAGACGTAGGTGTTCCAGTGGGCCGTGTCGAGGCAGTTGTCGGAGAGCCCGCTGCAGTCCTCGCTGCCCATGTATGCGATCGCGATGCGACCGTTGTCGCCGCCGGTCACCGCCGGGAACACGGAGCTCGTCACCTGCGACGGGGTCACGCGGATCTTCGGCGTCCAGTACGTCGCGGGTCGGCCGGTGGCGGGGTTGTTCCGAGCATCATCGATCGGCGAGACCGACAGAAACACGATGCCGTTCGTGACCCAGACGGCATAGGCGTTCCCGTGCGCGTCGAGGTTGAGCCACGGGAAGACCGCGGGTTGATCCGTGGTCACCAGGTTCGCCTGCCACGAGCTTGAGCTCGCATAGCCGGCCACCGTGGCGCTCGCGACCTGGTAGCCGCCGCCGTTGCGGTAAGGCAGGTAGATCCAGCCGCGGCCTGGGCCGCTCGAGTTGTCGACGCGTAGATTGCCGGACTGGCTCACGTCGGTCAGCTGCGGGAGCGGCTGGAAGATCGGTATGCCCGACGTCGTTACGGCCATGACGTGCACCGCGAGCGCCGGGACGTGATACGAGAAGAACGCTTCGATCGGCTGACCGGCGATCGAGAGCATGCTCGGATCGACCCAGGAGAGCCACTGGCGGTCGACCGCCGTGCCGGCGTTGGACACCGCAAATTGGCGCGCCGCTGGGAACGTGTCGCCGTGGTCGGTCGACGAGGCGAGGGCCTCGTTCGCCACGACCTCCTGGTCGGCGAAGAGCAGATCTCCGTTGATGAGGTTCACCTCGTTCTCAGTGTCGCCACCGCCTTCGGTGAGACAGTTCGGACGGCTTCGCTCCGCGCACGTGCGGTCGTAGAGGAGGCGGAACGAATCGCCGCCGTCCAGTGATCGGGAGAGCTGGCCGATGCCGGTGCGCGACGAGAGCGGCCAGTCGATGAATATGCGGTTCGGGTCCAGGCGGCCGCTCTGGGAGGCCGCGATCTGCCGCTCGATCGTCGTCTGTGGCTCGGCACCGAAGAAGCTCGCCGAGACCGTCGTCGACGGCGCGAACGCGAATGGCGTCGTCGTGTCGAAGCTCACGGTCGGCGTCACCGGCAGAGGGCCGGGCGCGAAGCTGAAGTTCGACGGCGTGCCTGTTGAGTCGTAGAAGACGTGAATCCCATTGCCGGTGATGATCGAGGTCGCCGCGACCTGAATGAGCAGGTGTTGCTGCACCGTGCCATTCACGAAGATCGCGCCGTGCATCTCGGTCGCAGCGCCGGCCGGCGCGAGCTGCACCACACCGCGGCCGATGATCTTTTCCGGCTGGACCGCCGATGGTGCGTTGAAGTCGGGGTCGGCGAACACCGTGACCGACACACTGGTCGCCGCTGGGGCGGTCCACCACCAGTCGAAGACGATCTGGCCGGTGATTGTCCCGGTGGGATACGCGCCATACCAATAGGCGGTGAGGAGGTTCGCGACGAAGTCCTGGTTCGCGACTCCGGTCGTGGTCTGCACCACCGGGACGGTCCCGTTGGGCGGCGTCTGGTTGAACGTCGCGTTCGCGACTCCGTTGGCCTTATCGGCCTGGTCGGTCGGCTGCCCGTGGAACCAGTACGTGCCGGCGGCTGCCGCGACCGACGGTGGCATCAATGGGATCGTCGAAAGAGCGAGCGCGAGCGAGGCGCTGACCATGAGCAGAAACCGCATTCGTCCCTCCGCTTTTGCGCAGCCGACAAGGTCGGGCTACGTCACTGAGGGGCGCGCCGCTGCACGTTACGTGCGCGTTACGGTCAATGCGCGGTAGAAAATTCGGAGATCAAGTGGCCGGACCATCGCTCACCGTGATTCGCGTCGGCACACCTTCGCGTTTCGAACATCTAACTAGGTGATGCGCCTTTTCGCCCTGGCGCTGTTGATCGTGAGGTGTGCAGCGGTGACGCCAACTCCGTCAACAACCGACGCTCAAAGCCCTTCACCTTCCGTCACACCACGGACGAGCGACTTGGGCGCCTACTTCGACCGGCCGCCGGACTTTCCCGGGTATCCGTGGGCCTATCAAGGGCGGCCGGTCGACACGACGCACGGGATGAACACGATCGCGGCCGCGGGGCACTGCGGATGGCAGGCCGCGACACTGCTGCACCTCCCTTGGCCGCTGGGCATCAACCCAACGTCCGGCGCGGACGTGCGCCAATTCGTCCGCGATCCGAAACTGGTGACGCCGCAGTCAAACCTTCGCGGCACGCTCGACCTACACGCGACCTTGCCTGTGGACGCGACAGCGACGGGCTACCGCTTTCAAACGATCGAGGTCTACATCAGCCCTTCGAACCAGGACGTCGTGTACGTTGTCGGCCCCGCCGCGGTCGAGCGCTGGCCGCGGGCCGAACCAAAGACGCTCTGCGCCTGATTGTCGGATTGGCGGACTTAGTCCGTCAGACCGTTGCTCAGCTGAGACCGGCCGTGAGGTCACCTGGATCCCAGACGCCGTGCGGACGCTACTGGGCGACTAAAGCTCCATGATCGACGCCGAAGCGCCTCGTCGAGGCGACGGAAGGCGACGAGGTCAATGGCTGGCCGGCGGTCCGATCAAGCAGGTCGACGACGATCGTGCGGCCGTCGAGCTTCACGCCGGTGATCTTGATGCGATCGCCGAGTAGAACCGCCGGCGTCGCCGAGACGCGTCCGGTGGCGTTCAGCAGCGCCGCGACGTAGTAGAACGTGCCGCTGCCGCCCGGCTGGTGCACGAGGACGACTACCGTATCGGGCCGCCCGTCGCCATCCACGTCCCCGGTCGCTCGCTGATCGACGAGCGTCGTTGTGACCTTCGTCGCGGATCCCGGCGCGGCCTCGCGCTCTGCGCGACCGTTGACAAGCGTGACCGTGTCGCGCTCGATCGTGAAAGTGGCGTTCGAGGGATCAGGCGCGGAGACGGGTGACGTGCCGCTCGACGCCGCCGTGCCCGTCGGCGCGCATGCCACCACGACGACGAGGGCCAAGACTAGGACCTTCCGATGCGCGCTCGCCATGCGTTCGACCTTCCTCGGCTCTGATTCCGCTCTCATTCTGGTCTTCCTGAGCATCGACCACTAAACCATTGCCCAACGCAGCTGGCACGGTCAGCCTCATGTGACACCGGGGTATTTCCCATGAGACAGGTACGGGCGAGAGTGGCGGCGTGGAAGGAACGCGATCAGCGAGCGCTCCTCGTCGCGGTCCGCCCCGCAATCGGGAGGAATACCGCGCGCTGGTCGACGCAGCGGTCGAGCGCAGAAAGTGATGAGGAGTGCGACGCTAACCGTTGGTCCACTCGAGCAGCTTGTCGGCTGACCATGCGTTCACGACCCGGTCGATGGTCACCCCAGTCTCGAACGCC
>Ga0070703_10000592_pt1 | contig 13062 bp, 10 predicted proteins | sample KBSK5251metaG_FD_65453 | JGI IMG/M metagenome (GOLD analysis project Ga0070703, IMG submission 65453) | Corn, switchgrass and miscanthus rhizosphere microbial communities from Kellogg Biological Station, Michigan, USA - KBS K5-25-1 metaG | ecosystem: Host-associated > Plants > Roots >... | reverse complement strand
CTTCCCCAGGCGTAAACGCCTGGGCTACAGAAAAGTTATCTTAAATTGGATCATGGAATCCTCGTCGCAAAAGCCGCGAAAAACTCAACTTGAAGGAGCGACTGCTATGACAAAAAGAATCTACCTGCTCGCATTCGCGTGTGCTTTTTGTTTCGCTTGCGCGAAACCCAAAGCGGAATTTCCAACCGGCAAAGTCATCGATCTGTCTCACTCATTCGATGCGCAGACTATCTACTGGCCGACCGAACAAGGTTTCGTACTCGAGAAGGAGCAGGCCGGCGTCACCGACAAAGGCTACTACTACGCTTCGAACAAATTCAGTGCGCCTGAGCATGGAGGGACCCACATCGACGCGCCCCGGCATTTTTCGGCGAACGCGAACACGCTGGATCAGGTTCCGCTCGAACAGTTAATGGGCAGCGCAATTCTGATTGATGTCACCAGGCAGTGCGAAGCGAATCGCGATTATCTGATCAGTGTTGACGATTTCAATTCATGGGAGAAGCAGCACGGCCAGATTCCCGCCGGTTCGATCGTCCTCATGCGAACCGGGTTCGCAAAGTTCTGGCCCGATCGAGTCAAATACATGGGGACGGATGAGCGCGGCGCGGCCGCCGTCGCCAAACTGCACTTCCCCGGACTAAGTCCTGACGCCGCCCGCTGGCTTACGACCAGTCGCTCGATCAAGGCAATTGGCCTCGATACGCCAAGCATCGACTATGGCCAATCGACATTGTTCGAGAGTCATCAGGTGCTCTTCGCGAAGAACGTTCCGGCGTTTGAGAATTTAGCGGACCTGAGCGCGCTGCCGGCAGAAGGCTTCCTGGTAATCGCGATGCCGATGAAGATTGCGGGCGGAAGCGGTGGGCCGTTGCGAATTGCGGCGATCGCCCCTTAAGATTTACCACCAAGACACAAAGCCACAAAGACAATGAAGGTTTTCGCACCACTGTCACCCGAAACTGAGGACCTTGCCAAGATCGTAGTTGACGCGGCCTTCAAGGTTCACACAGTCCTCGGACCTGGACTACTCGAATCGGTTTACGAGACATGTCTCGCGCACGAATTGAGGAAGCGTGGGATCGCCGTAGAAACTCAAGTCGTAATCCCAGTAATTTATGAAGGAATTCGTCTGGAGGCCGGTTTGCGAATCGATCTCTTAGTGAACAAACAACTGCTCGTGGAAGTGAAGGCAGTGGATCAAATGAACCGTGTCTTCAAAGCTCAACTATTGACCTATTTGAAACTCACGGGTCTTAGACTGGGATTTCTGATCAATTTCAACGTGCCTTTGATTAAGAACGGCATTGACCGCGTTATCCTTTGATTTTCGGTTAACGAGGCGAAGTGCTCGGACTCACGTCTCGATGCCTTCCACTTTTCTTATTCTCTTTGTGTCTTAGTATCTTCGTGGTAAAAACTTACCCCAGCACGCCGCGGAACTTGCTCCCAGTGTAACCTGGAAAGATCCCTTTCAAATTCGCCGCGCCCAGATGCTTAGTCGCAATCTCTCCGAACACGTCGCGGAAGTCAGTAGTCAAAGCAAGGTCACGGCCTTCGTATAGCTGATCATTCTTCAAGCCGGGCCAATCGCCGTAAACTTTCCCGCCGCGGACTGAGTTGCCAACCACGAACATCGCATTCGCGTGGCCATGATCGGTGCCGCGGTTGCCGTTCTCTCTCACCGTTCGCCCAAACTCAGACATCGTCAGGATCACTACGTCGTCCATGCGCTGGCCCAAATCCGTATAAAGCGCCGCGATCGCGTTGCTGAACTGACGCAGGAGGTTGCTCAGTTGTCCCTGCTGATTGCCTTCGTTGACGTGAGTGTCCCAACCACCGACGTCGGTGAAAGCTACTTCCAATCCAACGCCTGCTTTGATCAACTGCGCCGTTTGCCGCAGCGCGTTACCCAACGGATTCTGTGGATAAGTTGCGCCGTTCTCGGGTTTGTATTGTCCAGGGTTCACCAGCTTCAAGTAATTGATCGCTTCAAATGTTTCCTTGCCGGTTCCGTGCAAAGCATCTTTGACGAACTTGTCGTCATACATTGCTTCAAACCCGCCTTGCACTGAAGCCGAACTCTGTCCGGCGCGAATATTGAAATCTGCGAGGTTCGAAATCGCCAGGGTTGATGCTTTGCCTTGCATCGCGCGCGGCATGTTTTGCGTCATCGACACCGCGCGGAAGAGAGACTTCTGCGGATCCGATTTCGTTTGCAGAAAGCGGTTCAGCCATCCATCCGCCGTCGACTTCACACCGGGTGTCGCCGATTCCATGTAATCCTGGGCGTCAAAATGCGAACGCGTGTTATCGGGCGAACCCGACGCATGCACAATCGCCAGGCGCTTCGAATCCCAAAGCGGTTTGAAGGAAGCGAGCGACGGATGAAGTCCAAAGAAGCCGTCCAGGTCGAGCGCAGCTTCGGCGCCACCGTTCGGCTTAGCCACCGCGATGTTGGGCCGCAAGTCATAATAGGAATGTTCAGCATAGGGCACGACCATGTTCAATCCATCGACCGCGCCGCGCTGAAAAATTGCGATTAGAGTTTTGCGGCGAGCCGCGGACGCGCCCAACGTCTGTGCCAGCGCCCGCTTCACGAATGAAGGCGCAGCGGCCATCACTCCAAACGACGCCAAAGCGATCCCGCCGGATTTAATGAAGTATCTTCTGTTCATGCTCGTTTACCTCGCAGTTTCGCGTTTCTAGTTTGTCGTAACTCGAAACTCTGAACCCGAAACTCGAAACTGAATTACTGTCTTTGAAATTCCGGCGATCCGAGAATTAATCCCGCAAGCTTCACCACCGGGTTATCGATTGAAGCCGCCGGATTCGCTCTGGCGATCTGCTGTTGTTGCTGCTGCTGACCGCCGCCGCCCGGATTCAGATTTCCTCTCTGGAAGCCGACCTCGAAAGGATTCGCGGGTGCTGTGTTCGACGCCGTCTGTGCCGTCGACATAGGCGGAATAGTGATCTGATCTGTCAATTGTTTGAGGAGCGTTTCGCGGGTCTTGGCCGACATCTCGCCGCCCACAATCAGACCAACGAATCGATCGAGTAACTTCTGTTTGTCGATCGACGTTCCGGTCTTTTGCTCACCCAGCAGATGCGCAAGATCGACGCGCGTTCCCGGTATGCGGTTGTTCACCAACGCCAGGGCGAAGTTCATACGCTCAAGCAGCGCACCCGTATTCACCCAATTCTCAGCCACATCGGAATAGCCATTCGGCGTTTGAAATCCGTAGAGCGGCTGGCCCATGCGCGCAATCCATTGATGGAGCTGCGGGCCTCCATTTGTTTCCGCGCCCAGCGTTCGCACCGCACTGACTGCCAGCTCAAACGGCCGCTTGACCTTAGCGCGATAAGCTTCCGCCGAATTGAATTCGGGAGAAGTGAAAATCGTTCGCAGCATTTCTCGAATGTCGCCGTCGCTCTTAAGAAATGTCTGTGCCACGCGGTCAACCAGAGCAGCCGGCGGCTCATCCGCCACAAACCTGCGGACAAGTTTCGTAGCAATGAATTTTGCCGTCGATGGATGATGCGCGACGATATCCAACACCATCAATCCATCCTTCATCCCACCGCCCGCCGGAATCTTGCGGCCGAGCACGACCTTCTCGCCGTCGTCGTGAACCCGCGGATTGAAATAGAACCTTCCGGCATCAGTACGCAGCCTTTCCGCGAGCCGGCCATTGACGACCGCCTGGGCCGCAGCGCCCGCGCCACGCGGTGCGAAGATGGTCCAACCGGTAAAGCAACGCGCGACTTCCTGCACGTCCTTTTGCGTATAGCCGCCATCAACCCCGAGCGTGTGCAACTCCATCAACTCGCGCGCGTAATTCTCATTGATACCGCGCCGCTGTTGTTGCGGTTGTTGCTGCTGCGGATTGTTTCCCAGTTGACGTAACTGCGCGAGAGGCCCGCGCGCGGCGCCCGGTCGCTGTTGCGGCGCCTGCGCATTCGGACTCACGCTCTGAAAGTTGTCGAGATAGAAGAGCATCGCCGGACTCTGCGCATCTGCGACGAGCAGATCGTAAAACTTTCCCAGCGTGTGCGGTCTGATCGTGTCGCGATCATACGAAGTCAGAAGCCAACGGTCCGCGCCCTTGGCCGCATACACGTTGAAATGATTGGTCCAGAAATCAACCATCACTTCCTGCAATTGACGCTCGCTGTAAACCGCTCGCAGGATGCGCGACATTTGTAACTCGCCAATCAAAAACTGCGCCGGCCGCAGATTATTTTCTTTGTAGTACTCCATCACGGCGCGACGATATTCCGGATTGTTTTGCGGATTCGTATCGTTCGCCGCCACGTTGGGTCTTGGCGAGGCAGCGGCGGTCGGGCCCGGCATTTCTCCTGACATCGCTTCGCCCGTCTTAGACTGACTGGAATCGTCAGCTTTGGTGGCCGCCTTCGCTCGATTGTCGCGAGCGGCTGCCAGCTCAGCCGGAAGGGCATTGCGTCGCTGGAGTTGTTGCAGCAGTTGATTCGGTTGCGGATATTTCTCGTAAAGCTCGGCCGTGGTCATTCGCAACGTTTCAAGATTTTGCAGCTTCGCTTCACTCGCTGAATCATCAATCTTTTCAGGAAACAGTTGTTGTTCGATGTACTTATCGACGCCCGACGCCTTTACCTTCTCCACGTCGCCCGGCCGCGCCCCAAACCCGAGGCGATTAAGCACATGCAAAATGCGCTGATCTTCACTGAGCCGGGCCGCAGACTTCGCTTCGCGGCTTTTCATGCTCTGCGCCTGAAGGCCGGCCGTGAAGGTGCCCGCAAACAAAGCCGCCATCGACAACATGGCCGCTAGTTTTCGGATTACCAAATGATTTTGCCTTAAAAGCGGTTGTGTCCTGGTCATTACCTCTTCCCTTCCCTCTTCAGCAGAACCCATCTTAACTGCGATTAAGACGCATAGAAAGACCCGACGGTCGGAAAAAGAGGTTGATTAGTTGATTTATAGCGAGCTGCGTAGCAGCGGCCAGAGTTAAGCCCAAGGCGAGGCTTTGCGCGCCTTGGGTCAACCACCCAAGGTAATCGAGCTTCGAAGAGTCCGTCGGAAAAACCGCGGAGCGGTGAAATGTTTATAGAAAAGGCAGGCAGCAATTGGATTTAGTAGCTCCTTTAGGAGCGCAACCAATCCTCTTTCGCCCATAAATGGGCTCCCGAGATCGATTGGGCTTGAGCTTTCTATAAACATTGCATCCCTACTGGATTTCCCGACAGACTCCGAAGGGGCGACCGCGGTCACTGGTAATAAGAGAGACCCTGTCTACGAACTCTCTGTCGCCGCTCGCGGCTCGCCGACTCCGACGAATCACTACCCAAGGTTCGCAAAACCTCACCCTGGGCTTAACTCTGCCGTTGCTTCGCAGCTGATCTCCGCTGCGAATGGTTCAGCCAACTAGTCGGACGGCGGCGCGCCTGGTTCAGTCGTGGTCGTTTGATCTGTGCGCGGTGGGCGAGGCAGCGGCCGCGGGTAAGTAACAGGACTGCGATTGCCGTCTTTATCAATCGCGCGCACACCAAAAAAGTAGTTGTCCTTGGACATCCCTTTCATCGTGAAAGTGAGCACATTGCCTACGGGCTGCGTATTGGTCCAGAGGGCCGCGGTCGTATCGCGCCAGACGATCTCGTATCCTGCGAGATCCGGTTCTTTGTTGGCTTCCCACTTGATAGGTGTGTCGTTCGAAAGACTGGTTGGGAAGACCACGGTCTTTGGACGAGCCGGTGCTGAAGCAAGCGCGGCAAGCGCGGCCGCATTGACCCTCGCGACATTTGCGATATACGAGAAATCGACAAATTCAGGCAAGTCACCGTACTTGATTCCGTTTTCGGTGCGTACGTTCTGATGTTGATGCTGAAAGTTCTCATTGGGTTCGGTGAAACGCACCGCCGAAAACCCACGTTCGAGGAATGGTTGATGATCTCCGCCGCGTCCATAACGATCGCGTCGATAAATTAGCCAGACTTTCATCCCGCGTACGTAGCGCTCGCCGACCTCCTTGATAAAGCGCGCCATCTGGCGAGACTGTGAATCGTTTTCGCCGCCGACACTTCGCCGAACCAGAGCTTCCTGTGGAGTCTCGTTCGACGGAACTCCTTCTGAAAAGACCCGTACCGTGTGCGCATCCCGCACCCCATTGCCACCGAGAGAGTTGCCGACAATGTCGTTCGTGAACATTCCTTCGATGTCCATTTTTGCCTTTTTGGCTTCCTCGGCAAAATGGACGGCTCCCAGCAAACCCTGCTCTTCGCCGGGCACAGTCATGAAAATAATGGTCGCATCAAATTTGTACCTGGCCATCACCCGGGCCATTTCCAAGACGGCCGCCGTGCCCGACGCATCGTCGTTCGCTCCCGGCGCGTCGCACTTTGCATCAGTAGCGCTGCGACACATCGAATCGTAATGGCCACTCACAACATAAACACGATTGACTGATTCCGGCTGGGTTCCCTTCAACGTCGCGACGATATTTGTCAGCATCGTCGGCTGCGGCACGCGCTGGGCCTTGGGCTGCTCGAAAGTCTGTTTCTCGACGGTCATGCGTCCTTCCGACTGCGCCGCGGCCTTTTGAAATTCTGCATAGAGCCAGTCACGCGCTGCGCCAATGCCGCGGTTTGGATCATTTTGATCGGACAAAGTATTGCGCGTCCCAAAACTCACCAGCTTGCGAATAGTATTTTCGATGTTCCGGGGATTGATCTCCGCAACGATCTTCGGAATCTGCCGATTCACAGCCGCGTTCGGCTTTTTCCTCCGCTGGCTTTTGGTCTGACTTAAAACGTTGTTCGATAGAATTCCTAATTCACAAATCAAGAGCACGAGAACGCTGTATGAAAGCAACCGAATATTCCGGCGACGTTGAGTCGGTAGCATTTTTTTGGACAGACCTCATTCAGGATTTGTCAGAGCGGGTCAAGACTGTACCAGAGATGTAACGCAAACTGTTAGTTTGCGAATTGCTGGTCCGCAAACTAACCGCTTGCGTCATAAAGAATCCGGGTGTGACCTAATTTCGTCGTAAGGCTTTTCTCTAGCTGAGGCGTTTACGCGTGGGAGAGAAACTGTGGGCACTATTAAAGCCCCATTAATGGGGCTTTTGAAACTACCGCCATTCATTCCCCAGGCGTAAACGCCTGGGCTACGGAAAAGTCATTCAACTGGGCTGCCCAGAATTCGGATTAGAGAGTTGGCGCTCGAACACCGCTGACCAGGCTTCACTACCTCTTAAACTCCTCAGCCGGAGTTGGCACAGAGGTTTCTTCAGGCGCGCGATAGGGCTCAAAGAATCTGGTGGTGTTTTCGGTCACGCTTGGCATGCCTTGAAGCCGCGCCGTGGTCGTTGGATTTTGAAATTGCGCAGGCATTCCCGTCTGCATGGTCGTTCCCAGTTGAGGTTGCGCGTTCGACGTGAGGGCTGTGTTAATGAGTTTTGACAACAATCGCACCAGGAAGATGTCAACGATAAGAATCGTCAGCATCCCGAACAGAATGATGGCCATGAAGGAATCGTTTCCGTGAAGAATCAGCGCCAACCTGATCGCGCCGCCAACCAATCCACCGAACCCACCCAGCGTGACCAGCAGCAGAAGCAACCCAATGATCAGCGTTGGCTTTGTCACATTCACAATCACCGGCTGGACACCCTGAGGGATCAAGTTCGTACCCAGATTCGCTCCACAGCGATTACAGTACTTCAGCTCGATCGTGTATTCAGTGCCGCAGGATGGACAAAACATAGTTTGTGAATAGTAAAGCGTGAAACGCGAATAGAAAAGGGCTTTTGGTACGCACGCCTCCCGCGTGCTGATATCGCTTCAGAGATTGCACGCCGGAGGTGTGCGTACCTTAGACCTTAGGGCTCCACCTCAAATACGCCGTGGCCGGTATATCAGTTCAATCCTATTTCCGATTACTTGATGAGATAGGCCTTACCCTTCCAAACAACTATGACTTCGCCGCCAAGTTGTTGGGCGATCGAACGCAGTCCCGAGTCGAGTTTGTCGAACTCGTCCGATCCGCGCGACACGCTCTTTAGAGTCATTGACGATTTGAACTTTTGATCGACCCAGGCCCCTCCCTGCTTGCGAAACTTTCTGCCACCGGCCGAACGGGTCGGTGGAGCTTCTTCCGTAGCAGCTCTGTCAGCACCCAAGGTGCTCGTCGTCTTGGGAGAGTCCGCGCGGCCGACGCTTTCGTTGCGATTCATGGTGTTATTTTCCATGTTTCGCATAGGCCCTTTGGCTTTTTCATCGATGGCCCGACGCGGGCTGGGCGGCGCTTGATTTGAAGCGACCGAAGCCGGGGCTGCGCTCTTGCGGGCAGGCTCGTCGTTGCGTGCGACGTCCTTAAGCGCATCTCGCTCCCGCTCTTGCGTAGCAAGCTTATCCAAAGACTCAACTTTCTGCTGCTGGCGAGGGCCGGAAATACCTGCGCCAACCTGCGTCTGACGATAAGATTCCTGCTTTTGCTGTGTAGCCGTTTCCCCCGGAGGAATTGGAGCATAGGACGGAGCCGCCTTAGCCATTTCCGCCTCGCCCGCTTTTTTCTCGGTCGTAACGGGCTCTGCGGGTGCTTCCTTCATCGGTACCGGCTTAGCTTGAACATCTTCCGGTTTGGCAGCCGTGTCAGCCTTAGCAGTTTGATCATTCTCGGCCGGTAACTGTGAGGGCGAGGCGGAACGCGTTTCGGTGTTGGCCTGTTTGCTTCCCGCGGTTCCTTCATTAACAGCTGAAGGTGGGTTGACAGTGGTGTTGTACTGTTGGTTTACGGGTTCATTTTTTGCAATCAACTGCGGTTCGTTCCGCGGTCGGCGCAGAGCTACGAACGCAACTCCCGCAACAATGAGCAGGACCGCGCCAAAGGCTGCGTACCGCAGTACCGGCAATGCGAACAAGCCAACTAATGCCTGCCAAAACGTGCGACCTTCACCTGCGGGAGAGGGGCTCTCTTCCGTTCGAACCACGGCGCCGCTACTGATCGCCAGGGCGCTCGCTTGTTTGCGGCACTGGTCGCAATCCGCGAGATGCGATACATAACGGGCACGAGTCGCAGGCGGCAGTACACCCTCGGCAAACGCACTGAATTCGTCAGCATCGAGGTGCCCGGTCACACTGGTGCGGGGCGCCGCTTTCGCGTAACGCCTCATCAGAACATCAATTTGTTTCTCGTTCGATGTCATTCCGCTTGTCAGTGCCTTATCCGCCCTAAGTGATCGAGCAATTCCTTCTCATGAACGTTCGAGACCCCGATAACTTGCGATTAAGGCTATCATCCGCTGGCCGGCGAACTCTGCAAAGTCGCATCAGCCTTTCCGGTCAGCATCGGCTCCACTTCTGTCTGCAAATGTTCGGCAACCTCAGCTAACGAACGACTAGCCTCAGATTTTGTCCAACCATGCTCTTCCATCAAAATTGTTTCGACACGTTGGCGAACTTCACCATGAATTCGCGTTAGCCGGCGACTCGCAGTCGCCTCGTGAACGCCGAGTACAACTCCTGCTTCGCGCAATCTTAGTCCGTCAAAGTAATACAACTTCATCAGCAAACGATCTTCATCGGCCAATTCGCCCATCGCCTGTCCCAGAGCTTTTTCGACATCAGCGGCCGCCAGATTTCCAGCAAGCAAATCTTCAGGGCTGGCGGCAGATTGAAATGCGTGGGCTCCGTCCGGCTCAGCGTCAGAAAGCACCAGACGATCGAGATCTGAGTCCTCTTCGGTCTGGACGATCTTCGCCTGTTTCCGATGCTGATCGATCGCCAGTTGGCCCACCACCGCGCGCAGCCAACCGCCCAACGAGCCTGCGCCTGAATAATAGGCGAGCTTCCCGGCCGCGGTCCCATCTTCGCGCGCCTTCAACCCATGCAATTCGGCCCAGATCGATTGCGCCAAATCGTCAGCCATCGCTTCATTCGAACTGGCTGCGCGCGCTGCTGAGCGCACCGTCGGGCTAAAACCCTCAAACAAATCGCTCCAGGCAGTTTGGTCGCCACGTTCGCAGGCCATCACGAGACACAACTCGTCAGCGTGCAATCCATCCAGGAACGAGTTGATCGTCGCTGCGTCGGCGGCCGGGTCGTGCCTCAGCACATACTTTTCGCTGACGCTCCGCAATCTCTTCGTCAGAGTCTGGGCCGCCAGCGAACGAGAGTTCGTCGCTCGCGCGAGCAAGCGATCCGCGCCGGCTAAAATCAGCTCATCAATCTGTTTCGGGGTCAGGCTCAAAATGCGTTTTGCGCTTGAAAAGCCGCGCACATGCTATCACGACTTGCGATTCTAAATCGTTCGGTTTTCGGCCCTTGGACGCATCAGTTGGATGAAACGGACGGCCGAAGGTTGCCGACAGACCGTGTCAGAAGCCCGACCGTCAGGGAGGGCAACCTCAAAACGACGCCCTGGCTCCTTACCCGAGGAACTCAAATCGACAATCCAGAGTCTAAAAACTAGAATCTCGTTTGTGCTGCGCGTCACTGAAGTCTTCCGCTCGATTCAGGGAGAATCCACCCACGCAGGTCGTCCATGTACTTTCGTGCGGCTGACCGGCTGTCCGATGCGCTGTACCTGGTGCGACAGCGAGTACACGTTCACCGGAGGCGAGCACTTCCCGATCGAGGAAGTGATCGGACGGGTGCGGGACTTCGGATGTAACCTGGTCGAAATCACCGGCGGTGAGCCGCTGGCCCAACGCGAAGCGTTCGATCTGATTAGGCGTTTGTGTGACGAAAACCATGAGGTGCTGATCGAAACCGGCGGCTATGTTTCGACGGAAGAAGTCGACCCGCGCGCAAAGATTATCCTGGACGTTAAGTGCCCGGCGTCAGGTGAAGTCGAGCGGAATCACTGGCCGAATCTGGAGCGGCTCCGCTCAGAAACAGATGAAGTGAAGTTTGTTGTTGCGGACCGAAGCGATTGGGAGTTCGCCAAACAGGTCATTGCGAAATATCAACTCGAACAGCACGCCAAAGCGATCTTAATCTCGCCGGCGTGGGATCAGATCGATTTGAAGCAATTGGCGGATTGGATCGCCGAGAGCGGCTTGAAACTTCGCATGCAGTTGCAACTGCACAAATACATCTGGGGACCGGACGTGCACGGCGTGTAAGTGGCACAGACTTCAGTCTGTGATTTCCTAAATGGGAGGCCACAACGATCAAGCTTACGAACCGAGCAACACAGACTTAAGTCTGTGCCACCTGGCCGTCTGTCTGGTTTCGGGCGGGATGGACTCGTGCGTCACGGCCGCCATCGCTCGCGATCAAAATGAGGAATTGGCTTTCCTGCACGTGACTTATGGTCAAAGCACCGCAGCGCGCGAGCGACAAGCCTTCGAGCAATTGGCCGATCATTTTCAGACGACGAAGCGACTGGTTGCTTCTATCGAGTACCTGAAGAAAATTGGCGGATCTTCTCTGACAGACGCAAACATCCCGATGGCCGAAGCCAATCTGTCTTCGCAAGAAATCCCCACCAGCTACGTTCCTTTTCGGAATGCTCATTTACTTTCAATCGCTGCGAGTTGGGCTGAAGCGATCGGCGCGGGACGAATTTATATCGGAGCTGTGGCTGAAGATTCTTCCGGCTATCCGGACTGTCGTCCGGGGTTTTACCAGGCTTTCCAGCGGGCAATCGAGGTGGGCACCAGGCCGGAAACTCAGATTGAAATCGTGACGCCGGTCATACATTTACGCAAGTCTGAAATCATCCGGCGCGGTTTGGAACTCGGCGCGCCGTTCGAACTGACCTGGTCGTGTTATAGATCCGAAGACCGGGCCTGCGGCCATTGCGATTCGTGTGCATTGCGCTTGCGCGCTTTTGCCGAAGCAGGCCGGCGCGATCCGATTGACTATGCTTGACAGTGATGGCTGTGCTGATTAACTTAAAGCCAGTCTGCGGCTACAACTTACGTTTATATCGTGGCATCTTATCAGTGGCTCGTCCGCCATTGGTTTTTATGGAGGAATGCAAAATGCGACGTTCTTATGTTCTCAACACAATGGTCGCGGTAGCGGTCTTAATCTTCGCTTCAGCGATTGCTTCAGCTCAAACGGGTCAGCTTCGCGGCAGCGTGAAGGTGGTCGGCGCTGACGGCAATGCTACCCCGGTTACAAATGCGGTGATCGATGTTTGGCGTACCGACATCGCCGGCGACTATCACACCAAAACAGATAAAAAGGGCGAATGGATCTTCGCCGGGCTGCCTTATACCGGCGTCTACGTCGTCTCGGCAAGCGCGCCCGGCGCGTCACCTGCTTCGAGGGCCGGCGTCAAGGCGGGACGCGAAATTCCGGTCGACCTGGTGTTATCGGCGGGGGATGGAAAGAAGTTTACGAAAGACGAAGCCCTTGCGAGTGCCGGCAGCGGAGTTCCGGCTGCAAATAGTGGCGGTGGCAGCGGCAACGACGCAGCCGAAAAGGCGAAGGCGGCGGAACTCGCCAAGAAGAACGAAGAAATCATGGCCGCCAACAAGAAGATCGATAACGCTAATCAGGTCATCGGCGACGCTTTCAAAGCCGGCAACACTGCTCTGATGGCTAAGAATTATGACGAAGCCATCAAGCAATACGACGTTGGTCTGGCGGCGGATCCCGAACACCCCGGCGCTCCTTCACTGTTAACAAACAAGTCGAGCGCGCTGAGATCGAGGGCCGTAGAAAAATACAACGCCGCGATTCAAAACAAGGACGAGGCGGCGCGAAACGCGGGCCTGGAGATAGCCAAGACTGATTTTAAGGCCGCAGCTGACGCGGCTAATCAGGCAGTGGAGATGCTGAAGAAACAGCCGGCAGCGACCGCCCCCGAAGAGCAAAAGCAACAGACGACCAACAAGTACTTTGCCTTCCTTGCTCGAGCGGAAGCGATGCGATTCTTTGTCACCAAGGTTGACCCCACGAAATCCGACGACGGCATCACCGCCTACCAGGAATACATGGCCGTCGAGACCGATGCCGCCAAGAAGGCCAAAGCCCAACTTGATATGGCGCAGATGTTGCTCGACGCGGGCGCTGCGGACAAGTCAATGGTCGAGTTTAAGAAGATTCTGGACGCGCAACCTGACA
>Ga0070703_10000585_pt1 | contig 13162 bp, 5 predicted proteins | sample KBSK5251metaG_FD_65453 | JGI IMG/M metagenome (GOLD analysis project Ga0070703, IMG submission 65453) | Corn, switchgrass and miscanthus rhizosphere microbial communities from Kellogg Biological Station, Michigan, USA - KBS K5-25-1 metaG | ecosystem: Host-associated > Plants > Roots >... | reverse complement strand
TTTCCTAACCGCTGCTCGAATCGCTTGATCGCGTGCTTGAAGTGCTTCTCGGCTTCTTCGGTCTCGCCTTTTCTCAAATGAGCCGCGCCGAGTTTCTGCTCCAATTCCGTGAGCGAGCGCTCGCGTAACGCGTGATCGCTCGCCTTCAGGAACTCGAGCTCGCGTTCGTACTCGGCGATCGCTTCGTCGTAGCGCCCCTGGCGATAGTAACAATACCCAAGCCGCGTGTGAGCCCCGACCACCTGAAGCCCTTCCTTTCCGGAGATGAATTTTTCCTGCAACTCGATCGCGTGCCCGGCCGCGTCTTCGGCTCGCGTGTAGTTGCCAAGCAGCGTGTGCAGGAACACAAGCTGAAGATACGAGTAGCCCGCTTGAGGGTTGATCGAGACCTCGCGCTCCAGTTCGACGATTGCTTCTTCGATCATGCCCTTGCCAATCCAGTAGGCGCGCGCAAGCGACCCGTGAGCGCCCGCGTTGTTCGGTTCGAGCCTGACCGCTTCGTTCATCGCGGCGATCGCTTCGTCGTAGCGGCCAAGCGTGCTGTATGCGCCGCCCAGGAATTGATGCGCGTGCGAAAGCTTCGGGTTGAGCTTGACTGCTTTTTCGGCGAACTCGACGGCCTTGATCGACAGTTCCGGTATGCTCAGGAAGCCGCCCTTCAAATCGTAAGCCGCCGCCAGCGCCGCCCACGCGCCCGCGTAATTCGGGTCGACCTCGGCCGCTTTCTCAAAGTAGTAAATCGCACGGTCAAGCGAATCACGGCTCCCGGTTCGCAGGTTGATCATCCCGCGCGAGAAGCTCTCGTACGCTTCGACTGACTGTGTTTCGTCGGCGGCGATGTCATCGATCTCGGACGTCGCAAGCTCGAGATTCAACCCCTGACTCAATTCATAAACGATCTTGTCCTGCAGATTGAATATCTCGCTGATCTTGCCGTCGATCTTTACGGTGCGGACAACTTCACCCGTGCCCACATCGATCACTCGAGCGGTTATGCGAATCATCTCACCGATGCGTTGATAACCGCCGCCGAGGATCCACGACGCCGCAAGCCTGCGGCCAATATCGATAGCAACCGACTCGTCGAATTCGTTAAGCGCGCCGGTCTGAAGATCTTTCAACACCTCGAATGTCCGTTCGCGGCCGATCACTGAAAGACCCTTCACCTTTTTCAGGTCGGATGTAACGGTCTCGGCGATCCCCGAGCCGATCCACTCATCTTCGGGCTCGCCTGTAATATTCGAGAACGTCATCACCGCAACAGCGTTTTCCAGCTTTGACATCGCCGCGGTTGCGTCGGCGACTTGTCTTGTGTCCGACAGCAACGCAGTTGGGTGATGCTCGGTTATTGGATGAGCGACGCTTGCGGTGCGATTATTGGAATCTAGATCGCGCTGAAGGTTTCGCAGATCGATGTACATCTCGCGAGCCGACTGATAGCGGAAATCGGGGTCCTTTTCGAGCGTCTTTCGAATGATGCGCTCGAGTTCTTGCGGGATGTTGTAGTTCAGGCGCGCAAGCGCGGGCGGTTCATAATGAACTATGTGGTCGATGACCGACGTCGAGCTCTCGCCGGCGAAGGGCACTTGCGCGGTGAGCATCTCATACGTCACCACGCCAAGCGAAAAGATGTCCGAGCGATGGTCGACATCCTTTCCCAATGCCTGCTCGGGAGACATATATGAAACCGTGCCGAGCACCAGGCCGGCGACGGTTTCCTGTCCGAGCTTCTCCGTGTCCTGGCTGGTTGTGTCGGGCGTTGCGAGGAGGCTTCCCGTTACTTTCGCGAGCCCGAAGTCCAATACCTTGACCAGACCGCGCTCGGTGATGATCAGATTCGAGCTCTTGATGTCGCGATGAATGATTCCAAGAGAGTGAGCTTCATCGAGCGCATCGGACACCTGCATCGCAACGTCGATCGTGTCGAGAATCGGCAGCGGCCCGCGGCTGAGTTTGCTCGAGAGAGTCTCGCCTTCGACGAATTCCATCACGATGAAGCTCGCGCCTTCAAATTCGCCCAGATCATAAATCGCGGCGGTGTAGGGAGAACGCAATGCGGACGCGGCGCGGGCCTCTTTGAAGAAGCGGTCACGCCGGTCGCGATCGTATTGATAGGAAGCCGGCAAAAACTTGAGGGCGACCTGACGGCCCAGTTTGGTGTCTTCGGCGGCATATACCTCGCCCATACCGCCCGCGCCGAGCTGTTCACCGATTCTGTAGTGGAGCACCTTCCTGCCGGTCATGTTAGACAGTATGCTGTTGCGAGAATGAAAGAGCAAAGCGTTCGGTTAAACACCAGAATTTACCGAATTCTATTTTTGAGTTAGTGCCGGAAGTCTTCAGTCTAATCCGGAGGCTCAGGATGACCACGAATCTCTTCCCGGACCAGCAACCTATCGAGGAAGCACACTATTGTCGCTCGGCGCGGGCGCGCGTAGCGTTCTCCGCAAGCACCCGCGCGCGGTCCAACGACTCGAAAGCCTTGCGGAACTGCGCGTCGTCCGAGAGATATACCTGATCACCCGCCTCCGGGCCGTAAGCGGCTGTGATGATCTCGCGCCGCATCTGCGACCGAATGTAGTTTAGGCGCGCGTTGAACTTTTCTTCCGGCAGATTGAATTGCGGCTTCGTCGACAGGTGCAAGCGAAACGCGGCTAACAACTCATCGGTTATTGGATAGCGATTCAGATCCTCGGGTGAGATCCTGGTTTTGTACTGACACTCGGCAATCCTGTATTCGCGCATACCTTGAATCTGGCCCGCGACCAGTTCCCGCACGAAATCGAATATCCCGTAGAACAAGCGGCTCGATACAGGCGGCGCTTTGATTTCAACATCAGGAGTGATGCCGCCGCCGCCGAATACCTCGCGGCCAAGATCTGTACGCCTGGCGTCGCCGTGCTGCGCGTTGGCCGCCGCGGATGCGTCTTCGGTTCGATTCAGGTAGTAGTCGTAGAAGGAAACGTTCGCATAATTCCGCTGGATCGATCGGCCCGTCGGCGTGTAATACTTCGCGGTGGTGAGCACGAGTCCGGTGCCTCCCCACAGATGAAACACGCCCTGCACCAGTCCCTTGCCAAAGGTGCTCTCTCCAACAATCAAAGCGCGGTCGTGATCCTGCAGCGCGCCTGCGACTATCTCAGAGGCTGATGCTGTCTGGCGGTCGACCAGTATCACCATCGGCATCGTGTCGGGCAAATTGTTGTCGGGCACTTTGTGTGTCGCTGCCTCGACATCGCGGCCGCGCACTTCGACGATTTTTTCACCTGGCGCCAGAAACCGCGTCGAGACTTTGATCGCCTCATCGAGAAGTCCACCCGGATTGTTGCGCAAATCCAGAACCAGTTGCCGCATGCCCTCAATCTTCAGTTGGGTAAGCGCCTCCGCCAGCTCTTCGTCGGTCTTGCTTGAAAACCCTCCGGTGAGCGCGATGTAACCGGTTCCAGCCTGGCCCACCATGAACGCATTGCGCACCGAAGGCAACCTTACTTCATCGCGTTTCACCCGGACCGTAATGGGACTCGGAACACCGGTTCGTTCGACGGTGATTTCGAGGGGCTCACCCTTCTCGCCACGAACCTTATGCATAACCTGTTGGCTGTTCCAGTCATCGACCGGCATCTTGTCTATAGCCAGTATCGCGTCGCCATAACGCAGGCCCGCTCGTTGTCCGGGTGCGCCGGGTGTCGCCGAAAGAATGTAAACGTGATCGTAACGCTTCGCGATTGTGACGCCGATGCCATAGATCCGGCTGCTCTGTTCGGTTTGGACTTCGTCGAATTCCGATTTGGTAAAGAAGGCTGAATGAGGATCGAGTTGATGAAGCATGCCCTGCACTGAAGACTTGCCCAGCGCCTCGAGGTCAGACCTGCCTGCGTAACTTTCCTGGATCTCGGCGAGCGCTTCTTTGAATTCGTCGGATAGTTGATCGGTGAGATCGGACTCGGCGTCGGTGACGTGCGCGGGGCGGGCCGAACCATAATAACCGCCGACGAGTGTGGAAACCGCGATCACACCCACGGCCAGCAGCGGCAGCGCCCGATTCTTCATACTTCCGGACTCCTTCGATTCAGAATAATACAGCAGCCGGCGGCGCTTGTCAGTTGCAGGGATGAGGCCGGCTGCCTGATACTTGCCAGTCGCATGACTGAAACAGCAGACGTGGTGATCATCGGGGGCGGCATCGTCGGATCGAGCGTGGCTTATCACCTCGCCGAAGCGGGCTGCGCGAATGTGCTGATCATCGAGCGCGAAGACCGGCAGGGCATGGGCTCGACCGCAAAGAGTATGGGCGGCGTTCGCGCGCAGTTCGCAACGCGCATCAACATCAAGATGTCGCTTTATTCGATCGATTTGTTTTCGCGATTCGAAGAAGTGACCGGGCACACCTCAGGCTACAAAGCTCAAGGTTATTTGTTCGTTGCGGCCAGTGAGCGGCACTTCGATTATCTGAAGACCAATATGCGGCAGCAGCAAGCCTGCGGAGTGAATAACGTCGAGACGGTCACTCGCGAAGACATCGTTAAGACCGTCCCGCAGATTATCGCCGATGATATTGTAGGCGGTACGTTCTGCCCGACCGACGGCTTCGTCGATCCTTACAGCGTGCTCACCGGTTTCTCGAAGCGAGCGCGCGAGCGCGGTGTCAGGTTATGGCTCGAAACAGAATTGACCGGCATCGATGTGAAGGAGGGCCGGATCGCGGGCGTGCAGACGTCACGCGGGTACGTTGCGACTCGAGCGGTGGTCAACGCGGCGGGACCGTGGGCTGCCGGAGTTGCGCGCCTGGCGGGAGTCGAAATACCGGTCGAGCCGCTGCGGCGACAGATCGTGAAGACCGAATCGTTCGAGCAACTGTCGGCGCGGCTTCCGATGGTGATCGACATGTCGAGCGGTTTTCACTTTCGCCCCGAAGGAACCGCCTTTTTGTTGGCGTGGCCCGATCCAGACGAGACCCGCGGATTCAGAACCGACTTCGACTTCGGGTTCATCGAAAAGATATTGACTCGAGCGGTCAATCGAGTGCCGGCATTCGCGGAAGCCGAGGTGAATCCCCGCCGCTGCTGGGCTGGTATGTATGAAATGACACCGGATCATCATGCGATCATCGGCCGAGCTCCGGGGGTCGAGGGCATGTATTTGGCGAACGGCTTCAGCGGGCACGGGGTTATGCACTCACCGGCTACGGGTAAGATCGTCTCGGAACTGGTGCTCGGTACACCGTCGAGTTTTGAGGATGCGCCGATGCTCAGGGCCGAACGGTTTGCTGAAGGAAACCTTCTGGAAGAAACGGCGCTGTTGTGAGAGGCTCAGAAAAAGGTAGGGCCATGACTGTGACGATCACCGTTCCGGCCGAGTTCGAAGCGAAGATAAGCCGAGCGAGCCGCCGCAAAAGGCGTCACGCTTGAAGAGTACGCGCGTGAAGTGCTGGAACGTGTTGCGGAGATGCCGACGTTGCGGGAGCCATTCGCGCCGGTGCGTGAGCAGATCAAAGTCGCCGGTGTGACCGGCGATGAACTGACGGCGCAGATCAAAGAGGCGGTGGCCGACGTGAGAACTCGTCCTCGTGGCTGAACATCTGGTGGTCTTTGTTCACAGCCTGTGTTCCAATATCATTTCAAAAAGGAGATGATCGATCGTGCGAGATCGTGCGAAATCTTACGGCAAGACCAAAGCGCTACGCCCTCGATGAAACCAAGATCAAGCGCGCTCGAAAGCTGCTCGGAACCAGGACCGACGCGGAGACTATCGATCGGGCGCTTGACGAGGTCATCACCGAACGGGAACGCAGCGCGCGCGCCTGGGCAGCAACCGAGCGCTTCATAAAGAGCCGCGTAGTCATCAAGGATGTTTTTGGCCGGATAACTGACGCCAAAGCGTGACGCATGTCCGGCATCCTCCCTAGCTGTAGATCATCCTGATCTTAGCCTCCAAGACAGCGCTTATTGCGAAGTTCGGATCGGATATTAGATCGAGGGCAACATACGGTTTATTCTTATTGTCTTGACTCCCAATTCCAATCTCTTCTTCAACGTCATTGTCTAAGACTACAGATATGCCATACGACGTATCAATCTGATCCTGGGAAGTCACAAATCCCCATCCGCGGCGCACGACGGTTCAGTTTGAAGTCTCATTCGTGTTTTTCATCGGGTTCAGCGGGAGGGTGTTTCTGCTGTGCATAAAGAACCTCGCGCAGGTTTACCGTTCGATGCGGTTCATTCGCAATGCTTCAACCGTCGCTCGTCCGACGGGCGTTAGACCTACAATGAACGAGGCATCAGCGCTCCATGCGAAATGATCCCGCCACCTTTGTTGTCGCGGGTGAAACAGGCCAACAACATCGCCGGTGACAGGATCAGGCACCTCTTGCTTCGTGTACTTGTGCCCATTGCAGCCCTGGCAAGAGAGAGCCAGATTCTCCCGTGCCGGTTGCCCGCCAGCCGAGTAGGGCGTGATGTGTTCGATGGAAAACCATTGAGGCGAGAAGCGTTCCTGGCTGCGGCAGTATTCACAGGTTCCTTGCGCCTAATCGCGAATCAGTCGGCGGAGTTCAGCCGCAATGTGTTTCTCAGGCATCGACTTCAGGCATGATCCGGAAGCTGTATGCCTAGCTGCTCCATCACTGTGGTGAGCGTGATGCCACGCAACTGAGCTAGCTCAGCCAGTGCTTTTACTCGCGCTGCGTGTAAGGCCTCAAGCCGCTGTTGAAGCTCCAGCAGTTCGGAGTGTTCGCTCGGGGTTAGCGTTTCGCCTGATCGCCGCTCAATCAGGTCCGTTAGACGTTGACGTTCAGACTCCGGGAACGCCTGGTTGATGATAGCGAACAGTGACGACTCATCGTCTGACAAAACCGGCGCGTGACGCCGAGCCCGCAGTGCCGCGACCGGTCCACAAAGTCATCCAGTTCCGCTGGACTCAATCGCTCAACGGCTTGCACTAATTGCTTGGCTGAAGCGGATTCAATATTTTGTTCCATCGCTCTTTTTCCGGTGGCTTGGAACGGCAGCCCGCCTGAGTATGTCGCGGGCAAACCAGGTTTACCATATCGCGGCCGGATCTAATTCACATTGAACGGCCGATTACTCAGTCTCGCAAGCGCAACGCCAGGCACGCTCAGAAAGAGGCGTTAGTGAAGAACGCCGCGAAATCTGCCTCGGTCAACTTTTACTCGGTCCAATTGACGCGACGACCCATTTGGAGTAGAAGCAACTCGTCGAACGAGAGTCGTTCAGCTTAGCATTGACTCACGGAACTCCAACAATCCTCAAGAGGATGATCATGCCGAAGAGAAAGACATCGATCCTAAAGTTCGCGGCGCTGATCCTTCTGCTGTCGGCTGGGCTGCTGGCACATTCGCATGCCCAGCAGATCAACTCCGAAAGCTTAAGCGCCCTGCGATATCGTTACATCGGCCCGGTTGGCAATCGCGTCACCTCGGTCGCTGGCGTGCCCGGACAGCCGAACGTCTATTACGCGGGTGCGGCGTCGGGCGGAATCTTCAAAACAACCGACGGCGGCACTCATTGGCAATCGATGTTTGACGATCAACCGGTTTCGTCGATCGGCTCGCTTGCGGTTGCGCCTTCAGATCCAAACATCGTGTGGGCGGGAACCGGCGAGGCGTGCATTCGCAGTCACATCTCGGTCGGCCAGGGGATCTACAAATCCAACGACGCCGGTAAGACGTGGACACTCGCGGGGCTCGAGAAGACAGGTCGAATCGGACGCGTCGTGATCGATCCGCGCGATCCGAACATTGTCTTTGCCGCGGCGCTCGGGCACGCATACGGGCCGCAACCGGAACGCGGAGTCTTTCGCACGGCCGATGGAGGCAAGACTTGGGAGAAGGTGCTGTTCGTCGATGAGAACACCGGCTGCTCGGCTCTCGTGATGGACCCGAATAATCCGCGAATACTGTTCGCGGGAATGTGGCCGCTCGAGATTCACACCTGGGGTCGTGAAAGCGGAGGCCCCGGCAGCGGAATATACAAATCGACGGATGGCGGTTCGACGTGGAAGAATCTCACTGGCCGCGGACTCCCGACTCGAACGACCGGCAAAGTTGCGCTTGCGATGGCGCGCACCAATTCAAACCGGATCTATGCTCTGATCGAAACCGGCGATGGCGTTCCGCTCAAAGGGCAGGAGACCGATCGCGGCAAGCTCTGGCGTTCGGATGATGGCGGCGAAAACTGGAGGCTTGTCAGCTACGATCGCAATCTCGGAGGACGCACTCATTACTACTTTCATGTCGCCGTTGCACCTGATAATGAAAACGAAACGTACTACCTGACCGCTTCGTTCACGGTGTCGCTTGATGGAGGCGAAACCGCGCGAGTCGCTCAATTCGGGAACAGCCCCGGTGGTGACAATCATGACATCTGGATCGATCCAACCAACGCGAGCCGCATGGCCGTAGCAAACGACGGCGGCGTGAGCATCTCGGTGACTCGCGGCCGCACGTGGGATCGCATTCAGCTTCCGATCGCGCAGATCTATCACGCGACTGTGGACAATCAGATTCCTTACAACGTCTACGGCAACAAACAGGACGGCCCCTCGTATCGCGGGCCGAGCAACAGTCGCTCGGGCGGCGGCGGTGGTGGATTTGGAGGAGGAATTCCACGAAGCGCGTGGCAGTCGGTTGCGGGCGGCGAGAGCGGCTGGGCCACACCTGACCCAGCGGACAGCAATATCGTCTGGTCGAGCGCTTCGGGGTCGGGAAGCGTTGGTGGAATCGTCGAGCGCTTCGACTTGCGGAACGGCGCTTCGCGCAATGTTGAAGTTTGGCCCGACCAAACGAATGGCTGGCCCGCCGCCGAATTGAAATATCGATTCGTATGGACGATGCCGCTCACGATCTCGCCGCACGATCACAACAGAATCTATGTCGGAAGTCAGCACGTCCATCAAACCACCGACAACGGACAGAGCTGGCAAGTGATCAGCCCGGATCTGACTACGAATGACAAGAGCAAGCAGGGATTCTCGGGCGGGCTTACCGGCGACAACATCGGAGTCGAATACAACTCGGTCGTGTTCGCGATCGCTGAATCGCGGCTCGAGAAAGGATTGATCTGGGCGGGAACCAACGACGGACTGGTGCAAGTCACTCGCGACGGCGGCAAGAACTGGACGAACGTCACCAAAAACATTCCGGGGCTTCCGGCGTGGGGAACGATCAGCAATATTGAAGCTTCGCGATATGACGCCGGCACTGCATACATCACCGTCGACCTGCATCAAGTGAACAACCGCGATCCGTTTGTCTATAAGACCAACGACTACGGCAAGTCCTGGAAGCAAATCACAAACGGCATACCACGAAGCATGCTCAGCTACGCGCATTGCATTCGCGAAGACGCGGTGCGCCGCGGCTTGTTGTATCTGGGAACCGAGAACGCGCTGTACGTTTCGTTTGACGACGGCGAAAACTGGCAGCCGCTGCAGGGTAATCTTCCGCACGCGCCGGTTTATTGGATTGCGACTCAGGAACACTTCAATGATCTGGTGATCGCGACGTACGGGCGAGGCTTCTGGATACTGGATGATCTCGGGCCGCTTCAGCAGATGAACAAGAACGTGCTTGATTCGAATGGTCATCTGTTCGCGCCCCGGCCCGCATATCGATTTCGCAGCGGCACTGTGCCGTTCTCGATGAGCGATGATCCGACGGCCGGACAGAATCCGCCGTACGGCGCGTCGATCAGTTACTACTTGAAGAGCGCGGCGAAAGGTGACGTGAAGATTCGCATCGAGGACGCTAAGGGCCAAACCGTGCGCACGCTCACGGGAACGAAGAGCGCGGGGACAAACCGGATCACGTGGGACTTGCGAGATGAGCTTTCGAAAGAGATGCGGCTCAGAACGAGCCCGGCTTATGCTCCAGAGATCCGCGTGGGAACAGAAGGCTGGCGGTCGGCGCCCGAAGGCGGGCGAATGTCTTTGCTCGTCGCGCCGGGAAATTACACGGTGAAGCTCTCGGTTGACGGCCAGGAGCTAAGTCAGCCGCTAACGATAAAGAAGGACCCAAACTCGGGCGGGAGCGAAGCCGATATTCAGGCTCAGGCTGCGATGCTCGCCGAGTTGCGCAAGGACCTCGAATCGGCCGCGGACATGGTCAATCAAATCGAGATGATTCGCGGCCAGCTCGAGAGCCTACGATCGCTTTTGCCCGCGGGCGCTGACTCGGCGCCGGTCAAGACGGCCGCGGATGATCTCGACAAGAAGCTGATCGAAGTCGAGGACAATCTGATTCAGCGAAGGCTGACGGGCACCGGACAGGACGGCGTTCGATGGCCGGTGCGGTTGATGAGCAAGATAAATTACCTGGCAAACGGATTGAGCGGTTCGGACTTCGGCCCGACGACGCAGCAGCGCGAGGTGCATGCGCAGTTCAAGGAGCAACTGTCGTCGCATCGCAAACGGCTCGATGAAGTGCTGAGCAAGGATCTGCGCGCGTTCAATGACATGCTCCGAGAACGCGGGACCCAGAATATAATCACGAGGAATCCTTAGGCGATAGATTAAGCACCGCTCCGACTGCCGCTGAGATCAGCCGCTGAAACTACGAATCGGTTTACGATCAACTGCTGACTGCAGCCTGCGTTCGGGCATGTAATCGGTTTCCCTCTCAATCTTTGCTCTATCGGGAAGACAGAAAGACAAGAAGGACAGCGCAGCATCAATGCGCCGGCGTGAAGAATCGGTGTTACAAACAGCGGTTCGTACTCGATTCCTACAAGGTCGATGGGATAAACACCTCCAGCCGCGTCGCCACAAAGGACCATCGGCTTCGAAGGATGAAACGCCACACAATAGGGCGTGGCAGGAAGAGGCAAGCACGCCAGCTCGGTTCCGGTAGAGCGCGACCAAAGTCGCAGGGTTCGGTCGTCGCTGACCGATGCCAGCATCATAGCATCGGGGCTTATAGCGCAGTCCCAAATCAGCGCGCTGTTTCTGGTGAACGTTTGCAGTTCGGCGGCACTTGATGGATCCCAGGTCTTCAGTTCGTGCCAGCTCGCTGAAGCGACGAACGTTGCGCCGGGACTGATTGCACAAGCCATCACAGCGCCCCTGTGCTTCGAAAAGGCCACTCGCTGTTCGCAGGAGAACAGATCCCACACCTTGAGGGTCTCGTCTGAACTGGCCGAAACAACAAATGAGCTATCGGGGCTGATCGCGCAATCGTTGACGTGCCCGGTGTGTGCGGCAATCGAAATGATCTTCTGGCCGCTGGCGGAATCCCAGAACACCAATGTCTTGTCCCATCCAGTCGAGACAATCAGGGAGCAGTCGGGACTGATCCTGCACGCAGTGATCCAGTCGCTGTGACCCGACAGCTTTGCTCGAACAGCGCCGGTGGCAACATTCCACAGCCGGATGTTCTTGTATCCGGCCGAAACGATGAAGCTGTTGTCCGAGGAGATCACGCATCTAGCCTGACTGCTGCCGGTTTGAAGAGTAAGCCGAACTTGAGCGGTTTCAAGATCCCACAGCTTGATCGTTTTGTCCGCAGCGGCTGAAAGCGCCAGCTTACCATCCGAGGTGAAGCCGCAGGTTCTGACGCTGTCGACGTGTTCGATTCCTGGCGAAGGTTTGTCCTCTACGACTGAGATGTCCCAGATCTTAAGTGTCTTGTCGTCGCTCGCTGACACTACTCGCTTGCCGTCCGGCGTGACTGCACAAGCCCTCACTTCTCCACTGTGGCCACTGAGTGTAAGTTGCACAGCGCCTGTAACCGCATCCCATACCTTCAGGGATTTGTCGACACTTGCCGACACGATTCGCAAGCTGTCCGAGGTCACCGCGCATGCGAGCACTCGCCCGGTATGGCCCTTCAGAGTCAAGCTCCGCTTTCGGCTTTTCAAGTCCCAAACCGTCAGATTCTCGGGGGTCGCCGCCACTACGAATTGACCGTTCGCGCTCACCGCGCAGGCTCCGATGTAACCATCATCAGCTTCGAGCGTGAATTGTTCGCGGCCCCGCTCCAGGTTCCAAACTGTGATTGATCCATCGCCGTTGCCGGAGACAACGAGTTTCCCGGTTGGATGCGCGGCGAGCGCGCACACGCCGCCACGCAGACTTCGCATGCTCGGTCGTTCTGTGGCGCGGACCAAGTCCCAAACTCTCAACGTCTGGTCCTGGGCGAAGACAACGAACCGGCTGTCGGAGCTAATGACGCACTCCGATATTTCTTCGGGGTTAAAGGTGAGAGTTGTAATCGGTAAGCGGGAGTTCAAATCCCAGATGGTTAGCTCATTCGTACCATCCGATTCCTCTTCTGCGATTGACACTAGATGTCGACCGTCGGGATTAATTGCGCACCGCATTATCGGGAGACTCTGCTCTACAAGGATGCCGCGCTGTTCGCCGGTCTCGAGATCCCATAATCTAATCGTGCCGTCGCGGCTCGCGGATATGACGAGCTGCCCATCCGGCGTAACATGGCAGTCTTCCACGGGACGGGTGTGTCCTTCGAGAGTTCGACTGATGGCCGGCGATTCACGAAACGGAAACTTGACATGTAACCGCGGACGCGCACCCGAGGCTATCCTTCTATTGAGTTCTTCGACGAGGGATCGCGTCAGCGGTTCGTCGCTCCATTGAAGTCTGTTGGAGATTTGTTGCCGAACAAGCCAGGGCCAAATTGAGAGGCTGTTTAATTCTTGTCGAACGGCGGTGGAGATTTCCTGCAGCGCCGCACGCTGAGCCGCTATGTTGTGAGCGGCGTGACTCTGCGAAGCTCGTTTCGGAGATTTCTTAGTCCGCATCTAGTTCAGAGAAGCCCGCTGTTGCAAGGGCCCTGACGGCTCAATCATAGGGAGGGCCAGAAGGCGCTGCAAACCTCCAACCCGTGTTTTGAGGGCTGCAAGTCGGTTTGGTATTCTTGTGAGTCGGAATCCTGGGTCAGTGTGCCACTCATTCATTCGCAGATGGAGCAAGACATGAAAGCAATCACTTCCAGAATTGTCGCGACAATACTTGCAGTCTCGCTTGTGGCACTCGCGCAGTCTCCGGTTCAATCTCGTATCGAGCGCGTGGAAAACGGATTGCTTCCGGCGGTGATCGTGAAAGGTGCTCCGGGATGGACGGTCCAGGAACGCCTGAAGCGCTACAACATCCCCGGCGTCAGCGTCGCAGTCATCAATAACTACAA
>Ga0070703_10000575_pt1 | contig 13282 bp, 10 predicted proteins | sample KBSK5251metaG_FD_65453 | JGI IMG/M metagenome (GOLD analysis project Ga0070703, IMG submission 65453) | Corn, switchgrass and miscanthus rhizosphere microbial communities from Kellogg Biological Station, Michigan, USA - KBS K5-25-1 metaG | ecosystem: Host-associated > Plants > Roots >... | reverse complement strand
AACATCGAGCGGCAGATGCCCACGATTGAAAATGAAGCGGCGCGGTTGCCGGCAGTGTATCGCGAGAAGCTGATGAAGCGGTTGCAGGAGATCGCGGCGGGCGCGACGGTGGACGACGCGCGTGTTGCGCAGGAAGCGGTGATGCTCGCGGATCGATCGGACATCAGCGAAGAGATCGCGCGGCTCAAGAGTCACATCACGCAATTACGCGACTTGATTCGGAGCTCGGAAGAAGCGGGCAAGCGTCTTGATTTTATCCTGCAGGAAATGAATCGCGAGGCGAACACAATCCTTTCAAAGTCGAACGATCTTGCGATCAGCGACGCGGCAATTATCATCAAAACAGAAGTCGAGAAGCTCAGGGAGCAGGGTCAGAATGTCGAGTGAGCCTTCAAAACCGCCGAAGGAACAGGTGGATCAAGCAGCTCCGAGTGAGCGCGGCAAACTGATTGTCGTGTCAGCGCCGTCGGGAGCGGGGAAGTCATCGCTTGCCGGGCGCGTGTTGAAGCGCGTCGAGGGGCTTCACTTTTCGGTCTCTTACACCACACGCGAGGCGCGAGGCTCGGAGCAACACGGCGTGGATTATTTCTTCGTGAGCGAAGCAGAGTTCCTGGCGATGCGCGAGCGCGGGGAATTTCTGGAGAGCGCCGAAGTGCACGGCAATCTTTACGGGACTCACGAGAGCACAGTCGAAGACATGCTTTCGGCCGGCGTTGATGTGATGCTGGACATCGACGTTCAGGGCGCGGAGCAGGTAAGGCGACGGGTGCCGGAGGCTGTGTTGGTTTTCATCCTGCCGCCCTCGCGAGAAGTGCTCGAGGCGAGGCTGCGAGCGAGGAACCTGAACGAGTCTTCGGACATCGAACGCCGATTACGAAACGCCTCGATCGAGGTTCAACTGTACGAGCGGTTTGATTACGTTGTGATCAACGACGATCTTGATCGCGCGCTTGCCCAGCTTGAGGCTATAATATTGGGCGAGCGAGGACGCCCAGAACGGCAGAGAAATAGGATCGAATCAATAATTGCGACTTTTGGAGGACACTGATTATGGCTGAAGAAGAGAACGAAGAGTGGACGACGCAAATCGACAGCAAGTACCGGCTTGTTTTACTTGCGGCCAAACGCAGCAAGCAGCTTCAGCGGGGCGCAAAACCGCGGATAATCAGCGTAGCGAAGAAGACAACTCGCGTGGCGCTCGAAGAAGTTCAGCGCGGGCTTATTCAATATCAGATCATCGTGAAACCACCCAAGAGTGAATGACCAAATGAATGTCGCGTTGGGCGTCACGGGCTGCATAGCTGCCTACAAGGCTGTCGAGATTCTGCGCGGGCTTCAGAAGCGAGGCGCGAGCGTCAGTGTCGTGATGACGCGCCACGCTACCGAATTCGTCACCCCGCTAACGTTTCAGTCGATCTCGGGCTCTCCGGTCATCACTGAGATGTTCGCGCCTACCGATGACCCGGAAATAAAACACATTCAGTTGGCGCAATCGATCGATCTTCTGCTCGTCGCGCCTGCCACGGCTAACACGCTTGCGAAATTTGCGAACGGAATCGCGGACGATTTCCTGTCGACGGTTTACATATCGACGACCGCTCCGGTGCTTGTCGCGCCCGCGATGAATGTCGAGATGTGGGCGCATCCGGCGACCCAGGAGAACGTAAGAAGACTGCGTGAGCGAGGCGTGGAATTCGTCGACCCCGAAGAAGGTTATCTTGCGTGCCGCACTGTAGGGGCCGGACGGTTAGCCGAACCCGATGAGATTGTCCGACGCGCCTTGGCGTTGATGGGATCGAAGGGGGGCGCGGCTGATCTGGCCGGCGAGCGCGTATTGATAACCGCGGGACCGACGCAGGAAGCGCTCGATCCGGTTCGATTCCTGACGAATCGCTCCTCGGGGAAGATGGGTTACGCGGTGGCTGAAGCGGCAATGGCGCGAGGCGCGGAAGTGACCTTGATAAGCGGCCCGGTGTCGCTCACTCCGCCGCGAGGCGCGATTACGATCTCCGTCAAATCTGCTTCCGAAATGCATCGCGCGGTGATGGACAATCTCGAAGATGCGACGATGGTTGTTATGGCTGCGGCGGTTTCCGATTATCGGCCCGCGACCGTGAGTCAACAGAAGATCAAGAAGAACGGTGGCGGGATCGCGATCGACCTCGAGCCAACGGATGACATACTCGCAGCGGTTTGCCGCGAGCGCGCCAATCGAATCGTCATCGGCTTCGCAGCCGAGACGGAACACGTGATTGAAAACGCCAGAAAGAAACTCGCCGCGAAAGGCGCGGACATGATTGTCGCGAACGACGTATCGGCCGCCGATTCAGGATTCGATGTTGAAACGAATCGAATCGCGCTTGTCGCCGCGGACGGCGTGATCGAGTTACCGCTAATGTCGAAGCGCGAAGCATCCGATCGAATTCTCGACGCGGCGTTAAAGCTTCGCGGCGCCGCGGCAGCAGTTTAGACAATATCCGGAAGTGCCCATCACCCGCTCTGTCGGCGGACTCAATCAAATCGGAGGCCCACGTTGACTAACTTGATTCGCAAGTCATATGTCTTCGCGTTCATTCTCCTGATCGCGTGCCAGGCATGGCCTGTTCGCAGTATTGCCGCTGACTCGCGTCCGCCTGAAGATCGCGGCGCGATGGCATTGGGGCAGGCGATCAAGCGTCTCGGCGTTGTCGCAAGCGTGCTTCACACCGGCGCGCATCCGGATGATGAAGACAGCGGATTGCTCGCGTATCTAGCGCGAGGGCGGCAAGCGCGTACGGCTTATCTCTCGCTCACTCGCGGTGACGGCGGGCAGAATGTGATCGGGCCGGAGCTATATGAATCGCTCGGAGTGATACGAACCGAAGAGTTGCTTGCTGCTCGGCGAATCGACGGAGCGCAGCAATTTTTTACTCGCGCGTTTGATTTTGGCTTCAGCAAGTCTCGCACTGAAACGCTCGCGAAGTGGAATCGCGAAGCAGTGCTCGCCGATATGGTGCGAGTGATTCGCACGTTTCGGCCTCTCGTGATTGTGTCGGCGTGGAGCGGCACTCCCAACGATGGGCACGGACATCATCAATCGGCGGGGTTATTGACTCAGGAGGCGTATCGCGCGGCGGCTGACGCGGCTGCTTTTCCCGATCAAATCAGAGATGGATTGAAACCGTGGCAGGTGAAGAAGCTTTACACCCGTTCATTTGACGGCGCGGCGAGCGGGCGCGAGTTCTTGCCTTCGCTTGCGACGCTGTCCGTGAACACAGGAGAGTTCGATCCGTTGCTCGGTTGCAGCTATTACGAGATCGCGGCGCGCGGCCGCAGTCAGCACCGCTCTCAGGATCAGGGAACCATCGAGGCGCGAGGTGAACGATATTCGAGACTCAGATTGATCGATTCAAAGCTTGGAGCGATCAAAAACGAGAAAGATATCTTTGAGGACATCGACACGCGATTGACCGGGATCGCTGTCTTTGCCGGCCCATCGGCGGGAAGACTTCGCGGACAACTTTTGGAAGTCCAGGCGGCGGCCGATGAAGCAAATGCGAAATACAATCCGCTGGCAAAGTCTTCGGTGACCGAAGTGATTGCGCGCGGCTTGAAGAAGCTGCGCGAGATCAATGCCGGCGTCAGCGCGATGGGCCTGAGTGAAACTGAATCTTTTGAGACAAATTTTCTGCTCAAGCAAAAGCAAGCCGACTTCGAAGACGCGCTCGCGCTGTCCGAAGGCATCGTCGTTGATTGCCTGGCTGATGATGAGGCGATTACTCCCGGGCAAACATTTGTAGTCACGTTGAATGCCTATTCGAATTCTAACGCGAAGCTCACGGGCTTTGGTCTTGTGACGCCGCCTGGCTGGACCGCCGTCAAGAAAAGTGAAAAGACATCCGAAGCAGCAGGCAGAACCACTCTTCAGGCGGAGTACACGGTCACCGCCAGTCCGGATGCCGAACCGACGCGGCCTTACTGGCTCAACAGCACGCGCAAGAGTGATATGTTCTCGATCGAGCATCGCGAACCCGGCGCAACGGGCATCGAACCGGCCGCTCCCGGCGCGCTCACTGCGTTCGTGGATGTCGAAGTTGCGGGCCAGGCCGTGAAGGTCAATCAGGAAGCTCAATATCGTTATGCCGACCGCGCGCTTGGTGAGATTCGCCACCAGCTCAAAGTGGCTCCGCCGATTTCCCTCGGCGTAACTCCCGACATTCTTGTTTATCCGAAGTCCGCGGCCGCAGTCTCGCGTGAGGTTACGGTGTCGGTGACGAACAATCAAAAAGGGGGCGTGCGTGGAACGTTGGTGCTTCAGAATCCCGAGCATTGGCCGGTGACGCCGGCAGCCGCGAGCTTCGATTTGAAACGTGAGGGCGAGCGCGCGGCGGCCACATTCGTCGTCACGGTGCCAGCGGGCGCAGAGGAGACGAGACGCCAGTTCGAGGCCGTGGCGACGATCGGCGGACGCCAGTATCGAGACGGCTATCAAGTAGTCGCCTATGCGCACATCGAGCCGCGATTTGTCTATCAGGAAGCCAAGGTCGATGCCGAAGTGATCGATGTCAAAGTCGCGCCCGGCTTGAAAGTTGGTTTCATCGAAGGCGCGGGCGATGATTTCGCGAACGCGGTCAAGCGAATTGGCGTCGACGTGAAGACCATCGAATCAAAGGAACTCGCATCGGGCGATTTGAGCGCGTACGACACGATCGTCGCGGGAGTGCGCGCTTACGAAGTCCGGCCTGACTTGATCGCAAACAACTCGCGGCTGATGGACTACGTCAAGGGTGGCGGATGTTACATCGTGCAGTACAGCCGAGGAAACTTCGAGACAGCGGGCTACGCTCCATATCGAATAGGGAGAGAAGAAGCTGAGACACCGGGCCCGTCCGAGCGGGGGCGTCAGCAGAATCGCGAGCCTCGGTTGTTTTATCTTGGCGAAGGTGACATCGCTTCTGCTCTTACGAAATCAACAACGAAGCCCAAGGTCGGATTCATCGGCGATGTAAACGGCCAGTTGTTGGCGTCAATGAAAGGCGCGGGCCTTGATACGAGGCCGCTAGCGGCGAGTGAACTTGCTGGTGATTTGTCACAACTCGATGTGATTGTGATTGGCTCGAACCCCGATTCAAGTCGAGGGTTCGCGCAGTACAATTCGAAGCTTCTTGACTACTCGCGCCGCAAGCTGGTCATCCTCGCTTATTCGCAAGCTCAATTCATCAGCGGCGACTTCCCGGCGTTTCCGAGACCTGAGTCGCGTCCTTTTCGAGTGACTGACGAGCAGGCGGCGGTCACGATTCTGGAGCCTTCGCATCCTCGTTTCAACTTTCCGAACAAGATCACCGCGCGCGACTTCGAGGGCTGGGTTCAGGAGCGCGGGGCTTATTACTTGAGCGATTGGGATTCGCACTTCAGGCCTTTGATGTCGAGTCACGATGTGGACGAGCCGGATCTGAAGGGCGGGGAAGTGATCGCGGAATACGGAAAGGGTTTGTATGTGTACACGGCGTACGCGTGGTTCAGGCAGTTGCCGAGAGGAGTTCCCGGCGCGTATCGATTGATCGCAAATCTGGTGAGCTTGTCTAAGGCAAAAAGATGACCCCAGAGTGAGCTTGACTCTTACGCGACAGCAGACGCTCAGCTTCCTCGAGCGCCGTGTCGCGATGTTGGCTGAGATCGACTATCTTCAGTTCCATTTCTTTGTTGGGAACGATGCCGGTTCCTTCAAATGACTTTCCACCCGGAGAGACGTAACCATATTCGCTGATCGCGAGTTCGCCGCCGCCAAATTTTCTGAACTTCGAAATGCCCAGCACGCATCCGCAACTTCGGCGGCCAACGACCACTGCGCGTCCCTTTTCCTGCATCACGCCGGCAAACAACTCCGAGCCGCTGCCAGAGCCTTCGTTGACCAGGATCGCGATCGGACCCTTGAATCCATCTTCATCCTCGTCGGTTCGCAAGTAGATCGACCGGCCGCTACGGCTGCTGAACTTTCCGAACGACACGTGTGAATTGAAAAAGTAGCTTGCGATTTTTACGACTTCTTCGGCTTCGCCTCCGGGGTTGCCTCGAAGATCGATGATCAAACCGCGCGCGTCGTTTAGCTGCTTCAATGCGTTCTTGAATTGCTTTCGGACGGGCGATTTCCAAAGCGTCAACTTGATATAACCTATCCCAGACGCAAGTCGGGTTGATGTTACGCTTGCCACATCGCGAACAACGCGGCGAGTCAGCGAAGCGTCGAGCGTTGAACCATCAGCGCGAGCGAGACTAATCTTGAGAATCGTCCCCGCGTCACCATCGACTATCATTCTGTAGATTCTCAAGAGCACGGCTCGATCGGATGATGAACCCGCGACGCGAGTGCGAGCTTCGGCGAGCCGGCCGGCAACGGGTTTTCCATCGATTGTCACGACGATCATTCCAGCTTCGATGCCTGCGCGTGAGGCGTCTGAGTCCGGTTCAATCGAGATGACAACGGGTTTGCCTTCCACTTCAAAGATCGTGAGTCCCGCGCTGACGGCTTGTTCGCGTTCGCGAGCGCGGCGCTCCTCGGGCGTTGCGAATCGAGTGTGAGCGTCCTTCAACTCGCCGACCATTTGCTTGAGCAAGCGGAAGAAATCCTCGTCGCTCGAAGCCTGGTCAATTCTCGGGCGATAGCTTTCGCGCACCGCGCGCCAGTTCACGCCGTTGAAAGCCGGGTCGTAGTACTTCTCGTTCACGGTCTTCCAAATCTCTTCGAAGACTTCCACTCGATCTTTGGCTGAGAGCGCGTCGGAGGAGGAACGTAACGAATCGCTGGTGATGCTGGGTTGAATCGATTTCGGCAGGTTCCCGAACGCTGCACTGCCGGCAAGCATCGTGACCAGAACGGCGATGCCAAACATTCTCATTGGTGCTTTGCGCGGCAAACTTGATCCTCCATCCTAACCATCAATCTGGGCGAGTGACTGATTCAGCAATATAGCAATCGACGTAGATTTGTCACAAACAATGCTGAGGCCCGATTCTCAGCGTCCCTCCGCGTCCCCTGCGGTTGAATTGCTTCTTAACCGCAGAGGGCGCAGAGGACGCGGAGGACTGCAACACCATCCATACGTCACTACTTCGATTCAGTTGACCGCCGTTGAACGCCGTTGATAACGTTAAAGCCGTTGCCGTTTATGCCAAACCACGAAAGGAATTGATATGCTCGCCCCTTATCAAAACGAAGCGCTGGTTGATTTTTCGAACGAACGAAACGCGGCCGTGATGCGCGAAGCTCTCGCGAACGTCGAGTCCACATTTGGCCGTGAGTACCCGCTGATCATCGGCGGCAAGCGCTACACCACCGGCGATATGCTCGCTTCGGTTAATCCTTCGAATTACGATGAGGTCATCGGAATCGTACACAAGGCGAGCGTCGAGCTTGCCGACAAGGCTATCGAATCGGCAACCTCGGCGTTTCAGGAATGGAAGTATGTGTCGCCCGAGGTGCGGGCGCGTTATCTATTCAAGATCGCGGCGCTGCTTCGCAAGCACAAACCCGAGCTGACCGCTTTGATGGTTTTTGAAGTCGGCAAGTCGTGGGTCGAAGCAGACGCCGACGTCGCTGAGACGATTGACTTCGCCGAGTTCTACGGCCGAGAGATGCTTCGATATGGCGGCGAGCATCCGCTTACTCCGATGGCCGGCGAGCAGAACGAGATGTTCTACATTCCGCTTGGCGTTGGGTTGATAATCCCGCCGTGGAATTTTCCTCTCGCAATTCTGGGAGGAATGACGATGGCCTCGATCGTCACCGGCAACACCGTAGTCCTGAAGCCGTCGAGCGATAGCCCGATCATCGCGGCGAGATTCATGGAAATTCTGGAAGAGGCTTCGGTGCCGCCCGGTGTTGTGAACTTCGTTCCCGGCAGCGGCGGAAAAATCGGCGATTACCTCGTCGGGAATCCGCGCACGCGATTCATTGCGTTCACCGGATCAAAGGAAGTTGGGCTCCACATAAACGAGCTCGCGGCGAAGACCGCCGAAGGCCAGCTTTGGATCAAACGCGTAGTGGCCGAGATGGGCGGTAAGGATACGATCGTCGTCGACGAGACCGCAGATCTTGACTCCGCGGTCGATGGAGTGGTCGCGGCGGCGTTTGGCTTCTCAGGCCAAAAGTGTTCGGCGTGCTCGCGGGTCGTCGTGGTCGACCAGGTTTACGATGAGGTCGCCGGAAGAGTCGCCGATCGCGCGGCAAGAATAAAAGTTGGTCCGACGAAAGAACAAGAGAACTGGATGGGTCCGGTGTCGAGCAAGAGCGCTTACGGTTCGATCCTGAACTACATCGATATTGGAAAAGGGGAAGGGAAGTTGATGGCCGGAGGCGGACCGCTGGAGGAGCAAAAGGGCGGGTGGTTTGTAAGGCCGACGGTGATCGGAGAAGTCGATCCGATGGCTCGAGTTTCTCAGGAAGAGATATTTGGCCCGGTGCTGGCGGCATTCCGCGCGCGCGATTTCGAATCGGCGCTCGAGATTGCGAATAACACTCAATTCGGTTTGACGGGTGCACTGTACAGCCGAGAGCGAGCGAGACTCGAGAAGGCACGGCGTGATTTTCACGTCGGCAATCTCTACTTGAATCGCAAGTGCACGGGCGCGTACGTGGATGTGCACCCGTTCGGCGGATTCAATATGTCGGGTACGGATTCAAAGGCTGGCGGCCGCGATTACTTGTTGCTGTTCCAGCAGGCGAAAACCGTTTCAGAGAAGTTGTAATGCCGCGGGCGTTCAGAGAAGCGGGCGTTCAGAGTACCGGCTTTAGCCGGCTGATCGAAATCCCATATACTGATCGAAACTCATATAGCGAAATTCACTACCTGGCTAAAGCCGGTACTCTGAACGCCCGGTACTCGGAACGCCTGCGTACTCTGAACGTTCGCTACTTGAATAGCTGTTCTTGACCGCTCTTTTGTTGCCCCGCTATCTTTAACCTTATGCAAAAAGCTGTTGTTGCTTTGTGGATGTGTGGGTGTTTGGCGATTTCTGTCTTTGCGCAGCAGACACCTCCCGCGGCGAAGACCGACGCGCCCGCTCGATCAGCACAGGCGCCGGGGTTTATTACTCCGTCCGAGGCCAATGTCCGAATCGACGCGGACTCGCGCACCTTTGTTGTGATGGCGGCGCTGAACATGGCCGGCTTTGATTACGAGACTGGCGGCCAGCCGCTGTCGCCGGCGCGCGTCGAATTGAGAAAGGACCTTGCGAAGCTCGATCCTCAGATCAGAGAGAAGCTCGCGGCTTATTACAAAGCACACCGTCGGCCGGGAGTCGAAGAAACCGCGGACGCCGCGCGATACATCGCGCTCAGCTTGATGATGACCGCGCCTCCGGCGTTTTCGGTTTATCAATCGCCCGAGCGCCCGATCCCTCAGGACTTGCAACCGTTGCTTGATTTCATTCCGCTGTTGCGAGAGTTCTACGTCAAGAGCGGCATCAGGGAACTGGTGCCAAAGTACGTCTCGATAGGGACCGCGTACACCGCGGCTTATCGCGTTCCGGTTGGTGAATTGATATACGAGGTGCTGGATTATTTTCACACCGTTCCTGAAACCGTAATAAGCATGCGGCCGCTTGTGGTGAAGACGATCAGTCCGGATGCGGCCAGGAAACAGAAGACGACTGTCGTTAGCCGCAATCGAACGCGGCAGGTGTTTGTCATCCCTGAGCCGCTTGCGGCGATGGATACCTCGACGGTTCGCGGCGACATCCTGAATCAAAAGGAAGATCTGTTGTCGCGCAGGATCGGCGATGACTACATCGTGATCGTGGGGCCTTCAAGAACGGTGGCCACGGACCCGGTCAGGCAGGCGTTGATTCGCTTCGTGATCGATCCGCTGGTCGAGCGTCACCTGAAAGTGTCGCTTGGATACAAGGACCCGATTCTGAAACTAGTCGCGTCGGTGCCGACGGCCGCTCGCGAATACTCGAACAGCGTGTACCTGGTAGTTCGCGAGTCACTGGCTCAGGCGGCCGAAGCGCGAATGCGCCGGATGCGTTCGATTGCAACTCGCGGGTCTTACAGCGAGGACGATGCGCTATACGATGTCGCTCAGGCGTATCTCGGCGGCGCGGTGCTCAGCTTTCATTTCTATAACACGCTTACGGGTCTGGAGAAGGTCGGCATAAGCTTCGAGGACGTGTTTGATGAGATGGTCGCGACTACAAATTTTGAACGCGAAGCTGGCCGCGCGAAAGAGTTCGAGCCGCTTGTGGCGCGGGTCGCTGCCAGTCGCGCAAAGTCCGCGAAGACTGCGGGTCGTGACGACGTTGCGATGGGCAGCCTCGCTTCAAAACTGCTCGCATCGGATGATCTGATAAGGCAGAAGAAGTTCACGGAAGCTCGCGTTATTTTGAGTGACGTGCTGACGCTGCAGCCTAACAACGCGAGGGCGCTGTATGGAATGGCGCAGATCACAACGCAGACGGCTTCGCCGGTTGAGCTGAATCCGAGCGCGGACGAGAATGACAAGATCCAGGCGCAGCACGATCGTTTGGAGCAGGCAATAAAACTGTATCGCAAGGCCATAGAAACCGCCTCGAAGGACTCCGAGCGATGGGTGATTCAATGGAGTCACGTGCTGCTTGGCAGGATATTCGATTTTCAGGAGTTCAGAGCCGACGCGATCGGCGAGTACGAAAAAGCAATCGCTCTGGGTCCCGATATTCCGAACGGCGCATACAAAGAAGCAGTCGAAGGAAAGCAGCGCCCGTTCGGACAAAAATAGCGATCTGTTTGAGATGAATGTTGCGTAAGAGAGGCGATCGTCCCTCGGATGAGGTGATTAAGTGAGGTGATTAAGTCTTGACGGCAGTACCCGTCACGGTTATGATCCTCGCCGTAAAACGACCCGATCTAAAATAAGAGCCTCCAAACCCTGCCCTGATTGAAAACTCCTCACAGAAAACTTACCTACGAGGGGTGTATCTATGTCGGTTAGTTTGGGAATGAATGGTACAACGGATGTGCGGGTTACCACCGGGGATGATCTGGTTCTTCGCATAACGGCCTACGATCCAAACGGAATCAGAAGAATTTTTGTACAGTGCTTTCAGTTCAGTACGGCGAGTTCGAGTAAGAGCAAGCTTGCCACCGGTGAAGTGTCAATCACGGCGGAGCAGGGTTTTTCACAGAACAGTTTCGAGGTCGCGATCTCGATTCCCGAGAATGCCGCGTTGGGAAAGTGGGGAATTCAGCTAATCGAATTCACAAACCGGCGCGGTTACAAATCGTCGTTTTATCGAGGACACGGGAAGTTCGATAACGTGGTGTTTGATGTGGTGCCGCCGCCCGCTAAAGAAGACGAACTGCTTCGCTTTGATGGAGTGGAAATCTCAGACCGTGGCCGTTGCGCCTAGCCGTCCCGTTTGAAGAGGTGCGCGCGATCCGTCAATCTATGGGCGCGCGCCATTCTCTTTCACCGACTGGAGTAATTCGGAGACTGCCTTTATTGGGACGCCGAAATTGGATCCGCCAAAACTCTGGTTCCCGTCAGTAGTCGTAAGGATGGCGGAGTTGATCGCGATAACTCGCGAGTCGCGATCGAAGATCGGGCTCCCCGACCCGCCTTCAGTAGTCTGCGCGCTATGAACAATGCGGCCCGTCAACGCATCGGTGACGGTGCCAGTGGTTGTGAGCGGTCTTATCAATCCGCGAGAAGATAAGCCGGCTGCCACTTCAACCGCCGATTGCCCGTGCGTTCTCAATACCTCGCGGCGTTCGGGCTCTTCGATTCGTTGCAGCAATCCGTCGACACCGGTTGGATAACCCAGGAGCACAACCGGTTCTCCAATAATTGAACTCGGATCTTCATCGCTCAGCGTGAAGGCCGGCAAGGCTGCATCGCCCTGCTCGAATTTGCATAGCGCGATGTCATATCTGGCTGAGCTTCCGGCCACCTTTAAGTCGAACGGCGACTTGATCGAAGGGAAGAACGCTTCGAGCGTATCGAGCTTCGGAGCGAGCCCGGCGCCCTGATGAAGGATGATCTCCGCCATTTGATCCGTCGCCCACGGTTGGACCACGTGTTTGTTGGTTGCAATGATTCCTTCTCCAACTACAAACCCCGTTCCGGTGTAGTCGATTTGAACCGGAGGCCCCGCGCCGTCCACCGACGCTTGCAGATTGCCGTTCTTATCAACCGGCATCTCTTTTATCGGGTCCGAGGTTTCGTAGCGAAGAACACGCCCGCTGCCGCGCTCAACAAACGTATAGCTGCCGACAATCAAACAAACTCCCGGGCTATAGAGGCCGGCTATCTTTTGCGTGAACCGGCGCATTTGATCGCTGACTTCCCGCAATGACTGGATTTCGTCCTGTTGCTTGCGAATCAGTTCCTGATCCTGATCGCGGCGCGCCTGGATCGTCGATATCTCCTTGCCCAGCAGGTCGGTTTTGTTTGTATTTCGAATCAACGTAACAAGGCTAAAGGCGATCACGCCGAGAAGAAGCAACGAGATTACGGAGACTGCGGTCAGGCTGAGCACTTTTGCTTTACGGGGAATCTCGGCCCAGAGACTTGCCGTGAGTTCCTTTACAAACAGCGTCGCCGTGAGTGGGTGAACCGTTTGACCCTGAACTTTTTCAACATCAACACTGCGCCGCACGGGATGCGTCGAAGCGAAGTTCTTAGGCATCACCTGGAACAACACGCTTGCGGCGGACGCGCCTTGCCCAAAGTGAATCGTGTCACCGTCCCCAAGCGAATGTCCGGCGCCCGTTTCGTCACCGGCCAGATCTTCTCCGTTTATCGTGATGGGAAAGTGATCCTGATCGGATCGAGGCACAAGATGAAAAACGTTCTCGTCATCATAGACGTCGGCGAGAACTCCATCGGGCAGTTCACCGCCCTCCTCGGGCACGAGCTTGAGGTCGCAAGCATCGGATGTGCCCAGCGTGACATGGTCTTGTGTAAAGATTCTGGTCTTACCTTTCTCGCTGCCCGAAAGGTAAACAAACATCAGTCGACTCATTCTGTATCGCGCCTCGCTTTGAAAGATAATAGCATCGGTGATTTAAACTTGCAGGGAAAAGTCCAAATCAGGGGCTTAGTTTGATGCGCCCGCGTTAAGGTTGCCTGAACCTCAATCTATGCGCTCGAGATCGCAGCCCGGCTCGACGAGAATCGACTTGAACGACGAAAGACGCACGAGCCCGGGTTTCGCGCGGGGCGGCTTCGACACGAACTTTTTCTGAGTGTAGTGAATCGCGGCCTTTCCTTCGCGTTTGGCTTGTGAGTATAGAGCCGCAACGCCGGCCGCTTCGGCGATCGTGCGA
>Ga0070703_10000566_pt1 | contig 13508 bp, 16 predicted proteins | sample KBSK5251metaG_FD_65453 | JGI IMG/M metagenome (GOLD analysis project Ga0070703, IMG submission 65453) | Corn, switchgrass and miscanthus rhizosphere microbial communities from Kellogg Biological Station, Michigan, USA - KBS K5-25-1 metaG | ecosystem: Host-associated > Plants > Roots >... | reverse complement strand
GAGCTCGGGGTCGATCGCGCGGCCGAGCGTGATGTCGATGCGGCGAGCGTCAACGCCGTAGGCCTTGCAGATCGAATAGAAGCGCTCGCCGAACGCGCCGTTGATGAAGACGAGCGCTCTGTCGCCTCGCGACAGCGTGTTCGCGACCGCTGCTTCCATCGCGCCGGAGCCCGACGCCGTGAGGGTGAGCACGTCACCCTGCGTGCGCAGGAAATCCTGCAGCGCGCGCGTGAGCGCGGCCAGCAACGCGGCGAACTCGGGGCCGCGGTGATTGATCATCGGTCGGGCCGACGCGGCGAGCACGCTCTGCGGCACCACGGTCGGTCCTGGGATTCGGAGGTTCTGGGGGCGGTACATGTTCTCTCCCTCTAACCTGAACGGGCGGAGGTGGGACTCCTCGAATGATGCCAGCCCGCCGCGCCTGTAACAAGGAGAGAAGCGCGCATTCCTGAACCGAAATTTGCCCCCTCCATCCTCAACGCCGACTTCGGGCGCCTCGCGGAGGCCGTGGGTGCGCTCGAACGGGCCGGTGCCGACTGGGTCCACGTCGATGTGATGGACGGTCACTTCGTGCCGAATCTCACATTTGGGCCGAAGATGGTGGCCGACCTGCACCGTGCCACCCACCTGCCGCTGGACGTCCATCTCATGATCGAGCGACCCGACGACTGGGTGGACCGCTACGTCGACGCCGGCGCCGCCTACGTCGTGGTCCACGTGGAGGCCGCGCGCGAGATATCCGCGACCCTGGCCCGGATCCGCACCCGCGGCGCGAACGCCGGGATCACGCTCAACCCGGAGACGGCGGTCGAGGCGATCCTGCCGTTCCTCGATGAGGTCGACCTCGCCCTGGTGATGAGCGTGAACCCTGGATTCGGCGGCCAGAAGTTCATCGAGAGCGCGATCGGGAAGCTCCAGCGTCTTCGCAAGGAGATCGACGCGCGACGTCTCGCGGTCGAGCTCGAGGTTGACGGCGGAGTCAAGCTCGACAACGTCCGCCGCGTTGTCGAGGCAGGCGCGTCAGTCGTCGTTGCGGGTTCGGCGGTGTTTGAATCGCCCGAAGGCGTCGAGTCAGCGATGAAGAAATTCCGAGCCGCACTGAGTCAGCCGCGCTAGATCACCAGCCTGCCGCCATGCTGGAAACCGATGGAGCTCCTTGAGGACGTTGCTGAGGCCGCGGTGGTGGCGGCGTTTCTTCGCGCGGAGCTGAATTCGCCCAGGTACCGGTCGACCGTTCTCCTCCTGCTCGACAAGGCGGGTGCTCCGGCACGGATCCTTGAGAATCCGGACCTCGCAGACGCGGGGGAGAACGACCTCCGAGGACGGATCCTCGGGGCGTACCGCGGCTGGCCCGACAGGCTCCTCTTCCTTCGTTTCCCGAGGGCGGCACGGTGGCGACGCGCTGTTCTGGCGCAGGCAGACCTTAGTCGGGTCATGTACGTCAACGACGATCCTCGCCTGCCCGGTCGCGAGACTTGGGACAAGGTCTGTTGGTTCGACCTCGCGGGTGGAACTCGCTTCGTTAAAGACGGTGCGGCCAACGTCAATCGAGGCCGGCCAGCGCCCGGCTATGAGCCGGTCTTTCGCAACATCGTCGCGACGGCTGACGCTTTGCGAAGAGGCGCCGAGGTTCCGGAGTTGATCCTCGCCCGCCAGTCGGTGACATCACCGCTTCTGATCATCGAGGGCCATACGAGAGCGACGGCATGTGTGCTCTCCGCTCGTGAGCGGATACCGGTCTTCATCGGCGAGGCTCCCGGGCTGGACCGGTGGCACATGAGCTAGCCGCGTCCGGGTGGCGCCGCTACGTCAGGCCCGGGCAATCTCCAGCGCGCGACGCGCTCTCAACTCGACCTCATCCCACCGTTCGCGGAAGGCGCTGTACGCCACACCGTCGAGAGCGATCCGTAGGCAATAGCACGAGAGCCGCTCCGCGAAGTGAGGCACCGCGAGTCCGATCGCGTCGTAGTGCGCGCGAGCCTCGGCGGCGAAATCGATGTTCCGCCACGCTGGGAACCACGGTCGGTAGAAGACGAGATTCGCAATGTCGTAGAGAAAGTCGCCGTACTTCGAGCTGCCCCAGTCCAGCACTGCGCTGATGCGATCGCCGTCGACCAGAACGTTGCGGTTGATGAGGTCGTCGTGGAAGAGGGCGCGCTGCTCCGGGCAGTATTCGACCATCTGCACCAGTCGTGCGTAGCCTTCTTCGAACGCCGAAACGACCGTCGGCAGGTCGCGAAGAAGTTCTCGCCACCCAGGAGCGCCCCGCGTCGCCGGCTCGTTGAAGAACCCGAGCAAGTACGCGCGCCAACTCGGATGACTCATGTGGCCGTCAGCGCGCCACCCACCGGAGCCGGAAGCCGTCGGGGGCTCGACCTCGCGCATCGCATCCATCGCATCAAACAGCGAGGGAAGAACGCGCCGCATTCGCGTCTCGTCGAGACCATCGATGTGCTCACCGTGCATCCGCGGGGCGATCGCGTAGAAGCCACCGAGCGCCGGACCCCATTCGATGATCGGCGGGATCGGCAGCGCCGGCGAGGAGTAGCGCGCCGCGTATGCGTCTTTCTCGAAGTCTTCGTCGTAGGCGCCGAAGCGCGCGACCAGATCCGCGTCGGCGGTCATGACCGAGTACACGACGGACCACTCACCGGGTCGCATCACCGTGATCCGCGAGGAGGGTCCGAACCGTTCGCGCAGGAAATCGCGGTGCGCCGGATCGACGTCAGTCTTCGTCGCCAAGACCCAGCTCCCCGAGGCGTTTGTCGGTGATGCCGAAGTGGTGCGCGATCTCGTGGACCACGGTGTCGCGCACGATGTCCGCCTGCCGCCGAGGCGACGCGCTGATCCGTTCAATAGGGCCGCGGAAGATGCTGATGCGATCCGGCAGATACGGCTCCATCGCGCCGCGATCCGTCAGGGGCACGCCCTCGTACAGACCGAGAAGCTCGCCGTCGCCGCGGAGCTGCTCGGGCGACGGCTCGTCCTCAACGACGATCTCGATGTTGCGCATCCGCTCGCGGAACTCCGCGGGCAGTTCGTCGAGTGCGCGGGCGACCAGTCGCGCGAAGCGGGCCTGCCGAAGTCGTGACACGTTCGCGACTCTACCGGTCGGGCTACGCGGCCTCCTGCTCCTCGCCCAGGGCGGACCGCAGCCGTCGCAGCGCTCGCGCGCGTACGCGGCAGACGCCCGACTCCGACAGCCCCACCGAAACGCCGATCTCGCGCAGCGTCAGACCGCGACCGTACGAGAGCACGATCACACGGCGCTCGAGCTTCGACAGGGCTCGGAGCTCGCGTGCGACGCAGTCCCAGCGCGGGTCGCGGCGCGTCCCCGATGCGACGACCGCGTCGGGCGCCGCGATGCCGCCGTCGCCCAGCTCCGCGAGCCGGTCGAGCGAGATCTCGACGTACGGCGGCGGGAGGTCCTCCGCGATGCGCTGCGCCTCGCGGTACGCCCTGCGGGCGGAGCGTGTGAGCGGGTCGCGCTCGCGGAGCGCGTCGAGCACCTGGCCGCGTACGCGGCGGGCGGCGTACGCGCCGAACGACGCGCCGAGGTCACCGCGATAGCGCTGAGCCGCTTGCACCAGACCAACGACTCCAGCTGCGATGAGGTCCTCGCGGTCGGCACCGCGACACCGCGGATCGAGGGTGCGAGAAGCCACTGCTCGCGCGAAACCGAGGTGCGCGACGATGCGCTCATCCGCAGTTTGCGGATTACTCATAGGACGCAACCAGCGCGGTAGGCTCAGGGCCGTGGAGCAACTGTGGTCTCTCGGCTTGATCGCCCTCATCCTTGGGCCGTTTGCCATCGCTCTCCTGTATGGGTGGCGCCATCGCAGTAGCGGCGCGCCGAAGGCAGACGACACGCTGGACGCGCCGGCAATGGTCCAGACGGCGAAAGACATGTCGGACATGCGTACCGGGGGCCGCGGCTGGTAGCGACCCGCAAGACCGCGCGGGCACCGCTCGCGCGAAGGCAAGGTGCGCGATGATGCGCTCGCCGCTCGCCGGTTCTTCCAACCCTGGTCACGCTCCCCGGCGGCACCGTATTCATGAGCTGTCGGAGTGTCAATAGCGAATTGACGAAGATATCCACAGAAGCCGAGCACTTCTTCGACCGGTATGGCTACCCGGTGTGGCTCCGCGCGCACAGCCTGCTGGTCGGGCGGATCGCGGAGACGATCGTCTCCGCCCGTGCGGACGCTAGGAGCCAGGCGCGGGACATCGCGCTCGCGGGATACCTGCACGACATCGGACGCAGCCCGCTGGTCACAGGCGACACGCGCGAGCACAACGAACTATCGGCGCTCATCCTCGCCGCTGAAGGACTCACAGGCTCTGTGGAGCCGGCTCGTCGGCACGCGATCTATACCGTGCTCGATCCCGCGACAGCCCCAGCGACGCTCGCGGACAAGATCGTCTATGTCGCAGACCGCCGCGGAGGGATGAAGGTGGAGTCGGTGGCAGAACGCGCACGTGACACCGCGCGCCGACATCCTCGTTACGCGAGCGACATCGAGCGCGCGATCCCGGCCGCGACGGCGCTCGAGAAGGAAGTGTTCGGCGGTCTACCGTTTGCACCGGAAGAGCTGGAGGCGCATCTCATCGCATGAGCGACTTCTTCCGACTGCAGAAGCACATCGACGAGCTGTCCGCCATCGGCACGCGCGACGGCGGGATCACGCGTCTGGGTCTCAGCGCCGAGGAGCAGGCCGCTCGCGATCTCGTTGGGTCGTGGTGCGCCGCGCGGGGCGCGGTATTGCGCCGTGATGCGGCAGCGAACCTGTTCGCGCGATTCCCCGGCGAGCGCGACAACGATCCGATCGTGCTCGTGGGCTCGCACCTCGATTCGGTGCCAGAGGGTGGTCGATTCGACGGCGCCCTTGGCGTGATGTGCGCGGTTGAGGCGATCGAGTCGCTCCTCGATGTGGGCACGCGCTTTCAGCGGCCGGTCGAGGTCGTGGCGTGGGCCGACGAGGAGGGCGCGCGGTTCGGGATCGGCCTCTTCGGGTCTGCGGCGGCGTTCGGCCGCCTCCCCGCGCGCGCAGCCGAGCGCACGGATCGCAACGGCATCTCGATCATCGACGCGCTACGCACGCTGGGCGAGCAGGGCGATCCCTCGCTCGCGGCGCGCGATCCGCGCGAGATCGCGGCGTATCTCGAGCTCCACATCGAGCAAGGGCCGCGACTCGCGGAAGCGAACCGCCCGCTCGGGGTCGTGAGCGACATCGTCGGGATCGTGCACGGTCGCGTCACCGTGAAGGGTCGCGCCGATCACGCGGGTGCGACCGTCATGACCGCGCGGTCCGACGCACTGCTCGGCGCGGCGGAGATGGCGCTCGCGCTCGAGACCGCGGCGCGGTCGCGCGAGAACACGGTCGGCACGGTGGGGGAGATTGGCGTGCGTCCGGGTGCGAAGAACGTCGTGCCTGGCGAATGCATCTTTTCGATCGATGTGCGCGCGCCCGATCAGGCGCAGATCGACGCCGTCATCGCAGATCTGAACGAGGCCGTGAAACGCGTTTCCGAAGTGCGCGGGCTCGAGACCTCCATCGACCTGTTCAATGCGGTACCGCCGACTCCGCTCGACCTCACGATGCGGGACATGTTCGCCAGGGCGGCCTCGAGCGTCGGTGTGGAGGCACCACTCCTGTCGAGCGGTGCTGGGCACGACGCGCAGAACCCGGCGCTCGCAGGGGTGCCGACGGGGATGCTCTTCATCCGCTCGACCGGCGGCAGTCACACGCCGCGGGAGTCGGCCGCGACCGTAGATGCGGCACTCGCATCCGACGCGCTCGCCTTTGTCCTCCGGCGGATCGCCGGCTGACGCCGGCGGCTGGCACCGGCGGCTGGCGCTATGCTCTGGTTGCCAGTTGACGTGAACTGGCAAAGTGCGCCGGGGAGAGGGCGTGGCGACGACCGTCGGCCAATATCGGATCGGAGAGCTTGCCGCGAAGGTCGGACTGACCGAGCGGACCATTCGCTACTACGAGGAGCTCGGCCTTCTCGAGTCCGTGAAGCGTCTCGACGGCGGAGTGCGCGTCTACACCGACGACGACGTGCGCCGTCTCAAGTACATCGGGAAGCTGAAGACGCTCGGCCTCACGCTTCAGGAGATGCTCGAGCTCGAGCGCATGTACCAGCGGCACCGATCGAACCGCAACGTCTTGCCGCGTCTCGTTGAGCTGCTCGACGCGCACCTCGCCACACTGGGTGACCGTATGAACGAGCTCGCCGCACTGCGCGACGAGATCCGCGCGTACCGCGAGCACGTGACGCAACGTCTTTTGGAGGACAAGTGAGCGAGGTCGTCATCGTCGGCGCGGCGCGCACGCCGATCGGAGCGTTCCTCGGCAGTCTCGCGCCGCTCGCGGCACCGAAGCTCGGCGCGATCGCGATCCGTGCCGCGCTCGAGCGTTCCGGGATCTCCGACGACAAGATCGACGAGGTCTACATGGGCAACGTCATCCAGGCTGGTGTCGGTCAAGCGCCGGCGCGACAGGCTGCGCTCGGAGCCGGGCTGCCCCAGAGCGTGCCCTGCACGACGGTGAACAAGGTCTGCGGCTCGGGCCTGAAGAGCGTGATGCTCGCGTCGTCGCAGATCCTCGCGGGTGAGGCGCGCTGCATCGTCGCCGGTGGGATGGAATCGATGTCGAATGCGCCGTATCTCGCACGCGGCCTGCGCACGGGATTAGCGCTCGGCGAGCACCGCATCGAGGACGCGAATCTTGTTGACGGCCTCGTTGATGCGTACGGCGGCGGTCACATGGGACTCGGCGGCGAGAAGGCCGCGGAGTGCTGCGCGCTCACGCGCGAGGATCAGGACCGCTTCGCTGTGCACAGCTACGAGAAGGCGCTGCGCGCGCAGAAGGACGGTGCGTTCGACGCGGAGATCGTCACCGTCGATGTTCCCGGGCGCAAGGGCGTGGTCACGACCGTCGCGAAGGACGAGACGCCGCGCGAGACGAGCCTCGAGGCGCTCGCGAAGCTCGCGCCGGCGTTCAAGCCAGGTGGCACGGTCACGGCCGGCAACGCGTCGAAGCTGAACGACGGCGCGGCCGCGCTCGTCGTCGCGTCGGCGGATCGCGCTCGCGAGCTGGGCGCCAGGCCGATCGCGCGCGTCATCGCGCAGGCGCAGTACGCGCGCGAGCCCGAGCTCTTCCTCCTCGCGCCGAGCGGCGCGATCACGCGCGTGCTCGAGCGAGCGGGATGGACCGGCGACTCGGTGGACCTGTTCGAGGTGAACGAAGCGTTCAGCGGCGTCGAGGGCGTGCGCCGCGAGCTCGGGATCCCCGATGAGAAGTTCAACGTGAATGGCGGCGCCGTAGCGCTGGGACATCCGATCGGAGCGTCGGGCGCGCGCCTTCTCGTGACGCTGATCTATGCGCTTCGCGCGAGGGGCAAGCGGCGCGGCATCGTGTCGCTCTGCCTCGGCGGCGGTGAGGCGGTCGCGCTCGCCGTGGAGGCCACGTGAGCGACGACCATCTGCCCAGCGTTGGACCGGTGATGGCATTCACCTCGCGGCGCGAGGAGGTCGTGCGCTTTTACACCGAGATCGCCGGGCTCAAGGCGGAGCTGCAGGGCGGCGCGACCTGGCTCGAGACCGAGAATGCCCAGGTCGTCGTCCACGACCCGGACGACCGCCAGACCGAGGCCGAGGTGCGCGCGCAGCGCGGCTTCGTCGTCTGGTTCGGCATCGACGACGTCGCCAGCGCGTATGCGCGCGCGAAAGCGGCCGGCTGCGCCGTCGGCGCGTTCCAGGGCGACTATTTCTACGCTCGCGACCCCGATGGCCGCTACGTCGGCTTCCACGCGAATGAGGAGCATGGGCACGGACATGGTCACGACCACTGAGCCAGTGACCGGCTTCGACCTGACGCTCAGTGAAGAGCAGGAGCTCGTGCAACGGACCGCGCGTGACTTCGCGCGCGAGAAGGTCCTCCCGCGCGCGCGCGAGATCGACGAGCAGGGCAAGGTGCCGAACGAGCTGCTCGCCGAGATGGCGTCGCTCGGATTCCTCGGGATCTACGTTCCGGAGTCGTACGGTGGCGCCGGTCTCGATGCGCTGAGCTACGCCCTCGTCACAGAGGAGATCAACCGCGCGTGCGCTTCGACCGGCGTCGTCATGTCGTCGCACGTATCGCTCGTTGTCGATCCGCTGCTCCATTACGGCAGCGACGAGCAGAAGGACCGCTTCCTGCGGCCGCTCGCGAGTGGCGAGAAGCTCGGGTGCTTCGCGCTCTCCGAGCCGGCGTCGGGCAGCGATGCGGCCGCGATGCGAACGTCGGCACGCCGCGATGGCGACGCATGGGTGCTGAACGGAACGAAGAACTTCATCACGAACGGCGCGAGCGCCGACATCACGCTCGTCTTCGCCCAAACGGACGCGCCGGCCAAGCACAGGGGCATCGCGGCGTTCGTTGTGGAGAAGGGCACGCCCGGCTTCAGCGTGGGCAAGCTGGAGCACAAGCTCGGCATCCGCGGGTCCGACACGGCGCAGCTCGTGTTCCAGGACTGCCGCGTGCCCGCCGCGAATCTTCTCGGCGGAGTGGGTGAGGGCTTCAAGATCGCGCTGTCCACGCTCGACGGCGGTCGCATCAGCATCGCCGCGCAGGCGGTCGGCATCGCGCGCGCGTGCCTCGAGGACTCGCTCGCGTACGCGAAAGAGCGCGAGGCGTTCGGGAAGAAGATCGTCGAGTTCCAGGCGATCCAGTGGAAGCTCGCCGACATGGCGACCGAGATCGACGCGGCGCGGCTGCTCGTGTGGCGCGCCGCCACGCTGAAGGACCGCGGCGAGGATCACATCCTCGCGGCGGCGCAGGCGAAGCTGTTCGCGAGCGACGTCGCGGTGCGCGCGGCGCGCGAGTGCGTCCAGATCTTCGGCGGCTACGGCTACCTCACCGACTTCCCCGCTGAGCGTCATTACCGCGACGCGAAGATCACCGAGATCTACGAGGGAACGAGCGAGATCATGAATCTCGTCATCGCGCAGGAGATCCTGAAGGAGTGAGCGGGTGATCGCGCCGACGCAGGGTGTCGTGCTGGTGCTGCTCGCGCTGATCGTGCTCGGGTTCGGCGGATTCTTCTGGCGCGCCTGGCTGCTGTACCGGCTGCTCCGTCTCGGCCGCAACGAGGATCGCAGCGATAGTCCGGCGCGCCGGCTGCGCGACGAGATCGTGATCTACCTCGGGCAGCGCAAGCTGCTGAAGCGACCGTATTACGTGCGCGGGATCGGGCACGCGCTGATCTTCTGGGGTTTCCTGGTGATCACCTACGGCAGCGCAGATCTACTTCTCGCCGGCCTGTTCGGCCGGCACCTCCCGCTGACGGACACCGGTCTTTACGCGTGGACGCTCGACATCTTCGCCGTCGCTGTGCTCGCGTCGGTCATCGTTGCGGTCGTGCGCCGCGCGTTCGTGCGCCCGCCGCGCATGCACATCGCGCCCGAGGGCTACGTGATCCTCGGCCTGATCTCGTTCCTCATGCTCACGCTGCTCGTCTTCGAGAGCGCCGGCATCGCCGCTGGGCAGCTCGAGTCAGGTGTGACGCCGCCGCCCCTGGCGGGCCTCGTCAATCTCTTCTCCCGAGAGAGCTCTTCGGCCGTGTTCGCCGGTGCGTGGTGGGCGCACGTCGTGACGATCCTCGCCTTCGCCGTCTATCTGCCGCGCACCAAGCACCTTCACATCGTCACGACACTCCCGAACGTCTACTTCCGGTCGTCGCGGCCGCGCGGCGCGCTGCAGCTGATCGAGGACATCGAGAACAAGGAAACGTTCGGCGCGGCGAACATCCGTGACTTCTCGTGGAAGCAACTGCTCGACGGGTACACCTGCACCGAGTGCGGACGCTGCTCCGACAACTGCCCGGCGCTCGCCACGGGCAAGACGCTCGACCCGCAGAAGATCGTGCTCGACATCCGCGACCAGCTCCTCCGCGAAGGCCCGAAGCTCCTCGCCGACGCGAAGGCAGAGACGACGGCGCCCGCGCACTGGGTCGAGACGAAACCGGACGAGCTGTGGGCCTGCACGACCTGCGCGGCGTGCGTCGAAGCCTGCCCCGTGACGATCGAGCACATCGACAAGATCGTCGACATGCGCCGCTCGCTCACGCTCATGGAGGGCGCGGCCCCCGCTGAGGCCCAGCGCGCGATGACGAACATCGAGCGCGCCGGGAACCCGTGGGGCGAGCCGCGCGAGACGCGCGGCGACTGGGCGAAGGATCTCGCGATCCCGACGTTCGCGGAGAAGCCCGATGCCGAGTACCTGTACTTCGTCGGCTGCGCGGCGTCATACGACCGGCGCAATCAGCGCGTCGCGCGCGCGCTCGCGACGATCCTCAAGTCGGCCGGCGTCTCATTCGCGATCCTCGGTGCGGCGGAGACGTGCAACGGCGATCCCGCGCGCCGGATGGGTAACGAGTACCTGTTCCAGCTGCAGGCGCAGCAGAACATCGAGACGCTGAACGCGGCGGCGGTGAAGAAGGTCATCACCTCGTGCCCGCACTGCTTCAACACGATCGCGAACGAGTTCCCGCAGCTGGGCGGCAACTACGAGGTCACCCATGCGCTGCCGCTCGTGAAGAAGCTGCTCGAGGAGAAGCGCATCACGATGAGCGACGGCGCCGCCGCTGAGGTCGTCGCCTACCACGACCCGTGCTACCTCGGCCGGCACAACGGCATCTACGACGCGCCGCGCGATGTGCTCGATGCAGTGCCCGGCGTGACGCGCGCCGAGATCGCGCCGCACAACCGCGAGCGTGGCTTTTGCTGCGGCGCGGGAGGCGGTCGTATGTGGATGGAAGAGAAGATGGGACAGCGCGTGAATCACCGCCGCGTCGATCAGCTGCTCGCGACGAAGTCGGGTGCGACCAAGGTGGCGAGCGGTTGCCCGTACTGCCTGATCATGCTCGAGGAGGGCGTCGGAGCCAAAGGCGTGCAAGAGTCCATCAAGCCGGTCGACGTGCTCGAGCTCGTCGCCGCGCGCTTGGAGACGAACTGATGGATCTCACCGACGGCGGGACGATCGCGTGGATCGTCGGCGCACTCGTCGCGATCTTGGTCGCCGTGTTCGCGATCTGGGTCGGGCTGCGCTACGCGAACGACGAGGAGATCGTCTGACATGAAGTTCCTCGTCTGCCTGAAGCAGGTACCTGACTCGACCGTTCGAGTGAAGGTCGCAGCGGATGGCAAGTCCGTCTCGACCGACGGCATCACCTGGTCGATCTCGCCGTACGACGAGTACGCGATCGAGCTCGCGCTCGAGCACAAGGACGGGGACGCGTCGACCACCGTCTCTGTCGTCACGGTCGGCCCGGCGCGATCCCGCGATGCGCTGCGTCAGGCGCTCGCGATGGGTTGCGATGACGCGACGCTCGTCACCGCGGACGACAAGATCGGTGGTCTCGACGTCGCGAAGGCGCTCGCCGCGGTGGTGAAGGAAGCGAAGCCGGACGTGGTGCTATGCGGGAAGCAGGCGTCTGACGATGACCAGGGTCTGGTCGGGCCCGCGCTCGCCGAGACACTCGGCTGGCCGCACGTCGGGATGCTCACGAAGATCGCCGCCGCTGGCGACGGGATCGAGCTGTGGCGCGAGATCGAGGGCGGGCACGAGGTGTGGTCGACGCCGCTCCCGGTGGTGGGTCTCGTCCACAAAAGCGCGAAGGAGCCGCGGTATCCGAGCCTGCCCGGGATCATGAAGGCGAAGAAGAAGGAGATCCCCGAAAAGGATCTCGCGGGGCTCGGTGTCACACCCGGAGCGCCGCGCGCCGAGGTCGTCGCGATGGAGCCGCCGCCGCAGCGCGGTGGCGGGAAGATCCTCAAGGCCGATGGCGACGTGAAGGCGCTCGCCGTCGAGCTCGCGCGGCTGCTGCACGAAGAGGCGAAGGTCCTATGAAGATCCTCGTCGTCGCTGAGCGGAACGACGGCAAGCTCCGGCGCGTGAGTGCGGAGGTCGCGACGAAGGCGAAATCATTCGGCGACACCGAGGTCATCGAGGTCACGGGGACCGACCGGTATCACCCCATCGCGCACGCGAACGCCGTCGCGGCGCACGCGAAGTCGAGCGGCGCCGATGTCGTGATGACCGGCGCGACCCTCAACGGGCGCGATCTTGCGGCGCGCGTCGCCGCGAAGCTCGGCTGGGCGTACGCCGCGGACTGCACCGACGCGTCGGCGAAGGACGGGGCGTTCGAAGTGAAGCGGCCGATGTACGCCGGAAAGGTGCGCGCGACGCTGCGCATGCCGACACCGGCAGTGCTTTCGATACGCCCCGGTGCGTGGACGCTGCCGTCCGGTGCGGGCGAGATCGCGCCCACGGCGGTCGCGGCGGACGCGGGTGCAGAGAAGCTCAAGTTCGCGCGGTTCGAGCCGACCGAGACGTCGAGCAAGCGCGTCTCGCTCAGCGAAGCGCGCGTCATCGTCTCCGGCGGGCGCGGCCTGAAAGGCCCCGAGAACTGGAAGATGCTCGAGGAGCTCGCCGACGCGCTCGGCGCCGCGACAGGCGCGTCGCGCGCGGTCACGGATGCGGGCTGGCGGCCGAACGAGGAGCAGGTCGGGCAGACGGGGAAGACCGTCACGCCGGACCTGTACATCGCGCTCGGCATCTCCGGCGCGATCCAGCATCTCGCCGGCATGACGTCGAGCAAGGTCATCGTCGCCGTGAACAAGGATCCCGACGCCGACATCTTCAAGATCGCGGACTACGGCGTGGTCGGTGACCTGTTCGAATTCCTGCCCGCCTTCACCGAGGCCGTGAAGAAGACGAAAGCCGGGGCCTGATGAATCCCGTCGCGGGCCAGACCGAGCGCGAGCTCGCACATGCCGTGCGCGACTGGGCCGCCGGTCTTGACCCACGCATCCACGAGGCCGAGCGCCAGGGCTGGCTTCCCGCGGACATCATCGAAGACCTCGGCAAGCTCGGTGTGCTCGGTATGAACGTGCCGGAGGCGGACGGCGGGCTGGGCGCCTCGACTGTGGTCTTCGCGCTGGTGCTCGAGGAGCTCGCCGCCGCATGGCCGTCGCTCGCCGTCGGGGTCTCCGTGAACAGCGGCATCGTGGCGGGCTCGATCGTTCGTTACGGCACGCCGGAGCAGCGCGCCCGCTGGCTCCCGCGCCTCATCGACGGATCCGGCCTCGGCGCGTTCGCGCTGACCGAGGCGAGCAGCGGGAGCGACGCGGCCGCGCTACGGGCGACCGCGCGGCGCGACGGCGATGGCTGGGTGCTGAGTGGGCGCAAGGAGTTCATCACCAACGCGAAGTACGCGCCGCTCGCGATCACATTCGCGCGCGTCGTGCCGGACGACGGCGTTGTTACGCGATCAGAAGCCCCGGCCCCCGCCCACGCCGGCATCACCGCGTTCATCGTTCCCGCTGACGCGCGTGGTGTGAGCTTCGGTGCTTCCGAGGAGAAGATGGGTCTGCTCGCGTCGGACACGAGCGCCCTCGTTCTTGACGACGCGCGCGTCGGCGCCGACGCGGTGCTCGGCCAGGTCGGTCGTGGGTTCGGCAT
>Ga0070703_10000556_pt1 | contig 13813 bp, 12 predicted proteins | sample KBSK5251metaG_FD_65453 | JGI IMG/M metagenome (GOLD analysis project Ga0070703, IMG submission 65453) | Corn, switchgrass and miscanthus rhizosphere microbial communities from Kellogg Biological Station, Michigan, USA - KBS K5-25-1 metaG | ecosystem: Host-associated > Plants > Roots >... | reverse complement strand
GGATGTACTGGTTCGAAAACACCGGGTCGCGCACGGCACCCGTGTTGCAGCTCCGTGGCCACCTCAACGTCTTGCCGGCATTTCACAACGCTCCTGCACTCGGCGATCTCGACGCCGACGGCCTGCCGGATTTGGTCGTTGGACAGTTTCAGGATGCAGTCGCGTGGTATCACAACAGCGGGGTACGCGGCGCCGGCCGCTTCGTGCTCGTCGATTCAGCCGTCGTGCGGTTGCCGCGCGGCAGCAACGCGGTACCCGAGCTGTACGACGTCGATCACGACGGCGATCTCGATCTCTTTCTCGGCGACGCGGGCGGGCGCATCGCGTTGTTCAGGAACGACGGCACCAGGCAGGCCCCACATTTCGTGTTGGTGAGCGACGACTATCTCGGCCGTCGCGTGGGGCGGCGGGCGGTCCCGCGGTTCCTGGGCAACGTCCTGGTCGTGGGCACAGAGCAGGGAGGCCGGGACTCCGTGCTAGGCGTGCAGTTGCCGCCATATGCGGCGCCGGCGTTTGCCGATCTGCGCGGGGTAGGGAAGCCTGATTTGTTCGTGGGCGAGGCGGGGGGCGGAATCCGCTATTACAGGCCGTAACAGCTGATGCTTGACACGTTTTGCGAGTCCGTGCGTATTGGTCTGGTCCCCTTCGACCGAGTTACGCTGATGCTCAAGCCTGTCATGCAGTTGGCCGCCGTCGGCCTCGTCGGCATTGTCGTCTGGAAGCTCGCCGCGGCCTTCCTGCTGCCGCTGGTTTTCCTCGTCGTGAAGATCGGCTTGATCGTCGGTCTGATCATGCTCGCCTTCTGGTTCTTCAATAAAAAGGGTCGTGGTAAAGAGGACACGCCGCCCGCATCCAGCTAGTGTCCCCGGTAACACAAATCGAGGCGCGCCAAGGCTGAATTCTGCCTGGCGCGCCTCGTGCTTTTCCCCTCCATGAAAGGAGGGGACCATGACCAACTGGCAAGCTGTCACTGTTTCGCTGGGACTCGCTTTGGGCTGGATCGTGGGAAATCCGGCGGTCGCGCTCGGACCCGCTCCAGACTTACGGGCGGAGGTCCAGGTGAACGTGGCGCGCGTCGAGGGACTTACGCAGCACCTTCGCAACAATCCTCGAGATGTGGACGAGATGGAGCACCTCGCCGCGCTCTACGTGGCGAACGGGTCGTACGACGCCGCGCTGGGGCCGCTGGCGCGAGCGCTGCAACTGGATCCGCATCGTCGTCGCCTCTGGGTAGCGCTGGACGGCGCCTTGCGTCACTTGGGCCGGCAGCGGATTTCGGATGAGGAGCTGGTTCTGCGGGCTGGGGAGTTTCGGAAGGCTTTAGACGGGCGGTAAGAAATGGTAAAGGACGGTAACGGACGGCAAAAAGGGACGGCGTTTACCCTTACCGTCCCTTACCGTCATTTACCGTCCTCTACCGTCCTTTACCGTCCGTTATTGATCAACCCAGGTGCTCCGAACGTCGTATGTCACGTTGTACACGAGCTGATTGATGAGTCGTCCGTAGGCGTCGTTTGGATCCTGCGCCGAAAAGGACGGCGTGCTGCCGATAAACGCCAGCCCGCCGACCTCGGCCGTCGATGCCGAGCTCTTCCGCCACAAAACGCCGCCCGTCCGCGTGTTGACGAGCCACACCGACAGGTCGACCGTGACGGTCGCTCTGAGCACCGGCCCAAGGCCTGCCGTCAGTCCGCCGTGCGGCTTCACATTCGAGATCTTGAGATGACCAAAGAAGGCGACCGGCACGGCACTCGAGTCGGCACGTGAGGCGAAGATCCGGCTCGAATCCACCGACTTGAATTCCTGTACCTCGATGCCGGTCTGCGCCGCGAGCACATACTCCTCGAAGCGCCGGGTCGCGAACTGGTGCAGGGTGCCTTTAGCATTCTCCACCGAAAACTCGAACAGCCCGATGTTGTGGTAGGGAGTCAGGTTCAAGTTCGGGGGAAGCAGCACGCGCTGGCGGAGCGGCCGGTGCGACCCGCCGCAACCAAGAGCCAGCATGATGAGAGCACAGGCCACGACGCGAAGCACACGCATAAGGACCTCGGGGAGGCTCGGGGTCCCAACATAATGCGTTCGGTTACTTGAATGACTCTGTGGGCACCGTCACCGGAATGGGTTGGGCACGTATGTAGCTGACAATCTTCCAGATAGCACTGGGGGAGAGGATCCCGCCGTACGCCGGCATCCCCCGCGGACGGCCGTAGAAAACCGACTGGAACAGCGCGCCGTCCGTGCCGCCGTACCGCCAGCGGCCATCGACGAGGCTCGGCCCCACCCAGCCGAGCGCGCCGCCGCCGTGACAGCCGTCGCAGTTCATCGCGCTGAAGATCTTGGCGCCGTCCGCGGCGTTGGTGGAATCGGGCTTCAGCGGATTCGTGATATCACCGGCCGGAGGCTGGTTGCCGCCCGCCGCGACGTGGTCGGGATAACGGATCGACGCCGGCACTCCACCAGCAGTGGAGCGATCGCAGGCCGTTAGTGCGGCGAGCAAGACTAGAGGCCGAAGATCCAAACGATGCCTCCCTGACTCGTGTGACGCGCGAGGTCGGGTACGAAATCGGCGGGCGGGCGGACGTCCGCGGGATCGTCGGACCGTACGTCGCCCGACAACAGGAACCAGTCGCCGCCTATCCCCGCATACACCGCGATGTACTGTTTGCCGTCAGGCCCGCGGTACGAAATCGGCGCGCCGACTACCCCTGAGCCGACCTTGAACTTCCACAGCACCTTGCCGGACCGCGCATCGGCGGCCTTGAACCAGCCGTCCAGCGTCCCGTAGAAGACGACGTCGCCCGCGGTGACGACGCTCCCGCTCCACACGGGGAACTTCTCTTCGATCTTCCAGACCGGGCGGCCACGCGCGGCGTCCCATGCGATGAACGCGCCGCCGTAGCCGCCGGGACCGATGACGTACGGGGTGGTCGCGCCGATGTACGGGGTGCCGGCAATGCGAGTTGTCGGCGCGGCCTCGAAGTTCATGCAGAGGTTATTCGTCGCGGTGTAGAACAGCCCGGTCCGGGGTGAATATGCGGCCGGCGACGCGGGACTCTTGCCGCCTTCGAGGCTGGGGCAGATGCCGCGCACGTTGCCGCGCGAAGCGCCCGTGGTCTTGGTGGTATCCACGATCGGCAGACCCGTCCGCTTGTTGATCCCCTTCGCCCAATTCAGATTCGCGAACGGCTCGGCCACGAGCACCTCACCCGTCACGCGGTCGAGTGTGTACGCGAAGCCGTTCTTGTCGAAGTGAACGAGCACTTTGCGCATCCGCCCGCCCACCATGATGTCGGCCAGGATCATCTCGGCGTTGGAATCGAAGTCCCAGCTGTCGTGCGGCGTGAACTGATAGGCCCACATCAGGACGCCGTCGCTGGGGCGGCGCGCCAGCACGCTGTTGGTCCACTTGTTCTCGCCCGGCCGCTGCTCGGTGTTGTACGGGCCGGGGTTGCCTGTCCCGAAGTAGATCAGACCGAGCTGGGGATCGTACGAAATCCAGCCCCAGACCGGCGCGCCGCCGCGGCGCCACGAATCGCCTTCCCAGCTCGACACGCCGATGTTGGCTTCGCCCGAATACCTGCCGCGGCCGGGCCGCGCGAGCATCGACGAGTCCGGGCCCATGTTGTGGGCGGTCCACATAATCTTGCCGGTGGCGAGATCGAGTCCCTTGACCCAACCCCAAATCCCGAATTCGCCGCCCGACGGTCCCACGATCACGCGATTGCCGGCGACAAACGGTGCCATCGGCGTGGTCTCACCCTGGCTCATGTCGCCGATCTGCGTCTTCCACACTTCGCGGCCCGACACCGCATCGACGGCCACCGTATGCCCGTCGAGCAGGTTGTAGATGATTTTGCCGTCGGCGTAGACGGCGCCGCGGTTGATCGCGTCGCAGCACGCGATACCGAGCGCGGTCGGATTCACCTCCGGTCGATACTTCCATTTGAGCGGATAGCCTTCGCCTGTGAGATCGAACGCGTAGAGCACGTCGGGGAACGGCGTGACGACGTACATCGTGCTGCCGACGACGAGTGGTTGGCCCTCATGTCCTCCGAGCACGCCGGTCGAGAAGCTCCAGACCGGTCGCAGCCGCGGCGCGGTGCGGGGCGTGATTTGCGCCAGGCCGCTGTAGCGCGTCGCGGCGTAGTCTCGCGCCGGCATCGTCCACTGGCCGTCATCGCGTTGCGGGGTCCCTTGGACGAGTGAGAGGACGAAAACGAATGGTGCGGCAGAGAAAGCGCGCATGCGATAATGATATCGCGTCTAGTTTGGTCGGGCGCGGGCCACGAGCGCGAGCGGCACCTTGCGCAGCCCCTGCCAGGCTCTCGCATGGCCGGCCGAGTCTGCGATCGTCAGTTGCGCCGAGATTCCCCCGTCGAGCAGCATCGCATGCTGCGCGCCGAGCCCGCCCATGACCGCCGCCATCTCAGGGACCGTGAGTCCAAGCGGTAGGCGGTCCGCCCCTGGGAGGCCAACGTCGAGCCTGGTCATGGCGACAAGGAGTCGCCCCTGCCGATCGAGGCCGAGCGCGAGGCGCGCGTCCCGATGCGTGCCGTTGATCGCGCCGTTCCGCAGGGCCGCCGGCACGGCGCCGTCGCCCGCGAGCAGCGTGGGATACGACTGAAACGCGAAGCGCAGGTCTTTTCCCGCGCGGCCGCGCCACATCGAAACATCGTCACCGTCGATCCACACGAGCCGGCCGTCGGCGAGGCCGACGAGCGCCGATGACAGCGGGCCGTGACCGGGTGGAAGGCGCTCCCGTCCGTCCATCAGCACCCAGCCCCACGGGAGACGCTCCACGAACATGCCGGCGTTGAGGGCGAGCGGCGCGCCGCCCGCTCGATCGACTGTCCACTCCGGTCGATCGCGCTCGATTGCCCACTCTAAATGAAAGGAGACGGCGCGCGGATCCACGCGCGCGAGTACGAGCGTGAGTGCGTGCGCTTCACCCTGGCCCTCGATCGGGAGCGTGGCCCATTCGACGCCGGCCTGTCCCCGACGCCACGTGACGCGAAGCTTTGCGTCACCCGCAGCCCAGCGAACCGGAGCGCGAGAGGCTCGCCAGAACACGCGCGACGCGCCGGACGGAAACCGGAGCGCGAGCGTCGCGTCCTCATGCCCGGCGGGACCGGCGGCCGCCGCAAATAGCAGGGCCGCCATGACGCCAAACACGGTGCGACTGATCACCCGAAGTATTTCTTCAGTTCGACGAGTCGCGCGCGCAGCGCGTCCTCTTCGACGCGCGTAAATACGTAGCCGCTGCCGACGTTGCCCCTGTCCTCCAGTTTCACGAACCCCTCGGCGCGCTCCGCCGCCATCGCGAATTGCGCCTGCGTCATTCCGGCCACGCCCGCGGCCGACACGCGTGCCGAATCCTCGGCGACGCGCGCCCAGACCAGGAGGGTGTCGCCAAGCGCGGACAGCGAATCAGCGCGGCGCATCCACACAGGCACCGCGGGCACATGGCACGCGGCGCGCGCTTTGACGGTATCGGCGTGCGCATCCACGCCCATCAGCCGGTTGAGCTTCACCGTGGCGCGTCGAATCGCCGCGGAGTCGTTGGCGGCCGCTGCCTGCTGCATTTCCTGCGACACCGTGGCGTAGTCCTGCATGAACTTCGCCATGTCTGCCGAGTTTCCGCCCGCCATGCCTGCGACACGCCGCTGCATTTCCTGCTGGTGCCGCTCGTCCGCGTGGCTGAGCTGCTCGCTGACGCAGTTGTCAGCCGCGCTATTTGCGTCGATCCATCGGGCGCGGTCGTCGCTGTGCTGATTGTTGAGGGTCGCGGCTTCATCAGCGGCGGCAGCTCCACGCCGACGCAACTCGCCGACGTTCAGGCCGCCGCGTCCGCGCGCGTTGCTGCGGGCTTCGAGGCCCTTGATCAACCGCGCCACGACTCCGGGGTTCAACTCGAGGATCGTGTTGTCGAACCTCGGTGGCGGGCGGTTCGCGTTCTGCTGGCCGGTAACCGCCTGTCGGCCGGCGTCTTTCACCTTGCGGCGGAGGCCGGGCAGCTGCGCTTGCGCGACGGTCGCGCCGAGCCCGAACACGGTCAGCGCGATGACGATCGAGGGACGGAGCATGGAGAGTCCTGGGGTGTCGGGTATGGTGGCTATTCTCACGTCCCCGTCTGGAACCCGCTAGATGCCCAGGCTGTTAAGTTCATCCTATGAACATCGCACTCCTCCTGGCCCTCAGCCTTACCACTCCGCTCGACACCGCCACCTTTGCCGGTGGCTGCTTCTGGACGATGGAGCACGCGTATGACGATCTCCCCGGCGTCATTTCGGCGACGTCCGGGTTCATGGGTGGCACCACGAAGAATCCGTCCTACATGCAGGTCGTCGAGGGGAATACCGGTCACCTCGAGTCGGTCCAGGTCGTCTACGATCCTGCCAAAGTCAGCTACGAGACGCTGCTGTGGACGTTCTGGCACAACATCGATCCGTTCCAGGCCGACGGGCAGGCGTGTGACACCGGGCCGAACTATCACACCGCGGTGTTCGTACGTGGCGCGGAGCAGCGCCGCGCCGCGAGCGTAACGCGCCAGCAGATTGCCGACCGCTTCCACCGAGAAGTCGCGGCGCAGGTGCTCACCGCCGGTCCGTTCTATGCGGCCGAGGACTATCACCAGGACTACGCCAAGAAGAATCCGGTTCGCTATGGGATGTATCGCACCGGCTGTGGCCGGGACCGCCGGCTGCGGGAGATCTGGGGCGACGAGGCGGGTGTGGCAAAAGTCAGCGCGGCATCCACTACTACTCTCAGGCAGGCGATGTACACCGTGAAACAGAGACCGAGCGACGCCGAGTTACGGCGCACGTTGACCCCCTTGCAGTACGAGGTCACCCAACACGAGGGAACCGAGCGCCCATTCCAGAACGAGTACTGGGACAATCATAAGGAAGGGATTTACGTGGACGTCGTATCGGGCGAGCCGCTGTTCAGCTCGCTCGACAAGTACGATTCCCGCACCGGATGGCCGAGCTTCACGCGGCCGCTCGAGGTGAGCAACGTCCAGGAGAAGACCGATCGCTCGCTCTTCATGGAGCGCACCGAAGTGCGATCCACGCACGGCAATTCGCACCTTGGCCACGTATTCCCGGACGGGCCGCGGCCTACGGGGCTACGCTACTGCATCAATTCGGCGTCGTTGCGGTTTATTCCAGTCGACAGTCTGGAAGCGGCGGGCTACGGGCAGTACGTGGCGCTGTTCAAAAAATGATGGAGGGGCGCAGCATGCTGCGCCCCTACCTGCGCTGACGCTCGAGCAGCCCCACGGCGCGGTGCAGGCGTTCGATGGCCGCGCCCAGGTCCTCGCTCGGCCCAGCCGACAACTCTCCCACCAACGCGACTTCCCTGAGCAGCTGCAACGCATTGCGCACATGCTCGACGGGCCGCTCGGCGTTCGGGGCCCGGGAGGCGCGGCCGCGCCGGTCGAGCGTGCTGCGGCGCTCCGCGCCGCGGCGCCGGTCCACGACCCGGCGGCGTTCGTCCCCGACTCCCATGACGGACCGGCGCCGCGGTTCGGCACGGCGATCCGTGCCCGTGCGGCGGTCAGCCCACAGCCGGGAGAATGTCATTACGCTTGAGACCTGTTGGTTGGCGGCCCGGCGAAGGTACTACGAAACCAACCATTTGTCGAATCGTACCATCAAAGGAACATGATGCCGCTCATGCCGGTCACAGCCGTTATTCTGGCTCTACAGACAGCATCGTCGCCGCCACCCCCGCCAGCCGCGACGGCTCGGAACGCCACGACCGCTGTGGCCCTGCGGGCGGCTACCCCACCGGTGATCGACGGCAAAGACAACGACGACGTGTGGCGCCAGGCCCCAGTCATCAAGGACTTTCGGCAGTTCGCGCCCACGGAAAACGCCGATCCCAGCCTTGCAACAGAAGCCAAGGTCGCCTACGACGACCACAGTTTCTATGTCTTCGTGCGGGCGTTCGATTCGCATCCCGACAGCATCAAGACGGACCTCGCCCGCCGCGACACCCGCATCTGCTGTGACCAAATCAAGATCATGATCGACTCCTACCACGACCGCCGCACCGGTTTCGAGTTCGCGGTGAACCCCGGCGGGGTGAAGCGGGACTACGCGATGTACGGGGACGATCAGCAGGAAGACGAGGCGTGGGACGGTGTCTGGGAAGTCGCAACCCGGATCGACTCGCTCGGCTGGACCGCGGAGTTTCGGATTCCGCTGTCCCAGCTGCGGTACGCGCACGCGCCGAGTAATACGTTTGGATTCGCGATCTGGCGCGACATCGACCGCCACAATGTCGAGCGGGTGGGTTGGCCGCTCTATCGCGTGTCGCGTCGTGGGTTTGTCTCGCAGCTCGGAGACCTCGTCGGGCTGGATGGGCTGCCGGCCCCGCGCCGGCTCGAGGTGGCTCCGTATACCGTCGTGAAGAACGTGCCGGCGCCCGGATTCCAGCGCGATCAGAAGTACGACGGTGGCGCCGACATCAAGTACGGCATCACCTCGAACATTACGGTCGACGCGACGGTGAACCCCGACTTCGGGCAGGTCGACGCCGACCCGTCCGTCGTGAACCTGACGTCGTTCGAAACGTTCTACCAGGAGCGCCGGCCGTTCTTCGTCGAGGGCACCGGCATTTTCAATTTCAGCGTCAACTGCAACATCGTGAACTGCAATGGCGAAGGGCTGTTCTATTCGCGGCGGATTGGCCACGATGAGAGCCGCATTCTCGGCGCCGCGAAGATCACGGGGCGGCTCCCCGGCGGGCTCACGATCGGCGCGGTGGAGGGCATCACCAAGCGCGCGAGCGGAGACAGTAACGTCACGCTCGAGCCGTTCACCAACTACGGTGTGGTGCGGCTGAACCAGGACTACCGCAGCGGGCAGAGCGGCGTCGGCTTCATGGCGACCATGGTCAACCGCAATGTCGATCAGTGGACGCAGGGTATCCGCAGTCGCGCCTATGTCGGGGCGCTCGATTTTCGCCACCGCTTCCACGGTGGCGCCTATGAGCTGAATGGCTCGCTGGACTACAGCACGGTCGGCGGCAGCGCCGCGGCAATTACGAGCACGCAGATCAACTCGACCCACAACTACCAGCGCCCAGACGACAACGTCCGCTTCGACAGCACGCGGACGTCGCTGTCGGGCAACGCTGAGGAAATCGCGCTGACCCGGCGGAACGGCTTCATCCAGTTCCAGACCAGCTACATGCGCCGGTCACCGGGGTTCGAGATCAACGACCTCGGCTTTCTGTTGCGCTCCGATCAGCAGGGGTGGAACACCTGGGGCTCGCTGAACTGGCAGAAACCGACCAAGCTGTTCCAGCGCGCGTTTTGGAACTTCAACTGGTGGCAGTTCTGGACGAGCGACGGTCTGCCGACCGATCGTGGGTTCAACACCAACGCCCACGTACAGATCAAGAACCAGTGGTTTGTGCATGCGGGCGGCACCGTCGGCAACCTCGGCGACGTCTTTTGCGACCGCTGCGCGCGCGGCGGTCCGGCGGTCCGCGGCGATCAGTACATCGCGCCCTGGGCCGGCTTTGGGGGAGACCAGCGCAAGGTGATCACGCCGTTCGTCTTCGTGAATTACTTCAAGGGCGACCGCGGCCATTCCACGTCGTTCAGCGTCAGTCCCGAGATCGACGTGCGGATGGGTTCGCAGCTCCGCACCTCGGTGAGCTTGAACGTGTCGCACAACATCAACGACTCGCAGGACATCAGCGCAGACTCGGTGGGCACGCACCGGTTCGCGCATCTCGACCAGCAGACCGTGTCGATGTCATTCCGGATGGACTACACCGCCACGCCGACCCTCACCGTCCAGGTCTACGCTCAGCCCTTTGTCAGCAAGGGGCAGTGGTCGAACGTTCGGGAGTTGTCCAGCACGCCCCGGGCGACGTCCTATGCCGCCCGTTACCAGCCCTATCCGGGGCCCGGGCCGGGAGATTTCAACTTCAAGTTCTTCAATTCGAACCTGGTCGTGCGCTGGGAATATCGCCCTGGATCAACGCTGTACGTGGTGTGGAGTCAGGGGCGCGACGACTTCGAGCCCACGATGGGGAACCGCAATGTGCCGGGAGACTTCCGGCGTCTCTTCGATGCCTACCCGCGGAACACGTTCCTCGTGAAGGCGTCGTACTGGCTGAACCGGTAGACCGCTACTCCAGCTCCATCCGCTCCAAGGCGTAGCGCAGCCGCAGCATCGCGGTGTCCAGCAGCCGCCGCGAGTCGTCGCGCAACGCGTCGTGATCCGCGAGCTGCGTGAGCAGCTCGAGCACGGCGTGGATCTGCGCCGTTGCTGACTCTACTATCAACCGGCGATCGAGCCCGCTCCGTCGCTCCATGTTTACCGGCACGTCTTTCACGCGCCGATCCCCCTGCCTGCGATTCGCGACGGACATCATGGGCCCACCTCCCAGGTGCGTTCGCTGTTCAGCAGTGCGTCCAGGTCGGCCTTCCCCTGTCCCGCGCCTTTCTGCGCATACACGTCACGTTCATAGGATTCAGTTGGGTTGCAGTACAGCACACCCATCGCGGTGGGAAATGGCGGCTCCAGCGCCGCGAGCAGCTGCGCCAGGGGCCGGTTCGTCTCGTCGTGCACCAGGACGTCGGCAGCCCCGGCAGCGACAATCTCGAGCTCGAGCGTGCCCGGCTTCAGCCGCAGCCCCTTCTCCTTGGTCTTGCCGAACACCAGCGGCTTCCCGTGCTCGACCAACACCTGGGCCTCGGGCGCGACGTCCTTGCCGGTGATATGCTCGAACACCGCGTCGTTGAATACGACGCAGTTCTGGAGAATCTCGACAAAGGACGCGCCGCGATGCCCGTGCGCGCGCTTCAACACGCCGATGAGGTGGGCCTGCTGCGTGTCGATCGAGCGCGCCACGAACCGCGCTCCCGCGCCGAGAGCGAACGCGCACGCGGAGACGGGGTTCTCGATCGAGCCGAGCGGCGTGGAGGGCGAGCGCGTGCCGCGGCGCGATGTGGGCGAGTACTGGCCCTTGGTCAATCCGTAGATCTCGTTGTTGAACAGAATGATGTTGAGGTCGACGTTGCGGCGCAGCACGTGCAACATGTGGTTGCCGCCGATGGATAAGCCGTCTCCGTCGCCCGTCATCACCCACACGTCGAGCTCGGGATTCGCGAGCTTGATGCCGGTGGCAATCGCCGGCGCGCGCCCATGCACGGTGTGGAAGCCGTACGTGGACATATAGTAAGGAAAGCGTGCCGCGCAGCCGATGCCGCTCACGAACACCGTGCGCTCGCGTACGAGTCCCATGTCCGCGCACGCCTTCTGCACCGCTTTGAGGATCGCGTAGTCGCCGCAGCCCGGACACCAGCGGACTTCCTGGTCCGAAGCGTAGTCTTTGGGCGCGAGCTGCGCGTCGGTGATCGTGGTGACCGTCATACGATTTTTCCGATCGCTTCAGAGATCTCCACCACGCGGAACGGCTTGCCCGTTACCTTGCTGAATCCTTCCGCCGGAATCAGATACTCCGCGCGCAGCAGCTTCACGAGCTGACCGTTGTTCATCTCAGGCACCAGCACGCGGTCGTAGCGCTTCAGGAGCTCACCCAGGTTGCGCGGGAACGGGCTTAGATAGCGCAGATGAATGTGCGCGACGTCCTGGTCTTCTTCACGCGCCATCTGCACCGCGCGATGAATCGCGCCGAACGTCGAGCCCCAGCCCACGACCGCCAGCTTGCCGTGATCCTCACCCAGCGCGACATCCTGGAGCGGAATGTCGTTCGCGATCCCGGCGATCTTGTCGGCGCGCGCCTTGGTCATGCGCGCATGATTGTCGGGATCGTATGAGATGTGGCCGGAGTCGTAATCGCGCTCGAGGCCGCCGATGCGATGCTCGAGCTCTGGCGTGCCGGGCTTGACCCACGGGCGCGCGAGCGTCTCAGCGTCGCGGAGGAACGGATGAAAGCCTTCGGGATCGGTGCGATACGATACCGGGAAGCGCGGCAGATCGCCTTCGAGCGGAATGCGCCATGGCTCGGCGGCGTGAGCCAGATAGCCGTCGCTCAGGACGATCACCGGCGTCATGTACTTGGTGGCGAGGCGCACCGCTTCGATCGCGACGTCGAAGCAATCCCCGGTCGACGCGGGGGCGAGCACGGCCAGCGGCGCATCGGCGTTGCGGCCGAGGACCGCCTGGAACAGATCCGACTGCTCCGCCTTGGTCGGCATGCCGGTCGACGGGCCGGCCCGCTGCGAATCGATGACGACGAGCGGCAGCTCTGTCGCGATCGCGAGACCCAGCATCTCGGTCTTTAGCGCGATCCCCGGTCCCGAGCTCGACGTCACACCCAGGGCGCCGGCGTAGGAGGCGCCGAGCGCCGCCCCGCAGGCGGCAATCTCATCCTCGGCCTGGAACGTGACGACGCCATACGAGCGCAGATTGGCGAGCGTGTGGAGCAGCGCGGATGCCGGTGTGATGGGATAGCCGGCGAACACCATCTTCTCGATGCCCGCCGCGCGCAGGCCGGCGACGAGTCCCCACGCCAGTCCTTCCGTGCCGCTGACGGTCCGGTACCGGCCCGGCCGCACGTCGGCCTTGGGCACGACGTAGCCGACCATGTGCTCCGCCATCTCCGCGGTCTCGCCGAATGCATGGCCGGCGTTCACCGCGGCGACGTTGGCGGCCGCGATCACGGGCTTCTTCGCAAACTTGCGATTGAGCCACTCGATCGTCGCCGTCCGCTCGTATCCGTACATCCAGAGCAAGAGCCCGAGCGCCCACATGTTGCGGCACAGATGGGCTTCGCGCGACGACAGCCCGTGCGGCTTCACGGCGTCGGCGGTCAGCTTCGTGATGTCGAACTTCAGCACCTGATAGCGGGCGAGCGAGTCGTCCTCGAGCGGGTTCCGCGCGTATCCGGCCTTGCTGAGATTGCGCTCGTTGAACGCCGCCGTGTCGACGATGACGGTCCCGCCCACCTTGAGATCGCGGAGCTCGACGGTCAGCGCCGCCGGGTTCATCGCGATCAGCACGTCCACCGCGTCGCCGGGCGTCATGACGTCGCGGCCGCCGAAGTGGATCTGGAATGCCGAGACGCCGAACGTCGTCCCGGTCGGAGCGCGGATCTCGGCAGGGAAGTCGGGGAAGGTGGAGAAATCGCTGCCCGCGAGTGCGGTCTCCAGCGTGAACTGACTGCCGGTCACCTGCATCCCGTCGCCCGAATCGCCGGCGAAGCGGATGACGACCGAGTCGCGGGTTTCGCGTTGCGGGCGGGAGATGCTCGAAGTAGCCATACCGCTAATCTACACGACGTTTCGGAGCACGAACCACACGTTGGCGGGGCGTTCGGCAAGGCGTCGCATATACCAGGCGAACCATGCGCTGCCGTAGCTGATCAGAACGCGGACTTCCGTGCCCATAGACGCAAGCCGCCGTTGCTCTTCCGCGCGGATCCCGTACAGCATGTGAAATTCGTATGAAGACGGATCGACCCGCTGGTCTACTGCCGCCTTCCGGATGGTCTCGATGAGCGGGAGGTCGTGCGTCCCGAACACCGGTTTCGCCCGCTGCCGGGCGGCCTCGGCGAGCAGCCGCTGGGCGAGCTGGAGGTAGTTGGCGTCGACATCGCGTTTCTTGGGCATCGCCACGTCCGCCGGCTCGTTGTACGCGCCTTTGACGAGGCGGATCGCCGGGGAGATCGCCAGCAAGCCGTCGAGATCCTTCGCTGTCCGGTGCAGGTACGCCTGCAAGCAGACGCCCACATTCGGCCACTCCGCCTTCGCGCGCCGGTACACCTCGAGCGTCGCATCGACGTAGCGTGACTCCTCCATGTCGATCCACAGAAACGAGCGCGCCTG
>Ga0070703_10000555_pt1 | contig 13814 bp, 10 predicted proteins | sample KBSK5251metaG_FD_65453 | JGI IMG/M metagenome (GOLD analysis project Ga0070703, IMG submission 65453) | Corn, switchgrass and miscanthus rhizosphere microbial communities from Kellogg Biological Station, Michigan, USA - KBS K5-25-1 metaG | ecosystem: Host-associated > Plants > Roots >... | reverse complement strand
ACGTAGTGTCGGTTCGGCGTTGAACAATTGAAGAAGAAAACCAGCGCAGGCCGCCAGTGATAGTCGCGGTAGCCGTAGCCAGAGTTATATGATCCGAAGCCAGGTATCCACGCCCATCCCAGTCCGGACAGGTATGCCCATCGACCGTAGTGATAAGGCGCCCATCCCCACGGCTCGCTCGAAAGCCAGGTCCATCCCGTGGATGGTATCCAAATCCACTGACCCAATCTGTATGGCGCCCAGTCTGAGCCAACCCTCGGAATCCAGCACTGCCCGTACGACGAATAATTCGTCCACGTGCCGTAACTCGACAGATCGCTCACTCCATAGAAGTCGTTATAGGTTGTCTCGTAGTTGGTGACGCTGGACGGGGCTAGATCCACGCTCGTTCTCGCGATCGTTTGGTCTCGATCGTAGCTCCATTGATCCCAATCATCACGCGCTGTGTCGAGCGCGAGTTCGAGTTTGCCGCCTGCAGTTGTATCAACAAGCAAGCGATGGCCTTCTCTAACTCTGAAGCTGCCTTCGTCCGTTGACACTTCGGCTTCGCCACCGCGCACGATTAGTTCAGATTCCTTTTCGCCTCGGACATCGATGCGATAGAACCCGTCCTTTTGAAGGACAACCGCAGAATTCGGCGTGTCGATTTCAAAGCGGCCGAAGGCTGAAGCGAGTCGTTCGACGCGAATGATCGCGACGCCTTCGGTGATTTCAAATTGAGCGGAATTCTCAGACAGGCCTGCAATCGTGAGTTCTGTATTTTCCGAAAGCCGGATGTAATTCCCACGTCCGAGTTGAATCTCCGCGCGCGCGCCGCGTGCTGCGTATATCTGATCGCCTGCAAGCAGCGGCAGATTTTCAACTGCAGGAGCCCATTCGGTTACTCCAGCCCGCAGGAAGGAAACATCTCCATCCATGAAACTCAGGCGTGCCACTCGCGTCGCGGGAGCCGCGTCGTCCGATTCTGAGTCTTCGAGGTTGATTGTTTCGTTCGTCTGTGCGAGAGCGCTGAGTTGTAACCCAGCGAGAAGAGCAAGCAGCGTGAGGAGGATTGGGAGAATGCGCTTCATATTTTCCTTGCCTTTCAAAGTTCCAGCTCTGTTCCAGCGGTGTTTGTTCGCGCGAGCTTAGCGCAACATGCGTGCCGCACGTTTTCAGAAATCGACGACAAGTTAACTGTTCGCAATTAAGGCAGGATTCGATCAAGTGGAAACTGAAATGGTCGCTCGAGCACCTGAGCCTTACACCAATTAGTGTAGGGGATGTTTGATTAGCGACTAAGAGGGGTGAATTTATCAGCGAGACGGCTCAGTCGAGGTTCTGAATCCGGTTCGCGCACGAACCACCAGGCCCTTCCGAGTTGAATCGAGTCTGAGCCTGTGAAACTTACCTTCGCGCTTATCCGCGCCGATGTAGAAACCGATCAGATACTGATTGCGCAATTCGTCTGCGATTGCCGCGAAAGCTGCGCGCGTGTCTTGAAAAGTATCCGCCAGATACAAGCGGCCGCCAGTTTGAGTGGTGATCATTTTTAGGTAAGCGTCGGCCTCGCCGTACAGCTTGTCCAGCGTCGAGGTGATCGGATCCGAGGACTCGGGTGACGGCTGAGTGCGCGAGCCCTCGCGTCCCGGATCGTAGACAACAGGAGGTCGCGGCCGCTCGCCAATCTCTATCCGGGGAGTGTTAGGCTTTGGGATACCGGTTGGTGTGGGATCGGGACCACCGAAATCAGGCGGAAGCGGGATTCGGCCATCGATATCAAAAGGTGTCTTGCGCTTCGGATGTTCGGCTTCCTGTTTGCGAGCGGCAGATTCGATCCACCAACGAGTATCAAACCGCACAACGTAGATAACGGCGCCTACTTCTTCGGCCAGGCGGGCAGTGCCCTGCGCGGTAGCTTCTATGCTGCGCATGTCTAGGCCATCGGAGAACAGCACTACAGCGCGCCGGCCTTCGACGTTTCTCAAGAGCTCCAACGCGCGCGCGACGGCTTCGTACAAAAGCTTACCGAAACCGGATTCCGTGCCGGCTATCGCTTTGGTCAGTTCGGCTCGGTCCCCGGTAAACTCGGTTAGTTCCCTGACTTCATTATCAAACGAGATCGCCATCATGCGATCGCCCGGTCTGAGCTCCGCAGTGAATTCCGCTGCCGTCCTTTGAATCGCTTTCAGCCGGTCTTCTGCGCTGTTGGATGTGTCCAACACTAACACGGCCGTGAAGGATTGTTTCAAAATGCTAAAGAGTGAAATATCGCGGCGCTTGCCATCCTCGAAGAGCGCGAAGTCCTCGCGCGACAGGTCCGTCACAAACTTGCCGCCGCGATCCGTTACGGTGGCGGGAACCTGCACCAGCGTGGCGTTCAGTTTGAGTGGTTCATCCTGCGATGATTTCGCTGCATCCTGCGGCCGAACGACAGCAGCAGGTGTCGCAGTCAACATCAGGCAGAGCAGCAGGATTTGTGAACGAACCTTCAGCATACGCTTACCACGCTTCTTGAACGGCGGCATTGAGCATTATTGCAACGCTACGACTCGAATCGGGCTCATCCACTTATTATTTCGTTTCTTCGCCGATTGCTGTCGCTATTACACGCACGAGTTCGGCGGCGGTGTACACATCGGATTGAATAATATTCGTCAGGCCAAATCTTCGGGCAGTCTCAGCCGTTACGGGTCCAATGCAAGCCACAAGCGTGCTCTTTAGCGCACCCGAGAGATCAGTCAATCCCAGGAGCGCCCCAAGGTTCGACACCGTGGACGAGCTTGTGAACGTGATGACGTCGATGCGAGTTTCTTCAAAGAGCTTCTTCAAACTGCTTCGTTTGATTTGCGGAAGTACCGTTTGATAGGTTTCGACCACGTCGACGTGAGCGCCCAGATCGCGAAGCCGCGTCGGAAGGATTTCCCTTGCCACCTTCGCTCGCGGGATAAGAATCTTTAGATCCCGCACGATGTTTTCTCCTCCGATACGCTCGGCGAGTTCTCGCAGAACACCTTCCGATGTTGATTCCTGGGCGACGACGTTTGCTCGTATCCCGGCTTCCTCCAGCGCCCGGGCCGTGGCGGTCCCGATTGCGCAAACTGACGCCGTCCCAAGCAGTGAGACGCCGCTTCGGCTTTCCCGTAGACGCTTTATGAAGAAGTCCGCAGCGTTCGAGCTCGTGAAGATGATCCAATCATATTCCTCTAGTCTGCGAATCGCATTGTCGAGCGGCGCAAGGTCGTCCGGAGGAATGAACTCGATAGTCGGGACATGAATAACCTTCGCTCCCAGCCCCTCAAGCAGAACTGTCATCTCTTCGGCTTGGGCCCGGGCTCTCGTGACAAGGACAGTTTTTGAGTCGAGCCGCTTGTGCGATGAATTAATTTCCGTCTTTTTCATTCCGGGTAAAACCTTGGATTCACGTTTCTTTAGTCGCTAAACGTCCCCAAATTATACATTTACCCGATAATAGCGGCAATCGCACTGTGCCGAATCGTCTAACTGAGGCTGTGACGGACTTTGTCACGGTCTTTGGCTTTCGGATGTTGGTGGCGAGGGGGTGGGTCAGTGCTCATAAACTATTTATCGATGCTATTTGGATCGTGTATCGGGTCGCGGCTCTCAAAGCGCGACGGAGCTGCCTGTCTGTGCGTCTAACTGACTCGGAACGAAAAGGTATTTCTTGACTTGCCAACAAATAGTTGATATAAAAACAGCCATAAACTAGCGTGCGCGCAGGATTTAGTGGAGCTGGTTCATTCTCAATCCTGAGGAGAACGATGAGCAGCCTTATAACCAAAGCAAGCAAGAGGCGCTCGAACGCGCCGCAAAAAATCCGCGCCACTAAGGGAAAAAAAGCATCATCTCGAAAACCGGCGCGTCCTGGGCGAATCACGACTTCTCCAAAGGCCAAAAAAGCTGCCGCGCCGAAGAGGCCTTCACCGGCAAAGAAGATGAAGCCGCGTTCGGCTGTCAAAAAAGCTACAGCTCATCCGAGCAAGAAGCAGTTGATAAAGAAGAAAGCAGCAGTCAAGTCACCGGCTAAACAAGCGAAGTCGCATGCTAAGAAGACTCCGCCAGCGAAGAAGCTCGCGGCAAGGAACCCATCGAGGGCATCGAAACCGAAGATCGCGTCGCGAAAAATTCTGATTGCAAAACGCAGGACGCCACTTCCCAAGGCCGCTCCACCTCCACCGAAGAAGCCTCCTTCACCAGGAACGCTGGCTGCGGTTCGCGCATTCGAACAGGCGTTGCGACTTTTCAATAGGCATGATTTTGCGGCGGCGAAGCCCGCTTTCCAGAGTCTAGTTTCGAAGTTCGCCGAGCAATTGGAGATTCTCGCTCGAGTGCGCACCTATCTGGTAATTTGTGACCAGCGGCTTGCTCGCGCGCCATCTGTTCCGCGCAATCCAGACGTGCTTTATGATCAGGGTGTGGTCGAATTCAATAAGGGAAACACCACTGAGGCGATCGAGCTATTCCAAAAGGCGCTGAAGGCTGACCCCCGCGCCGATCACGTCCACTACTCTCTAGCCGCGGCGCACGCCCGTCTTGAGGACGCTCCCAAAGCCCTCGACTCACTGCGTCGTGCAATCGGACTGCGGCCGATTCATCGATCCCACGCGCGCCGCGACCTTGACCTCGTCAGCCTCCGCGGCAACGAAGACTTCCAACAGCTAACCGGATTTGGTTTCGACCTCATCGAAGAATAGACTTAGAGATCGAACCAGTTGGTTCCAATTATGAAAACAGATTTTTCAGGGTTGAGGATTGTGTCCATAGGAGGAGGCACTGGACTTTCCACATTGCTTTCCGGCTTGAAGGTATATGTCGGCAAAGATTCAGCGGCAAGGCTTGTTGGCAGCGACGCGTGGATAGAGACGCTAACCGCGATCGTAACCGTGACCGACGATGGCGGTAGCTCCGGGAGGCTCCGGGAAGAGTTCCAGATACTTCCGCCCGGGGACATCCGCAATTGTATGGCCGCGCTGGCCGAAGACGAACATCTGCTTACCAGGCTTTTTCAATATCGCTTCGAATCAGAGGGAGATCTTTCGGGTCACAGTTTCGGGAATCTGTTTCTGGCGGCGCTTGCGGGCGTGACCGGCGATTTTCTCGAAGCTATCAAGGTCACTAGTGAGGTGCTTGCAATCAAAGGCCGGATCTTCCCTTCCACCGCCGAAGATATTGCTCTCGTCGCCGAATTGGAAGACGGTCGCATCATCCGAGGTGAAACAAACATAGTGGAGTCGCGATCACCCATTCGAAGGCTGCGGTTGTCGAGCGAACACTGTAGCCCCTTGCCGGAAACGCTCGAAGCCATCGAACACGCCGACGTCGTCACGATCGGCCCCGGATCACTCTACACTTCGATAATACCGAATCTGCTGGTCGACGGAATCGTAGACGCAATGCGAGCCTCGAACGCTTTGAAGGTTTACATCTGCAACATAATGACTCAGCCCGGCGAGACCGATCACTTCACCGCGGAGGATCACCTGCGTACGTTATTCGACTACAGCCCTGAATTGGAACTTGATTATGTTCTGATTAACAGCGCGGCGATCGGAGGGCACTTGAGAGAGAAGTACCTCTCCGATGGCGCTGCTCCGGTAGATACGGCATCGCTGGTACGTCCCGGCGGATTCGAAGACGAGCCCCGCGAGGCGTCAATACGAGGCGCCGACCGGTTACATCGCTTTCAAATCATCGCTCGAGATGTGCTTCACGAGGACGGCTTGGTTCGCCACGATCCGGCCAAGCTCGCTCGACTGCTCCTCGAGATCCATCAAACCGAAACGGTCGCGACGCGGTAACGATATATCTCATCAATCGATGCGAAATCCCCGCCCCCGCTAAACAAATGTTTCACGTGAGGGTAGAATCAATGTCGGCCACTGGTCTAAACGGTCGCGACCTGATGTTCTCCTCTGAGTGACTGCGAGTTGGAGCCGTATGACGGATGTAATGATTCTGGCTGCCGGTTTAGGCACCCGCATGAAGTCGCGGCGAGCGAAGGTCCTGCACGAACTCGCGGGCCTGCCGCTGATCGCACACGTTCTGCGCTCAGCCTTCGAACTGGCTCCTCAAGCCATTTTCACGGTCGTTGGACATCAGGCCGAAGAGGTCGAGCACGCAGTCAAAGCTGCGGCAACGCGACTCTCGAACGGCAGGAACGTCACACCGGAGCTTCGCTTCGTCCTGCAAGCCGAGCAACGAGGCACGGGTCACGCGGTGATGGCGGCTCGAAATCAGCTAACCGGACGCAATGCTCAAATCGTGATCCTTGCCGGGGATGCTCCGCTGATTGAAGCAGCAACACTGCTGAATCTCGTCCAAACTCATCGCGAGGAAAAAAACGAGGCAACCATGCTGACCGTGCTATTGAATGATCCAACCGGCTACGGGCGGATCATCCGCGACGACAATGGAAACTTTCTTCGCAACGTGGAACAGAAGGACGCCTCGCCCGCAGAGCTCTCGATTAAGGAAGTCGGCGTCAGTATGTACTGCTTCGACATCCCTCCGCTTCTGGACGCGCTGGACCATCTGACCACCGGCAACGCGCAGGGAGAATTCTATCTCACCGACGTGCCGAAAATACTCCAGGCTCATGGAAAGAGAGTCGGTCTGCTATGCCACTCAAACGCGGAGGAGCTACTGGGTGTGAATACTCGGATCGAACTTGCTGACCTTGAATGCACGCTCCGAGAAAGCAAGCTTCGTGAGCTTATGCTTTCCGGGGTGACGATTCTCGATCCATCTACGACGTACATTCATCAGGATGTGGAGATTGCTCCCGACACGGTGATCCATCCGCAGGTGATCATCGAAGGTTCAAGCCGAATCGGGTCAGCCTGCACAATTCTATCGTGGACACGCATGAAAGATGTCGAGATCGGCGACAATGTGACGATACGCAACTCGTGCGTCATCGAAGACAGCGCGATTCGTGACGGCGCAACGGTCGGTCCGTTCGCCCGGCTTCGCGCAGGCACCGAGATCGGGGAAAAGGCAGGTATTGGTAATTTCGTTGAAGTGAAGAAGTCTAAGATTGGCCGCGGCACAAAGGCTTCGCACCTAACCTATTTGGGAGACGCAACGCTCGGCGAACGGGTGAACATCGGCGCAGGCACGGTAACTTGCAACTATGACGGCGTGCGCAAGAACGAAACGATCATCGAAGACGACGTGAAGATTGGGAGTGATACGATGCTCGTCGCGCCGGTTCGCGTCGGTCGTGGATCAGTAACCGGAGCAGGCAGCGTCGTAACCAAAGACGTACCGCCCGATTCGCTTGCGGTTGGCGTTCCCGCAGTGGTCAAGAAAAAACTCAAGTGATTCTAGTCAGCAGGAACAAGGAAGGAAACTCAGATGTGCGGAATAGTCGGTTACGTAGGTGATAAGCAAGTCGTTGGAGTAATTCTAGATGGGCTGAAGAAGCTCGAATATCGCGGCTACGATTCGGCGGGCATCGCTGTGGTTGATGACAACGGCGCGCTCACGATTCGCCGCGCCGAAGGCAAGCTGCGCAATCTCGAAGAAGCAATCCGACTCAGACCGCTCGACGGCAGCTACGGAATTGGGCACACCCGCTGGGCTACGCACGGACGGCCAACCGAAGAGAATGCGCATCCACATCAAGACTGCTCCGGTCACGTGGTCGTTGTTCACAACGGTATCATCGAGAACTTTCTCCCGCTAAAACATAAGCTCGTTGCCGAAGGCCACACGCTCGTCACCGAAACCGACACCGAAGTGATCGCGCATCTGATTGAAAAGTATTTGAAGGAAAGCGAGCCCACACTGGAAGCCGCGGTGCGCCGCGCAGTCGCGGACCTTCGCGGCATCTACGCGCTAGCGATCATGTCGTCCGATGAACCCGAAAAGATTGTCGCAGTCAGGCAGGGGCCGCCGATTGTGATTGGCTTGGGGAATAATGAATACTTCGTCGCGTCTGATGTCCCGCCCGTTCTCTATCACACACGTGACGTGTTCTTCCTTGGCGACGGCGAGATGGCCGTGCTCACCCGCGACGGCGTGACCGTCACTGATTTCGAAGCCAATCCCGTCTATCCCGAAGTGCAAAGAATTACCTGGGACCCAATCGCGGCCGAGAAGGGCGGATTCAAGCACTACATGCTCAAGGAAATCTATGAGCAGCCGCGCGCCGTTCGTGACACCACGATCGGCCGAGTCTCTCAAACAACCGGGCGTGTTTACCTCGATGAGATGGAAATCAGCGAAGCCGAATTCCGGCAGTTCACTTCGATAAAGGCTATCGCGTGCGGAACAAGCCTGCACGCGGCGATGGCCGGCAAGTACATGCTCGAAGAACTAGCGAGGATTCCGGTCGAGATCGATTACGCCTCGGAGTTTCGTTATCGCGATCCATTGCTCGACGACAAGACTCTTGTGATCGCGATTTCTCAATCGGGCGAAACCGCGGACACGATCGCGGCCGTCCGTGAATCGAAAGAAAAAGGCGCGAAGATTCTCTCGATATGCAATGTGCAGGGCTCGATGCTGACGCGCGAATCTCACGGAACGGTATTGACTCACGCTGGTCCTGAAATCGGCGTCGCTTCGACGAAGGCTTTCACCAGTCAGATGACGGTTCTCTACCTGCTCGCACTCTATCTCGGGCAGCAGCGCGGCGTGCTTACAGAAGAGGAATCACTCGAGCACGTTCGAGCGTTGAACGGTCTGCCGGTCAAGATGGAAACTCTGCTCGGATGCGATGAGGAGATCGAGAAACTCTCGCGCGAGTTTCATCGCGCGCACGATTTTCTCTACCTCGGCCGCGGCATCAATTATCCAATCGCGCTCGAAGGCGCGCTGAAGTTAAAAGAAATCTCCTACATTCACGCCGAAGGCTATCCCGCAGGCGAAATGAAGCACGGTCCGAACGCGCTCATCGATGAGGACCTGCCGGTTGTCGTGGTCAGCACTCGCGACGAGAACAGCGCGACGTCGAAGCTTCGCTATGAGAAAACTCTTTCGAATATGGTTGAAGTGAAGGCCCGGGACGGCGTCGTGATCGCGGTTGTAACCGAAGGCGACAACGAAGCTCGCGAGATCGCCGATCACGTAATCGAAATTCCGCACGCCAGCGACCTAACTTCCCCGATACTCTCGATCATTCCGTTGCAGTTGCTGGCTTATCACATCGGAGTGCGCCGAGGTTGTGATGTCGATCAGCCTCGCAACCTGGCGAAGTCCGTCACGGTTGAATGAGAACGCCGGCAGCCATTAACAACCGCAAATGTAGCACTCGCACCCTCGGTGCGAAGCGCGGCCGATAATTTCAGCGTTATTCCACTGACAGTCTCCTTCTTGTTCACTCACTTTCTTCGACTATAATCAGAGTTCGCCGCCCTACAGTTAGAGGTTGGGGTTATGCAAACGACACGCTGGTTCAGAATACCTCCTCTCAAACTGCACACTCGCACCACCATCGTCACCTCGGCCGTGCTGGTCGGAGTGTTTGCCGTCATCGCTATCTTCTCCGATCTCGCGATAACAAGATTGAGCGATCAACACGACCGCCAACAGGCGCAATTGCTTGCCACCCGGGTAGCCGACGCCGTTGAGCAGCACATCAAGCGTGAGAAGATTCGAATCGAACGGCGACGCAAGAATCAAAAGATTGCCGAGCCTGAGTCCGAAGCCACAACAACAATTCCCGACTGGTCGGATGTCCAGGAAGAGATCGAAGCAACCATCGCCAAGAACAATCCCGAGCTTACCGAAGTAAGGGTCTTTCAACGCGTTTCACCGGGCAAATGGACTGAGCCGATAAGAATACCACCCGATGCCGGACCTCTTCCCGTCGAGCAGGAGCAAGCCGTTTCTCAACGCATCGAGAGCTCGAAGGTTCTCTCTGTTCGCCAAGTGGGTTCAAACAAACTCGTCACCGCGACCGCGGGCATTTACGTGTTGGAAGCGGGCGGCCCGACTCACTTCGGAACCGTCGATGTTCTTCTCACATTCGAGGAAGGCCGCAGCACCGCGGCTGAGCTTCGGCGGCTGATGTGGCCGCTGATGTTGCTGGCGATCATTTCGATCACATTGATGACTTACTTTCTTTTCCGGCACATCGTGTACAAGCCGATTGACAGCTTGTTGCTGGCGATGGCCAAGGCCGAGGGCGGCGATCTGGCGGTTGAAGTCGAGCCGGGCACTCCTGATGAAATCGGACGACTCGGTTCACGGTTCAATCGCATGCTCGGCCGCATACGCCAGATGACCGAGCAACTGAATCTGGAACAGCGCAGGCTCGAAGACCGGGTACTCGAAGCAACCGGCGAAATAGCCGAACGCAAGGAACAACTCGAAGACGCAAACCTTCGGCTGTTTGAAATGCAGCGGCAGTTGACTCAGCTTGAGCGCCTTGCCGCAGCCGGTCAACTTGCGGCGCAGTTCGCTCACGAAGTCGGGACGCCGCTCAACCTGATATCCGGGCACGTTCAGTTGCTCAGAGCGCGAGCTCGCGACGAGCGAGTGATAATGCGCCTGGATATCATCGCGGGCCAGATCGAGCGAATCACCAACATCGTCAGGTCGATGCTCGACTCGACACGCAGACCGGTGCCGCAACTCGAGCTAGTTGATGTCAACTCTCTGCTTGCCCAAATCCTCGACGCTACCCAACCCACACTCGTCGCGCGCAACGTTAGCCTTGAAACGAACCTGTCCGAATCGCTTCCTTCAATCGAAGCCGATCCGGATCAGCTACAGCAAGTGTTCATCAACCTGATCAATAACAGCCTCGACGCTATGCCGAAAGGTGGATTGCTCAACGTCTCAACTGCACTCGGCCACGAGTGGGTATCGATAACATTCGCCGATAGCGGCGAGGGAATCGCCCGGGATCAAATCGACTTGATCTTTGATCCGATGTTCTCGACCAAACACGGACGCGGCACCGGGCTCGGACTGACAATCGTTCAACAAATAATCTCCGAACACAATGGCGAAGTAGAGGTCGAAAGCGAACCGGGACAAACTGCCTTTCGAATAAAACTGCCGTTAAGTTCTGCTCGTCACATACCCGAGAGCGAGGCCACTGACACGGTCGAGCTCGCGGCAACGTCACCGGCGCTAATTGAGAAATGAAGCAAATCCTTGTCATCGACGACGATCTCGAGACGTGCAAATTCCTCACTGAGATTTTTGCCGAGGAAGGCTGGCACGTTGAGTCGAGTCAGAGCGCGGAAGCTGCTCGCGAAGCCGTGGACGCGCATCAATTCGATTTGATCGTCAGCGACATCAACCTCGGCTCGCGCACAACCGGGGTCGCCTTGCTCAAGGAATTCAAATCCGCCGCTCCCGATTCCGAAGTTATTTTGATCAGCGGATTCGGAACTCTCGAAACAGCGGTGGAAGCCGTGCGCGAAGGCGCTTTTGACTACATCAGCAAGCCCTTCAATGTAAACGAAGTCATTTCAACAGCTCGACGCGCACTCAAGGGACGAGACGCGGGAGCACCCGCCGCCGTGCTGCTCAAAGAGTACAGCGAAGCTTCCGGGCTTGTCGGTCATAGTCACAAGATGATCGAGCTTTACAAAGAGATCGCGCTTGTTGCAGCCTCGCGATCAACGGTGCTCATAACCGGCGAATCGGGAACAGGCAAAGAGCTTGTTGCCAGAGCATTGCACCGCAACAGCACGCGGGCTTCGAGAGCGTTCGTCGCGGTGAACTGCGGCGCGATCACCGAGACGTTGCTCGAGTCCGAGTTGTTCGGTCACGTCAAAGGCAGCTTTACCGGCGCGACAGCAGATAAGCGCGGACTTTTTGAAGAGGCCAACGACGGAACTATTCTTCTTGATGAAATCGGGGAAACAAGTCTGGCATTACAAGTAAAGCTGCTGAGGGTCCTGCAGGAAGGCGAGATTCGAAGAGTGGGTGGCTCACGCTCGGTTCGGGTGGACGTGCGCGTGCTCGCGGCAACCAACCGCGATCTTGAACGCGAAGTCAAAGAGGGAAGATTCCGAGAAGACCTTTACTATCGTCTGAGCGTCGTAACGCTTCGAGTTCCGCCGCTTCGCGAGCGCACCGAAGACCTGCCGCTTCTGGCCGCGCACGCGTTGAGGCAAGCAAGAGATTCCGGCGCGCGGGCCGCAACAATATCGGAGGAGGCACTGGTGCTCTTGAGCAGCTATGATTGGCCGGGCAATGTTAGAGAACTCGAAAACACGATCGCCCATGCGGCACTCTACGCTCGCGGCCAGGTAATCACGCCGGAGGATCTGCCTGCGAGGATTCGTTCCAACACTCGCGGCCTTGAAGCAGCGCCGCACACCCAATCTCTCTTCAAAGACCTCCCTTCTCTTGATGAACTGGAGCGCCGCTACTTGATTCACGTGCTTCAATCGGTAGGCGGCAGCCGGACACGCGCCGCTGAAGTCCTCGGCATCGATCGCCGCACTCTTTATCGAATGGCGGAGCGCTTCAGCATCAATTTGAAAACTAGCGCCGAGTAGAACTCGACATCATTTCTGTGGCCGTTTTGTCTGAACAAACAAAACGGCCACACAAAGACAGTGTTCCGCGATTCTAAGCAGCAGATGTGCGGCAAGTAAGCTCCCTCCCGGCACGACTTAATCCGACGCTCTAACTAGTGAGTAGGGCACAGCCCTTGCACCTGAGTATTCAGACTTGCCCCGACGAGAGCAGTATCAACGATATACCGATCGAGTCAGCGGCAAGAAATTTCTCACGGAGGACAATGATGAAGCGAATCCTTATCACTGCTGTTTTAGCATTGGCTCTCGCCGGGACATCCGCGTTCGCGGCGCAGAATAAGAACGCGAAGAAGCCGGCTGCCAAGGCGGCTCCGGCGGCTGCCGCTCCGAGCACCGGCACAATGAAGGCGGCGCCCAAAAAACACAAGAAGCGCCACCACAAGAAGAGCGGCGGCACGATGACCACCATGAAGAAGGGCAACGCGAACAAGAAGTAGTTTCCTTGAAGGATGGTTATTAGTGAGCGGGTCAGTGGCGTGTTCGTGCTGACCCGCTCAAGTTTTTCCAATGATATCCGCGACTCAAATATCAAGGTCTGCTCCAATCGCCGGTCAGCATACTAATACACGAAGGCGGAATTAATATGACCAAGTTATTACGAATCCTCGTGGTCATTCTGATTGCCTTTACTCTATCGAGTCTGCTCGTTTACCGCCTGCGACTGGGCGGGTCCCAGCGAAACTCTCGGCAGAGCCAATCATCGCGCGGGATAATCGAGGAGACCCGAACCGTTGAAGGTCAGATCCAGTCGATCGATTCCGCCTCGAAGACACTCACATTAATGAATAATGGGGAAGAAGTGATGCTCGCGTTTGACGAGCGTACGGCAATCATTGCGTCGGGCCACCCGGTTCAGCCTGCCACGATCACCTCTGGCACTCCAGCAAGAGTCAAATATACTCAGCGTGGAGGTAAAAAGTGGGCTCGCAGAATTGAATTGTCGGGCGCTGAACCCTCAGATTCGATCGAGTCCTATTGATTGATCTGTTCCTAAGCGAATCAAACGAGTCAGTTTCTCAAATCATTTCTAAAGCGCGGATTGGATGCCTTGGCTTCCACTGTGAATCGGTGCAATCTCACTGAGCGAGGCCCATGATTGGGATGCCCAGTCAAAATGCAAATAGGATCACGGGCTCGGCGTCAATCGATGATTCATTTGGTAAAGTAACTGGAGCGTTACCGAATTCGTTGAACCAATAAAACAGGAGGGCCACTTTCGTGGCCCTCCTCAGTTTCGTAAGCTCGGAGAGTTCCCTCTCCTTGCCTCCGGTTATTAGTTAGTCGGACATTTCTCCTGGCAGTTCA
>Ga0070703_10000551_pt1 | contig 13875 bp, 12 predicted proteins | sample KBSK5251metaG_FD_65453 | JGI IMG/M metagenome (GOLD analysis project Ga0070703, IMG submission 65453) | Corn, switchgrass and miscanthus rhizosphere microbial communities from Kellogg Biological Station, Michigan, USA - KBS K5-25-1 metaG | ecosystem: Host-associated > Plants > Roots >... | reverse complement strand
GAGGGATTGAGTTTTGACACACACTCTAAACGCCTGGGCTGGAGAAAAAACCTTATGATGAAATTAGATCATTACCTGGCGGCCGGTTTCTTACCCTGCTCAACGTAGAAGTAGTATCTTCATCTCACGATGTCCCTGCTCGAAGCCCTCCAACTAATTGGCCACAGCCTTGGCGCGATGTTGCCGATTTGGATGGGATATCTCCTGTTCAAACAGCGACTCGGCGTCGTGCCGATTCAGCGACTGCTGCTCGGCCTCGGCGTGTGCATGGTTGGATGGCATGCGGGGAACCTGATCGTTACTCTGCGCAGTCTTTTCGGGCTGGATGTCGCGCGTTGGGAAACAGTTTTGCGATCGGCGAATACGATCGCAGTCATTAGCATTACCGTCTGCTATTCGTTGCTCCTGCACGTGCACATTCATCTGTGGGCCAGTTCGCAGTCGCGTTCGCTGACTCGGATTGAACGCCTGCGAATTTATCTTTCATACATTCCGTGCCTGTTTCTTTTGGTGGTAGTGCCGCGCGTTTGGATAGGCCTCTACCAGCCGATGATCGCAAAGCTTTCGGTGTATGTGCTGCCGTTCGCGGCCTGGATCGTTTACTCGTTGGGCGTGGTTTCAGTGACGGAACTTTTGGTTGCGAAACGCGCGCAAACCGCGAGTGAGCGACGCATCCTGTTTACGCTGGCCGGCTCTTTCATCGTGATCGCGATTTTGATTCTCGCATCACTGGGACTCGGGTTGGGTAAGGGAACTGTCGCGGGCCAGTACCTGCAAACCGTCGCCAATTTGGGATCGCTGCTGCCCTCGGCGCTGCTGGCTTATTACATCTATCGTTATCGTTACCTCGAGCTCATCATCAAAGAAAGTTTGATTGTCGCGACTTTCGCCGCGGTCGTGCTCGCAGTTTATCTTTACGGCATTAGGCGCATTGGTGATTGGGCCAATGCGCGTTACGGATTTCGCGCCGGCGTCGTTGAAGCAATCCTGATTCTTGCCTTGACGCTCCTCGCTGCGCCTTTGCGTGGTTGGTTGGAGAGAAGCTTTCGATCGCTGTTCCAGCGCGAAACTGCTCTTTATCGAGATGTGGTCGCTCACATCGGCGCGTCCGCCGGACAGTATCGTCAACTTCCGGATTTGCTGGCCGCGATTGAATCGCAAACCTCGAGCGCGCTTTCCCTCGGGCGCGTAAGAATTGTCTTGAAACCAGAGGGCGATGGCCGATCTTCCGACGAAATTACGGCCGGAGTGGCAAAATTGTTGGATGGATCTCAGACGGACGGCACTCGTCTGATCGAAGCGGACGAGAACTTGAAAAGGCTCGGTTACAACCTTGGATATCGTTTGTCGCGAGAGGACCGGGATTTGGGTCTGCTTTTGATCGAAGCCTCAAGCAAAGCTCTGACACCTGACGTGCGCGCAGTGCTCGAAGTGCTGGCCGGCCAGATCGCGATCGCCATCGACGATTTCCGCCTCGCGGACGAAAATGTGCGACTCGAACGGAAAGTCCTGGAAGGAGAGCGGCTGGCTGCGCTCGGTCAAATGGCCGCAACGGTGGCCCATGAAGTGAAGAACCCTCTCTCGGCAATCAAATCGATCGCCCAGGTGATGAGCGAGGATGAACAACTCAAGACGCAACATGCGCGCGACCTCAGTTTAATCATCGGCGAAACTGATCGTTTGAACAAAAGCGTCACCCAGTTGTTGAGCTTCGCCAGCAAGCAACCACCCGCGGCGATGCCCAGCCGCGCAGAAGATTTGGTGCGCCGCGTCGTCGCCCTGTTTCGCGCGGACGCCGCCGATCGGAACATTAGTTTGGAGGCAAGGATCCATGGCGGTGCTCCTCTGGACGGCGTCCAAACCGCTGCCGCCGGCGATGCGCTGTCGAATTTGATTCTCAATGCGCTTCAGTCAACGCCACCGGGCGGCACAGTCACGGTCGAATCTTATCTGGAAGACAGCTTTGCGGTCTTTTCGGTTTCAGACACAGGTAAAGGCGTAGCGCCGGAAATGCATGGCAAAATTTGGGAACCCTTCTTTACCACGCGACAACGTGGAACCGGTCTTGGTCTGGCGATTGTGCGCAAGCGCATGGAAGAAGCGGGCGGCTCTGCGCGACTCGTGCCAACTCAGAATGGCGGCGGCGCGAGATTCGAAGTGAAGTTGCCGGTGTCAGACCGCTGAGTCCGGTTTTGGAGTCCGCCGGCAGAGCGAAGCGGCGACGGCGCTTTGGATGAGTCACGGCATTAAGCCTCAGCGATCCAAAACGGTGTCGCCGCTTCGCTCTGCTATCGCACTCCAAAGCTGGCTAGCTGCTCGCGCCTCCAAACAACGTTTGGAACTTTCAACTCCTTCATGCGTGTTCAGCAGCGGAGCTACCAACCTGTCGGCGAGTAATCGCAATTCTCAAACAACTTGTGAAGGGGTATCGAGTAATGATCTTACTTAACTTGAAACGCGCGATCATCTTCGCGCTCTTATGCGCGGTGATTTTGATCACTGCGCAGGCAGCGCTGGGACAAGGATCCAGTGAACCGGCTCGTCCAACCGTGCAAAAGGACGATGACGCCAACCTTGATATACAGCTCTACTTGATTCTGGCTTCGAACCGAGAAGTAGAAGACGGCAAGCTGCCGCTGGCGCTCGATCCGGTGGTCAAGCGACTTCGCGACTCGCTTCCGTTTAAGCATTACAGCCTGACGGGGACATTTCTCAACCGGGTGAAGAACAACGGTCGATTAGAAGTGTCCTGGGTGGGTGGACCGTTTCCGATTCAGGGATCGCCCGCGCAGAGCAATCCGAGTTTTAGCCAATTTACTTCGATTGTCAGATTGGCGGGTGAATCAGGCCAGGAGATTGTCCGCCTGACGGAATTCAGATTTGGCACTCGGGTGCCGATAATTACCGGACAGTTTGCGCCGACGAATGCGTCGACCAACGCTGCCGGATTTCCTTCGATTAGTTATGAGCCGGTTGGCCTTCGTACGGATCTGACCATGCGCGAAGGATCAATTGTCATCGCGGGCACGCTGAATGTCGGACCTTCGGGAGATGCGATCGTCGTAGTCGTGTCGGCCCGCAGGGCCAACTAGGGCGCACACCTCCGGCCGTGCTCATCGATGGGACTCTTCGCATTTTGAGACAGCACCGCCGGAGGCGTGTGTGCCGGGCGCGTACCGCTCTGGCACGCCATACGCAAGTAAACTCCGCTGGAGGGCGGGCATCCTTGCCCGCATTGTATTAAACTCTGGAGGAGAAAATGGAAAAGAACGGCTTGCGTTTATTAATTGTCGACGATGAAGAAGCCGCCCGGTACGGAATCAGGCGCGCGTTGGAGACCTTCGGTTGCGAGATCGCCGAAGCCGACAGCGCCGAAGCAGCGCGCGCTTTGATCAACGAGAAGACCTTTGACCTTCTGCTGCTCGACGTCAATCTTCCAGGCATTAGTGGACTGGAATTCCTCAAAGAACTTCAAACCGAATCTGAGAGCAATAAAACTGAAGCGCCGCTGGTAATCATCATCACTGCGCATGGTTCCGAACGTCTCGCGGTCCAGGCAGTTAAGGGCGGCGCTTACGACTACGTTTCGAAGCCTTTCGAGCTGGATGACCTGCGGCTGGTCGTTAAGAACGCGTTCGAAACGATCAAACTGCGGAGAGAGAATCGCTCGCTGCGTCGCCGCATTGAGATTGAGACTTCGCAGCGTGGGGCTCTGCTGGGGAATTCAAAAGCGATGCAACAGGTGCGGGCGACGATCGAGAAAGTCGCGGACACGGATGCGACGGTGCTGGTGCGAGGTGAATCGGGGACGGGAAAAGAACTGGTCGCGCGGGAACTGCACGATCGCAGCACGACCCGCAGCAGCGGCGCTTTCATCGCGGTGAACTGTGCGGCCCTGCCGAGTGAACTAATCGAATCTGAGCTTTTTGGCCACGAAAAGGGCGCTTTTACAGGGGCTGCAGCCCGTCGCAAAGGAAAATTCGAGCAGGCAAACGGCGGGACTCTGTTCCTGGATGAGATTGGCGACATGAGCGCGAATGTGCAGGCGAAACTTCTGCGCGCATTGGAAGAGAGACGAATTGAACGCCTCGGCGGCGATGAATCGATTCCCGTCGATGTGCGGATCGTGAGCGCAACGCATCGGGCTTTGGAAGAAGAGATCGACAATGGAAACTTTCGCGCGGATCTGTTTTATCGGCTGCGAGTGGTGACCGTCGACATTGCACCGTTGCGCGAACGACGCGAAGACATTCCGCTGCTCGCGGTGGCGTTTGCGCGGCAGGCGGCGGAACGGCACAGCCTGCCGGAACGCACGCTGGGGCGCGAAGCGCTGCGACAACTGATGGAATACGATTGGCCCGGCAATGTGCGCGAACTGAAAAACGTAATCGAGCGCGGGGCGATCATGTCCGAAGGCGACGAGTTGGATGCGATAGATTTGGGCAAGCAGCAATCGTCCAAAGCTTCGGTTGCAACTGAAAGCTCTTTGAACGGAAACTTACTGGTACCTTACACGAACGATTTTCGCGACGACCGCCGCGAGTTCGAGCGCCGTTACATCGCCCGTTGTTTGGAGGAAGCCAACGGCAATGTCACCCGGGCCGCGTCGGTTTTGGGTATGCACCGGCAATCGCTGCAGCATAAATTGAGAGAGCTCGGGCTGGGGCGGCGGTATGTGTCAGTGGACGCTGACAAAGACCGACAAGAGTGATATTTTTGCGGCATGTCCCTGCCTAGTATCTCCCAAGTCACAACAACCAAACCGTTCAGCGAGACTTACGTATTCATCCATCTCGGATCGATGAGAGGTGGGTCTCTTTAATGTTGGATTGGATTGATTCACCGCGCCTTAGGAGGCTTGAGCAATGGCTGTGGAAACATCCGAGAGTAGCGTTCGTTCTAGCAACTCTATTCTTTGTCTTTATTTTCTTCCCACAATGGGGCAACGTTCTATGGTATTCCTTTTCAACCGAAGCACCGATACCGACAATCGCCAAAAAGTTGAATTGGAATTGGAGTGTTCCTGTCCTGCATTTTTCTGCTAATTGGATCACCGGGCCGATAGGCGTTGTGATGCTCTTGGTAATCGCCTATTTGCTAATCAAGGGGAAACGCGAGTCTGAAGAGAACCTCAGCGGGAACGTTGCGAAGGCACGGGTTGCGGAAACGATGCCGGTACAAATGGAGCACGGCGATGATGCCTCATCAAAGGAAAAGCTAGTCTGTGTGGATACGCGCATCGTCGAGATCGGGTTTGTGGGAGATATCTGCACTGAGAGAGCATCAAAGAGGCGTGTGAAGGGGGCCATAGCGGCTTTCAACAATCGGGCTTCGATGCTGAACTACGTAAAGGCACGTGGCACTTTTTATGATTCCAACAATCAATACTTGCATCACGTCAATCATGGTGTTTGGTTGGATGAGGAAAAAGAAAGCATTGAGTATTTCGATGTTGGCGAAGTCAGGAAAATGGTTGTCGCATTCATGTTATCGGACGAAGAGTATTACGCGCTTGACCAAAAAGAACGACGGCACCTAATCAGCGGGTCCGCAGTACGCGCCGAAGTGAATATTGTTGCCGGAATTATTCCAAGCATCGTGGCGGTTTTTAGTTTCATCGTCACGCTAAAGCCCGAGTTTCATCTCACGCAATCCGCCGCCGCTTTGAAGCTCCCCGATACCACAAAGATACATGGACAAATTGGATATTTGGAATGCCACGTGTGGGATGAAGTTGCTGAAAGACACCTTCAAGGCGCGACTGTGATTGCTCAGAACGAACACACCCAATATAAAGGGACAACAAATCGAGACGGTCGCTTGACCCTCTCGGTGCCCTGCGGCTTATACATGGTTACTATTACTGCCGACCGGTACACACCACGCACGGACGCAGTTAGGGTAGGATCCGATGACCAAAAAGGATTTCTCGATGTTAGTCTTCAAATGGATCAAGATGGACGGTGGCTCTTCAACTACAACATCAGAAAGAACGCCATTGAAGAACTTGGTCAGTCATCGAAGGAAGGAGAGGCGTTACTAAAGCAAGCACGTGAAGAACCTAATGCTGAAACCCAAGAAAGCATTAGCAGGTGGGAAACCAAAGCGGCCGAGTGCATAAGGCGACTATTCGGAGGTGCGGAGGAGATAGTATTCCTTAGCGACTCTGCGCTTGAGGTTTACCATATTCTCTCCGCATCAGCGGCTCACAGAGCGATCCTAGATCGAGTCAACACGCGAGTAATAAGACTGAACAAATTAATCATGAAGGTGAATGCTGACGTGGATAAGATGATGCCGTGGTCCTAATGTTGTGATTGACACAAACCTGGACTCGTTTCTTGGCTCCAACATGGCGACACTGACCTTTCAACCCAACCCCAAACATCGAAGTAAGAAGCACGGGCGCATCAGCCGTCAACCGACTGATGGACAGGCGGCTCTGAACGACAGCGTGCAAATCTCGGAAAGATCATCACGACGTGTGGGGGTTGATCGAAGTAACAAGGAGATCGTTATTTTCATGGAGCATCTTCCGGGAGTCTTTCACGGATTCGTCGTTGAATGGAACGAGTTGGAGAGAAATGTTCAGCGCCTGTTACAAAAACTTGGTCTGGTAACAGGCCGTGGTAGAATATTGGGGGAAAAAGATGAAATACGAAGCACTAGAACCAATCGATAAGACTCGCGCGGAGAAACTGTTGGCAAGCAAAGATCGCGACGCAATTTGTCGAACTCTTATCAGCGTGGCGATGTTCGAAGATGATCGGCATTGGGCTCAGGCTCAATGTCTGAAGTTTGCTCGTCATGACGATTCATTTATTCGCGGAGTAGCAGCAACCGGTCTCGGGCACATTGCGCGAATTCACGGCGCAATTGACGAAGACGAGGTTATGCCGGTCGTCCGCCAGCTCCTGCATGACAGCGATCCTGCAACGCGCGGCAAAGCGCAAGATGCACTTTCTGATTTTTCCACTTTTCTCGGTTGGAACAGTAGGAAGCTACGAAAACTGCCCGCCGCCTAATATTTTTCTTAAGTCTTCCGCATGAAAGCCAAAATCGACGCCATAATTCAAAGAGAACAAGCGGAGTATCTCGATAACCTTCTGCCGGCGAGTGACGACTTACTCGCCGAGATGGAAGAGTACGCGGCCGAGCATCGCGTGCCGATTGGAGATCGCGAAGTTGCGCTCTTTCTGGAGGTCACCGCCCGCGCTATCAATGCCAGGCGCGCGTTGGAGTGCGGCATGGCGATTGGCTATTCGGTCATTCACATGTTGCGGGGGATGCCTGCCGACGGTCGCGTCGTAACCATCGATCCGAGCGACGAAATGATCAAATCCGCGGAAGGCTACTTGTCGCGCGCGGGCCTGCGCGAGCGAACTCAAATTGAAAAAGGCTATGCGCTGGAAGTCATTCCGCGCCTCAACGAAACTTTCGACCTGGTGTTCATCGACGCGGTGAAAGAAGAGTATCGCGGCTATCTCGATCTCGCTTTGCCAAAACTGCGCACCGGCGGCGTGGTTGTTTGCGACAATCTTTTATGGGGTGGACAAGTCGCCGGCGAGATTCGTTCAGACGATCAGAAAGCTTCGACTGAGGCGTTGCGAGATTTCAATCGATACTTCGTAAGTCACCCGCATTTGCGCGCGCAGGTTCTGGCGGTGGGCGATGGTTTGGGTTATGGCGTGAAGATCGGTTAACCACAGAGGACACAGAGGAAGAACCGGCAAGTGATCCTCGAATATTCGTCTGAGACCAGCCAGAAAGCTCGCGAGGTAGTCGCCCGGGGCGGAGTCATCGCCTTTCGGACCGACACCTTCTACGGACTCGGCGTCGATCCTTTCAACTCGCACGCGGTTCAAAAACTCAAACAGCTAAAGGGCAGGGAAGAGACCAAACCGATTCTGATTGTCATCAGTGATCTTGATCAGATTGCTCGTTTTATCAATGAACCTTCGCCCGCGTTCAATCAACTCGCCGAAGCATTTTGGCCGGGGCCGCTGACACTAATCGGCAAAGCGAACGCTAACGTGCCGGAAGAAATCACCGCAGGCACCAGCAGCGTTGGTGTGCGTCTGCCTGATGACGAGAACGTCAGGTCGCTGGTGCGCGCATGCGGTGGGGCTCTGACGGCCACCAGCGCCAACCCGTCAACCCTCGCGCCGGCCAGGAATGCACAAACGGTTGATGATTATTTTGGCGAAGCGATCGACTTGATTATTGATGATGGTGATGCGAAGACGAACAGGGCCTCGACGGTTGTCGATGTTTCGGGATTAGAAGCGAAGCTGATTCGCGAAGGCGTGCTGGCGTGGGGAGATATTGAACGGGAATTAAATCGGCGCGGGTTGTTGTAATCCGCAAATCTAAAGCGCCGTCAGGGATGACGGCGAACCGCAGGCAAGGATGCCTGCGCTCCGCTATTGACCAATAACCTTGAATCCGGCTTCGTCCAGTAACTGTTTCGCTTTGGCCGGATCGTATTGATAAGTAGTCCCCGGCGTGTAGGCCCATGATCCTTCCGGAAGAATTGAATGGGCAATCGTACCCTGACCCAGGAGCAGCGCTTCAATCATGGCCTGGCGATCGATTGCATAGGCGATTGCCTGTCGCACTTTCACGTTGTCCAGCGGCGGCTCTTTGAGGTTGAAGGTGATGTGGTTGAGATTTGATCCGGGAAACTGTTCGACCTTCAGATTTGGATCTTTGCCCAGCGCGCGGATTGAATCGGGCGACAAGCTGGTTGGCAGCGGCGCAATGTCTACGCGGCCGCTTTGAAGTTCCGCCTGCATGGCGTTCGCGTCGCTAATCACACGCACGCGCAAAGCCTTAACGTGCGTCGGACCATCGTAATAATTCGGATAAGCTTCGAGATCGACGATCTGTTGGGCCGAATCAAAACTCGCGAACTTGAATGGGCCAGTGCCCAGCGGGTGCGTCTTCTGTGACTCGTAACTATCCTTCGGAATCATCGCGATGGGCACAAGGTTCGGAAGCAAACCCGTCCACTGCTTGTTGAGGCGAATGATCAAGGTATGAGCGTCGGGAGCTTCGACGTTTTTCACATAAGACTTTTTGTTGGCGCCCGCGCCTTCAAAGAAACTCGCCGCCTTGGCGAAGGTCGAGGCCAGGACCGTGTCGAGCGTGTACTTTGCGTCGGCGGAAGTAAATTGCCGGCCGTCATGAAAGGTGACGCCGTCACGAAGCTTGAAAGTAAAAGTAAGTCCATCTTCCGAACGATCGATACTTGACGCCAGTTCCGGGACGTAATCGAACTTCTCGTTTTTCTTCACCAGCGAATTGAACATCAGCGCGCGGACACGTTCGCTGGCCGCATCAACTGAGGGTGAACCGATTGGATCGATGGTCTTGATGTTGTCGGAAAGTGCGATCACGGGTCGCTCGCCTTCCATCGTCAAATCCTTCACAAAGCCCCAATCGCCACTTGCGTTCACGTGAATGTTGCCGACGCTCTTCTTCGCGATGACCATGTTGGCCTGGTACCAGAGAGGAAATAGTGGCACGTCGCGGCTGACTATCTCCTGAGCGCGCGCGTAAAGAGGCGCGGCTTTAGCATGGTCGTAGGTATTGGCCGCTTCTTCGAGAATCGTGTCGAGCTCTTTGTTCTCGTAACGGCTGCGATTACGCGCGGCCCGTGTCTGAGTCGGGATCTCGGACGAAGCAAAAAGATCTTTGTAGAAAATCGGATCCTGATTTCCGCCAACCCATTGCCCATAGGTCATCTGAAACTGACCGTAGCGCAATTGATCGAGCATGGTCGTAAATTCGGAAGGTTGAATGTCGACCGGAATTCCGACTTGCTCTAAATAGTTTTGAATGACTCCGGCGTATTGCCGCGCCGGGGTGCTGCTGCCCGAAATGCGAAACACTAAAGGCTTGGTGAAGCGCATCTGTTTCGAGCTGCGCCGGCAGGCAATGGGCGCGATTACCAGCGCCATCAACAGGGAGATGATGGTAAGCGTTTGGGTCGTATATCTCTTTGGATGGCGCAGACGGCTATTGAACATGCGATTCTCCGGGGTACACGTACTCGAGTCTTTTGTTCAGCTCTTTGATGTCGGTGGCGAGCTGGTTGAGCCTGTCCATTGAAAGAGGAGTTGGCGGTTGCATCAATGCTTTAGTCGCAGCAATCCGTTTCAAGGATCCCTTCATGCGGCGTTCACTAATTCGCTTCTCACGCGCTGCTTCAAGCAGAGCTTTGTAGCCGCGCCGAATTGTCTCCGGGGTGGCACAAATGAGCAGCATGTCTTCGCCGGCGTCAAATGCTTTCACCGACGCTTCCTCAATTTCGCAATGCTTGGCGATCGCTCCCATTTCTAAATCATCTGTTACCACCAGATGGTGGTAGCCGAGTTCCTCACGCAGCAGTTTGGTCACGATGCCGGGACTGATTGACGCAGGTTCGATCAAGCCTCCGGTCGTTCCTTTCTTGATATCGATGAAGGGAAAGCCGCCATGACTGACCATCACCACGCGCACGCGATCGTCCTCGCGTTGAAAGAGCTCGATATAAGGAGCGAGGTCCTGCGCCAACAAATCATCACGCGAGAGTGGAACCAGCGGCATCTCGATATGCGAATCAACAGTGCCGGCGCCAATTCCGGGAAAGTGTTTTAGACAGCCGAGCACGCCGGTGCCCTGCAAACCGCGCATGTAAACGGTGGTGTAACCAAGGACTTCGCCGGGCGAACTGCCGAATGAACGTGAATAAAGTCCGTTCGTTAACTGACTGCGCTCCTGCGTAATTATCGACATCACCGGCGCGAAATTAATGTTCAGGCCGAGCATGCGAAGCAGCTCACCGGTGATGCGGCCGAGCGCACGCACGCCGGCCAGGTCGCCATGTTGGCGAAGAGCGCGGGCCGAAGGCATCGGCGTAAAAATGTCGCGGAGCCGATCGACCAGGCCGCCTTCCTGATCAATGCCGCAAAGCAGAGGCGTCGGCACCAGTGCGCGTGAATCGTCGAGCAACTTCCGCACTTGCTCCGGGGATTCAACATTGCGGCCGAAAAGAATGATGCCGCCCGGTTTTATCTCTTCGATCAACTCGCGCGTTTCGGCATCGACTTCGGTCCCCGGGAGTCCGATGAAAAAGAATTGGCCTACCTGCTGTTCAAATGGCAGCGAAAACAACTGATCTGATGGCATTGTGGAATTGGATTCTTTGATTGGCTAGACATGCTGACTGCGACGCTAGCTTACGATAGCAAGTACGGCTATTCAACATAAAACTTCTTGCAATTACTTTTCATTATTGGACCAATCAGCGGTTCAGAGTTCAGCCTTCAGTCTGCCGTTTGTGAAAAACAAGCTGAAGCTTGAACTCTGAACTGCGCCACGGGGCGGTCTGTTAGAATGGCTTCGATGAAGGCAATGATACTTGCTGCCGGTTACGGTGAACGACTTTGGCCGCTGACTGCGGATCGCACGAAGCCCGCGTTACCGGTGCTGGGCAAGCCTCTGGTCGGCTACGTCGCTGAGTACCTGGCCGGCTTTGGCATTAAGGATGTCGTGGTGAATCTGCATCATCATCCCGATTCGGTGCGGCGTTCGTTGGGTGACGGCAGCCAGTTCGGAGTGAACCTGGAATACATTCACGAGCCGATGATTCTGGGCACGAGCGGTGCGCTGGATAATGCCCGAGCCTTGTTGGATGGCGACACGTTCATAGTTGTCAACGGCAAGCTGATCACTGATCTTGATCTGAATGCTGCGCTGCGTGAGCATCGCGCGCGAAACGCTTTGGCGACTCTGGTTTTGCGACCGAATCCGAAGTTTGAGCGCTTCAGTTTTGTTGAGCTGGAGGATGGTCTGGTTAAGAGATTTGCCGGAATGCCTTCACGCGACTCCTGGCAAAAGGAAGATGCGCCCCTGATGTTTACCGGTATTCATATCATCGAGCCGCGCATCTTCGAATACATTCCGCAGGGAGTTTTTTCCGACTCGGTGATCGACGTCTATCCGCAGGCGATTGCGAAAGGTGAGCGGATCCTTGGTCATGTTGCCGAGGGCGTTTGGCACGAGCTCTCGACGATGCAGAGGTATCTGGACATTAGTCTCGCGCTTTTGCGTCAGACCGGCCGCGACTTTTATGCCGGCCAAAACTCTTCAATCGACCTCAAAGCAAACGTTCGTGATTCGATCCTTTGGGATAACGTCCGAATCGGACCGGGCGCCAGTGTAAGACGATCGGTCCTGGGAGACGGTGTTCGCATCGCCATGGGTGAATCAGTTGAAGATGCAGTTGTCGTCCGCACTGAAATTATTACCGGCAAGAAGGTCCCGGCAAAGGCTTTGAAGGGGGAAGTGAAAGGCGACAACTTTGTCGTGCGCTTATCGCAGTGATAAGATTCGCTTAACCATTGCAGTGTTTGGTGTCGGGTATCGGGTTCGGAATCGTTGGTCTGAGTCGTTCTCGCCCTTTTTATCAATATCGAATCTTTGCCTGCGTCCAAGGCTCTAAGCCGAGCAAGAGAGAACGGCATGAGTTCAGTGATTCAAACCAGTCCCAGGGCTTTCACCGCCAGCGCACGTGAACGTATCGAAGCTTACGTGGCTGAGCGAGAACCCGCGCGAAAAAAAGAAATTACGGCGCTGACGCCGGATGCCTCCACCAGGGAATATTTTCGAATTCCCTGGCAGAAGGGGACTGCCGTGGCCGCTGTCTATCCTGAGCCGTTCGACCCTTCGGTCCATCCTTACCTCGATGTGACGCGTTTGTTTCTCGAATGCGATCTGCCCGTGCCAAAGGTTCATGAAGCAATCGGCGAGAGGGGAATTATCGTGCAGGAAGACCTGGGAAACCGGCAGTTGTTCCAGGTTTTCGAAGAGGTTTCGGAGGATGAACGCGAGACTCTGCTGGAGCAAGCTATCGACATCATTGCGCGAATTCAGGCAGCCACAGCCAGCGCAATTGCACGCGATTCGATTGTTTCGCGCCTGGCGTTTGACGAAGCGAAATTCATGTGGGAGCTGAACTTTTTCTTCGACCATTACTTCGGCAGCTACCGGAAAGAAACGTTGACTCACGGTCAGACTGCGGAACTGAAGGCTGAGCTGAATGACATAGCGGCTGAGTTGTCAGCGTGTCCGCGCGTTCTTTGCCATCGCGACTATCACACCGCCAATTTGATGTTGGACAAGCAGAACGCCATTCGGATCGTCGACCATCAGGATGCGCGCATGGGCCCCGCTAGTTATGATTTGGTTTCGCTTCTGCTCGATCGACAACCGGCGCCGCCGTCTTTGGCTGAAGTTCGCACGCATCGATTATTTCTTCTCGACGCGCGTCGACGTTGCGGACTCGACGCAATCGATCCTGATGACTTTAGTAAAGAATTTCGTTTGATGACGATTCAGAGAGGTCTAAAGGCAATCGGGACGTTTACCTGCCAGACGGCAGTTTACGGGCGAGGTGCGTTTTACGAAAGACACATTCGGCCGACATTTTTGATTGTGCTGCAAGCAGCTGAATGGCTCGAACGTTTCCCGGTTTTGCAGCGAATGATCAAAGAAAGGATTTAGTCGGTACCCATGCCTCCGGCGTGCATCGTCGAAAGCATCGCGGGCATACGGATCAGCTATGCCTGTCAGTCGGCGGTGGTGACTTAATTTCATCCTGAAGTTTTCTGTAGCCCAGGCGTTTAGAGTGTGTGTCAAAACCCGGGATCTCAGCGCCGAAGGCGCGAAATGTAATAGCCCAGGGCAACGCCCTGGGTTGGGTGGTCCGATGAATTTCTGGAGCGCTGAAAGCGCGAAATAGAAAATCTCGATAAAACAGAAGTGATTATGCATCTTTCCAATATTACGCGCTTTCAGCGCTGGGCGTCTGTCAACGGCTTCTTCCTGGGC
>Ga0070703_10000541_pt1 | contig 14052 bp, 6 predicted proteins | sample KBSK5251metaG_FD_65453 | JGI IMG/M metagenome (GOLD analysis project Ga0070703, IMG submission 65453) | Corn, switchgrass and miscanthus rhizosphere microbial communities from Kellogg Biological Station, Michigan, USA - KBS K5-25-1 metaG | ecosystem: Host-associated > Plants > Roots >... | reverse complement strand
ATTTGTGTACCTTTTGTGCCTTTTTGTGGCTAACGCATGTCATTCACTAGTGTTCGACGACCGGTTGCGTCTACGTCGATGCGTGTAGAGCCATACGGTCTCAATTCCAAAGAAGTTGTCGCCGGTTTTTTCTGAGCAACTGATTCAGTAGTCGATTCATTCAGTTCAGCGAATGGACTTGTGTGCACCGGCAAGTTTCCATGAAGGTAACACTCGAGCGTCGGTGACATTCGTTCGCTAATTGCTATCAGCTCCCGAAGCGGACAAGTGACCGTCGAGAGCAGTCCTGTCGTGGAGTCGATCTCGACGAACTTGATCCCCTCGGGACATTCGAAGTTCGAGCCACCCAAATCAGGTCTCAGCGCAACGCTCGCATTCATAAACTCAACCCATGCAGGCAAAGCTGCTTCAGCGCCAGTCAAACCAAGCTGCTTGTTATCGTCAAAGCCGATCCACACGACACAAACCAGGTTCGGCGAATAACCAACAAACCAGCCATCGCGCGAGGTCCCGGTCTTTCCGGCGATCGCAGTACCGGAAACAGCGCCACGCGCCTTGCGCGCGGTTCCACGGTCAATCACGGCTGAAAGCATGTTTGTGATCATATAAGCCGTCGACGGACTAACCACCTGCTCTTCCGACGATGGCATTGCGTGAGCCGCAGGAGGTTCGCCCACACTCGTGATCGCTTTCGCGTCGACCCGACGGCCGTCATTTACAAACGCAGCATAGGCTGAAGCCAACTGCAGCGGCGTCACTTCTTCAGTGCCGAGCGCGAGTGCCGGGTAGCGCTCGGACTTCGGCAATCCAAACCGGTTTGCCAGGTTCGCGATTCGAGCGAGCCCCGTCTGAAGCGCGATATCGACGGTGACCACGTTCAACGATTTCACCAGCCCTGTGCGCATCGTGACTTCCTGCATCGAATAACCGCCACCATAATTCGCCGGGCGATAAAGCTTGTTGCGGTCGTATACAAATTCCCTCGGCGCATCCATGAACATCTGCACCGGCGACATTCCGTCCTCGATCGCCGCGGCGTAAACGAACGGCTTGAAAGTCGAACCAGGTTGGCGTCGCGCGTCGGTAGCGCGATTTAATTGTGTCTCGGCGTAATTGCGTCCACCGACCATCGCAAGGATGTTTCCGGTGTGCGGATCGAGCGCGACGAGCGCGGCCTGCGGTTTGAGATCCTGCCTGGCGTAAAGAGTGTCGAGATGGTCCAACTGCCGTTTGAGCGCTGTTTCAGCGGCTTGTTGCAGCTCGAGATCTATCGTGGTGTAGATTCGCTGCTTCGAACCTGACGTCTCAAACTCGGATTCTGCAATCCGATTCACGTAATCGACGAAGTAGGGCGCCAATGAATTATCCACAGCAGGAGCAGGCGCAACTACGATGGGCTCGTTACTCGCGGTCGCGTATTGCTCCGCAGTGATCGACCCGAGTTCTCGCATTGCTGCGAGAACCGTATTTCTTCGGACGCGCGCTGCTTCGGCATCTCGAACGGGCGAGTAATGCGCGGGACTCTGAATCATTCCGGCAAGCGTCGCCGCCTCTGCGAGCGTAACCTCGCGGAGTTCCTTGCCGAAATAAACCCTCGCCGCCTCCTGCACGCCACGCACAGCAACGGCGCCGCGCTGCCCCAGATAGATCTCGTTGCAGTAGAGCGCAAAGATGTCGTTCTTCGAGAGCCTGCGTTCGAGCGCCACAGACAACATCGCCTCCGCGTACTTGCGGCGTAGCGTTTTCTCGGGCGAAAGATATGTGTTCTTGACGAGCTGCTGAGTAATCGTCGATCCGCCCTGGCCGAGGCGTTCGTCGCCGGCGTTTCTCAAGAGCGCACGCGTTAGACCACCGACGTCCACTCCTGAATGATCGAAGAAACGTCGATCCTCAATCGCCAGGATCGCGCGAACCAATACGTCCGGAATGTCTCCAAAACTCAGAACTTCACGCTTGCCACCCTTTGCGGAAAGATCGTTCGACAGGATCTCCGGCTCCAGTTCAAACGATTCAAGTGCACGCCGATCACCGCGGAGTTCGGCGACTTGATTGGCGTCAAATACCACCCGAACGACTTCAGGCTGCGTTCCGCTCGAGCGGCCCGGCCGGATCTCGATCGCCGAATCCTGGACCGTAAAACTGCCACTCCACACGCCGCTCGCTGTTGATTCGAGATACCCTGCGCGGCGCAGGATCGTGACGAGTTTTTCGCGAGATAGTTTTTGACCCGCTTGAAGCACACGCGGCGCTGCGTAGAGTCCGGGACGGCTCGTTAAGTAACCACTGGCGAGCCGAGCATCGATGATTTGAGAATAGTAGGTGTAGGACCGCACTATGGCGTCGGCGCCAAGAGCAGCTAAGAGCGCGAGAAGTACGAGGCCCAGTCGCACAGAACGTTTTGCTTTGCGGCGAGGCTCGGGCACAGATATAACCTCGATAACCATAGGACCGAGAGATCCTTCAGTGCTTCAGTTTTCTTATGGTTTTTATAAATGCGTAATGGGTGAGAAATTCAGTTTTACAGGATTAACAGGATTTAGAGAGGATTTACATGTTAATCCTGAATAATCATGTAAATCCTGTCTAACTGGAGCGGCGCAGTTGGTACCACTTCGGTTGGGCCTTCAGCGCTTCGTCAATCAGCTCACGAATCCGAGGGATGCTTTCTAGCCCTGCCTCGTATCCTGCGGCGATCAGCTCATCGGCGCGGCCAACCTCGTCCCAACGAATGTTGCCCACCTTCGGTTGAATCACCAGATCAGACGACTCCAACTGGTAATGCGACGCCGTTTTTTGCACCACCAGCATCGATTGAAACAGCACGCCAATCACAGAACTCGATGGTCCAATAAACGTCGCTCCAGCCCCGTTCACGTCGACGGCAATGACAATATCCGCTCCGAGCGAACGCGCCACAGTCGCTGGAATAACCGCCACCAAACCACCATCGACAAGTTGACGGCCCTTCTCGTCTGTCACCGGCACATACCACCCGGGAATCGCACAACTCGCGCGGATCGCAAAAGGTACGTCACCCTGATCGCGCATCACCACGGCCGCACCCGTCTTCAACTCCGTCGCAACCGCCGCAAACGGCATCTGTAGATCTTCGAATCGTGACACAGGCAAACGCGCGCGCAAGTACTGCTCGAGTCGCTCGTTGCTCTGTATGCCCAGCCGCGACATCGTCACGCGTCCAATGTCTCGCCAGCGAAGCTTCCGCCCAAACTCTTCAATGTCGTCGAGAGGCATTCCCGAAGCCAACGCCCCGCCAACGATCGATCCCGCCGACGTCCCGGCAACACAGTCGATACGAATATTGTTTTCAGCGAGCGCGCGCAGGACACCCACGTGGGCATTGCCGCGTGCGGCGCCGCCGGAAAGGGCCAGACCGATTCGCGGTTCAATACTCATACAGGACTCAGCATTACAATCTCGGCGCGCTCTCGAGCCGTGTCGAGGAACGCGTCCATTTCAGATTCGATTCTACCCTCTGTCAAAGCCTTCTCAATTTCAGCTCGCGCTTGCTCGAGCGACGGCACGATGCGCCCGGGAGCACGAGCCTTAACGCGAGGCACATAAACGTCGCGGTAATAGTCGGCAATCTCCTTCTGGCTCACGACTACGAAATTGCGAAACCGAAAGTCCAAATATTTTTCCATCTTCAGACGCTGTTCGACAATCTCATCGAGTTTTTCGCTAGTCAACCCCACTCGCTGAAGCCGCTGCTGAAATTCGAGCGGCGAAGCAAAATTGCGCGCCAAATCATCCCTCGCTGCGGTTATCTCCTGCGCTGTGGGCACGATGGTCGGTATCTTCTCCGCTTCCTGAAGAATCAAGTGCTGATCTATCAACAGTCGCAGCGCGCGGTTGAGATCTTCCGACTTCGGGTTGTCGAGCTGCGTCTGAGGCTGCAACGCCAACTGCCAAATCAGATCAGAATACGTGATGAGGTCGGTTTTCACGCCCGCGTTTACAGTCGCCACCATCTTGTCGACGACTTGCTGCGCCGAACAGGGAATCGCAAACATCAATAACACCAGCACTCTTAACCAAATACTTCTCTTCATTTCCTCACCCTCAGAACGTCTGCGTGATTCGAAAATGCAGGTTTCCTCGATGCAAACGAAAAACCGCCGGCGTCCCGTCGAAACCACCACCCGGACCACGTTGCGGAATCAAAAACTCCGGCGGGTTCAACAGGAAACCGTAATCCACCGCCAGCGCGCCACCAAACGGCGTCTGAAATCGCAATCCCAACCCGACGGTGTTGGTCCAATGTGCACGCAGGTTTATGGCGTTGATCGCCGCAATAATATCTCCGGGCGGCACCGGCGCCGGGTCGCTCTTTCCAAACAGGTCTCCAACCCGTCGAAACACATTACCGCCGTCGTAAAAAGGCACTACCTGTACAGACCTCGTTAACGGAACTCGCGCTTCGAGATTTAGCACCGCGAGCGCATTGCCGCCGACCGGAACCGTAAACGGGTCGAGAAAGACAACATTCTTATCCTGATCGCGAAATTCACCCTCGGGAATTACGACTTCACGTGGACCAGCTTCTTCAAAGTTGAACCCACGCAACGTCGTAGAACCGCCGGAGAAGAATCGCTCGCTGATCGGCAGTGTGCGGTCGATCTCGTCGATAGTTCCGTTACCGTCACGGTCGCGCGGATTGAAGAGGTTCGCGAGTCCGAGTGTGACGTTACCTGCAAACACCGTATCTCGAAACCAGTTCGCTTTGTAGTAATGCCGGTAAGTCGCCTGGAAGCGATTGAACGAGATGTTCCCACCAAGCTGGCGCAACGCGAGCGAATAATCCAGACTGAGAAAACCACCGCGCGTCGCATCAACCTGGTTGTAGCGGCAAATCTCACCTGGACCACCCGGCTCGTCATCGTCATCCCGACTTCGCTCGAACAACCCGCGTTCGCATCGTTCACGGGTGTCTCTTACAAATGAGACGCCGAAGCGCGACAACCGGATCTTGTCGTCAGGCTCGAGAATCGGCCTGACCACGAGACTCTCGAGGTTGAAGAGCCGGACGTCCTCATAACTGTAGCGAGCGAAAATTATGCTGCGCGTACGCCGGTCGAGCACTCGCTGAGTCTCGATCGCCGCAGTAAAGCGATTGATTGTCGGTTCGTTGACCTGGTTGCCGAAGATGTCGATCGGATTTCCATCTTCGTCGAGCCGCTGCACGATCCCCATCGTTCCGCGATCGATCGCGGAACGGAAGAAACGCGTGATCGTCGAATCGCGTTGATACTCAACTGAAGCGGCGAGCGGTGCAAACTGCGTTTCGTTGTACCTGGCGAAACGCGGATCGAGATATTCGAGCCGCACGAGCTGTTGTAACCGGCTGGCACGCAGACGCATCGCGCCGTGACGCAGCCGGTTCATCAGATTCACGTTGCTGATTTCAAACAACCCCAGCGCGCCCGCATCGCTTGAGAATCCACCACCGTAATCCATCACGTTCGGCTTCTTCTCTTCAACGTCGATGATCACATCTCGCCGTTTGAATCCCGACGCTGTTTCGCCGGCCGCTTCGGTTCGAATGATCACCTGGCGGTAAGCATCCGTCAGGTAAAGCTCGCGTTCAGCCTCCGAGATTCGATCGGCCCTGAGAACACCGCCTTCCACAAGCGGAATCGCCCTTCTGATAGCTCGGCGCTTGGTGCGTCGAGTGTTTTGGTCGCCGGTGACTCCGTTGATGATGATTTGATTAACGAAAACCTTGTCGCCCTCGTTTGTGATGGCGTAAACAAGTCTGACTTGCTCCTCGTCGGCCTTTTTGGGCAGTTCGACTACAGAAAAGTCGATGCGTACATCGACGTAACCTTCACGCGCGTAAAGTGCTGCGACGCGATCTCCATCGGCACGCGCCTGCGAGCGCGAATAAGGAGCGCCGATTACGGTTCGCAACTCCCGGCGAAGTCGCTCATCTGTATGGATCTTGTTTCCCTTTACTTCGACGCCGGCGATGCGCGTCAATGGCCCTTCCGTCACCTGAAAAGTGATGATCAGACCATCTCCATTGATCGAGACGCCCTGCAAGACAGCCACAGTCGCTCTGCGATACCCGAGGTCGCGCATGAAAGCCTCGACGGTGCGCCGGTCCTGCTCGAGAAGCGTGAGGCTCGTGTACCCATGGCCGTAACCAAGAAACGGGATCAAACCAATCGCATTCGCCTTCTGAGTCTTCAACTCAGGCTCAATATCTTCGTACGACAACCGGTTCGTTCCCGTGATGCGTATATCGTTAAGATGAAAGCGCCTGCCGCGCTCCACCTGGTATTCGATCGTTACATTGTTGCCGGTTAAAGTGTTTGGATTCAGATTCTCGCACGTGTCTTCGGTGCCGTTTGGTCCAAGGTCAGCCGGCGGGTTACTGACCGTACACGTCTGCGTTACTTCAGCAAAGAAGTAGCCATCCTCTTGCAGCTTATTGCGAATCCGACGCGCGCCCTCGACGATTGCCGAGTAGTCGACGTTTCCCTCACGCATCACCGGCAACAACTCGCGCTGACTCTTCTCACTGATTTCGTAGTTCTTGACGACGACGTTGACCTTCGGTCCAACAATTCCGTTGAGAACAATTCGCACCGTGTTCTTCTCGGCGTCTCTCTCGACGCGCGCGTCGTCTAAAACAGGCGAGAGAAAGCCTGCCGCGACCAGAGCATCGCGGATACGATTCACGTCCGCGCCCAGGTTATCGCGTGTAAAAGCCGTGCCCTTTTGGAGCGTGAGAGAATTGCGCACCGGGCCGGCATCAAAGCCCTTGATGTCGATTCCAAACGACTCAACTCGAGCTTGTTCGCCCGGTGTCACGCGATAGATCACCGTCGCGCGAATGCCGCGCGGACCAACCTGCTCGACGGAATCGACGGTGGCGTTGAAGTAACCACGATCGCGCAGGTAAACCTGAATTTCGTCAGCGTTGCGTTGAATGAGTTGTTTAGACAGACGTGTGCCAGGCTGGACGAAATTCAATCCACCGCGAAGCTCGTCGACGGAGATCGGAGTGCCGGTAACTGGTCCAGTGATCTCGATGCGCACGTCGCCGATCTGGACCTGACGCTGCACCACGAAACGCAGACGCACGGGCGAAGTCGGACTCGGACTGTCTGCAACGACTTCAACGCGCGCATTGGCGACGCGTCCGGAACCGAACAGTGCCTGCAACGAATCGCGGACGTGCACTGCTGAATACGGAGTATTTGCGGCGACTTTAAGTACGGCGATTAATTCAGCCTGGACGTTAGGATTGTCCGGCGTTCCTTCGAACACCAACTCGACCTGCGTGATCTGGCGGCCTTCATAGTCCTCGATCCGCGCATCCTTGAGATCGCTGGCTCGCGCCACCGTGCAGAAAGAGAACCCGAGTATGACCACAAGCAACAGGTTGTGCTTTTTAAGTTTCTTTGCGGCCAATCCTATACCCACCTGGTCAGAATCTCTTTCTAAAACGGATTTCAAAACTGAAGTTGTTGGTGCGCGCGGTCAGCCTTCTCGTCGAAGCCTGCTCGTACTGCGCCACAAACGACAGTCGATCGGAAACGCGATACTCGAGGGCCAGAATCTGGTTCGGGTCTGATGTGACGTTCGTCGAGTACGTCACCGTCACTTCCTTGCTGATTCTTTGTCCGAGGACCAGCCGTGCGGCCGGCGTTGAGCCCGCAGTTCCGCCGATCACTGGATTGATCTCAAAACGCGTCAGACCAAAAAGCTTTCTCGTCGCTCGCTGTGCCGGGGCGTTAATCAGAGCGTCTGTGAGCAGACTCGTAGCGGCGCCTACTTCAGACTGAGCCAGGATGGACGAACTCGTGTCGCTCGAAGAAAGCTGTCCGGTAGTGATCAGTGAAACAACGTCTGCCTGAGGCAGTGCAGGCTCAGAACGCACAGCAGCCTGTGGCTGCGAAAGCGGACCAGTCAGGCTGACAATCACGCGATAACCGCGGATCTGCGACTCCGCTTGAATGTTGAGAATCGGATCCGCGTTGCGAGCGGGCGGCAGATCCAGCAGCGCTCTGGTAATGTCGTAACGATCGTTGCGGAAATTCAACGTTCCGCTTGTCGCGGTAATTCTTCCCGAGATGGTCGGGTCGTTTACTGGTCCATCCAACTGAAGCGAAACGGATCCGACGAGATCGGCGAGATTGTTTCGCACGACAAGCGCATTTCTTCCTTCGACGCGAAGCGCCGCGAAAACAGCCGTGCGCGTGAGTTCGACGTCAGCACCTTCTTCGATCGACTCGCCACCGCGCGCATTGATCAGGTCAGCCAGTTCAATGTCCTGCGTGTATTCGGTACGGCGTAAGTTGACGGTGCCGCTAATCAACTGCTCTCGCGAAGAGCCTCGAATCTCGACGTCGGCATCGAGCGTCGAGCGAAAGTCTTCCGGGAATGGAACCGTCACGTTGTCTCCGTGCAGATTGACGCGAAACGCAGACACGGTGAAACCTTCGAGCAAAGCGCCGCCAGTCGCAGAAACTCGTCCACCGCCGATTGTTCCCGTAAGCGAGTCGATTTGAGCTTGATTCGCAGTGAACCTGAGTGCCGCTCTCAGATTGGCGACAGTCCAACGGTCGTTTCCGAGCAGCACTGATACCGACGCGTTGTTGAGGGACGCTGTGCCTAACATACGCGGAGCTTCGAAGCTACCGTTGATCCGGACGGCGACTTCTGCCGTGCCTGAAGAGAAGAAATCCGGCGAGATGCCGTTGAGCACGCGCATGTTCAGATCGCCGTTGACAGTCAGATTTTGGCGGCCGCCGTTCGCCGTTGCTATCGTGCCGTCGAGAACGATGTTGGTTCCTGGTCCAGTGAATCGCGTTTCCTGAAATTGAATCTCGCTGGGAGTGAACTTAACGATCAGCGGCGTGGTAGCGTTGAGCTGAACGTCTTCGACGCGAAAACTCAGTTCGGAGAACGTTGCGGTGCCTGTTAATCCTGCGAGTGAGAAGTTCTCCTCTTCGTCGAGTAAGTTACCTTCAGCTTTGATCGTGCCGTTGGCGCGACCCGAGATTCGCACGGTGCTGCCCGGCAATGCGATCTGAAACAGGTTGGTCAAATCCGCATTCGTGAACGTGGTTTCCACGCGTGACGTGAGACGAGGACTCGCGAGATCGATGTTTGCGGCGACGACCTGCGGTGGTCCAAATATGCCGGACGTTAAGGAGATGCTGAGCTGCTGATTTTCAGTCTTGCCCGAGAGAGCGACTGTGCCTGCGGGCCGGCCGTTGATCGTGACGTCGCGGCCTTGCCCGTTGAACGTTACTCGATAATTTCGGAAATCATTTTCCAGTAGATTTCCGGATATCTCGGCCGTGAAGTCAGCCACACCCGTGACCGTCGGAAAGCCCGGCTTATTAGTAAGTGCGCCGAGTCGCGCCAACTGAATACTCTCGGCGTTGCCCTGGAATTTAAACTCCCGACTCTTCGTATTGAAATTGCCGGTCGCGACGATATGGCCGGCAGCGAGGCGGACGTCGACGCTGTCGACATACACGTTAGGTCCATCGAACCTCGCACGCGCAACGAGGCTTTCGAGGGATTCGCCGCCGAGTTTGCCTGGTCCAAATCGCAGGTTCGCCTCGCCTCGCATGGCATCGGGAATTCCGGAGACCTTGATATCGCCGGAGATATCTGACTGCGTGTCTGACCTGACCTGCTGCGGGACGTCAAACGGTGCCAATGCCAGCAGGTTTCGAGCACTAAACCGATCGAGCCTGGCATCGATCGACATGTTGTTTTCACCAGTTCTCGGCTTGACCAGTGAAAACTGAACTCCGCCTCCATCACGCTCCTGCAAACTGCCGTCCGGCACTTTTATCTGGTCGTCGTTCATCTCCACCGACGCCGACAGCGAGCCCAACTCATTTCCGTTCACTATCAACGTTCCAACGGAGACCTTTCCATTCACATTCGGCGAACTAAGCCTGCCACGGATGTTTCCGTTGAACGCGAGCTGGCCTCCCAATTCGATTCCATAACTCTCCATCTGTTGTTCGACTTCAGGAAGCAGCCCTGAAGAAACGAGAACAGTTTGCAGTTCAGCCGCATCGGATGAATTGAGGTCGACTTGAAGATTTGAATCGTTCTCGAAAGAGAACCGGCCTGTCGCAGTCAATCGAGTCGCCGGTGTTTGCAGGTTTACCTGTTGAATATCAAACGTGCCTCGATCCGCACGCATTGAAACCTCGCCGGTGATTGGAATTCTGTCCGCGCTTGTTTGACCGGTTTCAGCGGTCAGTCGAGTGGAAACTGTTCCCGAAGCGAGTTTGAACTCCGTGCCCGGAAACGTCACATCGACTCTGCCGGTGGCGCGACCAGCCAACGGCACTGCGCTGCCGGCAAAGGCCGTGAGCGGCCCGGCGACGTCGATATCCGTGAAGTCAGCGCTCACCTGCGACGTGCCGCCACGAGCGATCGCAACGCGCGCGTTCCCGGTCGCACGTCCCTTGAACACATCCGCTGTGAAGTTGTTGAGTTGAATCTCGCGATTGGTCGCGACGACGGTGGCGCGCGCCTGCCCCATGTTCATGCTACCCATGACGCCACCGCCGATACTCAAATCAGCAGTCGCACGATAGCTTCCGGAAGGTTCAACCACGAACACTGGTCGCGCGAGCTTGACGTTCTCCACCTGGCCGTCAGCGAGCTTCACTGTGCCGGCGTCGATGTCAGCCGTCGAGCCCTCGATCCGCCGGTTACGCACAGACAAACGCACGCCGGCGATGTTCAGCGTTCCAATCTCCGCACCTGCGGCGCTCGTCGCTCCAACCTGCACGTCTTTAACGACAACGCTGGTGACACCACCACGATCCTCGATGTTGATGTTGTTTGCAGTGACGCCTTTGACCTGTGCGCCGGAAGCCTTAATCGTGCCCGCCTTGACGCTGGCGATTGACGCATTCGTGACATCGTTCTGCTTTCGCGCGCGCAAATCTGAAGCAGTGATTCCATCGACACGGGCGCCCGAAGCAGCAAGCCCGTTTGCCGTGAACTGACTCGAGCTCGCCGTCAGAACACCTTCGTTCATCTCTGCGCGCGCATCATGAAGAATCAGACCAGTCAGCGTGGTGCCATAACTTTTTTCGGCCACGGCGCGCAACTCACCCACCCAGCGAAAATTGGTCCCGGTTCCCATGACGTTGCCGACCAACTGCAACGAATCGATCTGAAAATCGCCCGCATTGAGTAGATCTGCGACAGCCTTGCCGTTGATCTCGTAACTCTTGCCCTGAACCGAACCAACCGCGCTGACATTCAGTCCCTGCAAACGCACACCATCGGCGGCGAGCGCGTCCGAGTTAACCTGGCCGTCTACCTTGAACTGATCGCCTTCACCCGTGACTGTGCCAGTAAATTTTCCCGCGCCACGCAAAGTAGTTCCCGACTGGAGAACGTCTGAAAGCTGCGTGAGATCGACTGTCGAGGTGACGTTCATCTGGTAACGAAGCGCGCGCCAGTCGTCCATCACGCCCTGCAAGCGCGCTTCTGCGACTGGCGATCTCAGGACGACCTCTTCGATCTCGGCCCGTGTTTGATTGACGCGACCGCGTGCATGTAGAGCGATGTCGTTGATGGGACGGCCGTCGTACGTAAAGCTCGAATTCGTGAGATTCAGGGTGACCGTATTCATCCGGCTTTCCGCTGGAGCGTTTGGATCGTCCGGCAGAATCGTCGCTTCGAGATTTCGCCCTTCACCGGAAATCTCGTGACGCGCATCACCGTAATGGATCACGCCATTCTTGATTTGAACATTCGCGGTCGAGTAGGCGAAGAGGATGCGTTTATTTGGTTCGGGCGGAGGAATCCGGAGGTTACCGAAGTTCGATCGTCCCTGTTCGTCGAAAGTAACCCATGCTTCGAAACCCTCGATCTTCAGGTCTTGAAGATTGATGTTGCGTCGGAGGTTTAAGGCGTAGAGATCTTCGATCCTGATTGTTGCGTCGAGTCGATCGATCTTTCCGAGTTGCGCGCCCGTCTGTGAGTCGTAGAGATCGATTCCTGACATCTTGACAGTCTGAGGTGGAACGGTGGCGTGAAACTCTCGAATCTCGGCGCGTATGCCGTAGTTCGCAAACGTCTGTTTGATCTGGCCCGCGAGGTAGCGATCGACGTAGCCCAAGCGAAACAGAAAAAGCACCAGCAGGATCACGACCAGCGCAGCCACGCCGACGATCACAGCGGCGAGAAACGCGTGGCGGCGAGTGAAGTAACGCCAACGTTTTCTCACTGTGGTCGGAGGCGGATCTGGTTGAATGTTCGGCTCGTCTACACTCATAACCTGCAAGTCGCCTTGCGACTCCGGGGAACGTCGAATTCTTGAGGGAGAGAATAAAAGGGCCGCAAAAAGGCAACAAGAGTCACATAAAGATTAGCTGTGCTTCTGTTTGCTTCACGGTCATTTAGGTCCCGCGGCAGCATCCTCCTGGTCCTTAAGCGACGCAGGCTCGCCGAGCGGAACATTGCCCACAACCGAGAGCTCAAAACCTTCAAGTGCCGCTACTTTGGGGGGATGATTCGAAAGGAGCAGGATCCGGCGCAACCCAAGGTCATGGAGAATCTGGGCCCCCACACCGTAATCGCGATCCACTCCGTAACCTGTTTCCAAACTCGCGTCTCGTTTACTGATTCCCTTCTGCTGCATGAAGTTGTACGTACGCAATTGATTGACCAGGTCCAAACTATGTTCGCGCTGGCGCAAATAGAGAACGACGCCGCGCGCCGCAGCAGAGATCTTCTCGAGCGCCGTATGAAGCTGAAATCCTGTGTCGTCGATCAACGAACCAAACATGTCGCACGTGACGTTTTCAGTGTGAACTCGCACCAAAACCGGGTCGTCGGTTCTCACTTCGCCCATCACCATCGCTAAATGCACGTCGCCGTTAATCACATTTTCGTAAGCGATCGCGCGGAAGCGACCGTAGACGGTCGGTAAATCGGTTTCGACGATGCGCCGCACAAGCGTTTCCTTACTGATGCGATACCGCACGAGTTCCGCGACGCTAATCATCTTCAGATTGTGCTGCGCTGCAAAGGCTTCGAGCTGCGGCATGCGCGACATCGTCCCGTCGTCGTTCATCACTTCGCAGATAACGCCTGCGGGATAGAGACCAGCGATGCGCGCCATATCGACGCTTGCCTCGGTCTGTCCCGGACGAACCAAAACGCCGCCGTTCTTTGCGCGCAAGGGGAAAATATGACCGGGGCGTGCGAGATCTTGTGGACGCGAGTTGGGATCGACGGCGACCAGAATCGTTGTCGCCCTGTCTGCTGCTGAGATTCCGGTAGTGATACCGCGACGCGCGTCGATCGACACCGTAAACGCTGTGCCGAGATACGAGGTGTTGTCGGCAACTTGCGTGGTCAGGTGGAGCTCGTCACAACGCTCCTCGGTCAGTGGCAAACAGATCAGCCCGCGCGCATGACGGGCCATGAAATTGATGATCTCGGGTGTGATCTTTTCGGCCGCGCAGACGAGATCGCCTTCGTTCTCACGATCCTCGTCGTCGACGATGATGATCATCCGTCCGTCGCGGATTTCGGCGGCGGCTTCTTGTATGGTCGCAAACGCCACGACAGGTCCTAAACTCAGCTACGGGCAAGAATTAATAAAGCGAGATTATTCTGCCACAAGAAGGCACAAAAGGCACAAAGAAGGGAGAAGATTAAGAGCGGGCGAGGAGGCGTTCGACGTACTTGCCGATGACATCGACTTCGAGATTGACCTCGTCGCCGGGTTTTAGGTGAGACAGGTTGGTCACTTCCCACGTCTTCGGGATGATTGCGATTTCGAAGTGATCGTCGGTCAGACCGGCGATAGTCAAACTGATGCCTTCAACCGCGACGGAGCCTTTGAACACGAGATAGCGCGCGATCTCTTTTGGATACGCGATCTTGACCGTCCACGACTCGCCGTGGTCTTCGACGCTCGTGAATCGCCCGCGGGCGTCCACGTGGCCCTGAACGATGTGCCCGCCGAGTCGCGTGGCCGGCGTGACGGCGCGTTCGAGGTTAACCGGCGAGCCGGGACGAAGA
>Ga0070703_10000539_pt1 | contig 14108 bp, 13 predicted proteins | sample KBSK5251metaG_FD_65453 | JGI IMG/M metagenome (GOLD analysis project Ga0070703, IMG submission 65453) | Corn, switchgrass and miscanthus rhizosphere microbial communities from Kellogg Biological Station, Michigan, USA - KBS K5-25-1 metaG | ecosystem: Host-associated > Plants > Roots >... | reverse complement strand
CCCAAGGCTCGCAAGGCCTCACCTTGGGCTTAACTCTGACCGCTGCTACGCAACTCGTTGAGGGTTTCACGCCTGCCGCAAACTGCATCGCTCCGCAACAGCTAATTTCCTGTACACCTTTCCTTCAGTGCGGTAAACTTCACGACCATCAAGGACAAGAACCCCCTCAGTATTGGTCTTCTCGGGAGATAGCTATGCCAGACATGGAAATCACTTGCGCCGAGTGTGGAAACTCTTTCCCATTTACCGAACGAGAGCAGGACTATTATCGCGAGCGCGGATTGAGTCATCCGAAGCGTTGCAAGCCTTGCCGCGATGCCCGCCGAGCCAACTTTGGTGGAGCAAAGCAAGCTGGTGGCGGCGGTGGGGGCGCCGAACGCGAACGTTTCGATATTGTTTGCGACCAGTGCGGTAAGCCCGACACGGTGCCTTTCAAACCAGCGGCAGGCCGTCCGGTCTTGTGCGGTTATTGTTTCAGCGCCAGCCGCGCGCAGAATCGCGGCGCCTAGAACCAGCCCGACTCATCCAGGAAGCTGTTTTATCGCTGGGCCTTGAGCTCTTTCAGTCTAGTTAGAAACTTTTGATTGATTTGTCGCGCTTCTTCTTCGACGAGCGGATGAAGGTCGTTCGCCTGAATGTACGTCTCAACTCTGGCCACGGTAAAGTGCGATGCCGCTTCCTTTAGATAGTCGTTCGCTCCCATTAAGATCAAAGACTCCGCCGCGTCAACGGCAACGAACGACTTGCGCTGGTCGCGCATGAGTTGAGCAGCCTTGGGCGCATATTCATTGGCTTCCAGGATTCCCAAAGCTCGCAGTGCCGCCGCTTGATCCAAAGGCGCGTTCTCATCGTCCAGCATCGAGGCGATCTTTTTTGTGTATTCCTTAGCGCCCAGAATCGCCAGTCCTTTCGCGGCATCATCTCTTCGATACTTGTCGTCGAGTAATTTGGCAATGTGTGGCGCGTACTCTAACGCGCGTAAATGCGCCAGGGCATAAACCGCAGCCACCTGCACCTCCGAAGAAAAGTCTTCGTCGAGGGCCTGGGCGATTTCCTTTTTGTATTGTTGTCCCACGCCCATATTGACCAGGGCGTGAATCGGGCTCTCATCCCTGCGAAAACCGGAGCCAGTCTTCGACAGCAGCCCGGCTATTTCGCCGGCATATTCAGTTGCCTTAAGAGTCGCGAGTGCATGCGCCGCCCCCGATCGATCATAGTCATTCATGCTCTGCAGCAGCGCCGCGATGTCTTCTTTGTATTGCGTGGCTTCAAGCATACTGAGGGCGATCGCCGCCTGACCACGCACGGTTGGCTCGGGGTAGACAGATTCGGTCCAGGACTTATCGCGGCCTTTCAAGATCGCGGCAATGTCCAGGGCATAGCGAGGACCTCCAAAAACGGCCAGGACTTTGGCGGCGAATCCGGCGACCACGTCGTCGCGCTGTGAACGCATAATTCCGAGGAAGCGATTCAGAAATCCTTGTACGCCACCGATAGATCGAAGTTGCGCCGGGTTATCCTTCGCCATTGCGTTCAGCATCTTCTGAAACAGATTCATTGTTTTGTCCAATTCTTCTTTGGACCGATAACCATGAACCAATGACCACATTGACGAACTTAAGTAAGTTTGAAGAGCCGCGACGCGTTTCTTCATCGCTTCCCACTGTTCGGTTTCGGCAACTGAGTTGACGGTGGTTCTTTGAGAACGCTTCTGAGGCTTTGGCGCGGCGTGCGTGCTTACGCCAAACAGGAAGAGAATCAACAGGGCGGTGGGGAGCTTCTGCATGCAAACTGATTCAGGCAGCGGCGGTGATAATTACCGCCTGAATGCCCAGCAGTTCGGAAAAATCTTTGCTGTAGATGGCGTCAATCTTGCGCGTGTTGCTCACACATTCGACCAGTTCATCAGTCGAAACGAAGCCGTCGCTGACCGCTTCCAGGGCCCAGACAGGGATGTGCGCTGCCGTGTGCAGTAAGTCATCGATCAAGCCGAGATACTGCTCCTTGGTTTCGACATAGGAATCGAGTTTGCCGCCGCGGTCACGCGCCAACTCGCTCCAGAAACCCTTGCCCTGACGAATCCATTCTTCTCTCCAGTTGATCACGCGTCCGTTGCGACTATCGCTCGAGCGCGCCGGACGCGGCAGACGCAGGAACATCACATCGGTATCCTGCATCTCTGCCACAAACGCTTTCGCCGATCGATTCGAACTGGTATTTCTGCGCAGGTTATTCACCGGCGGCAAGGTCGTGTGCCACAGTCGCCGAAAAACATTCGAGAGCGAAAGCGGTTGACGCAAGTCGCGCGTGTCCAGGTTAAACGAGAACACGTAATCGCCCACTGACATGCCGAGGGCCAGCGCCAACGCGCGCTTGTAGGGCGATGATAAACGGTCGGCGTTCGCACGAACGTTGTCGAACCACCAGGCGTCGGTTTCGTTGAACCAGGTCAACAACGTTGGATTGCGAAAGTAGTTTCGCGGCACGTAGGCATCATCGAGCACCGTCGCGATGTCTTCTTCAGTGAGCGAATCGCAATTGTTTTCGATGAAGGCCTGTGACTTGGTCCAGGCCCATTGTGCCGGATCGTTTGCTGAAACCCGCGCGTCCCAACGCTTCAGGTAATGCCCGAGTTGTGGCTCGCCGGAAAGTGGCAGAGCAATCGATTGAAACTTCAAACGCCGAAGCACGTTGAGCTCAAAGCCAAGCCAGCCAATGCCCACAGCGTTAAGAGCGTTTTGATTTTGCATGAGAACGTTTTCTGCCAAGGTCCCTCTCCAGTTGGAGAGGGTCACATACTTTGACTCACCGGTACCGTCGTACCGATCTAATCGTAGCTACTCGACACTCGACACTCGACGCGAGCCTTCAGCGAGTCCGGATTCATCGGGACGGCCAGAGTTAAGCCCAAGGCGAGGCTTTGCGAGCCTTGGGTCCACCACGTAAGGTATCGAGCCCCGAGGGGCGACTCCGATCGCTGGTAATAAGCAAGACCTGTCTCCTAACTCTCTGTCGCCGCTTCGCGGCTCGCGGACTCCAACCGAACCATTACCCAAGGCTCGCAAAGCCTCGCCTTGGGCTTAACTCTGCCCGCTGCTACGCAGCTGATTTCCGCTGGCTAGCGTCTTCTGGGCCTTCACGTCAGGGCCGCGGGTCTTGCGCACGCTAACCCTCTCCCCTCTCTCAAAGGGAAAGATTCTTAAAGTCCCGAGCCTAACTCCTGTACCCGATCCATGATTTCGTCGGCGAGCAAATTCAGATCCGGCGGCGGCTCGGCTTCCTTTGCATAGCCCTGGAGTTCTTTGAAAGGCTCGAGGGCCAGCAGCCCGCGCACTACCCTCGGATCAAATTCCAACCCGGTCCATTCGAGCAAGTGCTCGCGCGCCTGCTTCTCAGAGAAAGCTTTGCGGAACGGCCGCGCGTCAGTCAAAGACGCATACGCGTCAGCCACTCGCAGAATTCGTGCGCCCAGGGGAATCTGTTCGAACCGCAGTCCGTCGGGATAACCGCTGCCGTTCCACCACTCGTGATGCCAACGGACCAACAACTGCGCGCCCCGGTCGGCGCCCGAGGCGGCCGCTTCGCGTTCACTCAAAAGCGGATGCCGCGCGAGGTCGAGACGTTCATCATCGCTAAGCGCGCCGCCTCTTTGAATGTAGTCGCGCTGCATCGCCACCTCGCCTAAATCATGTCCGAGCGCCGCCACGCGCAACGAAAATCGATCGCGCGCGCCCAGGTGGAATGCTCGCCCGAGGTGATCGGCAATCGCTGCGATCCTGGATGCGTGCGGGTTTGCGTAGCCTTCAAACTCGTCCGCACGATAACTGAGGTTTTTGAAAACCTCGATCACGTCCGACTGGCTACTCTCCATTGCGTCAAAAGGCGGCATTTTGTCTCTTCAGTGAATTCCCGGATGTCTATTGCTTGTTCTTGAGTTTGGAAAGCAGCGCGCGCGCTGCATGATTCTGTGGATCAGCAGACACAGCCCGCGCGGCTTCAGTTTCAGCACGACGGCGCAAGCCGGCTCGTTGATACAACTCGGCCAGCATTACCCGGAATGCCGAATTGTTTGGTTCCATCGCCACGGCGGCTTTCAGTTCTGTTTCCGCAATTCGGCGACTGTTGGGAAGAAACGTTAGGGCGCGCCCATATTGAGCGCGATACCGGGCTTCGCGCGGCTCAAGGGTCGCGGCTTCAGCCAGTAAACGGGCCGCCTCGTCAAACTTATCTTGCGCCAGCGCTTCCATTCCGCGACGAAAGCTCAACTTCGCGCGATTGTCCTCAGTTTTGGACGGCGCACTTGATTCTTTTCCTTGTTCCGGTTTTGCGGTAGATCCCGGCGTTTGCTTTTTGTCATAAGCTGCGCGCTGACCCGAGTCACTGAGCACCTCATAAGCCTGGGCGATGCGGGCAAATGCCGATCCAATTTCCGAGCGTAAACCGGCGTCGCTCTGATGAAATCGATCGGGATGATATTGCCGCGCCAATTTATGATAGGCGTCCTTGATTTCATCACCGGTGGCGAGCGGCGCAACATTCAGCACGTCGTAATAATCCTTGGCGGTTTTCATCCGCGCGAGAAATGTATCAATGTCGGTTGTTTCCGGCCCGGCCGTTGCAGGCTTCTCTTTTGCCGGTTCTGCGATTCGTTTTGGCTTTGCCTTGTCGGGCCGGCTGAGATTGAACGCAAAATCCCAATCGGTGCGATGAAGAATTCCGGCGAGCGAAAGTGCGTAGACACTGCGAAGATGATCTTCTTCGGAAAGTCCATTCGCTGAGATGTCTGACAACTTAAAGGCGTCTCCGGCGTATTCGGCTCGCGAGAGCACGAACGATTCAGCCGGCAATAACTTAATCGAATCACTATTCGCCCCGAGCGAGTATCCGGCATTTGCGTCCTCTGCGCGCCCTTTGACAAAAGGGAAGGGAAGATGTCGCGCCGTTTCGAGCAAGAGCCTGTCGACGTCCAGCGTTACGCGCATCTCGGGCGGGATCCGCACTTTTTGGTGAAACTGCCAGTCTCCTTCCGTCCACAGAAGGGCGGTGCGCAGGACATCCAGGCTTTGGCCGCTACGAACTTTTTGCACTTCCTCAGGCTTAATATCGCCGCTCGCTGTTAGCGTCTGAATCAGCTCTTCGTCGGTCGCCGTCTCCGGGCAAATCGACAGTTGCGCAGATGCAATGTTCTTTCGTTTCAATATCTCGCGCAGCCGATGCGCGCGCAAATTCGACGCTGCATAGATTGGCTGGCCGGCATCGAAATAGACAGCCACCTTTGCGACTTCGCGCGACAAGCGCAACGCGCCCGATAATTGACTGTCGATTATTTCGCGAATCAGTTCGGCCAGAGGGTGTCGGCTAAGTTGTCCTTCCATAGACCCGAAAGAGCGATACGAACACTCTTCAGTTTTGATGATATCGCACCGTGGCAGAGGCGCAAAAGCAGGGAAGTATTGGGTAGTCCCCAATTTGAATGACTTTTGCGTAGCCCAGGCGTTTACGCCTGGGGAAAGAAAGGCGTCAGTTTCAAAAGCCCTATTAATGGGGCTTTAGTAGCCCCTCACTGTTTCTCAACCAGGCGTGCACCCCCGGGCTACCGAAAAACCTGACGGTGAAATTAAGTCGCCACCATGCGTTACTCACGCTTTGGGATGGGCTTTATCGTAAACCTCGATGAGCTTTTCCATCGAAACGTGAGTGTAGATTTGCGTCGTCGAAAGGCGCGCGTGGCCGAGCAGTTCCTGAATGTCGCGAAGGTCTGCGCCGCCGTCCAGCAGATGGGTGGCGAACGAATGTCTCAGAGCATGCGGGCTGATGTCGTGAATCCCGGCGCAGAGCCGAATATATTTTTCTACCAGACGGCCGACTGAGCGTGTCGTCATGCGTGTGCCCTGATAATTGAGAACTAACGGCTGCGCGTCACGTTTGGTCGCCGGCGCATTCGCAAGAAAAACTTCGCGCACGCCGAGATAATCCTTGAGCGCCTTCACTGCCGGCTCTCCAAACGGAACAACTCGTTCCTTGCGTCGCTTGCCGAAGACGCGCAGTAACCTGTTTTGGAAATCGATGTCGCGCAGATTGAGCGAAACCAGCTCAGACACACGCATGCCGGTCGCGTAGAGCAGTTCTAAAATCGCCCGGTCACGTTTGCCGAAATCCGTCTCGGTGTCCGGTGTCTCAATGAATCGCACGGCGTCTTCGATCGAAAGATGCACCGGCAGTTTCTTTTCTTTGCGCGGGGTGGCGACCAGTTTCGCCGGATTCAGTTCAGTAATTCCCTCGCGCACCAGGAATTGGAAAAAGGTGCGTAAGGCCGCCAGCTTGCGGGCGACCGAAGCTTTCTTTTTGTGATCTGAATGCAGGCTCGCCAGCCACTCACGGATTGTCAGATGATCGATTTGGCTGACTTCAGGTTCGTCTCGCTTGCCGGTGTCTTTGTCTCGCGGAGCCAGAAACTCGAAGAACTGCTGGAGGTCACTCTCATAATTGCGCAGCGTGTGCGCGCTCACATTGCGCTCGTAGCGAAGGTGATCGAGGAACTGAGTGAGCAGATGATCGAGCAAGCTTCCCATGACTATCACCGTACAGCCACCGTAGGCGTAAGTGAGTTCATTCCCGAGTTCCTCAAGTAGGCTGGCGTAAACAGGGTCGGGTAAGTCAGGAATGAATATTTCGATTCGAACCTTCTCTGATAGCGGCAATCAATTTCTCCATTCGTTTCGGAAAAGCCTTGACCCGCTTGATCGCTTCTTCGCGTGTAACCTTTTCCCTTTTGGGCCGCTGAATCTTGATTTCTTTGACTGGTTTCATGGTCTTAAACTCGAGAAAATAATAACCGATCCAATCGACGGCTGAAAGCTCAATCAATTGGTAGGCTTACGTGCTATCGCGCGTCTTCACCAGAAATCCTTTGCGCGCGCGCACGCGGGCATTTGCCGGCGCCTTCACCTTCACCGTAATCAGATGATACTTGCCGTCGCGCTTATCCATGTCCGGATAGTAACTGAGCACGTATTGTTGCGCGAGGTCGGCGGAGATTTGCGCGAACGCTTTGTCGAGATCATCGACGCTTCTGGGAATGTACGCGGCGCCGCCCGTTTGCGCGGCGAATTCCTGCATGCGTCGTTCGGCCGCCAGGTCGCGTACGTTGGCGTTATCATAAACGCCGGTTTGCACCACATAGATCTGGCACTCATCAGACGAGAGGCGCCTCAGCGTCCCTTCAAAATCGTGCTCGTCACGGCTCGTGGTATCGCGACCGTCTGAGACGATTACAATCACGCGCCGGCCCTGAAACGGTTTTAGATAAGTAAGCGCATCGAAAATTGCGTCGTAGAGCGAAGTCGCGCCTTCGGGTTTGAGAAACGACTCGATCGTTTGCTGCAAGCGACCAATATCCCCGGTCATCGGTTGGGCCAACACGTTATTGGTTGAAACCGAATAGATGGCGGCCTGGTCCACCGGACGCAGGACGTAGTGAAAGAACCGAACCGCAGCTCGCTTCTCGAAATCTCTGGCAAAATCCAGCGAGCCGCTATTATCAAACAGCATCGCCAAACGCACCGGTGATTCCGTGCGCGTGAGCTCGCTGATCGGCTTTGTCTGGCCATCGACAGTCAACTCAAAATCTTCCAGCTTCAGGTTCGTGACCGCGACCCCGCGCGCGTCAAGGACCGTGGTCGGCACCGGCACCAGGTGCGAGCTCACCTTCACCACATCGACTTCATCCGGAACGTTTGTTTTTGATTTGGACGAGACCGGAATTGGCGGGGGCGGAGGCAGCGACTTGGTAGATTGACGCTCCCTTGTGGACGGCGTCGGCGACGCAGCCGCGTTGGTGTTCTTTTGCCTTCCCGATTGCGAGTGCGTAGCCGGAATGATCAAGCACAACAAAGCGGCGCCAAAAGCCAGGCTTGCCAGAACCAGTGAATGTCGTTGAGGGAATCTCATGTTGTGGCGGCCACCAGCTGTGGCTCGCTTTCCTTTTTGATCTCCTGCAGCCAGGCGTCCCATTCTTCCAGGGCCAGCCTGACCTGCAACGAATGTCGATCACGCTTACGCTTTACTGAGCGCGCTTGTTCGGGCGTAAGCGGCTTGAGCAGGGCGAAAGTTATGTTAACGGGTTGGTAATTCTTCGTTTCCGCCGTAGAGACGTATCGCGCCAAAGCTCCAATCGCGCTACCCTCTGGCGCCACCAGGAGTTCATCGTTCCTCAGGAGCCGCGCCGCGTTTCGCCCCGCCAACCAACCCATCGCAACCGACTCAACATACCCTTCGACGCCGGTAATTTGTCCGGCGAAGAAGATGTTTGGATGCTCGCGCATCTGCATGGTTGCCGCCAACACGCGCGGCGAGTTGATATAAGTGTTCCGGTGGATCTGACCGAACTGGAGAAACTCGGCTTGTTCCAGTCCGGGAATGGTACGCAGGACTCGCGCTTGTTCTCCATAACGCAGGTGATTCTGAAAACCGACCATGCTGTAGGCGTCAGCCATAAGGTTTTCCTGGCGCAGTTGTACGGCCGCATAAGGTTCGCGCCCGTTACGTGGATCGACCAGCCCGACCGGTTTCATTGGTCCGTATCTGAGAGTATCGATGCCACGTCGTGCCAGTTCTTCGATCGGCAGACATGCCTCAAACCAACGCGTCTGTTCAAAGCGTTGCAGCGGGACACTGTTGGCTTCGCTCAGGGCTTGATGAAAATGCGCGTATTCTTCCTCGTTTAGCGGACAATTTAAATAATCGTCGCCACCCTTGCCGTAACGCGCCGCGCGAAAGGCGATCGACTGATCGATTGAATCAGCTGCGATGATCGGCGCGATCGCGTCATAGAAATAAAGCTGATCGTCACCGGTTAGTTTCATTATCTGAAAGGTCAAATCCTCTGACGTGAGAGGACCGGTGGCGATGATCACGGTCGAGTCTTTCGGAATAGCGCTCACCTCTTCGCGCACGACTTCTATCTGAGGATGAGATTCGATCTGGTGGGTGACGTATTCGGCGAACTTTTGCCGATCAACGGCAAGCGCCGCGCCGGCCGGCACTCGCGTAGCCGCTGCTGCTTCCATCACTAAAGAGCCCGCGCGACGCAACTCTTCCTTCAAAAGATAAGACGCCGTACCAGGCTCATCCGATTTCAAAGAATTCGAGCAGACGATTTCGGCGAGTCTGTCGGTGCGGTGCGCCGGCGTTTGCTTTACCGGACGCATCTCGAACAGGCGAACATGCGCGCCTGAGTTCGCCGCTTGCCAGGCAGCCTCGACGCCTGCCAGCCCGCCGCCGATGACGATGATGTCCATAAGTGGAGCATATCTCCCTTCTCGCGCTGGGAGAAGGGACGGGGATGAGGGAGTAGCTTGAACCTTCAACAAGCTGCGTAGCAGCGGTGAGAGTTAAGTCCAAGGCGAGGCGAGCCTTGGGGTCAACCGCCAAAGTTAATCGAGCCCCGAAGGGCCGACAGCGATCACCTGGTAATAAGCGGGACCCGGTTCACCAAGTCTCTGTCGCCGCTTCGCGGCTCGCCAAATCCACCGAACGATTACCCAAGGCTCGCAAAGCCTCACCTTGGGCTTAACTCTGCGGCTGCTTCGCAGCTGCTCTCCTCGGCGACTAGCTACCGTCTTGCAGACCTTTGGGTTACAAGCCTTACTCCCTCCTGGTTTGAGCCATAACCCGACATCGGGTGAGTCAAGTAAGCCCTCTTCCAAAAAGGAGCGGGTGGAGTAAGAATCCGATCGACGTTAGCGTCGTTTCTTCCTGCGCAAAACTTTTTCATGCGCCTGCTTCGTCAGTCGCGCAACTCGCTCTGCCGTAGTTTCCGATTTATTCAAGTCCTGTTCAATGTCGGAGTCGTGTCGGTCGTGCATTTCGCCCTGGTACTTATGAAAATCGAATTCGTTCATCTTCGCGCCGGCGCCTACTTTGAAAGTCTCGATGTTGCGTGTTTGATCTCTCATAAAGCCATCCTTTCAAGTGACACAGACTTCAGTCTGTGAACCGGTGAAGCAATCACAGACTAAAGTCTGTGCACCTGCTTGACACTCAAAAGAACCGATTCGTATAGTCAGATGCAACAAAAGCCGGCTTAGCTCAGTTGGTAGAGCGTCTGATTCGTAATTAGAAGGTCATCGGTTCAAATCCGATAGCCGGCTCCAAATACTCACCTTTCTTCGGAATTCTATCCTTGAAACTAAGGCATTCCAATTAGATGTCCGAGCTTGATCGAATTCAAAGAAAACACGACCCCTAATGCAAATAATGCAAATCGACTACCGGCGGGCCTGCCGGAGCTTCGGGGTCGCTCTGGGGGTGTGCCGGTGAAGGGTCGCCTGCTCGTAGCTGTATGCGAGTCTGATGAGCGTCGCCTCATCCCATGCTCGCCCGAAGAAGGTCACGCCGGCTGGTAACACGCCGTTGCGCGTGTAGCCCATCGGCACGTTGATGGCGGGGAAGCCCGAGGTCGGTGAAAAAATCTGGCTGTTGTCGCCGTGCGGCGTGTTCAGGTCACCTATGAGCCGCGGCGGGTTGCTCCAGGTCGGATAGACGAAGGCGTCCAGCTTGAGCTGGTCCATCGTCTTCGTAACCGCCGCGCCGAAGGCCTTGCGATACGCCATCTCAGCCTTACACGCGTCGCTATCCGGACCTTGCGGCGTCGACTGCTGTGCACGTTCAAGCCGCGCTTGCAGCGACGGGTGGAACCGCTGCGATTTGATGATCTCGTCCAGGCTGTGCACGGGTACGCGTCCATCCTGCGCGGCCAGATATGCGTTGATGTCGTACTTGAACCCCATGCAGACGCCGGCGTTCTGTTCGCGGCGGACCTGGCTGAGATCCACCGTTGCCGGATCGATGATCTCGGCGCCCGCCTTCTTCATATCCTCGAGCGCCTTCATGAAGACCTGCACGACTTCGGGGTCTGTCGTGCTGCGCTCGTAAGCCTGGCGTAGAACTCCGATGCGCGCGCCCTTCAAGCCGTCGCGCTTGAGTGACGTTGCGTAGGTCGGGATCGCGTGGGTTCGGCTCGCCATGGTGACGGGGTCGGCTGCGTCTTCGCCGACCACTACTTGAAACACTGCGACTGCGTCCTGCACCGTGCGCGTGATTGGCCCGGCAATGTCCGCGAGCAGGTTGAGTGGGGCAACGCCGGCTCGACTCGTCAGTCCCATCGTCGATCGGATCCCCACCAGCGCCTGATGAGCCGACGGTCCTCGAATGGAGTTTCCGGTGTCACTGCCGAGGCCGATGGCGCCGAAGTTTGCGGCGATCGCCGCCGCCGTACCGCCGCTCGACCCGGCGGTGACGCGGTCGAGTGCGTACGGGTTGCGCGTGTAGCCCGGCAGGATCGAATTAACCGTCTCGTAAGGGCTAAACGCGAACTCGGCCATGTTCGACTTGGCGAGCACAATCGCGCCGGCTTCTTTGATCTTGCGGACCTGAAACGCGTCCTTGTTCGAAATGAACCCCTGAAGTGAAAGCGACCCGTCGGCGCTTTGCAGTCCAATCGTTTCGAAGTTGTCTTTCACGATCGCGGGGATGCAGTGCAGCGGGCCGGTCAGGCCGCCTTGCGCAAAGCGGCGATCCAACTCGTCCGCCTCTTTCGTGGCGTTCGGATTGAGCACAACCAGGGCGTTGATGGCCGGGCCCCGTTTGTCGTAGGCGTCGATGCGTTTCAGATACGCGTCGACCAACTCACGGCAGGTCAGCCGGCGCGCGCGCATCGCCGCATGAATCCGCGCGATCGTCGTCTCTTCAACCGGGAACGCTCGCGGCGCGCGCTGCGCCAACACAGTCGTCTCGGCCACGACGATGCAGAGGAGCAGACGCTGCGCGACGTTTCGGAATTCGCCCTTTGTCTTTTTCATAGCGGTTCTAATCTCCCCTTTATAGAAACCGATCGACCAGGCACCAATCGTGGTGATGAGATCGTCGGATCCATTCGAGCAAAATCGACTTGTGAATAAAACAACACCAGACAAGAAATGTAAATCGGGACGAACGCAAAGAGGACCGGGGTCAGGTTTGCGATTCCGAGCCGCGGAGCGGCGGTCAGAACTAAGCCCAAGGCGACTCTGCTAGCCTTGGGACCAGCCCAACAATTGATCAGAGCCGCGCAGCGGCGACAGAGCGCGCGATGCCGTTGATTTCGCCCCAACCCAAAGGGTTGCAAAGAAAGTAGCCGGTGGTCGGAGTCTGCGGAGACCACCGGGAATCGAATATTAATTAGGTCGCACCCCAGAGGGGTGCCAGATCCTCGATGTAAAGATCTCTTGCGTTGACCTGTAATCCACACTTTAGATTATGGGTTCAACCTTCTTCAACCGTATCTATTGATTCAATTCGCGCCAAATCAAATTTGATCTGCTCCGAGACGAATTCGTTTTGCGCCAGATCAAACTCGATCTGCGCCAGATCAAATTTGATCTGCTCCGAGACGAATTCGTTTTGTGCCAGATCAAACTCGATCTCCTCCAGATCAAGCTCGATCTGCTCTAGCCGCCAAAAAGGAGAACCCATGGCCAAAATCCGCCTGAATTTGGCTCCTCTTACGGTGAGCCAAAAACTCGTGAAGGCTCAAACGATCGTTAACTCACTTACCAATAACAGTAACTTCCCGGCGTTGAATCCACCAGTAACGGCCATCACTACCGCGATGGACGAATTAAGAACCGAGGAGGATTCAGTCCAACTTAATCGTCAACAGGGGAAAGAAAGAACCAGCATTCGGAATCAGAAGGAAGACGCTTTAGTCCGCTTACTCACACAGGTGGCAGCCCATGTGGAAAGCGTCGCCGGCGATGACGAGCAACTGATACTGAGCGCTGGCATGGATGTGAGGGCGACCGCGGTTCCCAGCAGCGATCCTCCGCCTGCGCCTGATGCATTGACGGCGACGGCCGGTGATCGTGAAGGTGAAATTGATTTGAGCTGGGATACCGTACCGGGCGCAAAAAGCTATGTGATCGAGCGGAGTGTGGATCCTGTTACGGCAGCCAGTTGGGCGCACGGTGGGGTTAGTACGCGCTCAACCCATACTGCCACTGGTCTTACAAGTGGCGCGCGCTACTGGTTTCGCGTAGCGGCCATGAATGGGAACGGTCAAAGTGGCTGGAGCGATCCCGCAATGAAGATCGCGCCGTAAGCGACTCTAACCACATCCGCAGGTTATACGGTTAGCGTTTTCCAAGGATGGATTCGGGAATCATGAGCCGAGCGGCTCATGAGCAGCGGGCGCGCTTCGTTAAACAGGCGCGGCGATCATGGGCGGTCGCCAAGTCGAGTGGCCACGCGAAGCGCGTTCCGCCTTAGGCCTAATTTTTGACGGCAAGCGTAGACCGCGGAGCGGACGACAGCATAAAGCCTGGGTGAAGCGAGCGCAGCGAGCGACCCCCCCAGGGCGTCAACAAATAAGCCAAACAAGTCCGCGGAGCGGACGACAGCATAAAGCCTGGGGTGAAGCGAGCGCAGCGAGCGAAACCCCAGGGCGTCAACAAATAAGCCAAGCCAGCCCGCGGAGCGGGCGGCAGCCGATTCATCAAATGAATCGCTCGCCGTATTCGATTCCATTCACCTTCAGGAATTCAATGAACTCGTCGCGAAACGAAATCTTCTGGTGGTGCTCCTTTTGCTCTGCAATGTATCTGCGCACTAACTCGACCTGTGATTGACTCACGGTGAACGCGCCGTACCCACGCTGCCAGCAAAAGTCTTTCAATGCCGGAAAGACATCATGCATCCAGCCTGTCGCACTCGCTTTCAGCTCTCGCAAGACATCAGAGACTGCGCGGTCGGGTCGAAGTTTAGTCAGCAAGTGAACGTGATCCGCGGTGCCGTTAAGTGCCAATGAAATTCCGCCCAGTTTCCGTACTGTTCCGCCCATGTACTCATAGAGTCGAACTTCATAGTCAGGCGTGATAAGCGGCCGCCGGTCTTTGGTAGAGAAAACGAGATGGTAAAGAAGATTGGTGTAAGAGTCGGGCATGTACCGAGCGTAGCATCCCTGTCTATGCAAGTTCTTTGCAAGGGCTATCGCCCGCTCCGCGGGCTCGCGTGCGCGGAGCGCACGTCAGCATAAAGCCTGGGGTGAAGCGAAGCGGAACCCCAGGATCACG
>Ga0070703_10000536_pt1 | contig 14149 bp, 10 predicted proteins | sample KBSK5251metaG_FD_65453 | JGI IMG/M metagenome (GOLD analysis project Ga0070703, IMG submission 65453) | Corn, switchgrass and miscanthus rhizosphere microbial communities from Kellogg Biological Station, Michigan, USA - KBS K5-25-1 metaG | ecosystem: Host-associated > Plants > Roots >... | reverse complement strand
ATGTCGGTAGTGCGGGCGGCGACCTCGTACTGGTTATTGATCGGGCCCCACCCGGTCAACGGCTTCTCGAGCGCCATGTCCACGAGCGACGGCCACAGCTGCTCCCGGCCTGCCAACGTTCCCGTTTCCGCCGTTGCCTCCAGGCGGTTCTTCATCACCGTCGCCGTGAACGCAGCGTACGTCAGCGTTCCGAGCGCCAACGCGGTGACGAGGCCATTTCGCACCCGCACTTTGAGATTGCCGCCGGCCGTGAACATCAGCGCCACCAACCCGCCGCCGAGCGCGAGCAGGCCGCCGCGCGACCCCGTCTCGATAATGGCGGTGCCGATCAAGACGCCGATCGGCAGGGCGGCGAGGCGGATGCGTCGTGACGTCCCGCGCCGTCCGTAGGCGAGGCCGAGGAGCGTGACCAGCCCGGCGGCCAGGAGGATCGCGCTGAAGTTCGCGTTCTGGCCGAAGGCGGTGACACGCTCGCCGCCGGTCCACACGGTGTAGGACGTGCGCCCAACACCGATCATGGGCAACACCGATCGGGCCAGCGCCGAGAACACATAGCACCACAGCGCCGCGACGCCGACCGCGGCGCGGCTGAAGAGGTTGACACTGGCCCAGCCGACGATGATGGCCTCGACCAGCACGATGAAGTAGTGGCGGACGTCGCCGAAGTTCACCCACCCGTGGAGCAGGCTCGACGCCCCGAAGATCCATAGAAAGCCCGCGAACCAGAGTAGCGCGGTGGGAATGCGTCCGTAACACGCGCGCAGATCGAGGGGCGTCGAGGCGATGAACAGCGCCGCCGTCATCGCGGGGATCTCCCACCCGCCTCGGTCCGGCATCTCGAAGTTGAACGAGAACACCATGAGGTAGAACGCGGCCAACACGATGCGATTGACGCGCGTCGCGGGGACCGCGCTCGCGGGCGCGGCCTGGGGCACCGGGGGGGCGCCGGCGATGCCGAGTTGGTACGCGAGCGGGCTAGCCACGGGCCGTCGCCACCATCGTGCGCACCCGGCCGAGCACCGTCCTGCGTGCCTCGGCGGGAAGCCCTGCAACGAACGCCACGGCCATCATGATCGCGAGACTCAGGGCCACGCCGGCGGCCCAGCCCAACCAATGGTGCGCCAGCACGCGTTCGCCGACGGCGGCGGTGGCGCCGAACATCACGAGCATGACGGTCAACGGACGGGCAATCGACCGGACCCGCAGGCGCGCGGGGCGGTGCAGGCACCGGTCCACGAGCAACGGATACGCGATCGTCTGCACCAACCGGCCCATGAGCACGCCGAGGCACACGCCGACGATACCGAGCGAGGGCGTGAGCGCGATGGAGAAACCGACGATGGCGACACCGGCGACGGCGGCGACCCAGACGCGCAGGCGGGGCTGCAGCGTGGCGTCCAGGACGTAGGCGTCGGTGCGGACCAGGGCCGTCTGCGCGGTGGCGATCACCACGAGCAGATTGGTCCAGAACCCGGCGTAGTTCTCCGGGCCGACCCAGAGCGTCAGGAAGGACCGGTTCCACAGGAGAATCGTGGCTCCCACGGCGGTGACAAAGAGCCACGTCAAGTTCATGATCTCAGCCCGGAGTCCCGCCGCCCACTCATACTCGCCGCGTCCGATCACGCCCCCTAGCCCAGGCATCGCCGCGCCGGTCGTGAACACGTGGAGCCCGAGCGCGATCCGGCCGGCGTAGCCGGTGAGGACGTACGTCGTCACCAACGCCGGTGAGACGACCCAGCCGAGGATGATGACGTCGCTGGCGAGGGCGACCTTCGCGACGATTTCTCCGACCGCGATCCAGGCGCTCATCCCGAGCAGGGACCGCACGTCGCCGGGCAACGGGCGCGCCACGCCGAACGACGCCACGTAATGCTTGACGAGAATCCAGAAGCAGACGCCCGTCACGGCGATCAGAGCGACTTGCGCCCCGGCGACACCCACCAGCCCGAGGCCTGCATAGACGGCGCCGGCCGTGAGCAGGCCGCCGATCACGTTGAGCCCCGCCTGGAACCCCATCCGTTTGTAGCCGAGGTTCATGCCGCGCAGCACCGACTCGGGCACGGACGAGAGGCCGCCGAGCAACAGGCTGAGCAGCAGCGCCGCGCTCGCCAGCCGGACGGTCGTATACAGCGCCGGCGGAACCTTCGTCACGATCGGCGACATCCACACCAGCACGCTGCCGAGGCCCGCGAGGAGCGGCGAGAACAGCAGCCACACCACGAGGGCGCTGCCGACGGCGCGGCGATGCTCCATCGGATCGGTCGCGGCCTGTTTCGTGGCGATGACGAGGCGGAGCGCTTCGGTCGGGCGCCCGTCGGCCGCAGACATGTAGCCGATCAGCCGGTTGAGCATCTCCCACACGCCGAACAACTCGCGACCGAGGCGGCTCACGAGTAGAGGCGTGACGAGGAGGCCGACCCCGAGGCGCGCTGCGTAGTCGAGCAGCGACTGCACCGCGTTGAGCGACGCGCGCTTGGTCAGCGTCGCTGGGGCAGGCACAGCGGGCGCGGCGGCGGGCGGAGAGACGAGCGCGACCGCGTCAGTCTGCATGGACGGTGTCCTGGCACGCGGCGAGGACCCGCGCCGCGAGCTCCTCGGGCGGCGCGTCGTTGCTTTCCAGGGAGATCACCTTCGGGCCGGTCCCCCCCCCCTGGGCCGTCAGACCCGAGATGACCCATTCGAACTCGCGCCGGTAGGCGGCGGCGAACTCGTACAGCTCCCGGTCGGAGCTGGTCTTGAGGGGATGGTCCTTTTCGCGCGAGCGGAGTCGATCGACCAACAGGGGATCGGCCCCGTCGAGCAACACGATCACGTCGAGGCGGGCCGCCCAGTGCGCCAGGACTTCGCGCCACCAGCCATCCCGACGGCCGTCGCGGAAGCAGGGATGCCCCAACACGCGAAACCACGCGAAGGCAAACACCGGGCCCTCGTCCAGGACGACGATGCTCCGGTCACCCTCGGGAAGGCGGCGCAGGAACTGGTCCAGGGCGTCAAGGCGGATGAGCTGCTCCGTCTCCTCCCACGGGAGCCAGCGGGTCGCTCCGATGAGCGATGCGATGGCGGGTGTTGTGCGCACCGCGCTCGCGGCATAGAGCGGACGGGGCAAGTTCCAGACGCTTGCCCCGACAAACTGCGGCCGCGCGGTGAGGTGGCGTGCCACGGTTGTTTTGCCCGCGCCGGCGGGTCCCGCCACCTCGACGACGAATCGCGGCACTCCCTACACCTCCGCCCACAGGAGCGCTCGCAAATCGACCAGCACCTCCGGCAGCGACCGTCCGGCATCCACGAGGTGGGCGCCGGTTCCAGACCAATCCGTTTGCCAAATAATCCGGGACCGAGTCCGCACGTAGGCCGCCGGTTCATCGGTCTTGCGCCGTACCGCGATCTCCGGATCCACCATCAGCACGATGATGACGTCGGGTCGCGTGATTTTGTCGTAGTACCGCTGCTCCGCGCGTATCAGAGCGCGCGCCAGAGAGGAGGCGGGGCGTGTGTTGCGCCCGCGTTTGAAGAGGTGCGCAATCTCGGGTCCAACGAGCTTGCGGTTTTGCGCGATCGGGTAGCGCTCACACAGCGCGATCCCGCCGGCATCGGCGAAACGCCGAGCGCGTGCGAAGAGGCGATAGCGATCCCGTGCGGTGCACACGTGGCGCAGCAGATCGAGAACACCGGTCCCGTCAGTGCGACTGAGCCGGCGCAGCGCTCGCCGGAGGCCGCCGACCAGCAGTGTCGTGAGCGACCGGGGCGGGCGGCCCAGGTGGGCGGTGGTGACCTCGAAGGGCACGCCGAGCCAGCGCGAGAGTTCCGCGTTACAGGTGGATTTGCCGGCGCCATCGCCGCCGAGCAGCGCTACCACTCGGCCGCCGGAGGACGGATGCAGTCCGTGCCGCCGCTGCAGCAGCCCGAGCCCGCGCCCGATCCGACGGAGGAGCAGCCCGAAGGGCGGGTGAGAGGCGTGCGCTTGGAGACGCCGCTCGAGCCCGCGACGCAACCAGAACCGCGCCGAGCGCGTGGTCCCGGGGCGCAGCGACCGCGTGCAGTCGTCGAAGAACGCCACATCGACGGTCGGCAGGAGTTTCGCCAGCTGTGCGACGAGCAGCTCCCGATCGACCTGGCGCAGCAGGTATGCGAACTCCGGCTCCACATCTGCGAGCCACTTCGGGTGACGCCGCGCGACCAGATCCCGCGCACTGTAGCGCTGCACCGTGCGCAGCACGAAGATGATGAACTCCAGCTCGGGCGTCGGCACCGGGAACGGGTGGCGGGGGACGGCCGTCTCGAGGACGGCGCGCTCCATCGCCAGCCGGTACACGGTGGTCCAGTACCCGCCCACGATCAGGCGGCGGTGGACGTGCACGTGTACCAGACGGCCATTGTGGGCGTCGTACCCGATCCAGCTCGACGTGCCGGGGAACTCGGCTTCCGGCGGCGGCACGGCCTGCTTGAAGCCCAGGCGGGCCAGCACGGTTTGCAGGCGCTCCGCCCAAATGGTATCGACGAGCAGGTCGACGTCCCCGGCGCCGCTTTCCCAGCGGGTCCGTTTCCAGTGCCCCTTCCACTGGCAGTAAACGACTCCGGCGGCGTCGAGCGACTCCCCGAGGCGCTCGAGCAGCGACGGCGCTGCTGTCGCCGGCTGGGGATCCCGCATCTGGAGCGTCATGCTGTCATCCGGGTGGCGCCGCGTTCATTCATGATGCCCCGTGCATCATTCAGCTCCGGCGGCAGCGGGAACTCGCGACGCCCGAGCAGCGCCGTGCCGAGCATCCAAGCGGTCCGCACGATGAGCGCAAGATCGTACGCCAGGGACGCCCGTCGCACGTAGACGATGTCCAGCGCCAGTTTCAGCGGCAACAAGCGCTCGCCGTAGCAACCCTCCGAGTCGCGCGCGTCGAGCTCCGCCTCGCCGTGCGTGTACGCGTAGATGCTGCCCGGACTCGTGAGTCCCGGCGCTACGCGGAGCGTCTCGTGATCGAGCGACGTGTAGAACCGCGCCACCATCCGGGGGTCCTCGGGTCGCGGGCCGACGATCGTCATGTCGCCGCGCAGCACGTTGTACAACTGCGGCAGCTCGTCCACCTTCGTGCGGCGCAGCAAGGCGCCGAACGGGAAGACTCTGGGATCATTCTTCGCGGTGATGGCGCTGGGATAGGCCTGCCCCGGCCGCATCGTGCGGAGTTTGAACATTGTAAACACGCGTGTGTGCAGACCGACTCGTTGCGCGCGGTAGAGAATTGGACCGGGCCCCGCGAGCCGGATCCCGACGGCGGCGACGGCGAGCACGGGAGCGGCAGCGACGAGCGCCACCCCGGCGAGGATCACATCGACGACGCGCTTGGCGGTCACGCCCGGTAGCTCCGTACGACGTCCAACACCGCTTCGATCACGTCGCCCACGTCGTGGTCGGTCAGCCCGGGGTTGAGCGGCAGGCTCAACATGCGCCGGAAGTTGTCATAGGCGACCGGAAAGCTGTCCGGCGTGAAGCCGTACTTGTCGCGGTAGTACGGATGGATGTGAATCGGGATGAAATGCACTGACGTGCCGATGTTCCGGTCGGTGAGCTCCTGAATGAAGCGGTCTCGCCCGATCGTCAGCGCGCCTTCGCGGAGGCGCAGCACGTACAGGTGCCAGGCGTGCTCCACATCCGGCCGCGTCACGGGACGTTCGAGGGCGGGCTCGTCCCCAAAGGCACGATCGTACTCGCTCACGACCGCGCGACGCCGCGCCTGAAAGTGCTCGAGCTTGCGCAGCTGCCACAGCCCGAGCGCCGCCTGGATGTCGGTCATGTTGTACTTGAAGCCAGGGACCAGGACCTCGTAGAACCAGCTGCCGCCCTTGTCGTAGCGCTTCCAGGCGTCGCGGCTCATGCCGTGCAGACTGATCACCCGCGCCCGGGCCAGGAACTCCGGATCGGCCGTGAGCATCCCGCCTTCGCCAGTCGTGAGATTCTTGGTGGCGTAGAAGCTGAAGGCGACGGGATTGCCCCCGCTGCCGATGGGTCTCCCCTTGTAACAAGCGGGCAATGCGTGCGCGGCGTCCTCGACCAGCTCTAACCCGTGCGCCAGCGCCAACGCGCGCAGTGCATCGAGGTCGGCCGGGTGACCGGCGTAGTGCACGGGCAAGATCGCGCGGGTGCGCGACGTGATCGCCGCCGCGACTTTGCGCGGGTCGATGTTGAGCGTGTCCGGCTCGACGTCCACCAGGACGGGTCGCGCGCCCACGTGCTCGATCACATTCACCGACGCCGTGAACGTCATTGGCGTCGTGATGACTTCGTCGCCCGGGCCGATCCCCAGTGTCTTGAGCGCGGTGTGCAATGCTGCGGTGCAGGAATTGAGCGCCAACGCCCCCGGGGCTCGGAGAAACGCCGCGAACTCGCTCTCGAACCGCTTGGTCTTCGGTCCCGTGGAGATCCACTGAGACCGGAGGGTGTCGACAACTTCCTGGATCTCCTCCTCGCCGATCGTCGGCGGAGAGAAAGGAAGGAAGTCGCTGCGCTTAGGTGGTGCCGAGCCGACGGTGATGGTGAAGCTCCCTGGGCCGGGGGCCCGTTGGCGGAAAATGGGAATGCGGGTCGCCCGCGACTCTGTTGCAAACGCAGGTCACGTGCGCGGACGCTCCGGTTCGTTGACCGATTGTGGCAGAAGCACTTAGCTCTGAGTGCCGGGTTTCGCTCGTCCCCTCCTGCCACGTCAGCGTTACAGATGTGCGTGACGGTTGCGACGATCAGCACGCGCGCTCAGCCGCGGTCGCAGGCTCATCTGTGTATCTGCCCGTGGCGGCACGCGTTGCGTCGCCGGCTGCTGGGGGTCCCCGCGGTACCCGGCTTGCAATTACTGAGAGGGCTGAAGGACACACCGACCCCTTAACAGCTGGACGTAACTACATGGCGAGTGACGCGACGCTACCTCCTAACCAACCGGCCTTGGTGCCGTTTCAAACCGGGCTCCCGGCCGCCAAGGCACCCGCGCCGATGGGCGACTGGGCTCGGGTGTTCTCGGCGGCGCGCCGCTACAAGGTGTTGGTCGCGAGCGTCACTGTAGTTGGCTCCTTGTCCGGGCTGGTCATTGGGAAGCTCCTCAAGCCCGTCTACCAGGCGCAGGCCACGATCTGGATCCAGCAATCGGAGCAGGATCACGATCGCGGGGGTCGTGGCGACCAAGGACCGATCCAAAGCGCTCAGCTGCTTGGCACCTCGGGCGGCTGGCTCGATCTGATCAGATCGCACGTCGTGTTGAACGACGTCGTTCGCGAAGCGCGGCTGTACCTCGCGCCCAAGTCCCAGGCTGATTCGGCGGCGCTGGCGACGCTCACAGTGCCCGGGGAAGTTCGGCCCGGCAACTATCGGCTCGAGGTCGATCAGACGGGGCAGCACTTCACGCTGCGAGACGTCGCGGAGGACGCGGTGCTGCAACAAGGCAGCGTCGGCGACTCGGTCGGCGCGCTGCTGGGCCTGGCGTGGGTCCCGCCCGCGGGCACGCTGAAACCCGGGGCCGTGATTCGCTTCACGGTGACCGCGTTGAGCGACGTGGCGTTGGAGCTCTCGCAGGCCCTGCGGATCCGGGCTACGGCGGACGGTTATTTCGTTCGTTTGGAGCGGCGCGGTCACGATCCCGTCCTCATCACGACGACCGTGAATGCGGTCGCGGACCGACTCGTTGCCGTGGCTGCCGATATGAAGCGTGAGCGGCTCACCGAGCTGTCGTCGATCCTGCGCGAACAGCGCGACCGCGCCCAGGCGAATCTGCGCACCGCGGAGGCCGCCCTGACGCAGTTCCGGGTGCATCACGCGGTGCGCGCGTCGGAGGGGCCGGCGCAAGGCCCCGACGGTCGCCGCATCACGGCGGACCCCACGTACGCGAGTTATGTGGATCTCCAGGTGGCCATGGAGGGGTTGGCCCGCGACCGCGAAGCGATCACCCAGGTGGTGGCGCGGGCGAAGGACGGGGCCGTCCCAGTGGATGAGCTCACCATGATCGGCGCGGTGCAGCGCTCCTCGGCGCTGTCCGCCGCGCTGAAGGAGCTCGCGGACCGCCAGGCGGAGTTGCGCGTCCTCCGCTTCCGTTACGCCGACTCGCACCCGCCGGTGCGCAAGCTGGCGCAGCAAGTGGACACCCTCGCGCGGTTCGTGATTCCGGAGCTTGGTGGCGCGCTGGTCGCCGGCCTGGCCGCCCGGGAGCACAACATGCAGCAGCGCATCGACTCGATCGCGGGCGACCTGCGTGGCGCGCCTCCGGTCGCTTTGGAGGAAGTCCGACTGGCGCGCGACCAGGCCAACGCCACGGAGCTGTTCTCCAATCTCGAGCAGCGCTACAACGAAACGCGTCTCGCCGAGGTCAGCACGCTGCCCGACGTTCGCATCCTCGAACACGCGATCCGGCCGACGCGGCCCGTCGTCAACGCGACGCCGCTGGTGCTGTTGCTCGCCGTGGTTGCGAGCTTCGGCGCGGGCGTTGGCGGCTCGGTGCTGCTCGATCGCCGCGATCCAACGATCCGCGATCCGCTCCAGGTCACGCGGTCGATGGGGCTCTCGATTCTCGGCGCCGTGCCGCACGTGCACCGCGGAAACGGAAATGGGCGCGCGGTGGCGGACGGCGACGGCACCGAAGCGGTCGAGGCACTGCGGGGCATCCGCCTGAACGTGCAGCACGCCTACGGCGCTGCCGGGCCGCTGCTCATCACCGTCACCAGCCCGGGGCGCGGCGACGGCAAGTCTTTCGTCACGTCCAATCTGGCGCTGGCTTTCGCGCAGGTGGGATACCGCACGCTGCTGATCGACGCGGACGTCCGTTGCGGCGCACTGCACCGCCTTCTGAAAGCCGCGCGCCGCCCGGGGCTCACCGACGTGCTGGCGAATGAGGTGACTCCAGACCAGGTCGTGCAGAGCACGCCCTACGCGCACCTGTCTTTCATTGGCGGTGGCGCGCGCCTGCATCGCGGCCCTGAACTGTTGTGTTCCGAAGCCTTGCCCCGCTTGATCAGCGCGATGCGACCGCATTACGACGCGATCCTCGTGGATAGCCCACCGCTCGCGGCCGGCGTGGATGCGAGCGCGCTGGGCGCCGTCACGGGGAGCTTGCTGGTTGTGCTGCGCACGGGCGTCACGGATCGCATGATCGCAGAAGCGAAGGTGGAGCTGCTGCGGGGCCTCCCCATCCGCGTGCTCGGGGTGGTGCTGAACGATGTGCGCCCGGGGGCCGCGTACAGCTACTACGCGTATTCAGTCGAGGGATACTCGACACGTCAGGAGGACCCTGACGGCCGGGCCGGAACTCTGCTTTCGGGACGCTCTTGACGGCACTCGCGTGTGTCCTGGGCGACTCCGACCTGCTGCGTTCCCTGAGTCTCGCGGGCATCCCGTGCGTCGTCGCCGCAGCGCCGGGCCAACCGGTCCGCTACTCGCGCTTCGCCCGAGCGGTGCTCGACTGGGCGGATGCGTGGGAGCAGCCGCAGGAGCTGTTGCAGCTGCTCGAGCGCTTTGCCGCCGCGCAAACCGAGCCCCCCGTCCTGTTCTACGAAGAGGATCGGGAATTGCTGCTCGTCTCGCGCCACCGGGAGCGGCTCAGTCGACACTTCCGCTTCGTGGTGCCCGACGCCGTCTTGGTGGAGGATTTGGTCGACAAGGGCCGGTTTCAAGCGCTGGCCCAGCAACTCGACCTTCCCGTTCCCGCGGCGCGCGTGCTGGATCCGTCCACGGATCCGGTGCCTCTCGACCTCCAGTTTCCCGTGGCGTTAAAGCCCATCGTACGGCGGGGCGACCAGTGGACGCCGATCGGCGGAGAGGCCAAGGCGCTGCGCCTCGACACGCCGCTCGCGCTGGCTTCCTACTGGCCGCGCCTGAAACGGGCGGGGTTTCCGGTCTTACTGCAGCAGTTGATTCCCGGTCCGGAGACCTGCATCGAGAGCTATCACGTGTACGTCGACGCGCACGGCGAAACGGTTGGTGAGTTCACAGGGCGGAAGATCCGTACCTGGCCTCCCGCCTATGGCGATAGCACGGCGCTCGAGATCACAGACGCGCCGGACATCACGACCTTAGGCCGTGACCTGGTCCGTCGACTCGGCCTGCGAGGCGTCGCCAAATTCGATTTCAAGCGTGCGCGCGATGGCCGGCTGTACTTGCTGGAGGTCAACCCGCGTTTTACGCTGTGGCACCACCTGGGCGCCCGCGCCGGCGTGAACATCCCGGCGCGCGTCTTCGCCGACCTTGCCGGGCTTCCGCGCCCCGTCATGGGACAGGCCCGCGCGGGCGCTCGCTGGTGCAAGCCCTGGGACGACGTCCTGGCCGCACGGGCCGCCGGCATCTCGTTCCTGCGCTGGCTCCCCTGGGCGTTGGGGAGCGACGCGCTACGGGTCGTCGCGTGGGACGACCCGATGCCATTCATCCGAGGCGTGCTGTGGCGGGTCATGTCACGCGTGTTTCGATCCCGGCGCGGTGATCCGCTGCCAAGACAAGAAATGAGGCATGCTTCATGACTATCACTCGCGTGACCATTGCCGCGCTCGTCGCGCTGCTGGGCACCGTCACCCCCTCGGCGGCGCAGAGCGGGGACAGCCCGAACACATTGGGACTCGGCGCCACCCGTCAGGCGCTAGAGGCGCGCGCGACGCGGCTCGAGCAGGGCGCGCCCTCGGCCGATGCCGCTCGCGAAGCCGCCGCCATTCGGACGCGGCTCACGCGCGGTGACTTCAGGGTCGGCGATCGCATCCTGCTGGCGGTGGAAGGCGAGAAGGAGCTCTCCGATACGTTCAGCGTCGGGCTGGGCGGGCAGCTCACCCTGCCGTTGATCGGCAACGTCCCACTCGAGGGGGTGCTGCGGTCCGAGCTACAGGACTACCTCACCCACCGTCTCGCGCAGAACCTGCGCGACCCTGAGGTACGGACACGCGCGTTCGTGCGTCTCTCGGTCCAGGGCGCGGTTACCCACCCGGGCTACTACGGGGTGCCTGCCGACGCGCTGCTGTCCGATGCGCTGATGGCCGCCGGCGGAACGATGCAGGAAGCCAATCTCAAAAAGCTCCGCATCGAGCGCGACGGCAAGCCGCTCTGGCAGGGCCAGGCGCTGCAGCAGGCGATCGCAGAGGGCCGCACGCTCGACGGTGCGGGTCTGGTCGCCGGCGACCAGGTCATCGTGCCGCGACGCGGCGGCGGGAACGCCGGCGAGGTGCTGCGGGTCGGGGGTGCCTTGCTCGGCATTCCAATCACGATCTACACGCTGACCAAAATCTTTTGAGCCCCTCGGTTCTCTCTGTCGTCGGCGCGCGGCCGAACTTCATGAAGCTCGCGCCGGTCGCGCGGGCCCTCGCGGCGCGCGGCGCGCGCCACGTCGTGGTGCACACGGGCCAGCACTACGACCCGGAGATGTCGGAGGCGTTCTTCCGTGACCTGCAGCTGCCGCGCGCGGATCATGCGCTCGAGGTGGGCTCGGGCTCCCACGCCAAACAGACAGCGCTCATCATGGAGCGGTTCGAGCCGCTGTGCCAAACGCTCAAGCCCGACGTCGTCCTGGTGTACGGGGACGTCAACTCCACTGTCGCGGCGGCGCTGGTCGCCGCGAAACTGGGCATCACGGTTGGTCACGTGGAAGCGGGGCTGCGCAGCCGCGATCGCACGATGCCCGAGGAGTTGAACCGGCTCGTGACGGATCACCTGGCCGACCTCCTGTTCGCTCCGTCCCCGGACGCGGTGGAGAATTTGCGTGCCGAGGGCGTGTCGGGTCCGCACGTCCACTTCGTCGGCAACGTGATGATCGATTCGCTCGTGGTGGCCCTGCCTGCCGCCCGCGCGCTGGAAGCGCCGCGCCGGCATGGGGTCAACAAAGGGCGGTACACCGTCGTCACGCTGCACCGGCCGGCGAACGTGGATGATCCGGCGACGCTGTGCGAGCTGCTCGGCGCGCTGGGGCACGTTGGGAAAGACGGCCCGCTGCTCTTTTCCGTGCATCCGCGCACGCGGGCCCGCATTCAGGCCCTGGGTACGAACGTCGCCGCGATGAACGGCGTCCGAATCCTCGAACCGCTCCCGTACCTGGAGATGCTGGGGCTCGTCAGCGATGCCGGCCTCGTGATCACTGACTCGGGCGGTCTCCAGGAAGAGACGTCCTGGCTCGGGGTGCCGTGCGTCACCGTGCGACCCAACACCGAGCGGCCCATCACGTGCGTGGTGGGGACCAACCGGCTCGTCGCGCCGCAGCGAGATGCGATCCGCGACGCGGCGCGAGCAGCGGTGGCGCAACGACCCGCCGCGCCACCGGTGATCGATCGCTGGGACGGGCACACCGGAGAGCGGATCGCCGCCGTGTTGTGCGACGGCGCGCGGTTCGACTGACGCCATGACCGCCGGCATCGCGAGAGTTCGGGACCTCCTGCGGCTGGTGTTCACCGGCCGCGCGCGCAGGATGTGGCGAGCGGTGACCTACCGGTTCTACTCCAATTCCGCATCGGTCGGGCTGCGCCGCGACTTGCGGGCGCCGTTGGCCCCTCCCCCAAGCGCGAAGCGGCCGATCCAGGTGCGGCCGCTCACACCTGACGACGAGCTCGCCTGGCTCGACGTGCGCGAGCCGGGCTTGTCGGACGACCAGGTGTACGCGCGGCTGGGTCAGGCGCGTCTGCTCGGGTCCGGCATCCACACCTGTCACGTCGCCGTCGAGCCCGATGGTAAGCCGTGCTATATGCAATGGCTCATCCTATCGCACCAAAACGATCGGGTGCGCGCGTTTTTCGGCGACCTCTACCCGCGCCTCGCCCCCGACGAAGCGCTGCTGGAGGGGGCGTACACGCCGGAAGCCTACCGGGGGCAAGGCATCATGGCGGCCGCCATGGCGCAGATCGCCGAGCGGGCCGACCAGTTCGGCGCACGCTGGGTGGTCACGTTCGTGGATGAGGAAAACGCGGCGTCATTGAAGGGCTGCGCCCGCGCGGGCTTCGTGCCCTACCTGCGGCGCCACGAGCGATTCCGGCTGTTCCGGCGACGCGTCTCGTTCACCCCCGTGGCGGCGGCGGCCTCCCCCGAGTAACGGCTGGTGGCTAGCTTCCCCTGCTTCGCGATGACCGAACCTACGTTGTTTCAACACTCCGCCGAGCCGCTCGCCGCGCGGATGCGGCCCCGCAGCCTCGACGACTTCCTCGGCCAAGAGCACATCCTCGGGTCCGGCAAGGCGCTTGGCGAGCTGATTCGCCGTGGCGACGTGGGGTCGTGTCTCTTCTGGGGGCCGCCGGGCTCGGGCAAGACAACGCTCGCGCTGCTGATCGCTAACTACACCAAGCGCCATTTCGAGCCCTTCTCGGCCGCGACCGAGGGCGTGGGTCGGGTGCGGGAAATCATCGCACAGGCCCAGGAGCGGCTCCAATACGAGGGTCGCGGCACGATTCTGTTTTGCGACGAAATCCACCGATTCAACCGCGCCCAGCAGGACGCTTTTCTCCCCTGGGTCGAGAACGGCGTCGTCACGCTGATCGGCGCCACGACCGAGAACCCCAGTTTCGAGCTGACGGGAGCCCTGTTGTCCCGGTGCAGGGTGTTTGTTCTGGAGCCGCTTACGGACACGCACATCCGCACTTTGCTCAACCGGGCGTTGGAGATGGAGAAGAAGCAGCGCTTCGAGCCCGAGGCGATTGACGCGCTCGTATCCCATGCCCAAGGTGATGCTCGACGTGCGTTGAACACGCTCGAGGCTGTTCTGAGCCACGTAGAGTCCATCGCCCATCTCCCGTCTCCCGTCACGCGAGACGTGATCGTCCAAGTCTTGGAGAAGCCGCTTCCTAAGTACGACAAGTCCGGCGACCAGCATTACGACCTGATCTCCGCCCTGCACAAAGCGGTGCGGGGCAGTGACGTCGAGGGCTCGCTGTACTGGCTCGCCCGCATGCTCGCCGGGGGAGAAGATCCGCTGTACCTCGCGCGGCGGATCGTACGGATCGCGGCCGAAGACATCGGCCTCGCCGACCCGCGCGCGCTGTCCGTGGCGTTGGCTGCCAAGGACGCATATCACTTTCTCGGCTCGCCGGAAGGTGAGCTGGCCCTTGCTGAAGCGGTCGTGTATCTCGCCACGGCGCCCAAGTCGAACCGCGTGTACGCGGCATTCGGCCAGGCGGCCGCGGCGGCGAAGCAATATCCAACCGAGCCCGTGCCGCTCCACATCCGCAATGCTCC
>Ga0070703_10000535_pt1 | contig 14185 bp, 10 predicted proteins | sample KBSK5251metaG_FD_65453 | JGI IMG/M metagenome (GOLD analysis project Ga0070703, IMG submission 65453) | Corn, switchgrass and miscanthus rhizosphere microbial communities from Kellogg Biological Station, Michigan, USA - KBS K5-25-1 metaG | ecosystem: Host-associated > Plants > Roots >... | reverse complement strand
ACCGCCGAAAGCACGGCGCGGCGGTATCGGATCACGAGCCAAGTATCCGTGGAGCAGAACAGGAGTTGCGCCCGCCGTGTTAATAGGAGCGACGTGTACCGATCAGATGCCCCCGGCCGCGTGAATCTGATCGGCGAGCACACGGATTACAACGAGGGCCTCGTCCTGCCGACCGCGACCCCACAGCGCACCGTCGTCGAGCTATCCCCGCGCGAGGACCAGGTGGTCCGCGTCGAGAGCGAGGGCTACATGCCGATCGCCTACCGGCTCGGCGAGGAACGGCACTGCGGCGACTGGGGCGACTACATCCGCGGCGTCACCTGGGTGCTGACGAAGGCCGGTCATGCGATCCGCGGCTTCGACGCTGGCATCGCGTCGCGAGTGCCTCCCGGCGCGGGTCTGTCGTCGAGTGCCGCGCTCGAGGTCGCGCTGCTGCGCGCGCTGCGCGACGCGTTCTCCCTCACGCTCGACGACATGGCGCTCGCGTATGCCGCGCACAAGGCGGAACGCGATGTCGTCGGAGCGCGCGTCGGCACGATGGACCAGCTCGCCGCGGGTCTCGCGCGCGTGGGTGAGGCGCTCCTCATCGACATGCGCAGGTCGGAGATCGAGCGCGTGCCGATCCCCACCAGCGTCGAGATCGCGGTCGTGTATTCCGGGATCGCGCACGACAACGCGAAGCAGGGCGCATACAACGAACGGCGCGCGCAGTGCGATGACGCCGCTCGTCGCCTCGGCATCGTTTCCTTGCGCGACGCGACGCTCGGCGATGTCGAACGTCTCGCCCCGCAGAACGCGACCCTCGCGCGCCGCGTGCGGCATGTCGTCAGCGAGAACGAGCGCGTCCGCGCGTTCGTCCTGGCCCTCAGGGCCGGCGACCTCGCTCGCTGCGGTGCGATCGTCGACGCGTCGCACGCATCGCTTCGCGAGGACTTCGACGTTTCGATCGAAGAGCTCGACATCCTGGCTGATGCACTGCGCTCGCAGCGCGGAGTGCGCGGCGCGCGTCTGGTCGGCGCCGGCTTCGGCGGCTCCGTGCTCGCGCTCGCGGACGCCGGCACAGGATCGGATGCGGCGCATGGCGCGGCGGAGCTGTATCGGTCGCGCACCGGGCGCACGGCGCGCGTGGTGATGCCGGTCTAGCGCGCGGCCCGCGCATACTCGATGTCCCTTGTCCCGTCCGCCGTCCGCCGACGCGCCCCGCATCTTCACTGGTATCGCGCGCTCCTACGATCGCGCCGGCGCGCTGTTCTCGTTCGGTCAAGATCCACGCTGGCGGCACGCGCTCGTCGCATCGGTCGCTGCCGATCCGGACGACGTCGTGCTCGATGTCGCGACCGGCACGGGGCTCGTCGCCGTCGAGCTCGCGCAGCGGTACGGCTGCCGGGTCGTTGGCCTCGATCGCAGCGCGGACATGCTTGGTGAGGCGTCGCGGCGGAACGGCCTGATCAGCGGACTCGTGAACGCGCGCGCGGAGCGGCTTCCGTTCTCCGACGCGACGTTCGACCACGTCACCTTCACGTACCTGCTGCGATACGTCGACGATCCCGCGGCGACCATGCGCGAGCTCTCGCGCGTCCTTAAACCAGGCGGGCATATCGCCGCCCTTGAGTTCGGGGTCCCGTCCTCGCCCATAGCGTTCGGTCTGTGGCGGTTGTACACGCGTGTCGTGATGCCCACCCTGGGGTCGCTCTTCTCGCGCAAGTGGCGCGAGGTGAACGCGTTCCTCGGCCCGAGCATCGAGCGCTTCTATCGCGCGCATCCGCAGCGCGATGTCGAGCGGTACTGGCGCGATGCGGGGCTTGCCGATGTCCGGTCGCGACACATGAGCCTCGGCGGTGGGATCGTCATGAGCGCGACGAAGGGGCCGGCCCCGGCCGCGAGCGACTCGCGTCTTGGCGCGGCGTTCTACGCGCTGCGGCCAGGCGGTTGGCGCGATTACTGGACGCTCCTGCATCCGCCGTACACCGCGTGGCATCTGTCGTACGTGCTGCTCGGCGCTGCGCTCTCGCCCGCGCCCGATGCGCGCATCGTTGCCGGCGCGCTGCTCGCGTTCGGGCTCGGCGTCGGCGTCGCCGCGCACTCATTCGATGAGCTCCAGGGACGTCCGCTTGGAACGCGGATCCCCGCGCGGGTGCTCGTCGTGCTCGGAGCGCTCGGTCTCGCGGGCGCGGCCGCGCTCGGTGTCGCCGCGGTCGCGATGCTGGGTCCGGTGTTCGGCCTGTTCGTCGCCGCCGGTGTCGCGCTTGTCCTTCTGTATGCGTTCGAAGCTCCTTTCGTCCATTCGGACCTCGGGTTCGCGCTCGCATGGGGCGCGTTCCCGGTGCTCACTGCCGCGTACGCGACGGGCGCTCCCATGCTCCCGGCCGTTGCGGTCGCCGCAGCGGCTGCGCTACTGAGCCTCGCGCAGCGCATCCTGTCGACGCGCGTCCGGGCGGTCCGGCGTCGCAGCCTCTCCGTCGACGGCGAGGTCCGTTATCGGGACGGCCATCACGAAACCCTAGACGCTGCGGGACTCATCGCTGCGCCCGAGGGCGCGCTACGGATCCTCTGGCTCGCTGTCGTCGCACTCGCGGTTGGTCTCCTGCTCGCGCGGTACGTTTAGCGGGGCAGCTGCGCGATGAAGCGCTCGGCGTTCTTGTAGGCGATCGCCTCCGCAACGTCGGGCGGAAGCTGCGCAAGCCAAGCGCGGATGCCCTTCACGATCTCCGGGTACGTGTCCCAGCGCTCGTTTCCGGTGAACGTGCCGCCAGCGGTCCACGTGTCCGTGCCGATCATGAAGCGGCCGCTGTGTCGGATGAGCAGCTCGCGCCACTTCGGGTCGAGCGTTCCGTTCGGCGCGATGTCGGTCCGCAGCGACAGCTCGACCGACAGCTTTGGCCAACTGTCCAGGAGCGCACCGATCTGTGCTGGCGTCGCATCGACACCGGCGTGTGCCCATAGCACGATCGAGTCGGGCATGTAGTTCAGCAGCTCCGCGACCGCACGCGCGTCGGCGTGCGGCTGAAGGAACAGTTTCTCCCGCTGCGCGAGCGCGAGGAGGGAACGCACGGTCGGGAGGCCGATCTGGCCGACGAGAAGGTGGAACTCGCCGAAGCCACGATGCACGCCGGGTCTGTAGGTCGACTCGACGTAGGGGACGATCGACGGATCGCGTGCCCACGAGAACACGTCGGCCACATTGCGGTAGGGCCCGAGCATCGGTATGACTCGGTCGCCGAGGACCGCCTTCAGCTTGAACGTGCCCTCGTCGGGCGCGCTCGATACGAGGCCCGAGCGGACCCCGGCCGCGTCGAGCATCTTGGCGACCGTCTCCGGCGGATACACGGACCACGCGGCCGCGCTGTAATGGAGGTGCGCATCGAACAAGGGCATGACGCCGGGTGTTGGTGTTGGAGTTGCTGTCGGGAAGGGTGTGGGCGTTGCTGTTGGCGTGAGCGACGGCGTGACGATCGTGGACACCGTCGGTGATGGTGTCTGCGGGCTCGTCGCAATCGGAGCGCACGCGCTCGCGATAACGAGCGCAACAAGAAACCTTCTCACCCAGTTACCGTAAACGCTCTGTGATCTTCACAAGCTCGACCGTTCCGGTAGCGGAGTTCGCGCGCGTCACGGGTTGGCGGGCAAAGCCGGAGGGGCTGTGCCGTGGCGAACGCTGCGTGCCGTTCCGCTCCGCCGACCCGGCCTTAGTCGAACTCTCTTCGGCCGCGGAAGCGCTCTCGATGCCGCTCGTTCACGACGCTGCCCACGGGCTTTGGGCGCTTGGTGCGGAGGCTGGTGGCCGCGCTCTTCAAAGCGCCGTTGCGCCGGAGTTGGAGCTTCCCGACTTCCGTGGCGGATCGTTCCGCCTGTCCTCCATGCGCGGGACAAAGGTGCTTCTGGTCGCATGGGCATCGTGGTGAGGCTGCCGGCTTGACCTGCCCGTGTGGCAGGAGCTGAGGGCCGAGCTCAGGCCGCAGGGTCTTGAGATCGTGACCGTCGCACTCGATGCACGTGGCATCGAGACCGCTGGTCCCTGGATCGCAAAGGCGGCGGCCGAACATCCGTCGCTCATCGACGAGGCGCACCTCGTCGATGCCCTTTTTGGGATCATCAACGTTCCGAGCGGGATCTGGATCGATGAGGAGGGCACGATCGTGCGACCGCCCGAGCCCGCGCATCCGCGACGGCCCGCGTACCTCGATCGTGCCGTGCCTCCGGACGCCTCAGCCACACAGCGTGAAGGGATCGAGCTGGTCAAGGCACTTCATGTCGAGGCGGAGCGGTACGTCGCAGCGCTTCGCGACTGGGTCCAACAGGGCAGCGCGAGTCGATATGCGCTCTCGCCGGATGAGGTGGTCCATCGCAGTCGACCACGACCGATCGACGAAGCGACGGCGGCGGCGCATTTCGCTCTGGGCCAAGCGCTGTACGCTCGCAGCGCCCAGGTGGCGGCAATCGAACACTTTCGAGAGGCGCACCGCCTACAGCCAACGAACTGGACCTACCGGCGCGATGCGTGGAGCCTCGCCGGCGCCGATCGCGAGGTTGTCTATGGCACGAGCTGGATCGAAGAGGTCAAACGCGAGGGCGTTGAGAACTATTACCCAGCTTTGGAGCTCTAGGCGTGCGTGGCCCGCGGTATGCGGTGTGAGTGGGTGACGGAGGTGTCATATGCCACGTAGCGAAGGCGGTTCCGCAACCGACCAGCCCACGACAGATCAGCCGACCGAGACCGAGCGCGTCATGGAGCAGCGCCAAGGCGAGCGCGGCGGGTCTAGCGCGACGACGACCAAGACATATACGGTCAAGGCCGGCGACACGCTTTCCGACATCGCGCAGTCCGAAATGGGCGACGCGAAGCGCTGGCCCGAGCTCTACGCCGCGAACAAGGACGCCGTCGGAAACAACCCCGACATGATCCACCCCGGCTTGGAGCTCAAGATCCCCGACTAGAGCGCTGCGCGCAGGGTGGCTGCGGCGGTGGTGCGCTACTTCTTCCGCCCGGGTTTTGGCTTGAGCGGATTGCGCTTCTTGCCGCCGCGGCCATAGCCGCCTCCAGGCGGGTTCGTTCCGCGTCCACTGCGTGATGGGCTCGCCTTCTTTGCCGGCATGTCTGTCCTCCTTCGCTCGGATGCGCGGGCTGATGTTACGCACCCGCACTCGACCTTTGACAGACTTGCGGCGTGACGCATGCGCAACGGACCTCGCTCGGCCCGATAACGATCCCGGCCGCCGGCCAGCGCGCCGCCGGCCACTTCACGTTCGCCGGTGACGAGGGTCTCGCGAAGTACGAATGGCCCTACTTCGCGATCACCGGAAAGGTCTCCGGGCCGACGGTGCTCGTCACCGCCGGGATCCATGCCGCCGAGTACACCGGGATCGAGGCTGCGATCCGCCTGGGCCGCACCACGCCGGCAGAGCATGTGCGCGGCATCCTCATCGTCATCCCGCTCCTGAATCGGCCCGGTTTCTATGAGCGCAGCGTGTATGTGAACCCTGAGGACGGCGACAACCTCAATCGGCTGTTCCCGGGAGACCCGAAGGGCACTTGGGGGCAGCGCTTTGCGCACCGGCTGCTGACCGAGATCGTGACGCGCTGTGAGTACGCGATCGACCTGCATGCGGGCGACCTCATCGAAGACCTGACGCCGTTCGTCATCTATCGCGAAACGGGTGAGGCCGCGCTCGACCTGCGCATCAAGAAGATGGCCGACGCCTATGGAGCGCGCTGGGCGGTGAAGAGTGCCCCGACCGGCGAGCGACCAGGTTCGCTGTATGCGCTCGCGGCGCTCAACGGGGTCGCGTCGATGCTCGCGGAGTCCGGTGGACGCGGGCTGCTGATCGAAGAGGACGTCGTGCGTCACGTTCGTGGCGTGACGAACATCCTCCGCTCGATCGGTGCTCTCGATGGCCTGCCGGAGCGGGTCGCGCCGCCGCGTCTCGTGAGCAGCTTTGACTGGCTACGCTCGCCGGTGGAAGGCATCTTTCACTCGCGCGTTCGTGTCGAGCAGCAGGTCGCAGCCGGGGATGTCCTCGGAGAGCTCGTCGATCTGGTCGGCGAGCCGCTCGCGACCGTCAAGGCCACGGTCACTGGTGTCGTGCTCTTCATCGTCACGAGCCCCGCGATAAAGAGGGACGGCCTTCTCCTGGCGATCGGCGCGCTTTAGAACTTCGGGACTAGCATCCCGTGTCGGCGGTGGGCCGGGGGCTGTGGCGACCGCGAATATGGGGAGGTCAGTCATGTTTCGAACCTCAGCGCGCAGTCACACCGGCGCTCTCATCCTCGCGATAACACTCGTCCTTCAGGCGTCATCGGCCGGATCCGCCGCGAGCCCACTCTGGTCGAGCGCCGTCGCATTCACGAACGTCGTGGCCAGCAGTCCGGTGGCAGGGGGTGGGTATCCCGCCAACCCGCAGTACGTCCCCGGCACGTGTGGGCCGCAGCAGCTCAACTCGAACCGCTCCGAGTCGTGGATCGCGGTGAAGCCCGGCACGGAGGACCTGGTCGGCACGTCGAAGTTCTTCATCTCGAAGTGGAGCACCTTCTACGACTTCCACCTGGGCTCCTACACGATCCTGAACGGCACGCCGGCCTCGAACAACCAGGTGCAGGGATACGAGTGCACGACGGTCGGCACGCAGGACATGCCGCCTTCGTGGACGATGAACACCGACCCGAACGCTGACTTCGACACGAAGGGCCGCGTCTATCAGACGACGCTCCCCTTCAATGCCTACTGGCAGAACATGCACCCCAACGCCGCCGTCATGGCGTCGTACAGCGACGACCTGGGCCGGCACTGGGTCACCGCGAACGGCGGCCAGCCGCTGGAGTCGTCTCCGAATGCGTCGAGCCTCCAGTACGGGCACGTCGAGGACAAGCAATGGATCGCGGTCAACCACGTCATTGGCCATCGGTACCAAGACCACGTGTATGCGATGTGGTCCGTCTTCAATGGCGCGCCGAATGGCGGCTCGGTCGATCTTCGGCTTGCCGTCTCCACCGATCGCGGCGCCACGTTCTCCCGCTACTACTCGTTCCCGATGCCGTCGGTCAGTGGACGCCAGAACTTCTACGTACAGCCTTCGATCGACGCCAGCGGCGACCTCTACGTCGCGTTCGCATCGACAGAGAAGGACAAGAAGAGCGGTCAGGTCACGCTGTGGGTCGCGAAGTCGACGGACGATGCGCAGACCTTCACGTTCTCGCGCGCTGTGACCGGTATCGGGCTGATCCCGACGTGCTGCCTTCCGAACACGACCTTCCGTGACGGGATCGTCGAAAGCTTCGCCGCAAGCCCGAACCTCGCCGGGCACCTTTACATGACCTACGAGGACTGGGACGCGGCCGCTGGGCAATTTGACGTGAAGTTCGTGCAATCCACCAACGGGGGAGCAACGTGGTCCGCGCCCGTGAAGGTGAACGACAACACGGAGTCGAACGTCCTCGGCTACACCGACCAGTTTCAGCCGTCGATCGCCGCGGGACCCAACGGTGCGGTCGCGATCGCCTTCTACGACCGCCGCGCCGCGTGCCCGAGTGACCCGAGCGTGCTGGCCGCTGACGTCGGCCGCACGAACTTCTGCATCGACGTGACGCTCCAGGCATTTAAGGACACCGGCACTGGAGCGCAGCCGGTGCTCGCGAACACGCGTTTCACGACGTATACGTGGGACCCCATGAACCCTGGCCAGCATGTCGATGGCATTGGTCAAATGGCATGCGCAGCGCACCGCGACCCGTGCACCGAGCGCGCGTTCATCGGCGACTACTTCGGCCTGGCGGTCTCAGGCGGGAACATCTACGGGCTGTTCGTGTCCACGCATTACCCATCGAGCGTCACCGCCGATGAGGGTGGTCCGGTCTATTACCAGCAGCAGGTGCTCGCAAAAGTGTCGCGTTCCGCGTACGGCACGGGCTACTAGAAGAAGGCGGAGGGGCTCGCTCGCGCGAGTCCCTCCCCTGCCTGCACTCTTGCGAGCCGACTCTGCGACCGAGCGACCGACCTCAATCTCCCATCAATGTTGAGTCAATGTCCTGTCTCTAATCTCTGCGCGCGAAGATTGACGCGGTGTGACGCTGGGGGCTGTGGGACGTGCTGCAAACGGCGACCATGCATGACGATCACCTGCGCGCGCGACTCGAACTTGCGAGTCGCCTCGGGGCGCTCGCTTCGGATGCGCGCGATCTTGTAGAGCTGTTCCGCGCGATGTACGACGAGACGGCGCGCGTGATGGATGCGACCGTCTTCCTTTTCGCGACGTATGACGAAGTGAGCCAGACCGTGCAGGTCGTCCGGCAGATGGACCGCGGCGATGAGCACGGCGGCGGTTCCTTCCCGCTCGGCAAGGGCTTCACGAGCGAGGTCATTCGCACCGGCGCGCCACGCATCGTGCACTGGGCCGCCGAGGGTCCTCCGATCCGTCTCCTGTACGGGACGGAGGCGGGGGAGCTGGTATCGCCACGATCGGGCGCGGTCGTCCCCATCCTGTCGGGCGGTCGGGTCATTGGCGTGCTGTCCGCGCAGAGTTATCTGCCCGAGGCGTACGACGAGGACGATCTCCTGAGCCTGTCCGCGATCGCGGCGCAAGCGGGCGCGACCATCAAGCGACTTCGTGCGAGCGATCAGATGGCCATCGAGAACGAACGGCACGCGCTGCAGCTCGAGGCCGTAATCGCGAGCATGAACGACGCGCTCGTCATCGTGGATGCGCGGGGTTCCATTGTGCGACTCAACAGCGCGGCGCGAGAGCTCCTCTGCCTCGACAGCGGAAGCCTTGTCGTGGGACAGCCGCTCGAGCGAGAGCGTCTCGAGCAATGGCCGGACACCGCACGCGAGATCGCTGACGCGCTCATCCCGGTGATCGAGGCGATCCGCTCGGGCGCCGGGATCCCTCAGATGGACGTCGAGCTCCACCAGGGCGAACGCCGCGTTCTGAGTGTTGGCGCGTCCGTGCTGCGTTCGCCGACAGCCGAGCTGGCGGGTGGCGTGATCGTGTTCCGCGACGTCACGGCGCAGCGCGACCTCGAGCGGCTACGCGAGGACATCTTCGCGATGGCGTGGCATGACATGCATACGCCGATCACCGTCATCAGGGGCCATGCGGAGCTTCTCCAGCGTCGCCTTTCCTCCGACGAGCAGGATCGCAAGGCGTTCAAGGCAGCCGCCTCGCTGATCCAAAAGCACGCGGACCGCCTTGCGGAGCTGCTGAGCGCGCTCTTCGACATCCGCTGCCTCGAGGCAGGCGTGCTGTCGATCTCACGCTGGTCTACGGATCTCGGCCTTCTCGTTCGCGAGGTGGCGGATGGCATGCGGTCGACAGCGCGCCACGAGATCGCGGTGTCCGCCGACGATGGAGTCGTGGGCGAATGGGACGAGCGACGGATCCAGCAGGTGGTCACGAATCTGATCTCCAACGCGATGAAGTACTCGCCCGAGGGCTCGACTGTGGCCGTTTCCCTGAGCGCCGACGCGACGACGGCCACGGTTCGTGTTCAGGACGCAGGCATCGGTCTCGATAGCGCCGAGCTCGAGCAGCTGTTTGGCCGGGGTTACCGCGCCGAATCGGTGCGCACGGTCAGGGGCGCAGGGCTCGGCCTCTATCTGAGCAACGGTCTGGTCGGCGCGCACGGTGGCCGCATGTGGGCAGAGTCACTTGGCCACGGCCACGGCAGCACGTTCTGCTTCACGCTCCCGCTTCAGCCCGGTGCGGAGCCGGGCGGGGCTGGTCGCGCATGAGGTGCACACGGCTGATCGCGATCAGCTGCGTGGTCTTCGTGCTCGCTCTCTCGCTCGCTGTCCCGCGCTCCTCGGCCGTCGCGGAAACGCTCCCGCAGGACAAGATCGATCCGGCGCTGCGCGCTCGGTTCCAGACCGATCCGCTGGCCGTACTGCCGGTCATCGTCGAGATGCAGCACCCCGAGGCACCGTTCGTCGGCGCGCCCAACGTCGATCGCGCTAACCAAGCCCTCGAACTACTTCGTCAGTACGGCACTGCCGTTGCCGCGCTGTCGCTGATCGATAGCGCCGCGGGCTTTGCGAACGCGAGCGGCGTCGACGCGCTGAGCCTGCTGCCGGCGGTCGCGTACATCCATCACGACGCGACCGTGCGTCCGCTGGGCGCGCCGGCCGAGATCCCGCCGCTGCCGACCCCGACCCTGCCGCCGCTACCCACGCTGACACCGACGCCGACCTCATCACCGACGCCCACGGCAACGCCTACACCAACCTCAACACCGACACCCACACCCACACCCACACCCACATCCACACCAGCGCCGACGCCAACACCCGACCCGACACCATCACCTGTCGCCACACCTACGGCAACACCCAGCCCCACGCCGACGTCCAGCCCGACGTCCGCGCCGGCCGCGACACCGACGCCCTCACCGTCCGGCGCGGTCGCGGCGCAGGGTCAGGGCGCACAGGGTCAGAGCTCTGCCGTGTACCCACGGGTGGTGAACGCGGATCAGGCCTGGCTGCAGGGCGCGACCGGACGCGGCGTGACCGTCGCGATCCTCGACTCGGGCGTCGCGACGGATCCGGATCTCGTCCAGCCAACGAATCGCATCCTCGCGTCGGTCAACTTCGCGGATCAGCGGGTCACGAGAGATCCAGGTGGCCACGGCACCCACGTCGCAGGGATCGTTGCCGGCAATGGCACGCGATCGGCCGGCGAGTTCGTCGGCATCGCGCCGGACGCGAACATCGTCGACGTTCGCGTGCTCGACAGCAGCGGGAGCGGTCGCATCTCCTCTGTCGTGCGCGGCATCGAGTGGGTCGTCGCGCATCAGGCGGCTTACCAGATACGCGTGATCAATCTCTCGCTCGGCGCGCCAGTCACCGTGTCGTATCGGACCGACCCGCTGTCAGCGGCGGTGGAGATCGCATGGCAACGTGGGCTCGTCGTCGTGGCCGCGGCCGGTAACACCGGACCGCAGCGCGACACCGTCGTGTCTCCCGGCACCGACCCATACGTGATCACGGTCGGCGCGACCGACGATGCAGGCACGGTGAGCCGTGGCGACGACACACTCGCTCCGTTCTCGGCGTGGGGCACGTCGGACGGGAACGCCAAGCCGGATCTCGTCGCGCCCGGTCGTCGGATCGTTTCGCTCCGGGTCCCGGGAAGCGCGCTCGACACGCTGTTCCCGGATCGCGTCGTCACCGCGCAGAACGGAGCGACGTACATTCGCCTCACCGGAACGTCGATGTCGACGCCGGTCGTATCGGGTGCCGTCGCTCTGCTCCTCGAACGCAGACCGGATCTCACGCCGGACCAAGTGAAGGCGCTCCTCACGCAGACGGCTCAGCCTTACGGCGTTGCACTTCCCGACCCGAGCGCGGACGGAAGCGGATTACTCGATGTCGCGGCTGCGTTGAGCGCCGCAACCGGAACGCCTGAGGGTTCTGGTGTCACTGGCGTGCCTGGAGGCATTCAGAACGTGCCGTCAGAGCCGCCTGTCAACCTGCCCAGCGCAAACCGGGCACTTCGCCCGGCCGACGGGTTCGCACGTGCGCTGTTCACGGTCCTCCGCGGGACGCCGCTGCGCTGGAAGGACCCGGGGCTAGGCGGTATCCCGTGGCCGACGCTCACCTGGGACAGCGTCGCGTGGGACAGCGTCGCGTGGGACAACTTCGACTGGGACAGCGTCGCGTGGGACAGCGTGGCGTGGGACAGCGTCGCCTGGGACAGCGTGGCGTGGGACAGCGTCGCGTGGGATAGCGTCGCGTGGGACAGCGTCGCGTGGGACACTCTCACGCTCGACTGATAAGCGTCGCGCATCACTGCGCCCCGAATTAGACCGGAGACGCGGCGCGTCTAAGTAGACTCGCGCAAATGGCGCGGATCATCGACCTCATAGCGGCCGGGCAGACGTTCTCGTTCGAGTTCTTTCCACCGAAGGACGAGGACGAGCAGCGCCTGCTCACGCGGACGATCTCCGACCTGCAACCGCTCCGGCCGTCGTTCGTTTCTGTGACCTACAGAGGAGGCCGGATATCCCGCGAGCGCACGACGCGGGTCGTGATCGACCTCCTGCGGACCACGGACCTGACGCCGATGCCACACCTGACCTGCGTCGCGCATCCGCGTTTCGAACTCGGCGAGATCATCGGGGGCTTCCGGGCGGCCGGGCTCGAGAACCTGCTCGCGCTCGGCGGCGACCCGCTACCAGCCGAGGAGTCGTACAAGGAGCTGGCGTACGCGTCGCAGCTGGTCGAGCTCGGACGGCGGCTCGGCTTCGACTCGATCGGGGTCGCGGCTCACCCGGCAGGTCATCCGCGCTCTCCCGATCTCGTGTCCGATCGCATCCATCTCGCGGAGAAGATGCGTCTCGCCGACTTCGCGATCACGCAGTTCTTCTTCAAGGTGGAGGAGTACGAGCGTCTTCGCGACGAGGTCGCCGCGCTCGGGGTCACCAAGCCGATCCTCGCCGGCATCATGCCGATCACGTCGCTCGTGTCGGTCCAGCGGATGGCGCAGCTTTCCGGATATGCGGTCCCCGAAGACATCGTTCGTCGCATCGAGGCCGGCGGCGATGACCGCGAGGAGATCCGCAAGCGCGGCATCGAGGTGGCGACGGAGCTCTGCCGGAACCTGCTCGATCGCGGCGTGCCCGGGCTCCACTTCTACACGCTCAACTTCTCGAAGGCGACGCGCGAGATCTACACGAATCTCGGACTGGTCAAGACGTAGCGCGCTGTAGCGCTTCAAGGAACCTGAGGTACGCGACCGCACCCGGATCGGGATGACCCTGCGCTCGTTCTCCGAGCCAGGCGGCACGGCCGCGACGCGAGACGTTCGGCGTGGTCTCGTCGATGCCCTTGCGCGCCGCGGCGATCATCGCGGCGAGGCCTTCGTCGGACGCGGAGGCCTCGAGCGCGCGAACGCTCGGTATGAGCGCGTCGAGCACGGTCTTGTCGCCGAGCGCGGACTTCCCGCGCTTCTCGACCGCGGCCGTGGCCTGCTGCGCCATCGTCACGACGTCGCCTCGGGTGATCGACGGCGCCGTGGCGACCGACCGCGCTGCCGCGAGCAGCGCAGTGGCAACCAGCGCGGCGAAGCTCGAGGGATTCGCCGAGGAGATCGCCGTCGCGAGCGTTCTGAAGATCTCGGCCGGCGTTGCCGACTCCGGCAGCGACCGCATCGCCTGCCGCGCGGCGGAGCTGCCGCCTTTCACGGTGACCCCGAGGTCCCCGTCGCCAACGGCCGCGTCGAGATCGCGCAGCTCAGCCTCGCTCACCGCGAGGATCTCAAAGGCGCGGTCGAGCAGTGTCCGCAGCTCGTCTCCGGTCATTGCCGATAGAAAGGAGTGAGCGCCGGCGCGTCGAGGAGTGATGCCAGGTCGGGCGTGACCCGCATGACGCTGAGAGACGCACCGGCCATCTCGAGGCTGGTCGCGAACTCACCGATGTAGGGCCGGCGGACCCGAACCCCGATCGCCTCGAGGCTCCGGCTCACATATCGATAGAGGACGTACAACTCTTCCAGCGGCGTGGCGCCGAGGCCATTGACGAGCACCGCTACCTCATCGCCGCGCGCGAGCGCGAGGTCTTCGCTGATCTTCCCGAGCAGGTCCTCGGCGATGCGATCGGCCGTCTCGAGCCGGCCACGCCGCACGCCTCGCTCGCCGTGAATGCCGATGCCGATCTCCATCTCGTCGGGACCCAGCTCGAACGTCGGCTTTCCGGCTGCCGGGAGGATCGTCGGCGACAGACCGACGCCCATCGAACGCGTACTCGTCACCGCCGCCTGCGCGGCGGCCGCGACGTCCTTCAACGGGCGACCCTGTTCCGCCGCCGCGCCAGCGCACTTGTAGGCGAAGAACAGACCCGCGACGCCTCGGCGGTCAGCCGTGCGCGATGGCGGCGCCGATGCGACATCATCCGTGCCGAGCACTGTTGCGGTCTCGATGCCCTCATCTGCTGCGAGCTCGCCCGCGAGATCGAAGTTCATCACGTCGCCGCCGTAATTGCCGTAGAGATACAGAACGCCGGCGCCGCCGTGGGCAGCGCGCGTGGCCGCGAGGATCTGCTCCGACGATGGCGACGAGAAGACATTGCCGACCGCGACCGCGGTACAGAGGCCTTGGCCAACGTAGCCGAGGAACAAGGGAAGGTGACCTGATCCGCCGCCGGTCACGATCCCGACGCGTCCGGCGATCGGTGCGTCCGCGCGGGCCAGGGCTCGGCGATCG
>Ga0070703_10000505_pt1 | contig 15108 bp, 13 predicted proteins | sample KBSK5251metaG_FD_65453 | JGI IMG/M metagenome (GOLD analysis project Ga0070703, IMG submission 65453) | Corn, switchgrass and miscanthus rhizosphere microbial communities from Kellogg Biological Station, Michigan, USA - KBS K5-25-1 metaG | ecosystem: Host-associated > Plants > Roots >... | reverse complement strand
AGCTTCTCGTCGCCCTGGGTGAGAGCTCGGGACAGTAACAGAGACGTGGATCTCGCGGTCGGTCGTCCGATAGTCCCGGCTCACACTGGCCGGGGCTATCGGGTCCCACGGTATGTAGCTTCAGGCGAATGTTAGGCTGCACGGTCGGCACGAGCCCGCTCTCAGCGTCGATCGTATACGACGACGGTGGTTAAGGCCACTCGAGTGACGGGATCGACGGAAACGATCATTAGCGAGCGCCCATCTTGCGAGCGAAGGGCACGGTACCCAAACACGGGCCGCCCGTGCCAGCCGAATGTCCCGTCAAGCACGGAATCGCTCGACTCGCTCAATCGAACTTCATCAACCTCGGCGATACCCGAGACCGGAGCAGCCGCTCCGTCGAGCGTGGCAGCAAACTCGCCGACGACCGCGCGTCCGTCTGCCCGAACGCTGCGAATGATGCAGTGCACGCGCTCTCCACGAGGGCCGCACGTGAACACTTCGCGGCGCCTTCTGTCGACTCCCCTGCCATAATGTGTTCGCGCAAGGTTGAGCTGCCAGTTCCCGTTGAGGAGCGTGAGTGGTCCAAGTCGCGTACCGACTGACGCGGAGCGGGCACCCGAGGAGGACTCGCTAAACAGAACCAAGGCGATTGCAAGGGCCTTCGCACGCATACTAGTCCGTGCAGCCTAACGGATCGCGCCTAAGCTGCGGCGCGCTGAAGGATTCATTCCACAATCTACGGGCGCCGACAGCTTCAAGCGCTTGTCAGGCAGCGCCCACACAGATGCTACTGGCTTACAATCCGGACAGGCATCGCTCCCTGCCCGTCCAGGAGCATGACGCCGACTATCCTGACGTCAGTGACATCGTTCGGGGTGGCGTGTGCAAGTGGCACAGAGAGCGCGGTGTGTAGGCAAAGGTATAGCAGGCAAGCCGCGATAATCGTGAGCATGCTTTTCGTGTATCGGTCAAGCGTCATCGCATTCCTCACAGTTCGCTGAGGTTGTTCCTATTGGCACCATTGCATGCACTGCCTAACGAATCGCGCCCAAGCTGCGGCGCTGTGTTTGGTCGTTCACAAACAGATGACTTCCTCTAGTAGTAGGCGCCGGCAGCTTCAGGCGCTCGTTAGGCAGCGCGGCAAGAATCATAATGATGGTGGGTGTTCACGGGCCCACGCTCGTAAGCGCTCTATGACTCTGTCCTGGAACTCGGGGTGGGATGTCCCGCTTGGCAAGTCCCGCTCAAGTTCCGACGCTATCCGATCGATTTCTCGCTGCACCGCTCGACGCCGGCGGGACAGCCGAAGGAACTTCAAGATGACTAACACCGGAGTCAGAAGCGCCGTTAGCAGGGGCCGCTCCCGGCCGCCGATTCGTACTGTCGGGAGTTCGCCAGGATCCTCTAGAAGCGCGACGGCACGATAAGACCGAGTCAGGATCGCGCTGCCTAACGAAATGCGCGTAAGCTGCGGCGCAGTGTCTTGGTTGTCACAAACAGATGAATTCCTTTAGAAGTAGGCGCCGCCAGCTTCACGCGCTTGTTAGGCGGCAGGCTCGAAAACCAATTCACAAAGCTGCTCATCCTTTGGAGTCTTTGGGGACTCTGGAGCGATATACAGAAGGAGATCACCAACGAGCAATGAATGGCCAGACGGCGTCGCCAAGCGATCAATCCAGCAGCGTACTTTTACCCGGAGCTCCGCTGGCCGGCTGTTCACCGAAATGCGCGCAACCGAAGCACCGGACTCAACCCATTGATTCGGACCAAGAAGCCATTCGAGCAACGTCGCCGGGGGTCTTGCGGCTGGCCCCAGGTGTTGTTTCTCGAACTGAACTGGGCGGAGATCGTTGCGACGTGCCCCCAGATAGAAAGTGTCCCAGCACGACTGCGCGATTGGGCCCAGCGCTTGGCGCGTTGCTTGCGCGTCCAGGTTTCCATCGAGGGCGTCCCACACCAGCGGCTCGATGAAGCCAAGGGTTACCTGGTCTTGTTCGTCGTTCTCTTCGAGAAGCTGCTCGATGACGGGGGCAATCTGTTGGAGTTCGCGGATCCGCCCATTCTCACGGCACTTGAGGAGCTCCGCGTGCAAATGAATTACGGATTCGCCGATCTCCATATCGGGGTCGAAGCCCAACAGCTCTATCAACGCAGTCAAGTTGGGGGCAGCAGATGCGATGCTAGAGACCAATTGTGCTTGTTGCATCATTGCGGGCCTGCCGCCTAACAAGAATTAGACTGACCAGTAATAAAAGAATTAGACATCATTCCTCGCTGCCTAACCGGGTACTTTGATCTTGTTCCAATAGATTAGGCAGGTCTGCCTAATATTATTATTGCAACATGAACGGGGGCTGTCGGTGGCTCCCTACGTCTCACGCGGTGCCGCAATCGCCGCCTCGGACGCCGGCCCCACCCGCCGCGCAATCATCACACCGACCAGGCAGACCGCGCCCCCCAGCACCGCGATCATGCTCGGCGCTTCGCCCAAGATCAACCAGCTGATTACGATCGTTAGTGGCGGCACGAGATAGGCGGTCGCCGCGAGCCGGCCCGCCGATCCCCGCGCCAGCGCGTAGGCCCAGGTCGTGAACGCGATCGACGTCGGAAAGATGCCCAGAAAGAGGAGCCAGCCGATGCCGCTCGCAGGTGCGGCCCGCCACTCGCGCACCAGCTGCGGCGCGTAGGGCAGGCAGAACAGCGCTCCCACCGCGCAGCAGGTCCACGTTGCTTGCAGCGCGCTGATCCGATTCAACACCGGCTTCTCCGCAACCATCCCGATCGCGGACGACAATGCCGCCAGCAGACAGAGCATGACCCCAACAAGCGAAGCGCTGCGCGCCGAGGTCGCGAGTCCGATTACGACGACGCCGGCGAACGCGAGCGCGCCGCCCAGGAGCAGATTCGGGGTGGTGCGCTCCTTCAAGAACACCCCCGCCAGCGCGACAATGAAAATCGGCGCGATCAGCACGAGCATCGCCGCCGTCCCGGCATCGACCCGCCGCTCGGCGTCGTTCAGCACGACCTGGTAGACGCCGAACCACAGCAAGCCGGCGACCACGAGAAGCGCGAGCTCGCGGCGCGTGGGACGGACGGTCGGACGGGACATGACCAGCGCGCCCAACAGCACGGTGCCGAGGACGAGTCGGCCCAGCGCGAGCGGGCCTGGAGAGAATGAATGCCCCGCGGCCCGGATGCCGACGAACGCAGCGGCCCAGAGCACCACGGAGACGAGAGCGGCAATGAACGCCTTGGGCATGCGCAGAATGATAACTGCGCATGCTCAGGTTAGCGGGCGGGCATCGCCGTCGCGTCGATGACGATGAGTGCACCGTCGCGACTGAGCGACTGAACCCCCAGAACTGTGACGACCGGCGCGTTCGTCCCAAAGAACGCGGCCCCAGCGTTGCGGATCGTCTCGAGATCGGCGGGATGATAGTTGACGACGTAGATCGTCAGCGCCATGACGTCGCGCCGCGACGCGTTCGCCCCCTGCAACACGGCGGTCAGATTCGCGAACGCGCGCTCGGCTTGAGCGTGGAGGTCCGAACCGGCCAGTGCGCCGCTGCTATCGACGCCGAGCTGGCCCGCGATGTAGAGATTGCGTCCCACCCGGACGGCTTGGGAGCCGAGCGTGGGGGCAGCGACCCCGGACGGCGAAGGAAGGGCCGCCTTGATCTCCGGAGTGGTGGCGCCACCCGCGTTCAGCTGGCCGCGGAAGCCCGCCTCCTGCCAGCGCACCTCGTCCTGGCGGCGCTTGCGTTCGGCCGCCTGGTCTTCGCCCTCGCGCCATTTCTTGTACGCCTTGACCTGTTCCCCGCTCAAGATCCGGCGGAGATCGCTTTCGAAGCGATCCTGCCGGTCTCTTAGGAATTTGCCGAGATCCTGAAGCTGCTCGACGTAGAGCGTCGCGGCCGCGCGATCGCCGCCGTCGAGCTGTTCGTTCATCTTGGCGAGCGCGTTCTGCGCGCTGTCGCGCTGAGGACGCGTCGCGACCATGAACGAGTCGTAGACTTGCGCGTAGCGTTTGACCTGATCCGGCGTGAGGCTGAGCGTCACGCGCGCCAGCGCGGTATCGAGCGGGCCCGTCAGCTCGACACCCGGAAGCCTCGGCGCGGGCGGCCCATACTGCACGATGCTGGGCGGCCGGCCATACCCTCCCTGTCCCCATGCGGTCGATGCGAGCAGCAGCGTTGCGGCAAGTAACGCCTTTGACACCGAGAGTTTCATGACCAGCCTTTGAAAGAGGTTAGCACTTCTTGGCGAGGATACGCTGCCGTTCTCCCTGAGTGACCATGTCGCGCGCGACGACGTCACGCACGATGCGTGCGACAAATGTATACCCGCGAGACTCGGCGACGAGCCAGCCGCACCATTCCAGCTCATCGAGCGCCGCGTGCAGCGCCTCGCTCTCGAGCCCGGTGGCGCACGCAATCCGCTTCGTTGATACACGCTCGCCGAGAATCGCGCCGGCGATCAGCACCTGTTGCGCCGGTTTGCTGAGACAGCCAAACCCCACGCGGATCGACGCGACGATCGTGTCGGGCAGATCACCAGGGAAGGTTGAGTCGAGCGTGCGCAGCGGGTGCGGCCACGCGCCGCTTTTCGTCTCGACATCGAGACCGTGAGCGATCGCGTGGCAGATCTCGACGGCGAGCAGCGGCAGGCCGCCCGAATCGGCTGCGACGCGCCGTGCCAAACGGTCCAAGCGGTCGCCCGTATAAGCCCGCACCGCCCACTGGACCAGCTCCCGGATCGCGTCATGGGTCAACTTGTCGAGCGAGATCGCGACGCCCGGGATGTCACGCCCGATTCGGCTTCTGAGCTCGACCAGTTTTGGTGGAGCCGGCTCCGGCGTCGTGGCGAGCACCGCGAGGAGCGGCGCGCGGGCCAGGTCGCGCGCGAGCCGTTCGATCGTCCGGTACGAGTCCGGGTCGATCCACTGCGCGTCGTCGAACACCAGGACATGCGGTCGATCGGCGCTCGTCACACGGAGCACTTCGAAAATGGCGGCATCCAGCTCCCACGCACTCGAGTCGGGCCCCTTCTGCGGAAAGCGCTCCGCCCACTCCGGAGCATGCTGCGCGAGCGCGCGCAACGCGGCGGGGTTCGCGCCGACCACACCGGGGACATCGAGCAAGCCGCGCGCGAGACTCAGGATGGCGCTCGCGGGATGGTCGAGATCGGCCGGCACGGCGCGCATGGCGACGATCGCGCCGCCCTCGACTGCCGCGCGCATCGTAAGCTCCTCGACGAACCGTGTCTTGCCGCCGCCCGATTCCGCCTCCACCACGAGCAACGTGAGTCGTCCTGCTCGCGCGTTGCGCCACTGCGCGAGCGCGGTGGCGAGCTCAGCGGCGCGGCCAAACAGCGGCGCGCGCCGCCACGACACGCCGTGATCGGGAGCCAGAGCCTCCTGGGGCAGATGCCGCGCGCGGCCACTGCGCACACGCTCCGCCAGCTCTTTCGTTTCCGGCTCGAACGGGATTCCCTCGCGGCGCGCGTCCTGCTCGAATTTCCCGAACACCCGCAACGCGCCGGTCCGGTCGCCAACGTTGGCCAGGCGGCGGATCTGCGCGCGGACCGCGCGCTGCGAGAGCGGGTCGAGGTTGAGCGCCGTGGTGATCGCGTCGTTCGCGCCGAGCTCGTCGCCGGCATCGAGGCGGTCTTCCGCGTGCGTCAGGAGCGCATGCAGCGAGAGCCCGCGCCAGTGCGACCGTTCCACCGTCAACCAGTCTTCGAACCCCGATGCGTCCGGGATCTTGAACCCCTGGACGAACTCGCCTTTGATCAAGGCCGCCGCGCGTGCCCAGTCGCGCTGTTTGACGAGCCGCTCGAATTCGTCGGTGTCCAGCTCCACCGCGCCGTCCACGAGCTGAATGACGTCGCCCGTCGCCGTGAGGTGGTCGTCCCCTACGCATTTGCGCAGCGGGCGGATCGCCTCGCGAACGGATCCGCGCGCGGCCTCGTCGTCCTTGTCCGGCCAGAGCAGGCCGATGAGCTGCTCGCGGGTGCAGCGGTGTTTGGGGGCGCGCGCGAGATACACGAGCAGCGCGATGTTCTTCTTCCACAGCAGCTCGGCGGGGGGAGCTGCGCCGTTCATGGTGACGTCGAGTGTGCCCAGCGTCTGCAACCGAATCATCGTGTTGTGCAACTCAGCGCGCGGGCGCGTGTACGAGCGGTGTCGGCGCGCGCGCCGTAGGGGGCAGGTGCATCGGACCAGTTCCGCTCCACGGCGGCGTAGGCTTCACACGCCCAGCCCCGTTCGCCATGCCCGGCCCGATCGACCAGCCGCGCGAGACGCCAGCGGGCGAGCGTCCCGAACGCCCAGTCGACGTCCGCCGCCTGGGGGAGTCCCGTCGGTATGCCGACCACGTCCAAATGCTCGTGCCAGACCAGCTCGTTCCGCGCGCCTGCGATGTCATCGGTCTGGGCGCGCCACGCTGCTCGCTGGAAATGCACGACTGCTCTGAAAAACGGATCGCCCGCTCGTGCGACGGAGTCAACGTTGATAGCATCGAGCTTCCTAAGCGCAACACGTGGCTGGCCGGCAGCTGCCAGGGAATCGGCGGTGAGCAGAAGCCTCAGCTCGTTGGGCAGACCCGCGCCCAACTGCCAGCGATGCTCGAGTAGCGCGCTCAGCCATGTCGCACGATTACGTAATTTGGCGTCCTTGCTCTGAGACCACGGACGAAGGCTCTCGACAGCGGCCGACGTCGCGACGCTTCCCGTGTCGAGCAGCGCAAGCGTTCCCTGCAACTCCGCCGTAAACAGATCGAGCTCCTCGTCGGACGACACGTCCGCGGCCCTGCTCGCCAGGTTCCCGGCGTCCTCCAACCTCCCGATCGCGAGCGAGCTCATCGCCTCGGCGATGAGGGCGGAGCGGCGCACGTCGTGCTGCTGATTCTTCTCCAGGATCTGGCCCAACGCGATCGCCCCGCGAGGTACGTCGAACGTTGGGAGCATTCGCGGCCCCGCGCCGAGGATGGGGCTGCTCTGAGCTTCTGGTGAATTCACGATCTGCACGGTGACGCCTTGTGCCACGCTGGGCGGGAAGAACCGCCATACGAACCCGAGGCGCAGCAGCGACCGGAGCACTGCTGAGAAGGGGTCGGGCACGCCGCCATGAACTCGCAGCGAATCGAGTGCGCTCGCCGCGCTCGCAGAGTCTCCTTCCGCCGTGGCGACCCATGCGAGGTGCTCCCACGCAGGTCCGAAGTTCGGCTCGATCCGGGCCGCCCGTTCGAACGCGGGAATTGCTTCGGAGCGCCGGTCGCCTACGAGCGGACCACGATGAAACAGCTCGTCGCCCAACTGAAACCATCCCAGGAAAAATCTCTGGTCGCGGTCGGTCACCGCCCGCAGCGTGTCGAGTCGCGCGTTCGGGGGCCACTGCGCGGCGCGCATCAGGCTGGCGTACGAAGGCCCCAGCGAATCAGCATGCGCCAGATATTGGCGGACGCGCTCGGGGTCCGGCGCGATGCCCAGCCACCGTTCGACCTCGGTCATGCGCCACAGGCAGATCCAGCAGCTGGTGTCGGTCGCGACGGCCTTCTGGTACGCGTCATGCGCCTTCTCCCACTCGGTCCTGGCGACGAGCTGCTCCGCTTCCATGAACTGCGCGAGCCCATGCGTCTTGCGGGGCAGAGCGCGTCGCGGCAGCGAAGGAAGCAGCGGGCTGCGATCGTGCCAGACGCCGAGCACGATCTGGTAGCTGACGGAGTCGCGGAGCGTGGCCCAACGTTCGAGTGGCACGTGAAATTCAGAGGCCGGAATGCTCCCAGTGAGCCGCAATTCAACATCGCCGTCGGTTACAGTCATGGCGCCGTGAACCTCGAACGGCGCTGAGCTCACGAAGTTCACATGGTCGCGCAGATCGGAGCGGACCAGCCCCAGCAGTGAGTTGGCAAGAGACCGTTGACCGGCGGGACCGACGTACTCGACTACGCCAAAGGTTACTTGTGGTGCGTCCGGGTTCGGGTTGGACCGCCAGTGGATGACCCCCCAGACGATGGCGCCCACGAGTGCGACGCCGCCCACGGTCGCAGCGACTAGTCGCACGACTTTTGGACGCTGCGTCGCCTCCAGGGCCTCGCGGAATGCTGCGGCATCGGGCCAGCGCCCTTCTGGCTCCGTCGCCGTCGCGCGCTTCAGCACGATCGCGAGGTCGCGGGGCATGCCGCTCCAATCGACGTGTTCGCCTTGCTCGTGGAACCGGCGCCCCGACACGGCCTCGTAGAGCACCACGCCAACCGAGTAGATGTCGCTGCGAGGCGTGACCGCCTTTCCCAGCACCTGCTCGAGCGCCATGTAGTCGGCCGTACCGTCGCGGTTGTGGGGATCGCCGTCGTCAGCCGATGGCGGACGCGCGATCCCGAAGTCACCCAGTATCGCGCGATCCGATAGCACAAAAACGTTGCTCGGCTTGATGTCGCGATGGACCAACCCCACGCGGTGCACCGCCTGGAGGCCGTGGAGCAAGTCGATGCCGATGTGCGCGGCGTCGCGGTGTGGGATCGGACCGGCTTCGAGACGACGCTCGAGCGTAGGCCCGTTGATCAGCTCCATGATGTAGAACTGGAGCCCTTCGCGTTCGCGGACCTGAAAGATGGCGACGACGTTGCGGTGATCGACGCTTCCGAGTACGCGCGCCTCACGCAGAAACGATTCGGCGCCGTCGGCCGTGGCGAGCGCGGGTCGCAGGACTTTGATCGCGACGCCCCGGTTGATCACGCCCTCGTGCGCGCGAAAGACGACGCCCATCCCACCTTCGCCGATCCGGTGCTCCACCGTGTAATCGGGTGCCACCGCACGCTGCAGGCGTTCCTTCAGCGGATCGAAAGCGCGGTCGATCGTCATTGGTGGGTCCGGGCTTGAACTTACGGCTCGAAACCCGGGCCCGCCCGCCTGCTACCGGAGTCGCGGAAGCTTGGGAGGTTTCGGCCCGTGCCGGACGGCGCCCCGGACGGGCTCGTACTCCAGCGGCGTCCCACTCTGCGCGCACCGCAAGAGCAGCCCGCCGCGGCTCATGTCGCCGCGGCCGGCGAAGGTGGGAGGGAAGAGCAGCCGGTCCCCGAAGACATCGAGCAGCGGGCCGACGTACTTGTCCGTGGCCACGCTGCCGAGTAGGACGATGCGGTCGTCCGGCGCAATGCCGTGGTGCAGGGCGGTGGCGTCACGCACGAGCGGGCCCGTGAACGCGGCCTCGGCTTCATCCACCGGCACCGTGGCCATCCTTCGCAAATCGTCGACGCGAATCAGCACGTCGGGCGGAAGCAACCCGCGCCCCGGCGTGATCACGAACGCCCGGCCGAACGCATTCGCATACGCGAGCTTGCCGCGAAAATAGAGGCTGCTCATGAAGCTGAACACTTCACCGAGCGGCGCGCCGCCGTTCGTCAGCCGCGCGGTCAACGGGCTCGTCTGACTCTTGAGCAGTAGCTGCGCGCGGGTTCCGGCGCAGCTTGCGGGCGAGAGCAGGAAGATCGCGAGACCGGACGGCATGAAGAATTATACCGTCATGACTACGGGGGCGTGATCGCTCGTGCCGACGTCCGCTTGCACGACGCAGCTCGTGGCCCGAGCGGCGATGGCGGGCGAGGCGAGGAGGTAGTCGAGGCGCCAGCCGATGTTGCGCGCGCGCAGATTCCGCCACGGCGCCCACCAGGTGAAGAGATTCTCATTGTCCGGATCGAATTGGCGGCTCATGTCCACGAGCGGCGCGCCGAGCAGCGACTCGAACAGGGCGCGTTCCTCGGCCCGCTGGCCTACGGCGTTCGCCTTGCGCTCCTTGGGATGCACGTCCATCTCGGTGCGCGCGATGTTCATGTCGCCACACACAATCAGCCGTCTGCCTTCAGCCGTCAGCCGGCCGCTCCACTCGGTGAGACTCTTCACGAACGCCAGCTTCGCCGCGTAGTCCTTGCCGCCGTTGGGCACGTAGACGGACGCGATCACCAGGTCGCCGTGCTCCACCTGCACGATGCGCGACTCCATGTCGAACGGCGGATGGCTGAAGACGGGATCGACCGCGAACAGATCCTTGCGGACGTGGAGGGACACGCCCGAATAGCCCTTCAAGGTGTGGAAGTAGGCGTGGTAGCCCTCGACTTTGGATTCGGCAGGGATCTGCGCGGCCGTGGCCTTCAGTTCCTGGAGGCACACCACGTCGGGCCGCTCGCGCGCCAGCCACTCGGACAGCTGCGCCGCCCGGGCGCGGATGCCGTTCACGTTCCAGGTCGCGATTTGCACGCCCGGAATGATAAGGCCTTGACGCCCCCGAAAGGGTATATATATTACCACACAGTTATGAAACCATCCGGTTATGCGCTGGACACGACCTTCGCGGCCCTGGCCGATCCCACCCGCCGGGCGATCCTGGCCCGGCTGGCCGACGGCGAAGCGACGGTCACCGAGCTGGCCGCCCCCTTCGCCATGAGCCAGCCGGCAATCTCCAAGCATCTCAAGGTGCTGGAGCGCGCCGGCCTGATCACGCGGGGCCGCGAAGCGCAGCGCCGCCCGCGCAAACTCGAGCCGCGGCCGCTCGCCGAGGCGACCGACTGGATCGAGCGCTACCGCAAGATCTGGGAGGCGAACTTCAAACGTCTCGATGCCGTGCTCCAGGAGCTCAAGAGCAAGCAGAAAAAGGCGGTCGACGCGCTGCTCGACGACGTCAAACCCAAGTCGAAGCGAAGGAAATCCAAGTGAAAGTCACGACTCCGACGGACCGCGAAGTGGTGATCACCCGCCTGTTCGACGCCCCGCGGGGGATGGTGTTTGACGCGCACACCAAGCCCGACCTCGTGCAGCGCTGGCTGCTCGGCCCACCCGGCTGGACCATGCCCGTCTGCGAAATCGACCTTCGCGTCGGCGGCCAGTACCGCTACGTCTGGGAAAACGCCGGCGGCCAGCGCATGGGTGTCTCAGGGACATTCAAGGAAATCGTGCGGCCGTCGCGCATCGTGATCACGCAGCTCTTCGACGAAGATTGGACCGGCGGCGAGACGATCGTTATCACGGAACTCGCGGAACAGGGCGGGAAGACGACGCTCACGACGACCGTGCGCTACGCGTCGCGCGAAGCGCGGGACGGTGCCCTCAAGACCGGCATGACGACGGGGATGGAAGCAGGGTACGAGCGGCTCGAGAATCTGCTAAAGGAGAATTCCAATGGCTAATCAGAAAATTACACCATTCCTGTGGTTCGATACCCAGGCCGAGGAGGCGGCACAATTCTATACCTCGATCTTCAAGAACTCGAAGATTCTCGAGGTCAGCCGGCCCCAAGGCTCGGTCATGGTGGTCAGATTCCAGATCGCCGGGCAGGACGTCACCGCCTTGAACGGCGGTCCGCGCTTCAAGTTCAGCGAGGCCTTCTCGTTCGTGGTGAGCTGCGAGAATCAGCAGGAAATCGACGAGTACTGGAGCAAGCTCACGGCGGGCGGCGGGCAGGAAAGCATGTGCGGCTGGCTCAAGGACAAGTTCGGCTTTTCCTGGCAGATCGTCCCGAAGAATCTCGGGTCACTGATGGGCCAGAAGGATCCGAAACGGGCCAATCGCGTGATGGAGGCCCTGCTTCAGATGAAGAAGCTCGACATCGCCAAGCTTACGGCAGCGGCAGCGGGTTAACCGTTGATGGTGCGCATCGCCGCTTCGGAGTAACGCGCACCGGCGGCGACTCCCAGATCCTCGAGCTTCGCAATGTCGGCGCCCGACAACGTCACGCCCTGGGCGCCGGCGTTTTCTTCGACATACTTGCGCCGCTTGGTCCCCGGGATCGGCACGATGTCGTCCCCTTTTCCGAGGAGCCAGGCGAGCGCAAGCTGGCCCGGCGTGCAGCGCTTCGCGCGCGCGAGCGCTTCGACCCGCTGCACGAGGTCGAGGTTCTTCTGGAAGTTCTCGCCCTGAAAGCGCGGATGATTCCGGCGCCAATCGCCGTCCTGAATGTCTTCGGGCCGCTTGATCTGGCCGGTGAGAAAGCCGCGGCCGAGTGGACTATACGCGACGAAACCGATGCCGAGCTCGCGCACCGTGGGGAGAATCTCCTGCTCCACGTCGCGGCTCCAGAGTGAGTATTCGGTCTGCAGGGCGGAGATGGGGTACACGGCGTGCGCGCGACGCACCGTCTGCGCCGACGCCTCCGATAGGCCCAGGAATAGCACCTTTCCCTGTTGCACGAGGTCGGCCATCGCGCCGACGGTTTCTTCGATGGGCACGGCGCGATCGACGCGGTGCTGATAGTACAGATCGATATGGTCGACGCCGAGGCGTCCGAGCGAGGCGTCGCAGGCGGACTTCACGTACTCCGGCCGGCCGTTCTGGCCGATGAACTTGCCGTCCGGAGCCCGGACGTTGCCGAATTTCGTGGCCAGGACGACCTGGCTGCGCTTGCCCTTGAGCGCCTTCCCGACCAGGACCTCGTTCGTGAAGGGCCCATACACGTCGGCCGTGTCGAGGAAATCGATGCCGAGATCCAGGGCGCGGTGAATCGTCGCGATGGACTCGGCATCATCCCGGGTCCCGTAGAAGTCCGACATCCCCATGCAGCCCAAGCCCAGGCCCGAGACTTTCAGACCCTGATTCCCTAGCTGACGCTTTTTCATGGATTAATCCTCGTGGTGACGCGACGGGGTGCTGGCGTGGTATACCCCTCGGAAGGGACCCTTTCCTCATCGAGGTGGTCTATGGCGCCCTCGGGCCTCCGGGCCGTTCGTCTCATCGCTTCACTCCTGTGTTTCGTCAGTCCCGCCGCTGCGCAGCTGATCCCGATCAAGACACTCCCCATCGCCCAGGGAGATCAGTTTCAGATCTTCCCGTCCAACAATCTGGGGCTCGGGGGTGTATCGATCGCGCTCCCCGATTCGCTGGGCGATCCGTTCGTCAACCCGGCGACGACGGCGCGGCTCCGCGCGTCGCGCTTCTACAGCTCGCCGACGGTCTACAATCTCTCGGGCAACGCCGGCGGGGGCCGGTCGCTCCCCGTCGCGATGCTCGCGCGGCGGGCGGACTGGTTTGGTGGCCTCGCGCTGGTCGTGCAACAGGTCGACCCGAGTCGAACGCCGAGACAGGGTAACGTGGTTTTCGCCACACCGAATGTGGCTCTCCCGCCACCGCCAGGCGGAGTGTTACCCAGTCAGGATTTGCGGGCGCATGGCAACCAGTACGCGTTCGGAATGATCGGGCGGAGCTGGCCCACCAGCAAGCTCTCGATCGGCGTGAGCGCGCTCTGGACGGGCCTCCACGCGCTCGATGGCGTCGACCTGCTCTACAGCGGCAGTCAGAGCGTCGTGCAGACCGGTCATGCCATCGATGTGCGGATAGGTGCACTGAAGGAATGGGAGGGTGACCGCGGCGCACGCTCGCTCGAGGCGATCGTGGTCCACAACCGTTTTGCCGCGACGCACAACGTGGTGTACGTGGACCAGTTCTGGGACCCCGGACTCCAGCAGTTCATCGCGCAGCAACGCACGGACCGCAACTACGATCATACCAACACCTGGGGCGCGCAGCTCGAGTACCAGATTCCGCTCCCGACCCCGGGGTGGCGCATCGGTTGGGTTCTGACAGCCAACCGCGCGACACATCCCAAGCTGCCGAACTACGTGCTCAGCAATGTGGCCGTGATTCCGTGGGATCCCGGCCGCTCCTACGCCTATCAGGTCGGCGTCGGCGTGTCGAAGGTTCTCGGCCCCGCGACGTTCGGCGCCGAGGCGATGTACGAGCCGATTCAGAGCTACACGTGGGCGGATGCCGTCCAGCCGACCGCCACGCTCGGCGGTGACACGATCGCCGTTGGCGGCAAGACGATCGAGAACCGGTTCCGGTTCTCCAACGGCGTGGTCCGCATCGGCGTGGGACGCGACATCCACCTCGAAGGCTCGCCCAATACGCTCGCCCTCCAGCTCGGCCTGATGGTGCGCTCCATCAACTACCGGCTGCAGCAAACGGACAACGTCGAGGTCGCACAACGCGCGCTGCGCACCAGCTGGAATGAATGGACGCCGACCTGGGGCATCACGGTTCGATTCCCGGACCTCGAGCTCCGCTATCGCGGGCGAGTGACCGAAGGTGACGGCCGACCCGGTACCCAGTTCGCCGTGGGCGTGCGCGACATGGCCCTGGCGAGCGGAACGATCCTCGCGGCGCCCAGTGGGCCGCTGAGTCTCGTCAACGTCAATACCTGGACTCATCAAATCTCGCTGTCGCTGCCGCTCCATTGAGCCGGCGGGGAGCGGGGGGGGGGACATCATGACTTTCCGTGTGAGACCGCTCTGTGTCGTGGCGCTCCTCTTCGCCGCGGCATGCGACGAGACGCCGCCGACCGCGACGTTTCCCGAATCGATCGACGCGCAGCTACGGCGCAGCATCGGCCCGTGGGGTGTGGTGCCGATCGCCCCGATGCCGCAGCAGAACCCGGCCCTCGTCGCGCTCGGCCGCGCCTTGATGTTCGACAAGATTCTGAGCGGCAACCGCGATATCTCGTGCGCCACCTGTCATGAACCCGCGCTGCACGCCACGGATGGATTGTCGCTCGCGATCGGCACGGGTGGGACCGGCACCGGAGCATCCCGGACGCTCGGGGCGGGGCGCAGCTTTGTGCCACGCAACGCGCCCACGCTCCTCAACAGCGGGCTCGGGTTGCAGTACATGTTTTGGGACGGCCGGCTGAGCCGGTTTGGCCCGCCGGTGCCCGACCTGAACGTGCCGCTGGATCAGTCCAATGTCCTTGCGGCGCAGGCGATGCTTCCGGTGCTGAATCGGCGTGAGATGCGTGGCGAAGTGGGCGACAAGGACGTCTTTGGCAATCCGAACGAGCTCGCGCAGATCTCCGACAGTCAGCCCGCGCAAATCTGGCAGGCCGTGATGCAACGGCTCGTCGCCATCCCCGAGTACGTCTCGCTGTTCCAGGCGGCCTATCCGGGCGTGCCGGCGGAAGTGCTGTCGTTCAACCAGGCCGCGAAGGCCATCGCCGCATTCCAGATGGCCGAGCTGACAAAGACGGATTCGCCGTTCGATCGATATCTGCAACACGACGACGCTGCACTGAGCATCGAAGAGAAGCGCGGCGGCATTTTGTTCTTCACGACGGCGCGCTGTGCGTCGTGCCACACCGGCCCGTTCCTC
>Ga0070703_10000495_pt1 | contig 15512 bp, 13 predicted proteins | sample KBSK5251metaG_FD_65453 | JGI IMG/M metagenome (GOLD analysis project Ga0070703, IMG submission 65453) | Corn, switchgrass and miscanthus rhizosphere microbial communities from Kellogg Biological Station, Michigan, USA - KBS K5-25-1 metaG | ecosystem: Host-associated > Plants > Roots >... | reverse complement strand
GAAGACATGACCGCCCTCACAACCCTGGACACAAAGACGAGTAGTTTCTTTGACCATCGTGATCCTGAAATAGTGAAATGGATGGGCAATAGAGAACTTGATGTTTAATCGCAGACAGATGACAACAGCCGCCTGGGGTGAAAGTTATGACTAAGGAAATTGTTGTTGTCGTGCGGCAGCGATCTCTGTCCATACAAGACGATGAAACACAGCGACACTGGCGGTGTGATGGGCCATGAGGCCATTGGATTTGTGGAAGCTATCGGTAGCCGACAGGGAGAAAGCAATGAGCGACACGAGCGAAGGAAAAGTGCTTTTGATCACGGGCGCCGGCCGGGGCATGGGGACGGACATTGCGAAGGCGGCCCTGGCGGCGGGATACAAGACGGTCGCTACGGGACGGAATATCGAGAAGGTGACGGAGGCCGTCGGGGCTTCAGACAATCTGCTGGTCGTAAAGCTCGATGTAACGAACCCAGGAGATGCGACAGCCGCGGTCAAAGCTACGGTGGAGAAGTTCGGGCGAATCGACGTGCTGGTCAATAATGCGGGAAACTTTTACGCCGGATTCTTCGAAGAGATAAAGCCCGAGGACTTTCGCGCTCAGATCGAAACCAATCTTTTCGGACCGGTGAACGTGACCCGCGCTGTCCTGCCCCTAATGCGAAAGCAGCGGAGCGGGCTAATCGTGACGATATCTTCTACGGGCGGCATCGTGGGCCAGGCTTTCGTTTCGGCATATTCCGCGTCGAAGTTTGGCGTCGAGGGATGGATGGAGTCGCTTGCACCAGAGGTCGAGGCTTTCGGTATCCGGACGATGCTTGTGGAGCCTGGGTTCTTCCGCACAGAGCTGCTGACCGAGGATTCGACCAACTATCCCGAGCCGTCAATAGATGACTATGCCGAGAAGACGAGGGAAACTGTCATCGCGTGGAAGGGCATGAGCGGCCAGCAGACCGGCGATCCCGCAAAACTCGCTCACGCGTTGATGCAGCTTATTGCCAAGGACGATCGGCCGTTCCGCTGGCCCGCAGGAGCCGACGCCGTCGAGACGTTCCAGAAGAAAGGTCAAGGGCTCATCGATCAAGCCAACGCTTACCGCGAACTATCTTCCTCGCTCGCCATAGACGACCCGGAAAAGCGAACCTGAAAGAGATTCTGGTATCTCTCAGAGAAGTCTGGCGACGCTGATGTTGTAAATCTCATTACTTGTCTTCAACCCGCGATGAAAATCCACCTGACGAGAGATACTGTTCAAGCTCTTTTTGGGTTGCTGCTGGACCATGACCCGGCAGGACGGTTCGAATATCAACTCGAAGTTGTTTGAACTGCCGAACCAGAGTTCGCTCTTCTATCGTTGGGCGGCGCCAGGGCCCAAAATCTCTGGTAAACCCGTCGGCTACATAGACAATTCCATCAGACGGTATGAACGGCACTACCATTTCATCGACATGAGGGCTGGGCACATTAAGAAGATCCAGAGTGATTACGCCGTCACTGAACCGGCGCCTGTCGGCAATAACTTCGACAGCCGGTAAAGTGATCTGTGGTTGAGTTGCCTTCAGTCTTTTCATGAACATTTCCATGAACCGCAGATTTCCGGGAGTGGTTACAACTGTCGCGCCCTCGCGTAAATACGCTCGCAATCCTCCTATGTGATCCTCATGAAAATGGGTCGGCACTATGTATCGAATCGGTTTTCCCGGAGCAATCTCGTGTATTGCGGCGATTACCTTGGTCGAGTCGCTATCGGAGGACGGCGCCTCGACGACCAAAACGTAGTCGGTGAAAACGACAAACATACTGTTGTAATCAGGCGACGCGTTTTCGACGAAATATACCGAGGGCGCGACTTTGGAAACGTGGAAGTCAAAGGTCTTTTGAGCAACTTCAATCGCTCCCGGCGCAGGAGCAAAATCGGCAGCGGAGAAGGTCCGGTCGAAATCACGGCGGATCGATTGCAACTCACTCGTGATTATTGTCCAAGAGTTCTGCACGATAGTGACTTTCGTCGGGTTCCAGTAGCGCCCGTTTCTGCGGTAATTCTCGAAGACAATTCTCGGCACAAAGCCCTCTCCGAATCTGGTAAGTTGGGCGGCCGTGGAAACTTCTCGTAAAAAATGAGTTGTGGAATTCAAGAATAGGCGGTGATGATTGTTGAACTCGTCTGAGTAGCTGATGACATCTTCGCGTTGGCCGTTGAAAACACTCTCACCTTCCCAATGAAGAGACTGGGAACGTTCCAAGGCATGCGCCAAATGCCATTGCGGATCTGGATAACTGGTATCCATTCGAAAGGTCCAGGCTCCATCGTTCTGTGGTGGGCCGTAATTGCTGAAGACGTTTGAATGACAAAAAAGTTGATACCTCATCTGGCGCGTCGTTCCAATCTCCGTACACCACATCAAATCTTTGCCCAGATGATTGGCGCTTCTCTGCAAAAAACGACGATTCTGGAAGTCGACTTTCCAATCGGCGCTGAGACGCTGTGTGCGCGTCGACTGTTGCGGGTTGAGGCCCTGATTGTTCAACAACTGGATTCCCTCGGCGTGGATTAGCGCCGTTTTGGGGGTTTTTGGATTGAGCAACTTGAATGCTGCCCTCACGAGCGATATCGCTTTCGCATCAGGTTCCGTGACCGGCGCCGCGGTGTAGCCAGTCGTGTTGACTAACGTGACGGTGATGAGAACGAACGCGATTGCTGTAGCTGCGATCATGGTTTGCTTTTTCATGGCAGGCACTCCTCAGCCCTCCTCATGTTCCAGCTTTTGGATAAAACTCAGCGTTGCGGGGACAAGTTGTTTCGCTATAGCAAGATTTTCGACGCTCGGAAGATCGGAAACGACAGAGATGCGATGGCGTCCTGTGTCGACACTGGCAACTTGATATGCCGTAAGACTAGTCTGATCGATCTCGCGCGGATGAGATGGCTTTGGCTTGCCGCTCAAATCATCGGGCTCAATGAAGACTGAAACGGTGTGACCATTACCGCGAAATATTAAATGGGTATATTGCCTTTGTTGATACGAGCAAATGTGTCCCTCGATCAATTTGTAAGCAGCGTGATCGCGACCGATAGCATCGACGAGCGGCGCAAAAGCAGGAGTCAGGTCGCGCGCTACTCTTTGCCGGTCGAAGGTCCAATTGGGGGGATAGCCGAGGGCGCAGATCTGATGATTCGCGACAGCATCTCGATCCACCTCCGCAATCAGAACTTGCGGCGGTGATGGCGGCATGTAAACCGCCGGCGGATTCACCGGCTTTGAAGGGTTGCCGATTCGCCAGTACGTCAGGCCCAGGACGAGAAGCAAACTCGCAGCCAGGGCGCCCCAAACGATCTTAGCCCTCCTCCGTGGTCGGCGTTCCTCTTCCAATGCTGTTTCGATTCGCCGACGACTGATGTTTTCGCTATCGCGGTCAACCTCAAGCGTCAATGCCTTCTTGAGCAAACGACGCAACTCAATTCGTCGTTCCGATTCCGCAGCGCAGTCCGGACACAGACCCAGATGGTCGAGCACGGACTGGCTGGTCTCAACCAGTAACTCGTTATCGAGGTAGGGATCCAGAAGCTCCCGAATATCCTGACAATCAGAGTCGCCCACTCTTTTTGTGTTCCTCCAAGCTGCCTGATTCACCCGTCTTTGATGAAAGTGTCGCCAATCTTGCGCGGAGCATTTGTCGACCTCGGCTTAACCGCGACATGACTGTTCCGATCGGAATATCCAACGCGTCGGCTATTTCCCGGTATCTCAAGCCCTCGACCTCCGACAGCAGCAAAGCAATCCGAAACGGGTCAGGAAGTTCCGCGAAGGCCAGTTTGATTTCTTCCAAAGTCACATCTGAAGGCGTTTTGGTCTGCGACGAAAGCGTTGATTCTTTGACATAGTCAAGAGAGAAAGTGAGCGGCTGCCGCGCTTGATTTCTCCGATACTCAGAATGCACGTAGAAGAAAATCCGAAATAACCACGCGCGGCAATTTGTACCCGGCTCAAACTTATCAAAAGAGCGCCACGCCCGAAGATATGTCTCCTGAACCAAATCGTCGGCTGCTTCGCGGTCCTGGCAAACTCTTACCGCAACGCGCCTCAACTCACGAAAATGCGCGAAAGCGAATCGATCAAAGTCTTCCTTTCGATCTTTAGCCACTCTGTTGCGCTATAAGTATATGGCCAGGGAGCCGGCGTTTATTCCCGGGAATGTGCGAGTAACCGCGACGCTCAAGCACCATCGGTTGCTCACCCGGAATGTTGATTGAGCTTAGTGAGAATCATCCGAGGCGTGAGAAGGTAAGGTGGCACTGTCAATACCGGGTTGTCGCCGCTGCCAGAACGGCGCGCGCGGCCAACGCGTCTCTGCCGCGTAATGGAAAGCGAGATGGGTCTGGTAGGAGTCTCCAATGCCGCGAATGATCTGCGAATACTCGTCGAGCGAGGACGAATCACCTTTCAGATAACTCTCAGTAGCCTCGGCGGCGGCAAGGCCGGTGAACAACGCGTTCAAGAGCCCTTGCGAAGAGAGCGGGTCGAAGCTTATCGCCGCATCGCCAACCGCCAACCATCCCTCACCAGCACAGGGGCTGAGCATTGCACTGTGCGCTATCGCGAACCCGGGCCGATCATCAGCAACGAACCCGACAGTGCTCAATAGTCCGGAAAGCTCCTTCACTGACCGGGTGCGTTCAAGAAGTGTTCCCTTCTTCGTCTCACGCTGAGACACGCGCAACAGATCGGCGTCCGTATGAAAAGCCAGCACGCGCCGCCCTCCAGGAATGGGCGCGGTGTACCACCAGCCGTCTTTGACGGCTTCGACATATGTCAGTCCTCGACCACTATTCTGCTGATCACATCCATATTCCCAGGCGCACACCAATTTATCTTTCGTTTTTGAGCGCGCGCCAAGTTTTCGGGAAATTTGGGCAGCACGTCCTCCGGCATCGATGATCAGATTCGCGGATATTGTCAGTGGGCCATCCGGCGCCTTCACCGTCGCCCGCCAACGATCTCCTTCGCGTTCTAGTTTCTCCACCACAGCGGATTGCCACAGTTCTGCTCCTCGCTTCTGAGCGGCAACTTGCAACCACTGCTCAAAACGCAGGCGGTCGAGGTGCCATCCATGGCCGTCAGGATCCCGCAGGAAGTCGACCTCCTGAGGTTCAGTACCACCCCACACAGATCGATTGCCGTACCAAGGTTCATGCGGTTCGGCCAGAAAACTCTCGAGCAAACCCATGTCCGACAGCAACCGTCGGGCTGCCGGCAAAAGCGACTCACCAATCCGAGGTGTGGCCGTGGCGCTGCGTTCTACCATCAGGACGCGCCGGAAGGGCGCGAGATTGATCGCGGCGATTGAGCCCGCGGGCCCGGCTCCAATTATCAAAACCTCTGCTTCGCGCATTAATGCTTGAGCCCGTACGGAAAACGATGGACCTTTGGGATCTCTGTGAGGTCGATATCATCAACGGATTCGTCCACGGCGAAACCGGTTAACGATACTTTCTCAGCCCTGGACTTCAGTAGTCGTTTCTCCTGGCGAGGGGCGAGCTGTTCAACTTGCATTACCGAGGGAAACTCCGGATTATTCGTCGGCCCTTCACGCAACTCGACCACACCCATCTCGCCGAAGCGTTCGATCATGTTGTTGATTTGATCGGTATAACTCTTCGTCCCCAACGGTCGAATCCAGGCAGCCCGCTTGGCAAAGGCAGCCATTCGCTCTCCGATCGGGCGTTCTTCGTCCATCACGATCTCGTAATTCTCCCGAGTCAGAACCTGATTAGGCACGCGGGCCGGCCAGAAAGTCGGCAGGTAGGGATCGTAGGACTTGAGATAGCCGGAGCGGCAACTGGCGGTGTCGGTCTGCCAGGGCAACGCCATCCAACGCGTGATTCCGCCGGGCACCTGGGCCGCCAACGGGCCGTTCGGAAGTGACAAAGTATCCTGAATCATGGCCGCGCCATACTCCGGCTCTTTCCAATCAGGAGCCGCGTGCAGGATTCGGTACGGCGCCATGTACATCATTGAGTTTCGCATCGGCCAGGTCATCTCACAGCCGGGATGGAACGCGTCAGCCAGACAGAATTCCATAGAGGCCTGGTCTAACATTGCTGCTTGTTCAGCGATGGGCACATCGTCGATCACGCGTGGTGCGTTCCCTTTGGGATCATAGTCAGCGTCGAAGTCTCCATTGGCCCATTGTTGTAGAAATCCAAGCTGAGTGTCGGTTAAAGCGACATTCTGGCGCGGGGTCTCTGCCGGTGGGATGTTCATGGCATCGCCATAGCTCCAGGGCCAGGGGGTTGGTGACCAGGAGTCACGGTCAAAGACGCGAAAATGGTTCGCTAACGTCCGCCGCATTTCCGTTGAGTTGGGGCTCGGGTTGGCGAGTTGGGCCATCAACTCCGGTTGTGAAAAATCATTTGGAGACTTCCAACCAAACGCTCCGGCAAATCCGGCATTCACCCACTGAAGCCTCGACATTCGTTCGAACAGCGGGCGGATGTCCTTTTCGAATGACGGGCGCGCGGGCTTACTCAGCATTTTAGCGTTGATGAAAACGTCACGCATCAGATCCCACATGGTGCGAACTGATTTCTGCATGGGAGCGTAATCCGGCGGAGCCACGATAACCCAGGCCGGATCAACTTCCAGTTCCGCGCCCTCATAGGTAACTCTTGCGGTCACCGGCCCATCCGAAGTGTCATCGTGCCAGCCTTCGTTGTTGGCGAACGTGATGGCCTTGCTACCATCAAACGAGGCGGATTTCCCGCGGCCGCCGAGAACGATTAACCGGCCGGCATCATCCGTTCTTAGTTCACCCAGATAGACAGCGTCGCCCATGAACTTGCCCGTGTCGAAGACATATTTCTTGCCGCCTTTCTGGTTTTTGCCCTTGATGGATCGAGGACCCGGATCGATTGTCAGTCGTGAGCGATCGGCGACTGCCGCGTTGCGCAAGAGCGACGGCTCGGCCGATTCAGCTTCGGGAATGTCGAGCGCTAATTGAAACTGGTACCAGGCAGATTTCTTATTTGCCAAATGTACGGTCCACTCAATCGAAGCGTTTTGCGGAGTCAACTCGGCCACCACCGCGCCTGCGGCATCCAGGCCATAGATACGAAAGCGCGCGGCCTGACGCTTCAGAGCGCCGGCCTTGTCCCGGTAAAATCCCGGCGGCTCCGGAAGTGGATCGGTGACTTCCGGGCCGATGAAGAATTCGTTGTCGCTGTTGCCGAGTCGGGCGACACCAATTGATGGATGAATCGCAGCTTTAACGATTTGGTCCTTGTTAGACTTGGCCACTTTGTACTATCTCCTTCTGCATCAGACCTGATGGACGGACACCCTCTTCATAGTCCTTAGGAATCTGAAGTTGCTCTGTGATACCTGGTTGATGCCGTGAAAGACCCTCGTATAGATCGTCTGCCAACCGGTACGATTGTCGAACAATTGAATATCGCCGCGGTGTCGATACCGATTCATCGGCATTCATCTACTTGATTGACCCAAACTGTCGTACTCGATCTCCGGCAGCCACTCGACACAAGACGTGAACCTTCAACGAGCTGCGAAGCAGCGGTCAGAATTAAGCCCAAGGCGAGGCTGCGAGCCTTGGGTCAATGACATCCTAAAGACGATCGAGCCCTGAAGGGGCGACAGCGATCAGCGGCCAATCAGACCGACCCTCGTTACGAACGCTCTGTCACCGCTCCGCGGCTCACCAATCTACGGAACCACTACCCAAGGCTCGCAGCCTCGCCTTGGGCTTAATTCTGACCGCTGCTTCGCAGCTGGTTGAAGGTTCACGGCTCAAACAATTGGATCGGCACGGTGGCCACTGTGCGACGATCTCGTTCACTCGAGCTTGCGCGGTGCGAGTCGCGCGCTAACGAAGGTGCGGCAGGCCGAAACATACTCCCGGCCCTCGCAGCTGTCAACAGAGATCTCCCCGATCACAAGTGATGATGTTTATTGACACTTACGCACGGCTGTAATAACCTCCGCGACCGGTCCCAACAGGGCAGTGTGGGTCGCGCAAAGCGCCATTCGTCTTCGATGTTCGAGAGGTAAAAATGTACGAGCGGAACCAAGCCCAACAAGATTGGCTGGAGTCACTGATCGCGCGTCTCGGAGGAGTCGCGGGAACAGTGCACGTCCAACGAGGCGCGGACCTTTACCTGACTGCCGCGCACAACATTCCGCCGCCGGTAGTTGCGATCGTGGCCCACGTACCTCACGGCAAAGGAATGGCTGGCCTGGCCCAGGTGAAGAAGGAGCCGGTGCAAACCTGCAACCTGCAAACAGACGAGACCGGGAGTATTAAGCCGGGCGCCAGGGCCGTTGATGCACAGGCGGCAATCGCGCTACCGATATTCGACGGCTCGGACGCGGTCCGTGGCGTGGTCGGAATCGCGTGGAGTCAAGAGCGTGAGATCAGTCCTGCGGAAGAGGAAGCGATGATGAAGTTGGCGGCAGCCTTACCGCAATAACTCTTAATTAGAAACGAATTGTCCAGTGTTCTCTGCTTTCTCTGCGAAGACCTCTGATTCTCCTCTGCGGTTAATTGCCGAACATTGGATTAGCCGCAGAGGGCCGCAGAGGAAAATGAAATCAGGCGTCAACATTTAACGTACGCTTCCGCGATCACTTTTGAGTTTCCTGGCAACAGCGCGGCTCTGCCGCTCCACAGTGCGGACAGGCTTGCCTTTCCGAAAACTCTTAGAGATATTTCGAGGCTCCGCCTCGCACCGCAGGCATAGCCTGCCGGAAAGATTTAGGTGTTGTCTCCGGTAAGGCAAGCCTTACCGCACTGCGCCGCGGCAAAGCCGCATGAATGATCATGACGGACGCTGACTCAAGGCTGGAATTGGTATTCGATGAACTTTCGTTCCCCACTAGTCTGACGCTCGGCCAGGACGGCTCATTCTACATCGCAGAATCGGGTCTGGCGTTCGGCGGCGCCCCGCCGGGTGGGCGCATCTGGCATCTGACAAATGATGGCGAGCGCACACTGCTGGTCGACGGCCTGCGCGAGCCCGTTAACGGTTTGACGCTTCATGACGGTCGCCTCTACGTTTCGGAGGGAGGCTATCCGGGACGCATCACCCGCTTTGATCTGGACGGAGATTCGCGCGCGGTGATTCTGGATGACCTGCCTGGCCAGGGCAACTACCACACCAACATGGTCGTCTTCGGCCGGGATAATAAGCTCTATTTCAGTCAGGGCGCGTTGACTAATACCGGAATCATTGGGCTCGACGCTTATGATCTGGGATGGCTGCGCCGTCTGCCGCACAATTACGATCTACCTGGTTACGACATAATCTTGAATGGTGTGAACGTTGAGACGGCGAACCCGCTCAGTAAGGTTGAAAACGCAAAGGCCCAGACAGGAGGTTTTGCCCCTTTCGGCGAAAGCTCGGTTCGCGGGCAGCGCATTGCCGCACGACTGCCCTGTACCGCGGCAGTGATGTGCTGCAATCTCGATGGAAGTGAATTGGAGTTGGTTGCCTGGGGATTGAGAAACGCTTACGGGCTCGGATTTCTTCCTGATGGGAGACTACTCGCGATTGATCAGGGAGCCGACGATCGCGGCAGTCGTCCGGTTGGCAATGCGCCGGATATGCTTTTTGAGGTGCACAAAGGCGCGTGGTATGGCTGGCCTGACTTCATCGGTAATATTCCGATCACGGATTCGCGCTACCGGCCTGAGCGCGGGACGCCGCCAACTTTCCTTCTGGCGAATCACAATGAGCTGCCGGCGCCGGAAAAACCATTGCTATTCTTTCCGCCTCATACCGCCGCGGCCAAGTTTGAGGTGGCGCCGGAACACGCGTCGCGTTGGGCGGGACATCTCCTGGTCGCACTCTTCGGAGATGAAGTACCGATGACGGCGCCTTCCGGGCCAAAGGTGGGACGCTCTGTGATGCGCGTCGACCCGTCCGACTGGAGTCTGCATCCGTTGGTGCAGGACGGACTGCTGCGACCGATCGACGTTCGCTTCAGCCCCATAGAGAGCGCGTTTTACATCCTGGACTTCGGTAGCTTTGAAATGTCCGATAACGGGAGGGTCAGCGCCAAAGCAAAAACCGGCAAGCTCTGGCGCTTTCGTCTGTGAACGCAAAGAATCCTGAAGGAAAAAGCGGCGTTGCGTCGTCGCGGCTTTGCCGCTGCGCAGTGCGGTAAGGCTTGCCTTACCGGAGACACCACCAAAATTTTCTGCGCAGGCTATGCCTGCAGTTCGAGGCATAGCCTCGAATATCTTTAACGATTCTTCGGAAAGGCAAGCCTTTCCGCACTGTGGAGCGGCAGAGCCGCGCCCTTTCTGCCGGTTCAGCGATTTTTGAGGCAGGGGTCTTTAAATTCGGCTTTCGTGTCCTCTTGGGTTTTGACAAAAACGATTCCGAAATCACTCGAAATGACGATACTTTATTGCTCCGCCGTTTGATCGGCCGCAAGGTGCGTGGATGAAGCTATTGCTTGCACTAGGATTTGTTTTGAGCCTCGACAGTTTTCGAGTCTCGCTCGGGCTGGGCGCGTTGAAGCTGCGCACGACGAAGCAGGTCCAGATCGTTGTCGCTTTCGGGCTGTGTGACGGATTGGCCCCGCTCGTGGGGATACTGATTGGCCATTCACTCGTTCGGTTCATCGGCGGGTGGAGCGAGTATTTGGGTCCGCTGGTGCTGGGCATTTACGGCGCTTACGTGATTTATGTCGCCCGCCGTTACGAAGGTACCGAAGAAGAGCAGGAACCGGGCGGCTGGATTATGCTGGGTCTGCCGCTGTCTTTGAGTTTGGACAACCTGATCGCGGGAACCAGTTTGGGAATGATTGGTTTTCCGTTAATTCTTTCGGTCGTGGTGATCGGCGCAATGAGTAGCTTGATGTCGATGGGAGGCCTTTTGCTCGGAAGGACTGCAGTTAAGATCCTGAAACTCAAATCCGAAATGATTGGTGGAGTGGCGCTCGTCTGCATCGCGGTCATGCTGGCGATGGAGAAGTTTTATTGATGGCGAAAGCGCGCGACGGAATGCGCGGTACCACGGATCTTTATGAGCACGTCAAGGCTCTCTAGCCCAAGCGTTCACGCCTGGGTGTGTCAGAACCGCGAGCGCTAGCGACCGGATCAGGACGAACCGCGAAATTTATCTCGGCCCGGTTCGCTCTAACTTCTTTTCCGCGAGGTTTCGTTGTTGATTCGAGGAGGCTTCCTGATCCGGTCGCTAGCGCTCGCGTTCTGACACACCCTCTTTACGCCTAGGCGAGAAAGAGCAGGCGCTATAAAAGCCCCATTAATGGGGCTTTTTGTTACTCCCGTTTTCATTCCCCAGGCGTAAACGCCTGGGCTACGGAAAAGTCATCCAAATTGCGGCACTACCTTGGGGTGCTCGCGCTTTATGGCAGGCAGCCGTCTTTTATCCATTGTTCGAAGAGTTGAATCTGTTCCGGAGTTAAGGGGTCGAAAGGCGGCGGCGGCATCGGGCCATAGATGTCGGCGTGGGCAAGGCGGTTGTTGATGGTGTTGGCGTTGGCCTTCACGTGGTCATAGTTGGTCAGGTCGAACCGCCACATCATCTGTCCCCTGAATTGATTGAAAAGGGGCTGGATGTCATTGCTGAAAGAAACAGCCATTATCGTTCTCCTCGAGTGGCACAGACTTCAGTCTGTGGAGTTGTCGTTAGCGTTTAGCAGGATCACAGACTGAGGTCTGTGCCACGAAATCTATTTTGACGCTGGCGGTGACAGACCATAAATTTTCAGGACGCCGCCCCCTTCTCGGCCAAAGACGAGCGCGCCGGCGACGACGTAATTCTTCCAGATAGCCGGCCCCAGGCTGTAGCCGTAACCACCGTTGTAACCGTCGGTTTGCATGCCGAGATCGTCGTACCAGAGAAAGCGGCCGTCGCGCACGTCAAACGCATAGATGGCGATCTTGCTGGTGGTGCAGAAGACCACATCGTTGACGACCGCGGGCGAACTCAAGCCGCACTCACCTGCCGTGGTATACATGCCGACTTCCGTATTGATGTTCGGATCCAGGAACGAAGTGTTGCTGTAGTGCGCCGGATCACTCTGGTCCATCGGCCAGCAATTCGCGAGCGTGGCGGCGTCGATGGCGCGCATGAAGGGAGTCGAATTAAAGTCGATGCCGGGCGACGCGTTGTGATAGTTGGGCCCACCCATCCCGATAAAGAATCGCGGCGAGATCGTCTGATCGGCAGAGCCGGGATAAAACGCCGGCGTGTTGAAAACGCCGGAAAAATTCTCGCCCTGCGTCGCATTTGATTCGTCGTTTGAAACGCTGGGATTGATCGCGTTCTGATCGCTGGGATGCGCGTCTACCGTCGGCACCCAGGTCCCGTCATTCATGTACGGAAGCAACTGTTGGCGATTGAGATGGGCGAGAGTATCCGCGTCGAGGACGAAGAAGCTCCCGTTCTTGCAACCGAAGCAGACTGCTTTTTGCTCGTTGGGCTGCCCCGGGTTCAATTTGACCAGCACCGTTGAGCCGCCCACGTCGATGTCGAAGTCGGACTCACGATAATTGCTTTCGGCCGGCACTTGAAAGAAAGCCCTGAACTCACCGCTCGCCGCATCCAGGGACAAGATGCCGTTGGAATAGCCGGGGCTTGGCAGCTCGGGCGGCGCAGCAGGCTCGGGCGCTTGATTACCCGTCGAACAATACAGGCGATTCAATTCACTATCGTAGGCGATTGCCCCCCAGACCGAACACCCCATGATAATCGGGCCGGTATCAGACGTGGTGTAGGGCGGCGGCAACGGCGAAATTCCCACGGCGTTAGCGGGCAAGACGTTCGGCTGGTTGGGTTGACCGGCGAGATACTGGTTAGTGCAATAAATCCAATTGACGTTTCCGGTCGCGGTGTCGAGACAAAAGACGAAGCTGAAAAGCTGATCGTTCTCGCCTTCGCCACAGCCCACGTAGAGGCTGGTTCCGTCCGCACTAACCACCGGCGAGGACCAAACCACCGGCGGCGGCGCGCCCCCGGCAACTCCGGCAATGTTCGTGATCGGTTGGTTGTGAGCAGGATCGGCGTTGCGCAGGTCCGTCACCCAGATCAAATTCAGCGTCTCCTGATCGAGACAATAAAACTTACCGTTGAAGGCTCCGAAGTAAATCCGGCCGTTGATGACCGCAGGTGTGCAACCCATTCCGGCGAAGCTATGGGCATCAGGTGCGTCATTCCCTAAATCCCAATTAAAAGTTTTGACGATGTTCCCGGTTTGGATGTCGATTTTGTGGAGTGCTCCGCCATTGCCGCCCTGGGCCACCTGCGAATTGGCCAGGCCCACGTAAACGAAGCCGTCTGTCACCGCCGGCACTGAGAGCACCGGGCCGTCGAGCGAGAGCGTAAAGAGCGTCGTGAAAGACGATGGAGACGTACCCGTGTTGTTAACGTTGGTGCTGTTCAAATCGCTGTCAGAAACGTAACCGGTGTGCTCCGGGTCGCCATGGTACATCCACCAACCGGTCGGCGATGTTGCGGTAGCCAAAGACTCTGGCGCGGCTGCTCTGGCCATTGTCGGTGCGGCAGGTTTTGCGGACGGCGGAGCCGTCTTCTCGTACACCACGCCCTTGGCCCTTGCGATTTCAGTCTTCTTATCCATTAGTGCGCCCTCCGGTTTAGGCCCCAGCTAAAGTCTGATTGCCCGGCCCTGTAGTGACAACTCATGCAGCTGTTGCCGCCCGCGCCGGCGGCATCGTTCTGCGTTTGAAAGTAGGTTTCCATCGTCGTGTTCACCGCTCCGTTAACGGGGAAGGCAGCGCCCGCGTTCTGCGGATAGACGCCGCCGTTTTGCATCAGCATAAAAGGACCGCCGTTTGCCGGGAGTCCCGGATTGAACGGCCATTGCGTCACGACCAGTTCGTAGTATTGCCACACCGTTCCTTTCAGAAGTTGCTGGTAGTAAGTATTGAAATCGCGCGTCGATGCTCCCGGCGGAGTGTTGGGGATCGGATTTACTCGGGTGACCTGTACCGGCGACGGCGAAGGTACCGGCGACGGCGCAGGTCTGTAGTTGTATCCGTTAGCCGTCGGGGGTTTGTCCGTGCCGTTGTTGAATGAATAGCCGTTGGGCGGCGGTGACGGCTTTGGCGAAATATCACTATCCGGCGGCACGTTGTCTATTTGCTCGAAGGTTGACCAAACCCACTCGGTGAACGGATCTATCTTATGAGCGATATGCAGACCGACCAACAAAACTGTTGCCGGCGTGCATGACTTGGTCTGCGGATTGTAAATCTGCGCGGCGGTCGAGTAGAAACGACTGACATCGTCTTTGCTGGTTTTGATCCGCCAGGCCGCTTTGATCATGATCGAGCCCAGGGTGTTTGTCGGGGTGGTCGTGGTCATCGGCATCTGCACGCCAAACTGCGCATTCTCTTTCGGCGCCAGGTTTTTCAAGAGGTAAAGCCACGAAGTGGGATCGGTGTCCTGACCCCGAATGAAGTTGTATTCCGCCTGATCGTAGCGAATGTCGTAATAGACATAGTTGCTCTGCTGATCGATGAGCGGGAGTGAAAATGCCTGCTTGGTTTGCATCAGCGGCGTATTGCCCTTGGTGATGAAAATGAGCGTCTTTTGTCCGGCCTGGCTGGTTGTACACGCCTTGACCGGACTGTCGGGTGACTCCCAGGGACTCGGCCGCTGATCGCCTTGACCAAACAGATCGAAGGAGTCTTTGTAAGTTCCCCAAACTACCGGCGTGCCGCTGGCCGCGTTAAGAAACACACTCGGATTGTTGGGTTGGTCAGGCGTGCCGCGCGAGCCAGTCGCGGCCGGCCAGTTGAGTGCGATGAAGGACTGCCACGAGAAGTAGTCGAAGTTGGGTCGAATTTGCACAGGGCTATTAATCTGATTTGGGAGCGGCACGGCCCAGGGAATGTTGCCGTTCACCGCGGCTGGCGGCACGCTCGGAGGAAACGGCGAAGGATATGGAGGTATTACAATCTGAGTCGGGCTGGCGACGGGCGTAGCCGTCATCGCAGTGCTATTCGTATTGTTGAGCTGCGCCGATGGCCGGCAACTGTAGTTAGCGAGTGCAAAGAGAGTAACCGCACCTACGACAGTCAGGGCGCTGATGTTTCGGGTTGGAGTACCCATAATTTTGCTCCTTCGTTCCAGTGCGATGGAAAGCGGTTATCTTCCACGGACACGCCAACGTCCGCCGGGCGCCGAGCGAGCCTAAGACTGTTGACTCGTCCAACTAAAAGAGATTCAACTTTACATTGATTCAATCCTTGGGCGCGCACGAGGGGACGCGCCGGCATGATTCTTAACGCCGCGCATCTTATTCCCACCGCTGTTGCGGAGTCAATATTAATGTGCCTGTTTCGGGAGCAAGCAGAATCAAAGACGTTCCAGGGTTATGTTGCGTTGCCGCGAAGTGCGCGATACTCTGTGCGCGCCAAGTGAAACGGAAGGGATATCGTCGGAAAAGTATTCTGATCGCGAACAAGAGGTTCAGCCAAATTTATTGATGAAGTATCCTATT
>Ga0070703_10000494_pt1 | contig 15513 bp, 9 predicted proteins | sample KBSK5251metaG_FD_65453 | JGI IMG/M metagenome (GOLD analysis project Ga0070703, IMG submission 65453) | Corn, switchgrass and miscanthus rhizosphere microbial communities from Kellogg Biological Station, Michigan, USA - KBS K5-25-1 metaG | ecosystem: Host-associated > Plants > Roots >... | reverse complement strand
GTCAGGTCTTTTGCAAGAGCGGTAACAGCCTTTTCGACCCGAGCCGCTTCAGGCGCCGGCTTTCCAAACAAACCACCCCCGTCGGCCTTAGCCAGACCCGTTTCATTGACGACTTGCGTCAACAAGTCGTTGCTGGTCAAGAGTTCGATCTCCGAATTGATTTGGTTCTCGCTGACTTCGTTCTCGATCGTCGGGGCCGCGCCGCCGGATGTCGCTTCGGGTGTAATCGCAAGATCGACGCGCTGGTTCTTAACCAGAATTTTCATGCGCGCACTGTAGCGATTGGGCAGCAGCAGCGTAACGAGGATTGTGCCGGCGATAACGGCAAGAAAAGTGAACAGAACCAGCGCCCGGCGGCGAAATATGGCGCTTGCCGCGTCCCGCACGCTGAATGAATTATTCCCGAGGCCAGTAGTCAATTGGCGTTTCATAGCTTCCCGTCCGAGGGGTTGAAACGCTGAATTCGTCAATAATTCCAAGGATTGGGCGCAGATCAGCGCGATCGACCGGGTCGAATCAAGCCGCCGGCCGTCATTCAAATGCCGGGTCCTGAGCTGTTTTCGATAGGATCAAGTCTTCGAGGCTTTAGGGAGCTTTTGCTCGCCCGACGGAGCATTCTGGGTTGCGGCTGAAGACACCGTCTTCCCAATGGTTGGCATGATCAGGCTGTGTCTTATTTGCGTGTATTTCGAGAACAAGCGCCAACTGCGAGACCGCTGCAGCGTCTTTAGTTCGGATCGATCCGCCTCCAGAGAGTGGAAACGTTCAGTCAATTGCCGCAGGTAAACGGCCAGCGCGGCGCTGTCCGCCAACGGGTCAGGAGTGGATGCTTCCCGGTGTTCGTCGATGACGTCCCGATAAACATCGATGAATTGATCAAACACCGGATCGCAGCCGGCGTCTTCTCGAATAAAGTTTCTTACGCGCGCAGCATCTTCGGGATCGTAGCGCGCCAACTCTCTAGCAATAACATTTGCGGTGATCGGATTCTGCAAACACTTGATCCCAAAATTAAGCGGCCGCAGCGCTTGAACATTTTGCGTGGTTACCATTGGACCGACGCCCGCGGCATCGCAGGCGATCACTGCCGTACCCACGGCCATTGCTTCCAACGCGGCCTTCGCTTTTGCGAAAACTATGTCATAGCGCGCCAATAAGAGTTCCGGCCTTTCGGACGGATTTCCAGCATTTCTACCGGCGATGTCCAACTGAATACCCGCGCGATTGCACGCCGCCCGAATCGGATCAATCTGAACCGGCTCACACATCTTATTGCTGAAAATCAAAGCGAGTCGTGGGCTCTGAGGAAGGGCCGAACGAGGTTTGAAACGATTCAGATCGACAAAATTCAGCAGCACCCGAACGCGATCTTCCGGAATCGTTTGATTGAGGACGCGTTCCCTGCAGGGATTATCGACGGCAATGTATCGTCGGATTCGCGGAAACACCGGAGGCGATTCCTCCCAGGGTTCTGAGCCATGGCAGACATAGACTGCAGGGACGCCGCTGAATTTCATCAGAGCCGTCATAGTGTCCAGGTGATGATGACCATGAATGATATCTGGCGCGCCCGGAAATTTTTCCAGATCATCCAGCACCGTTACGCCATGCGCTCTCAGTTCCGCCGCCACGTTGCCAAGTTTGGTGCTGTAGGCAAAGGGCTCGTGGCCACGTTTCATTAACCCGATCGCCAAATCGCGGACGTACATTTCCGTGCCGGCCCTATCCGCCAGAGTGTTGTTGGTGATTAGGATACGCAAGTCGCCTCCCGAACCTTGCTGCGACTGAAATCACGCAGGGCCTCAACGATGGGAAGGATATGTTCGCGATAACGAATGACTTCGCGATAGTATCCGCGCTTCACCTGTTCTTCGCCGTACCTTTCATAGAAAGGGGGATCGTCTGGAGCGTCATAAAACGGCGTCGTGGGCCGCATGGATTCCGTTCTCAGAGCATCGATTCCCTCCTGTTGCAGGATTTGCGCAAGGTCAACCGCCAGCTCTGAATAGTTGCCGGCAGCCTGCAACTTTTCCGATAACGTTTCGGAACTGACTTGAATTGAAATCGCATCCGGGCCGGCAACCACCGAGTCATCGTTGCGGCTGGCCAAAAGCACTTCAAAACTCCTCAGACAACGACCCGACTTGCGGAGTTTCTCTACCGCTGCGCTGGTGATCAAATGGCAAATGTCATGCGCCGGGTTATAGCCTTCGACCGCATCTGAAACGACGTATTCAGTCTGTTCAATTTGGCAGGCTTGGGCCAGCTCAGTGGCGATATCGACAAAGCGTTTGACGTCACGTTTCAGGATCGCCGAATAGAGCTCTCTATCGCTGAACCGTCCATAGATGCGCCCGGGGCGGGCGCCGGTTTGACTCAGAATCTGCGTGGTTTGATAGAGTCGCGACTCAGCCGATCGGCCCGATCCGTCGGTTAGGACAAACACGGAAGGCCGAGCCAACATCAACCAGTTGAAAATGCGCAATTCGTGTCCTGGATGCGCAATAACGAGCGCCGCGCGACTATTAGTTAAAGCACCAAGCATTGTCGAGTTCGCGGATGATAGCACCGCTGCTCATCGCGATTCCACAAAACCTGCTGGTGAGATCGCCGGTCCGGGCGGAACAGGATCGCCTGCGGCTAGAGGCCGAAGTGAGGTTACGAACCAGGAAAGAACAGGAACGTCTCGAGATTGCCATTCACACCCGCAAGTTGACCATTAACACTCGCAAGATCCCCATTAACGCCTGCAAGATGTCCATTAACGCCCGCAAGATCCCCATTAACGCCTGCAAGATGTCCATTAGCGCCCGCAAGATCCCCATTAACGCCTGCAAGATGTCCATTAATGCCCGCAAGATCCCCATTAACGCCTGCAAGATATCCATTAATGCCCGCAAGATCCCCATTAACGTCTGCAAGATCCCCATTAACGTCTGCAAGATTCCCATTTACACCCGCAAGATCCCCAAAAACACGCGCAAGATCGTCACAAACGCCAGATTCTCACTAAACTACTTCAGGGTCAGTTCTGAATAGCCCAGAACGTCCGGCTCTTTCCCGGCTGTCAGTCGTCCGGCAACCTGCCAGGTTTTCAAATCGATCATGGTAACAATGTCGGCATTTGTATTGGCGACGAACGCGTGCGAGGGTTTCGGCGCCGTTAGGATTCAGACCGGCGCCGGCCCGGTGACTTGACGCGTTAGTTTGCCGCGATAGGAAGCAAAAGACTGCCGCGAGGACTGCAAAAATGCTAAGTGTTTTGCGTACCTAAAAATTGAGCGCAAGTGAAAATGGAAGCATCCATTTGCCGGAAGTTCAGGCTCCACCATCTCAGCCTCCCGGCGCTGGCAAATTCTTGACAACGCAAGAAACTAAGAATAGGCTTTGGCACAGATAGGTTCACTCGTCGATCGTCTCAAGCTGCCAAATGTCTGCCAGTTAAGGTGGTATCGAGATGGCTACCAAAAACAGGCTTGTAATAGCTCTCACAGTGCTGTTCGTGGCATCCATCTCCGGAGTGTGGCTTGCCCATACTCGTTACACTAGCTCGCCCAGCGTCGTTCGCGCACAGCAAGGGCAACCAGCAGAAGGAAGCCTCAGATGGTATGCCCAGCAAGCCCACGCTTCGGGGCAATCGAACTTCTCGCTGTCAATATCTACCAATTCGTTGATTGCAAATGATCTGAACGAAGCGATTTCAAATAACTCAATAGTAGTCGGCCAATTGATTGCACAGCAGTCCGTTTGGTATGACGATCCGGACACAATTTACACTTGGAATAAATTTCAACTCACAGAAACATTAACGCAGAAGCCATACGTCCCGTGCGAGGGCTGCACATTTTCGCCCACACCCCCTCCGGAACTGCTGCCGCTCCAGGCAGGACAGGTTCTTGTGCCACTGGTCGGCGGCAACGCGGTAATTGACGATGTCGCCTTCGATCTTCAAGTAAACAATGTTTCGTCCCTGGTTTACGGCCAAAAATACCTGCTGTTTCTCAACCTAAATCCCGATACAAGTATCGGCAGCACGAGGGCCCAAGGAATTGTTTTGGTTAACTCAGACAATAGCTTTGCGTCCGTTTTACTGATGCCCGAGGGAGAAACGGAACCTATTATTTATGGTCTCGTGACCCAATATGGTTCACTTACTCAATTGAGGAATGCTCTTAATCCTCCGCCGCCGTCATCATGCAATCCTGCCCAGCAGCAGAGCTGCGAAGACGACGGGGGTACTTGGAATTCGTCCACTTGCTACTGCACACCGCCCTTCGATCCATGCATTAAAAAGCCGTGGTTGTGCGAGTAAGACAATCATTTGTGAAGGTACACATATACAACTTGCCCCCAGTCCGTTTTGGCGCGCGGCTGTTCCTTTTCGTTTTATGCCTGTGCGCATTGCCCATGCTCTTTGGGGCGAGAGCCATGGCGCAACCGCCAAAGTGTACTGAGTGCGATAAGAGCATCAAGCAATTGAATGGTCATGGCGCGCACTCCACTTCAGATCCGCGTCGAGTCATTAACGTGCAGATCGGCCCGAGCTGGGGGACGACGACCAACGCGAACATTTTTAACGGAGTGTGTGCCGGGTCACAATCGACTAATTGCGGGGGCGCGTCCGGTCCTAGCGCGATTTCGCTGTGGAATGCTGTGGGCTCGCCCTATTACTTCGATTTGCGCCAGGACGCTGCAATAAACGACGTTGATTTCTTAGTTGTCAAAGACGCATCGTGGGATTATGACAAACAAGGGTGCGCTGTAACATCGAGTCCCCTTACGACTAGTTCCACCAACCTTAGAGTCGTTCATCTTCCACCTAATGCTGCCAACTGGTCGCAAGCGGATCTGGCATGTATTCTGGCCCACGAGATTGGTCACGGCGTCGGATTGGACGGTGCATTTCCCGGATGTAATTCGGTGATGACTGAGATTCCAGTGCGGAAAGACAGTGACTGTAAATGTCCGGGACCAATCAGTCAGCGAGATGTAGATCGAGCTAATCTGTTTACCAGCAACCCGCAGAATTGTAAGGCGGCCAGCAAAACAACTCAGAACTTCGGCGGCCCGGGTTACGAAGATCCTAATCCTTACAGGTACATTCCGACTTGCTATTATTTCTACGAATCTGTGGATGTTTACTATTGTCGCCTCCTGATGGAAGATGGTACGTGTCATCCTGAGTTCCCCCCGGTCTATATTGATACTATTTACATTTTGCGCGATGTCAGGTGTTATTAGACTATAGACAAGGAAGCATCATTTTTAGCCGCTGAGGATTCGGTTCGCATGGGTATGCTATGAAAAGTGAGTTTCGTTTCACACTCATGTTGGTATTTGCGATGATTGTCCTTCAGGTCTCCGTGTATGGACAGCCATCTCCGCAAAGACAGTTTACCTGGAAGAGCCCGCCGGACCGCGCCGACGACAATTTGAAAGACCGGCGCCCACTTAAAGATAAAGCAAAGAATAACGGTCGCTATGTGGCCACAGAATATCCTCCGACTTTAACCCGCTTCAACACCCTCGACGCCCTCGCCAGGTCGGCCGATGCCATTGTTATCGCTAAGGCGATAGACAATGCCAGCCGGATTTCTTCAGACGGCATGACGGTTACTACTGACTATCAATTGAAGGTAGAACACGGTTACAAGGGAAAACTCGCTGAAGGCGGCTCGATTTCAGTTAGCTTGCCTGGCGGTTTGACACGATTTTCAGACGGAAGCTCCGCCGAGATAAGAACGCCCTGGTTCCGAAAAATGGTAAATGGCCGCACATATTTGCTGTTCCTTAATCGTCGCGGGAATCGCTGGTCGGTAACCGGTGGTCCTCGCGGTTTGTTTGAAATACCTACCACCGAAGGATATCGCAACGTAACCTCTCACAGCCTCATGGAAAATGATCCGATGAGGGCCTACAACGATACGGAAGTGATCCAGTTTCTTCGGGCGGTCAAGCAATCTGCTAAGCGAGCCAGATGACGTTCGTCACCGGGCTGAAGCGGTGTGAATTGAGATGTCACGGTTTCGCGCCTTTGAGGCAAAGCCCTTTGGCGCTACTAACGCAGAATTCTGTTCTTAACTCTATCGACTTTGAACTTGAATGATCGGAAGATTCGCTGCCCGAAGTTCCTGATTCAGCGCGGGAATGTCTTGTGAGCTAATCCCTCTCCAACTCTCCTGAATTCCGCGCGAATCTTTGAGGACATCGGGGATCGCTCCGGATACTTGCGGCGTCGGCGCCAGATCCACTTCTTCGATCAAATTAAAGAGATTGCGGATGCGCCCGGTCGCCGACGCGACGGTTACGCGTGCGGCTCCGCCACCTCCACCGGCGCCGCCGCCGAAGCCAACGCCCCCGCCCGCGAGGCTCTGAAGTTTTTCCGCAAAGGCATCGACTTTGGTTTTGAGGTTCGCGTCCGAAACCTTTGCACGCAGTTCGGTGACTTGACCTCGAATTTGTCGCACGTGATCGGAAATCGAATTCAACGTCAGCCATTCATCGTAAAGCTGCTTCGACAATTTGTACTGCTCGGCCAGGTCCGCGGTTGAAGTCTTTACGCGCGGATCCATCACCAGCGTGAGCAGCTGTTCATATTTCTTTCCACCGGCAGTTAGCACTACCGTGTACTTCCCCGGCATCGCCCAGGGCGAAGTTGGATCGGGCGCAGTGTTCTTGTAAACCGCGGAGATTGGGTATTGCGGCGGCACGCCGGGCACCGGCTCGAGATGAAAGTCCCAGAGGAAGCGATGCATGCCGGCGCCGTTTGAAAGTTTCTGTGGCGGCCGAACCCAGTAAGGCGGAATGTTGAGGGCCGGATCATCAACCGGAACAGGATCGTTGCTCGAATAGCGGCGCACGATCTGTCCCTGCGCGTCTTTGATTTCCAAAGTGACCACGCCCGAAGTCGCCGCACCAAGATAAAAATCGATCATCGCGCCGTCTGGTGGATTCTCTCCCGCCGGCGTATCCGGCGGCAGCGGCGTGTCAGAGTTCGTATTCCAGCGAACGCGATAAGCGGTTTGCGGCTTAAATAAATGAGCCGGCGATCTCACAATCGAATCCTGAAGTTGCCGCAGCGGCGTAATGTTGTCGAGAATCCAAAAACCTCGGCCGTGTGTTCCCACCGCGAGATCATCGCCTTTGATAATCAGATCGCGAATCGAAGTTGCGCCCATGTTAAGCCTGAGCGATTGCCAGTGCTCACCATCATCAAACGAAACGTGTACGGCGCGTTCGGTGCCGGCGAACAACAAACCCTTTCGCTCCGGGTCCTCGCGCACGACGTCTGTGGGTTCGCCGTCCGGAATGCCGTTGTTAATTTCGGTCCAGTTCGCGCCGCCGTCGCGAGTGCGATAGATGTGCGGACGCAAATCATCCAGGCGCAAAGTATTAATCGCCGCATAGGCCGTGTTCTTGTCGAAGTGACTGGCATCGAGAATCGAAACTTTCATCCAGGGCTTAAGTTGCTTCGGGGTTACATCCGACCAGGTCTTGCCGCCATCGATCGTGCGATGGATCAAACCGTCATCTGTCCCCGCCCAAATCAGATTGATGTCGAGTGGCGACGGCGCGACGGCGTAGATGACGCCGCGCTGGGTTGGCTGTGCGGTCGGCTGCGAACGAAACTTGCCGATAGTGTCAGGCACTTCGAACGTCTTTCGCGTTAAGTCCGGACTGATCTGGTCCCAGTTCCGCCCGCCATCCCTGGTCTTCCATAGAGTGTTCGTCGCAAAGTAGAGCAGGTGTGGATCGACAGGCGAAAACAAAACCGGCTGCGTGCGCACGACACGAAAGTCAGCCGAGCGAAAAGGTTTCGGCATGATGTTCTGAGCCTGCGACGTGCGCCGGTCGTATCGCGTGAGCTTGCCGCCATAGACGATGTCGGGATCGAGCGGATCGGCAACCACGTAGCCATATTCTTCGGCGCTGACCGGATGCCATTCACGAAAAGTGATCTCGCCGTCGTTGCCGCGACTCGCGACACAGGCTGATCCGCTTTCCTGCTGGCCGCTGCACAAGCGATACGGAAACGCGTTGTCGGCGCTGACGTGATACATCTGGGCCGTCGGCTGGTTATACCAGCTGCTCCACGTGCGGCCACCGTTCGGGGTGATGACCGCACCTTGATCGCTTCCGAGAATGATCACGTCGCTGTTGTTTGGATTAATCCAGACGTTTTGATAATCATCTCCGCCCGGCGCGCCGCGAAACGCAGCCCAGGTCTTTCCACCGTCGACAGATTTCCAACTGACGGTGCTGGCGACAATGACCACCTCGGGATTGTTGGGATCAAAACGGGTAACACAAAGATCGCCACCGCCGATTCGACCGGCCGGTCGCGGGTCTTTAGTGATGATCGCCCAGGTGCTTCCGGCATCGTCTGAGCGATAGAGATTCACGCCGCCCTGGACGGCAACTGAAGCCATCAGCCGATCGGTATTGCTCGGCGCAATCGACAGGTTCGCCTGCACGATGCCCGCGGGCAGGCCGCCGCCCAACTGCTGCCAGGTCTTGCCGTTATCGGTTGATTTGAAGATGCCGCCGCCGGGGCCGTTCCAGGCTCCGTTTTCCCAGGGGCCCTGGCGCGCTTCCCACAACGAAGCGTAAGCGATGTCAGGATTCTTTGGATCAAACAGAACATCGGCGCCGCCAACGTTTTCATCTTTGTAGAGAACTTTCTCGAAAGTCTTTCCGCCATCACTCGAGCGAAAGATGCCGCGCTCTTCATTCGCAGCGTAAGGGTGCCCGGCCACCGCGACGAGAATTCGATTCGCATCGCGCGGATCGACGGCTATCTGCGGAATCTGCTGGCCGTCTCGCAAGCCCTGATGCGTCCAGGTCTTTCCGGCGTCGACTGATTTGTAAATGCCGTCGCCAACCGAAAGATCGGGACGTTGCAAACCTTCGCCGCTGCCGACATAGATGATGTTTGGATCCGATGCCGCGACCGCGATGCAACCGACCGAACCGGTTGGTTGATCGTCGAAGATGGGCGTCCAGGTGTGGCCATAATCTTCGGTCTTCCAAACGCCGCCGTTCACCTGCGCGATGTAGAAAACGTTCGGTTGCGAAGGCACACCGGCAACTGCGCGCGTCCGGCCGCCGCGAAACGGCCCGATGCTGCGCCAATGAAGAGACTTGAAGAGTTCGGGGTTGAACTGTTGCGCCAATGCTGACGAGCCGGCGGCAATGATGAAGCCAATTACGAAAGTTGATAGGAAGCGGCGGCGCATAGACGTAAAGAAATAGTTTCTCATCATCATTGGTCCAGTTTGTTTTTCTTGAACGAGCGTTGGGCCTGCATAGTATCGAATCGCCTGGCGTTTGTCATCGGCCTGGCGTCAGAAGCCCGACCATGAGCGAGGGCCAGGTTTGCCGATCCGGAGTCTTGCTTCCTGCCCCATCCTCAACCTGGCGCGTCATTCGCCGGCCATTCAACACAACAGGCCGCGCCACCTCGGCTGAACGCGTCTTTAGATTTTGCGTTGCTCACCAGGTCGAAAAAACCTGCCGGCGGCCGAGCTTTTTGTTTGCCATTTGCAGGGTCTGATGCCAATCTTTCACCGCCATGATCACGGAGATTCCCACCCTCGGCGTTTATGTGAGTTCGACGTGGAAGGACCTCAAACCAGAACGTGCTGCCGTCGAGAGCGTTATTCACAGCCTAAACGAAACTAAGTTCGTCGGCATGGAGTACTTCGGCAGCCGTGATGAAACGACGAGCGAAGCCTCCGTCAACGCGATGGATCAAGTCTCGCTTTATGTCGTGATTGTGGGCGAGCGTTACGGCTCAGGCATCACCGAGAAGGAATACGATCGGGCGCTCGAGTTGCGGATACCCTGTCACGTCTATTGCAAGCGAAAGAAATCTGCTACGACCGGACCACGCGAACCGGCAGAAAACAAGGACCAGCTTCGCCGGTTCGTTAACCGGCTCCGCGATCAAACCAAAGGACACCTGGTTACAGAGTTTTCGACTGCCGACGAACTAGCGAAGCGCGTCGTCGTCGATTTACACAACTTTCTGTACGACCGCTACGTGGTTCCGATGTTGCAGCGGGCCCGGCGTGAGCGCAAAGGGCAGGATACGCTTGCGGGACTATCGGAACAGTTGACCCAACTGGCCTCTTTTAATAGGAGCCTGTGGTCGCGCATCGATCAGCCAATGAAAGGGCACGGGTGGATGCCGGCCGCGCCCGCCTCCCTGAATGAAACTGATGTCGTCCTTCCTTCCGCAGTGCAACAGGCCATCCTGAATGAGTACCCGGCCCTTAAGGAGCATGTCTATCCGGAGTTTGGCGATCTAATTGCTCGCTTAACTGGATCTTTCGTCGGCCGTACTTCGGTCTTTGAAAAGATCTCTGAGTTCACCGGGAGGTTTAGTTCGGGATACTTTCAGATAGTTGGCGGCGCCGGATTAGGTAAGACCGCGCTTGCTGCCGAGATTGCCCGCCGGTTTGATGCGCCGATCTTTTTCGCCAGCATTAGCGCCGGCCACAGCCGCGCTGCCCAATGCCTGCGGCACCTTTGCGCGGAACTCATCTTACGGCGCGGCTTGCCCTACGAAACACTTCCCGAACGGGCTGGAACTGACGCGTCGTTCCTGCTCGAATTGCTCCGCCAGATACCAAGAACACGCGAGCAGCCGGTTTGGCTGGTCGTCGACGCGCTTGATGAAGCGGACAAGCCCGAGACTGGTCAGAACGCGTTGCTCCTTCCTTCCAATCTTCCGGAACATGTGTACTGCGTGGTTACTCGCCGTGATGATGTCGCGTTGTTCGTCGATCCTCCGGCGGCCTTCAGCGGGGCGACCCTCGGCGCGGACACCGAAGAGCAGACCGAGGACATCCGCGCCTATCTGGCAAGTCAGGTGCTGCGCCCCGATTTACAGCGCGCGCTCAATGTCGAGCCATCCATCAACACCGGCAAGCTGCTGGCGGCCCTTGCGCGTGCCAGCGCGGGCAACTTCAAGTATCTCGAATACTCGCTGGCCGATCTCGCGGCGCGCCGTCCTGGTGACCCGCCAGTCGATCTCTCGCGCCTGCCGCTGGGTCTCTCCGGCTACTACGATCATTTTTGGGCCCGGATGGAATCGGTGAAAGAGAGTGAGGATTGGCAGGATTGGACCAAACTCTACCGTCCCACCATCGGCATGTTGGCGATTGCCGGCGAGCCGGTCTCTGCGGATTGGCTGGCCAGCCAAATCGATCGCGACAGCCAGGAGATTCGCGAGCGCGCCCTTTCGCGTTGGCGCCGTTTCCTGACGATCACGGAACGCGGCGAAACAGAACTATGGAGTATCGTTCACAAATCATTCGCCGACTTTCTCAGGGAAAAGAAACGGCTCGATCTCAAAGACTTGCATCGCCAGGTGGGTGAGTATTTTTCTAAGCCTGCCCAATGGGATACTTTCGGAAGATACGCGCTGCGGCATCTGGCGCGGCACCTCCGCGAATCCAACAGCGAAGAGCTGTTTCGCCTGGTTGACGATCAGACGTGGTACGAAAGGCAAATCAATTCGGACGCTACAGCCTCGCCGTTTATCGCCGACGTCGGGCAGGCGTGGGAGCTTGCCGAGTCTTTGGATCAAGCATCGATTGATGCGCATTCACCACCTTTACATCTTGCCCGGCAGTTCAGCTGCGGGCTGGTTACTGCAACCTTTCGAACTGTAGCCGGAAATCTCCCAGCCGCGCTGATCTCGTCGCTTGTCTCGTCCGGCGCATGGACTATCGAACAGGCCCTGGAATCAGCCCAACGTAATACGAACCCTTTGAATCAGGTAAGAACGCTCGTCGGGATTGCGGCGCAAGTTAGCGGTTCGCGAAAGCAGGAGTTGCTGGAACAGGCGCGCACTATCGCCAACGACATTAAGGAAGCGGACGTGAAGGCTTCGGCGTTGATGGCAATCGAACCGCAGTTGCCGGCAGGCGCGCGTCTTCCACTATTTGCCGCTTTGGTGGATTGCCTTTCATCAATATCAAGCTACCCGAATAGGGCTGACCTTTATCGCGCTCTCAGTGAGCGCCTTCCCGCAGATCCTTCGCTCTTACAGGAGGCGCTACAGGTGGGCGAGGACCTGGTTGATGGGGGTTACGATCTTCCCCTGCTCAAAATAGCCGAGCGAATTGGTCCGGCTGTTTTCGATCAAGTCGTGCGCAAGGGTCTGCGGCACGCGCGTAAGGCACGCACGGAAACCACAACAGTAATAGGTTGGCGCTTATCGTTTCTGCCGCATCTGTCCGCACGCGAAAGGCGTCAACTGATAGACGAGGAAATTGAAAACGCGGTTACTTACGATCCAGGCGAGACTTATGCAGGTCTGCTGAGGAACCTGGACGGCGACGACCGCGCGCAAGTTATCGCTGCGGCCCATTCAAGGGTGATGGCTGAGGAGTATCCGTCCTGGAGGGCCGCTCTCCTCGAAGTCCTTCTGCCCGTCATCGATAAGCCGGCCCGCAGCAAACTGATTGCCGCAGCCCTGACCGGCTTCTCCGACGCGCCGGATGATTACGGCTGGGCGCGTCTGTGCCTTGCGGTGATCCCCTATGTTCCCATCACCAAACGACGAGAGCTGCTCCGCAAAGGGATTGACGCGCTCGAGCTTCTGCCTGAGGATGAAATCGGGGTTGAGCTGATTAATAAATACGCACAGTATGCGGACGCTGAAACCAGCCCGCGACTGGTTTCATTGGCTGAGAAGATCGCAAACGGAAGCTCGAGAAGCGAGGTGCTGGCTGGATTGCTGCCCGTCCTGCCGGATTCGTTGCGCGTTACGGTGCTCGACAAAGCCCAGTCGGCGGCGTGGTCAATTGGCGATGAGCCGGCCCGCGTTAAGTTTCTCGGTGCGATCATTGAGCGTTGCCCGACGGCCAGCAAGTCTCTATTGGTCGAAGAAATGCTGGCGGCGGCGCGGCGCATTGCTGATTTCGAAAAACGCGCGGAAGCGCTCACCAGAGTAATACCACTGGTGGATGGCGAAGTACGGGCAACCCTCGTTGCTGAAGCGCTGGCTTCTGCGAAACAGCTATCGGGCCGCATCATCCGCCCAATGAAGCTGGCCGCGTTGCTGGAGTATCTCGCGGAGCCGGCTTTAGGCGAGGTCTTAGATCTTTTGTGTCAGGATCTGGTTTCCGCCGGGAGTCCGGTGGATGATGCGCGGTTTGAATCGCACGTGCTTCCCAAACTGCTGCGCTTCGTTGAAACGAATGAAGTGTTGGCAAAGAACTTGATCGCGGCGCTGGACTCAATCGGCAACCAATTGAACCGTATTCGCGCCCAGGCCGAACTACTGCCACATCTGAGCGCGAGCACGCGAGAGAAGATGCAACAACAATTGCTCGATGAAGTTGAGGGAATGAAATCGTCGTGGGAAGGCCAGTCAGCCCTGGCCACCATTGCATCTTACGTCGATGACTCGTTACGTCCCAGCCTTATCAGCGAAGCGTTCGCCAACGCCGGGCGTATTCGCGGCGGACGCCGCACGTCAGAAGTATTCGGATTGATTTGCTACCATCTGCCTCACTGGATTAAGAAATCGCCATCCTGTTGGCAAGATGCGCTGGCAGCCGTCAAATCATTGGACTCTGTGGATGACCGGGGTTGGGTGGTGACCTATCTCATCGATCATTTGCCGGCCAAAGAGAAGCGATGGGCCATATCCGAAGCCAAAGCCGCGGCTGCCAAAACAAAAAACAATGAAACCAAAGTAGTAATTCTGCGGAAATTGATTGAGCAGTTTACGGGCGCCACCAGGGTCCGAATGTTAGCTGAGGCGGCTTCGGCGGCACAACAAGCCGGGCCCGTGACCCGCGCGCTGTCACTCGCCGTGTTGGCCCAACATGCGGACGGGCAACGTTCAGAATTTCTCAAACTGGCGCTGGACGCCGTTAGGGAAACTCCGATTGACATTACCGTACCGTCTCATCGGAGTTACGCGCTGAAATTTCTGGTTCCATTTCTTCTCGACGACCCGACGCTGCGCGACGAAGCGATCGAAATGATTCTGAATCTTGATCGCGAGCAAGAGCGCGCAACTCTGATTGCCGCTTTAGTAGATCAGGCGGTGAAGCGCGATCCGGGACTGCAATATTACCTCTGGCGTAAATCGTATCCGCGGCTGGCAGCAAAACCGCGAGACCTGCTGATCGCCGGCCTGGCGCCGCTGGTCCCGTTGATCGAGAGCCTGGGCGGAGAAAAAGCAATTGCCGAAGCCGGCCAGGCTGTCGTTCGCTGTGCCGCGCGTTGGCCATAGATAAAGGCGTGGAAAACCAGGGATGATCCGATTAGCGATGAAAGTCCTCGTCCTGAACCATAAAGAAGTTGAAGAACTGCTGCCGCCAGCTGAGTGCATAGGGGTAATGGAAGAAGCATTCAACGGCCTGGCTAATAATCAGTTTCATCAACCATTGCGCACAATAATCAGGCCGCCGGCGGTCAAAGGAGTGTTGGCGATGATGCCGACTTTTCGCGCCGGCGAAGAGCCATTGTTCGCTCTAAAAGCGATTTGCGTCTTTCCCGGCAACGCTGAGATTGGCAAAGATGCTCATCAAGGTGGAGTAATCCTCTTTGACGGCGCCAATGGTGAGCCGCTGGCCCTGGTTAACGCATCGGCGATCACAGCGATTCGCACAGCCGCAGTTAGCGGATTAGCGACGCGACTGCTCGCGCGTGAAGATGCCGGCGACCTGGCGATCATCGGCGCCGGCGTGCAGGCGCGCACGCATCTCGCCGCGATGGCCTGCGTTCGCAACCTCAGAAGAATTCGCGTTGCCGCGAGACGCTTCGAAAGCGCGCAACGATTTGCGGAAGAAATGCAGGTCCGGACGCCCTGTCAGATCGAACCTGTTGAATCCAACGAAGCCGCGGTCCGCGGCGCAGACATCATCGTCACTGTGACGACCACGCGCGAACCCGTAGTGAATCACGAATGGATTTCGCCGGGCGCACATCTCAATGCGGTGGGCACTTTCTCTTTCAATGCGCGCGAAATCGACACGGCGACGATGAAAGCGGCCAGCCTGTTTGTCGATCGCCGCGAATCAGCTCTGAATGAAGCCGGCGATTATTTGATCGCCGCAAAGGAAGGCGCGATCGGACCCGAACACATTCGCGCGGAATTATCGGACGTGGTCGCCGGCAATCATCCGGGACGGACATCACCAGACGAAATCACAATCTTCAAATCATTGGGATTGGCCTTGGAGGATCTCGCCGCGGCTGCCTATTGCTTCCGCAAAGCTCGTGAGGAAAATCGGGGAACGTGGGTTGAGTTTTGAGGTACCCGACAAACTTTTCAGTTTGTCGCTTGAAGTTTTCGACAAGCCAAGGCTTGTCCGTGGCGATTCTCCTTTCATAGTGAAGTTTTCTCTAGCCCAGGCGTAAACGCCTGGGTAACAAACAGCAATTCGTCTTAAGCCCCATTCATTTCCCAGGCGTAAAGAGTGTGTGTCAAAACTCAATCCCTCAGCGCCGAAGGCGCGAAATGTAATAGCCTGGGCCATCGGCCCA
>Ga0070703_10000484_pt1 | contig 15670 bp, 9 predicted proteins | sample KBSK5251metaG_FD_65453 | JGI IMG/M metagenome (GOLD analysis project Ga0070703, IMG submission 65453) | Corn, switchgrass and miscanthus rhizosphere microbial communities from Kellogg Biological Station, Michigan, USA - KBS K5-25-1 metaG | ecosystem: Host-associated > Plants > Roots >... | reverse complement strand
GCATTCTTGTTCTTGGCACTCTTGGCTTTGGCGCGGTCGGCCGCGGCGCGCGCGGCGTCAGCGTTCCGGCGCACCAGTTCGGCCGTACGCGACGCCTTTGGCTTCGGGCTGGCCCGTGGGGCGGCCGGAAGGGCCGTCTGGGCGGCCAGGTCCTCGGCCACGCCGGCAGCGGTCTCGGCGATCCGCTGCACGCCGACCAGGCCCGGCGCCAGCGTGGGGGCGGCGACGACGGCCATGATCTCGGACGCCCGCTGGGTGCTGGGGTCCGCTGACAGCTTGGTCGCGAGCAGCTGCAACCGGGACCGCTGCTGGTTGAAACGGTCGTCGAGCTGGGTCACGAGCGCAACCACTTCCGGTTGCAGCTCTTCGAGCTCCGCGAGCTCAGCGGCGGCCTGCGCGATCTGCTGCGAGTACGTGCTCGACGCGACGAGCGCATCCTCGTCCCGGCCACTCGTCGCGAGCGCCTCGGCTTCTGCGAGGCGATGTTCCGCGATCGAGAGCTGCACCGCTGCGCGATCGCCCGCATTTACTGCGAGTGTGAGACGCAGGTCCTCGCCGGCAAGCTTCAAGGAGTACAGCGGATCGTTTGGAAGCGTGTCGGCGCCGGCGACGGTCGCACCCGCGACGGTCGCGATGCAAAGCGCGCCGACGGCGATCGCGCGCACCGCGTATGGAGCGGGCTTCGCGAGAACTTCGAACGCGATGGCCGCACGATCAGCGATCGTCGGGCGACGTGGTCGCACTGACCCCAGTACGCGATCGCGCATGCGCTCACGCGCAAGCGCATCGAGACCGCTTGGGGCGTACTTGTGCATACGAAGCGCAACGCGCACGGCTTCCCGCAGTTTCGCGTCACGGATCGATGCCAGTCCGCGCTCCCCACGTGCGACGCTCTCGATGAGGCGATCCAACGTCTCTGGGCCGCCTACTCTCACCATGGTCGTCTAACGGCTTGCCTGACAGCCCGTTATCTCGGCTGCTCACCCGCGCGGGTGACGTTTAACGGAGAGCGGCCCTAGTGAAACCGGGTCAGCAGTGCGCGCCCGGATTAGGGTGCGGGCGTTACAGGCGCTGGCGCGGGTCCACCCCACACCGGAACGTAGCGACTGAAGAACGTGTCCTGGTGCAGGACCTTGCCGTCCGCGATCACCGTGCGTGTGCGAAGGACATCACGTCCCATGACCTTCGAGCCAGGGATGAACGCGGGGTCGGCGGGTTGATCGGCCGGCACATCGACGAAGCGACTCTGCGCCGGGGCGCTGAATGACACCGTGCGGCCCGTGGGCACGCTCCATACGTCGAACGTGAGGTTGGTGGCGTCGTTCCATGACCACAGGAAGACCGGCGCGTCGGTGTCGTTCTTCCACTTGAAGTCCACGCCGGGCTCGAATACGGCTGCATCGAGGCCCATTGGGTAGCGATCGATGTAGTACCCGTGGGCGTGCCGTTCCACGATCTCGTAGCCGAGCTTCGCGACCGCGTTGAACATCGTGGTCGACACTTGGCAGAGGCCCCCGCCGATGACGTTCTCGTCCGAGCGGTTGTTGATGATGGCCCCGGCGAATGCGTAGCCGCGCTCGACCGTGACCGGGCCCAGGAGCTCCCAGAACGAGAAGGTCTGCCCCGGCAGGATGACGACGCCGTCGAACTGCGATGACCCGGTCGAGATGTTCGCGTGGCGGGCCGCGCTCGGCGGGTAGTAGGTCGTGAACTCCGACGTGCGTGAGATCTTCGGCAGCCACAAGTTCGCCTGCTCGGTCGAGAACGGCGGCGTCTCGACCGCCGCAGGCGCCGCAACGTTGCGCGTGCCGACGGCAGGCCGAAGTAGGTCGGTGGTGAGCTGCGCGATCAGCTTGTCCTGCGTGACGCGGATACCGGTCGCACCGGCGATCACCGATGCGACGCCGTCAGCGTTCACGGTGAACTTCGCGCTCACCGCGGGGCGATCGAGCTTCGCGGCGACCGCGGTCACCCAATCCTTGAGGAGGTCCTGCTTCAGGGACACGACGAAGCGGTAACGCGTTGCGGGAGCGATCGCGTCGACCGGCAGTGCGGGCAGCTCGTCAGCTCGCGCCGCAACGCGGTCGATGGACAGCAGCGTCGTGAGAGCGATGGAGTCCTCGGCGATGCGCCGATCCTCGACCGTCACCTCGAGAGGCGTGATCACCGCGGTCGCACGAGTGACAGCGTCGCGATAACCGGACTCGTCCACCGCGGGATAGATCGCACGAACGTGGAGGTCGATCTCGCGGTCGTCGAGCGTCGGCGCGGCGAGCACCGATGCGGTGGCCGAAACACGGTCGAGCTCGCGGCCGAGGACGGGCTCGGTCAGGGTGAGACCCTTCGCCGACAGCGCGATCTCGCCTGAAACCGCGCGCCGGTCGATGGCGGTCGCGATGCCTGCGACCCAGCTGTCGAGGGCGTTCCCCTGGGCGCGGAGCGTCATCGGGATCTGGGCCTGTCCGCGGAGGGCGTCGATCCAGGCGCTGGCGCGCTCGAGCGGGGTGCCGCTCTTTCCATAGGCGAGCGCGGCCGCGACCGCGGTGTCGACGTCGGGCGAGACTGCGAGATCACCATTCGTCGTGCGCCAGGTCTGGCCGTCATGAACGGCAACGACCGCTCGCGCGGACCAGGGCTGCGTAAGCTCGCTGTCGAGGCGCTCCTCGATCGCTGCGCTATCGAGTGAGCCAACCTGCACGCCGGCGATCGTGACGCCCGGGAGCGCGCGTTCGGCGTAGATCACGGGAGCCGCGAAGACGATGGCCACAGCGGCGGCGATGACGGCGAGGGGGAGGACAACGGACTTCAGCGAAAGACCGCGGCTGCGTCGTTCGCCGCGCTCGCCTTCTCGGGTCGCTACTGCCATGCGGAACGGCCTCCCCATCGGGTGCCCACCAGCACCGCGCTATTCATTCTGAGCACTGCATCTGAGACGAACGAAAGCGTCTCATCGTTCCACTCATTCCGCGTCAGATTTGTAACCAAGAACTCCTACGCAATTTGTGGTCCAGACGACAGTTGTGTGACAAATAGGCAAAAAGAAGGCCCGGCACCCCAGGGGAGCAGGGAGTGCCGGGCCATCGAGGCGGACTGGCCAGCGGGCGGGCCGGCCAGAGCCTGTCTAGGGAGTTATGAGCACCCGGTGGTTTCCCCGCAGTTCTCGCACTTGTGGCAGGTGCCGTTTCGCACGGTGAGCCAGCCACAGCGAGGGCACGGCGGCGCATCGGGTGTCGAGTTGAGTCGCCTCCCCCCGACGGGGGAAGGACCCGCGATGGTGAAGTTCTCAGTGATGGGCGGCGGCGTGATCGACACGCTCGTCGCAAGCAGCTCCTGCTGCGCCGTTGGATCGCTGATGACCTCGGTGACCCGCGTGAGGCCCAGATACGTCTTCTCCTCCGCGGTCAGGAACCGGTGGCCGAGCCAGCGGAACACGTAGTCGACGATCGATTTGGCCATCCCGATCTCGGGGTTGCCTGTCCAGCCAGAGGGCTCGAAGCGCATGTGCCCGAACTTCTCGACCAGATGCGACAGCGGAACACCGTACTGGAACAGCAGCGAGATGCTCGTCGCGAAGGCGTCCATCATCCCGGAGAGCGTCGAGCCTTCCTTCGCCATCGTGACGAAGAGCTCGCCAGGTGTCCCGTCCTCGAACTTGCCCACGGTGATGTAGCCCTCGTGGCCCTCGATCGAGAACTTGTGTGTCAGCGATTCGCGCGTGTCGGCGAGCCGGCGCCGCTGCGGTCGGTTCACCTCGACGATCTTCTCCACCGTCACGACCGAGGGAGCGGCGGCGGTCTTCGTGTTGCTGGCGTTGGCGTTCACGGAGAGCGGCTGGACCTTCTTGCTCCCGTCGCGGTAGACCGCGATCGCCTTGACGCCGTGCTTCCACGCCTCGATGTACGCCTCGGCGACATCGTCGACGGTCGCGGTCTCCGGCAGATTGACGGTCTTGCTGATCGCGCCGGAGATGAACGGCTGGACCGCGCCCATCATCTTGATGTGACCCATGTGGCTGATCGAGCGCTCGCCGTTCTGTGGCTTGAACGCGCAGTCGAACACCGCGAGGTGCTCTTCGCGCAGACCGGGCGCGCCTTCGATGGTGCCCTGCTGTTCGATGTAGGTGGTGATCGCTGAGCCAGCGGTCTCGGTGTAGCCGAGACGACGCAGCGCCGCGGGGACCGTGCCGTTGACGAGCTTCAACATCCCGCCGCCAACGAGACGCTTGTACTTCACGAGCGCGATGTCCGGCTCAACACCGGTCGTGTCGCAATCCATCATGAAGCTGATCGTCCCGGTCGGAGCGAGCACGGACGCCTGCGCGTTGCGGTAGCCGCTGATCTTGCCCAGGCTCACCGCGTCGTCCCACGACTGGCGTGCTGCCGAAAGCACCGTCGGCGGCACCAGGTCCGCGATGATCCGGTAGGCGGCGGCACGATGCTTCTCCATCACGCGGTCGTGGCCGTTCTTGTTCTTCGCGTATGCCTCGTACGGTCCGACGGCGGCGGCCAGGCGCGCTGACTGCGCGTAGGCCTCGCCGGTCATGAGCGCCGTGATCGACGCCGCGTACGCGCGACCCTCGTTCGAGTCGTACGCAAGACCGCGGTGCATGAGCAGCGCGCCCAGGTTCGCATAGCCGATACCAAGCTGACGGTGGCTTCGCGCGTTCACGCTGATCGCCGGCGTCGGGTAGTCGGAGAAGCCGACGAGGATCTCCTGCGCCGTGAACACGACGTCGACGGCACGGGCGAACCGGGCGACATCGAATTCGCCGTCGGCGTGAAGGAATCGCATGAGGTTCAGCGAGGCGAGATTGCACGCGGAATCGTCGATGCTCATGTACTCGCTGCACGGATTGGAGCCGTTGATGCGACCCGACACGGGCGTCGTGTGCCAGTCGTTGATCGTGGTGTCGAACTGCATGCCGGGGTCACCGCACTGCCACGTGGCCTCGGCGATCTCGCGCAACAGCTCGCGGCCCGGCAGCGTCTCGAGGACCTGGCCGTCGGTCCGCGCGGTCAGGTTCCACGTCTCACCGGCGAGCGCGCTCTTCATGAAGTCGTCGGTGGCGCGCACCGAGTTGTTGGCGTTCTGGAACTGGATCGACTGCCACGCTTCGCCGTTGAGGCTCATGTCGTAGCCCATCTCACCGAGCGCCCAGGCCTTCTTCTCTTCCTTGGCCTTGCACCAGATGAAGTCGTGGATGTCAGGGTGATCGCTGTCGAGCACGACCATCTTCGCCGCGCGCCGCGTCGTCCCACCGGATTTGATGGACCCGGCGACGGAGTCCGCGCCACGCATGAACGAGACGGGTCCAGAGGCGTAGCCGCCGCCGGAGAGCTGCTCCTTGCTCGAACGGATGCGGGACACGTTGATCCCGGACCCGGAGCCGCCCTTGAAGATCACGCCCTCGTTCTTGAACCAATCAAGGATCGAGTGCATGTCGTCGCCGACCGACAGGATGAAGCACGCCGAGGCCTGCTGCGGAACGCCTTCGACGCCGATGTTGAACCACACCGGCGAGTTGAACGATGCGTGCTGGTGGACCATGAGGTACTTCAGCTCGACGTTGAAGACCTGGGCGTCGCTATCGGTGGAGAAGTACCCGCCCTCGATCCCCCACTTCGTGATCCGGTCGACGACACGGTCGACCATCTGCTTCACGCTCCACTCGCGCTCCGGCGAGGTGAGCTTGCCGCGGAAGTACTTGGACGCGACCACGTTCGTCGCGGTCGCGGACCAGAAACTGGGAACCTCGACGCCCCGCTGCTCGAAGACGTTGCCCCCTTCGCCGGGGATGACGGCGTCGCGGCGCTCCCATTCGATCTCGTCGTACGGGTGGACGCCTTCCTTGGTGAAATAGCGCTCTAGGCGCAGGCCCTTCTTGGGTGCGGGTGGGGCCGATGCCACGCCGGAGACGGACTGCTGCGGTATCTCTGCGATAGCCATATCTGGACTCCCCTAGTGAGCTGCGGCGACCGAGACGGCTCGCTTGGCGCCCTTTAGAAGGAGAAGTGAGTTCCCGATCGCTCTGGACGCTGTAAAGGTGCGCAGACGGAAGCTCATCCTGACCCTCTCCTTCATCCTCTAGACCGCTTGTGTACTAGATGTCGCCCCCGCCGCCCCGGCAGATACAACATCTGGTAACGAGCGCAGGCTGCGAACATTACTCGGCATCGCAGGGCTGTCAAGGACAAAAGTCGGACAGGTGCTGTGGCCCAAGCGGCTGTCGAGCCGTCATGTACTCGGGCGAGTAGGCGATACCGAAAATCGTGGCGGCCAAGGGTCAGGAAACTCGCGCGAACGGACGCCTAGGCGGTGACGTCCGCCGTGGTCGACATCGGGCGAAGCACGTAGCCGGACCGCCGAACGGCGTTGATCTCCACGCCGCCACCGGCCGCCGCGATCTTTCGACGCAGTCTGGTGACGAGTACTTCCGTCACGTTCGAGCTCACCTCGTGTTCCGAGTCTGGCCGACGGTCGAGCGCGGTCCGAGAGGTGAGACCGGGATACGCGCGCGCGAGCTCGACCAGCACGGCACGCTCTCCATTCGTGAGCTCGAGCTGGTGCTCGGCAAGCCACGCATCACCGGTCGCGAGAGCGATGCGGAGCGGACCGATGCGTCGCACCGTTCTGCGGTCCGCGCCGCGCCTGAGGATCGCGCGCACGCGGGCGACCAGCTCTGACGGATCGCAGGTATTGAGAACAAAGTCATCAGCCCCGAGCTCGAACGCCGCTAGCTTCGTTGTCACGTCCTGCGCGGCCGAGAGCACGAGCAACGGAACATCACCACCGGACGCAAGCTCGCGGATGCGACGACACGTATTCGCGCCGCCGTTCTCCAAAGCAAGATCGAGGATCACGACATCAGGCGCGATCTCCTCGACGCGATGAACAGCCTCTCGCTCATCGCCCGCGTCGTACACGACGAAGCCCGCGCGCGTCAGGTGCCGCCGCAGCGTCGCCGCCACCTGGGAATCGTCCTCGACCAGCAGCGCCGTGCCGGGTGTCTGCATCGACACCTCCCCGTCTCGACGTTTACAACGCGCCGATACGGAGGACGACGCTGAACTAGGACTGAATCAGGACCCTTGTTTGAGCACCCGGCGGCCTTTGGGCTGGATCAGCCCGGTGTCAGGCCGGTGTCGGTGTCCTGGAGGTGGTCGCCGCCTCGACGAGCGCACGGACGCCCATGCGCAGATCGTCCTCAGCGATGTTCAGTGCGGGGATGAAGCGCACGGCCTGGTCGTGCGCGCCGCACGTGATGAGCAGCACGTCGCGTTCGAGGGCGCCTGCGATCGCGGCCTTCGCGGTGGCCTTCGCGTCGAACTCGATCGCGACCATGGCGCCGAATCGCCTGATCTCCCGCACCCGCGGATCCGATCGCAGCGGCGCGAGCTCCTTCACCATCAGCTCGCCGAGTCGCTCCGCGCGCGCGACGAGCCCCTCGTCGCGAATGATCTCGAACGATGCGAGGCCCGCCGCGCACGACACGGGATTGCCGCCGAACGTCGAGCCGTGCGTACCCGAGATCCACTTCTCCTGCATCTCGCGCGACGTCACGATCGCGCCGAGGGGCAGTCCGCCGCCGAGCGCTTTCGCGAGGACGAGGATGTCGGGATCAACGCCGTGCTTCTGCGTCGCGAACCACGCACCGGTACGGCCGAAGCCGGTCTGGACCTCATCCATCACGAGCAGCGCGCCGATGCGCGTCGCGAGCTCGCGCAGCGCCACAAGGAATGAGCTCGGTGGCGCGACGTATCCGCCCTCGCCGAGCACCGGCTCGATGAGGATCGCGGCGACGTGCTCCGGCGGGACCTCGTGTTCGAGCATCGTCTCGAGCTCGGCCAGGCAGTGCTCGGCGCAGGTCGCCGCGTCGTGCGCCGGCTTGATCGGACAGGTCATCGCGTATGGGTACGGCGCGACATAGACCTCGGGCAGCATCGCACCGTAGCCGAGCCGGTAGGACGACTTCGAGGTCGTCACGGTGAGCGCACCGGCGGTGCGGCCGTGGAAGCTCCCGCGGAACGCGATGATCGCCTGGCGCTTCGTGTACTGACGCGCGAGCTTGATCGACGCCTCGACGGCTTCCGCGCCCGAGTTCCCGAAGAACACGGTATCGAGGCCGCGCGGCGTCACGGTCCCGAGCGCCTCCGCCAGGGCGATGTTCGATTCGTACGTCGCGACGCCGGTGGAGATGTGCATCAGCTTCGCGGCCTGCTCGCTGACCGCCTTCACGACCTTCGGATGCGCGTGGCCCACGTTCGTGACGGCGATGCCGCAGGTGAGATCGAGCACGCGACGGCCGTCCTTGGTGATGAGCCAGCTACCTTCACCGCGGTCGAGCGGCAGCCAGGTGTAGCGGCCGGGGAGTGGTGAGAGAACGCGCTTCGCACGGCGTTCGAGGTCTGAACTCATCGATCGAGTCTAGGCGTTATGCATTTCATGCACGTGTGGTTCAGCCGGGTCGGCGCTCGTCCGACTCCGACGCGACAAGGATCTGCAGCGTCTTTCGATCCTCGCCGATCACGCGCACCCGGTACCCCGGCACGCCTGCGCGAAGGAGATGCGCGAGACGATCAGCACCGCTGTAGCTCACACGCACTTTCAGCACGGAGTGGCGGTAGTACTCGGTCTTCAGCTGCCCCACCCCGCGAACTCGGCGCAGCGCGAGCTCGAAGCGATGCCAGTCATCCGGCGTGGGAAGCGGTGTCACAACAAGATCAGTCTCGCCTGGACCGGGCGGCGTTCGCGTCGATGGGATCGCCGGCTCGATGCGCTCGTCGAGCGGCGGGATCGGCGAGGGCCACTCCATCGAGCCCGGGTCTTGGGCTGGTGGTGGTGCCGCACGGGGACGCTCCTCACGCGGCCGCTCTTCGGTCCGGCGCGGTGGCAGCGGAGCGTCGAGGCGAGCCGGCTGTGGCGGCTCGACCTTCTTTGGGGGCGGCGGGCTGGCCGGTGTCGGCGCCGGCTCGGGACGAGCACCGATCCGCGCCGCGAGGTCGACCGGGGCCTCCTGGTCCTTCTTGTTCTTTTTGTCCTTCTTCGCCACGGCTGAATTGTGTACGCTGGGGCCTCACGCGGGGAGAGGCGAGGAAGAAAGGCGGTCCACGTTGGCCGAAGGCCGCGTGAATAGCTCTAACGACATCGTCGCCGCCCTGTCCGCACGGGTGGCGGAGCTCGCCAAGCGCGTCACGCAGCTTCAGGCCGATCTTGAGGTCGCCCAGCGCCGAGCGGCCATCTACGAGGAGTACGACGCCACCGCTCAGGAGGCGCTCGCGAGCGCCCTGCGCGCCGCCTACGAGATCCGCGAGCGCGCGGAGACCACCGCCTCACAGATCCTCGAGCAAGCCCGCGAAGAACGTCGGATGCTCCTCAAGGAGATCGAGCGGCTCCGCGAAGATCACGACCAACTGCAGGACGACATCGCCCAGCAGCGTCGCGGCACCATCGCTCCCCTCGGTCGGCCGGTCGCCGCCGATGCGAGTCCGTCCGATATGCGCGTCGCGGCATCTGAGGCCCTCCGCGGTCTGTTCGAAGAGCTCATCGACGAGTACCGCCGCGCGCCGACCGCACCCATCGAGCGCGCCGCGCCGCCCGTCGCGCGGCCGGCGGCGCCGCGCATCGAAGAGTCGTGGCCCACGGTCGACGCGCCGGTCGCTGCGCACGAGACCATCGCCGCACCGGAGACGATCGCGCAGGAGCCGTTCGAGGACGACGAACCCGCCGCCATGGACACACGTCAGGTCGAAGATCACGAGGTCTTCGCGTCGCTCGAAGACGAAGAGGTCTTCCCCGCTGTCGACGAAGCCGCCGAGGCACAACGTGCCGAGGAGGAACGAATCGCCGCGGAGCGCGCGGCAGAAGCGGAACGTGCGGCCGAGGCGGAGCGCGTCGCTGCGGAAGCGCGACGGGTCGAAGAAGAGGAACGTGCGGCGGCCGAGACGCGACGCGTCGAGGAAGAGCGCCGTGCGGCGGAGCAGCGCGCCGAAGAAGAGCGACTCGCAGAAGAAGCGCGACTCGTCGAAGAAGCGCGTCAGATCGCCGAGATGCGCGCCGCGGAAGAACAGCGCGTCGCGGAAGAACGGCGCGCAGCCGAGGAGGCGCGTCGCGCCGAAGAAGAGCGTGTCGCCGCCGAGCTCCGCGCGGCTGAAGAGCGCGCCGCCGAAGACCGTCGTGCAGCGGAAGCGCGGCGCGCGGACGAAGAGCGTCGCGCTGCGGAAGAGCGCGCGGCAGCGGAGCGTGCGGCCATCGAGCGTGAGGCCGCGGAAGCGCGCGCCGCCGAGGAGCGCGCCGCGGCAGAGCGAGCCGCAGCCGAACGTCGAGCCGCGGCCGAAGCGCGCGAGATCGAAGAGCGGCACGCCGCCGAGGACCGCGCCGCGACCGAGCGCGCCGCCGAAGAACGACGGCTCGCGCAGGAGCGTCGCGCCGAAGAAGAGCAGCGCGCCGCGGCCGAGAACGCCGCGATGGAGCGCGCGATCCAGGAGCGGATCGCGGCGCAGGAGCGACGGGCTCACGAAGAGCAGCGAGCGATCGATGAGCGATCCGCAGCCGAACGCGCCGCCGCCGAACGGGCCGCGGCTGAGCAGGCCGCGACAGAGCGGCGGCTTGAGGAAGAACGCGCAGCCGAGGAGCGTCGTGTCGCGGACGCGCAACGCGTTGAGGAAGACCGTCGCGTGTCGGCGGAGCGGCGCGCGGAAGAAGAGCGACGTGCGGTCGAGGAGCGCGCCGCGATGGAGCGGGCGATCGAGGAGCGGCGCGCGGCCGAGGAGCGACGCGCGCAAGAAGAGCTTCGCGCCGCCGCGGAGCAGGCTGCCGCGGAACGCGCTGCGCAGGAGCGCGCCGGCGCCGAACGTGCTGCCGCGCAGCGCCGTGCCGAAGCGGAGCGCGCGCTCGCTGAGAGCGCCGCGGCGCAGCGCGCCGCCGAGCGAGCAGCGGCCGAACGCGCCGCCGCCGCGGAGCGCGCGGCCGCAGAGATCGCGGCAAGCGAGCGCGCCGCGGCGGAGCGAGCCGCCACCGAGCGCAGGATGGCGGAGCAGGCCGCAGCCGAACGCGCCGCCGCCGAGCGGGCCGCCGCCGAACGTGCGATGGCGGAGCAGGCCGCAGCCGAAAAGGTCGCCGCCGAGCTTCAGGCCGAACGGGAGCGGCGTGCCGCAGCGGCGCGCGCTGCGGCTGCCCAGCAGCCGGTCCCGCCACCTCTTCGAGCCCTCGAGGGCCGTGAAAGCCCCCCAGCGAGGGTGGAGGCCGGTGCCCCGACGACCGACCTTCAACTGGTGCTATCGCCGGTCCGTTCTTTCGCCCGCCTGGTGGAGGTCGAGCGTCGTATCCAGTCGCTACCAACCGTACGGTCTCTGTACGTCCGAGACTTCCGCGGTGGCATAGCGACACTCACAGTGGCGCTGCGTTCTCCTATGACGACGGAGGAGTTCGCCAGTGGGCTGCGCGTGATCGACGAGCCGCAGCTGCGACTCGTGTCCGGCACCCGCAACGTACTGGAGTTCCGGATCGAGGGCGAAGCGTCCATCGCCTGAGCGCGGAGGGGGAAGGTTGAGCAGCAGGACCAGCGCTGACTTCTGGTCCGCGCGCCTTGCGCACCTCGCGGCGCTCGGCAAGCTCGACGGGATCGCCATCGTGCTCCCGGGGCAGTCCGGTCTTTCCACCTACGCATCGCACAACATCCCGCAGACCGGGTGGGACGGCGCGGCAGGCGAAGCGCTGCTGCGCGTGGTGCAGACAGGATCGACCGAGCAAGTCCAGAACGGCGCGTTGCATCTCGGCGATGGGCGCGACGCCGAAACGCTGCTCGCCGCGCCGATCGTGTGGCGCGACCAGATCGCGGGCGCTCTTGCGGCCTTCGTGGCCGGTCGCGAGATCGGCGACGCTGACATTCCGACGCTTACGCGTCTCGCGGAGCTCGCGGGCATCGAGCTCGCCGAGGCCAACGCGATGTGGCGCGCGAGCAAACAGGCGCAAGAGGTCCAGGCCGAGCTGCATCAGGCCGAGGACGATCGGAAGCAGGCAATGGTGCTGTTCGAGCTCTCGCGGCTCGCGACGCTCGGCACGGATGTGCAAAGCGATCTCGAAGGCGCGGCGATGATGCTCGCCGGCGCTCTCGGTCACGACTCGGTCGGGATCTGGGCCCTCGCCGAGCATCGACTGCGACTTCGCGCGGGGACCGGCTACGAGAAGGCGACGTCCGAGGTGCCCGTCGATGAATCGGACACCGTGCTCGCGACGGTGCTCCGCGAGAAGCGCGCCGCGCGCGGCACGTTCGCCGAGCTCAAGACGATGCCCGCGTGGGCGCCACCTGAAGGCGCGAACTTTCTCGTGACACCGATCGGCGCGCTCGGGATCCTCGTGACAGCTCGCGCGGATGCGAAGTATTCCGAGGACGACGCCGACTTCAGCGTGAGCGTCGGAGAGTATCTCGTGGGCCTCCTGCAGCGATCGACGTCGACCGACGTCGTCGATCAGGGCGTGTCGGCCGAGCGACGCAAGATCGCGCAGGAGCTGCACGATGGTCTCGCGCAGGAGCTCACCGGGGTCGTGCTGGCGCTCGAGGGCTGCCAGCGCGCCCTCGACAAGGATCCCGCGCTCCTCGGACCGCAGCTCGCGAAGGCATCGCGCGATGCGCGGGCGACCCTCATGGACGTGCGGCAGTACATGACCGCGCTCCGACAGAGCGAGACGGGCGGGCTGAATCTTCCCGTCACCCTCGGACGCCTGGTCGACGATCTGCGCCGCCAGACCGGCCTCCAGGTGCAGATGGAGGAGAGCGGTCAGCCACGCGAGCTCGATGCGGTCGTCGAACGTGCGGTCATCCGCATCGTCGGCGAAGCGCTACGCAACGTCGCGCAGCACGCGGGCGCGTCCACCGCGAAGGTCGCACTCCTCTACGACCAGGACGGTGTCGTCGTAACCGTCGAGGACGACGGCAAGGGCTTCGACGTGGACGAGACGTTCCGCGGCGCCGAGGACCGAGGTCACTTCGGGGTCGTCGGCATGCGCGAGCGTGCCGAGGCCGCAAGCGGGCACCTCGTCGTCCGCAGCGAGCCCGGCAAGGGCAGCATCGTGCGCGCGAGCATTCCCTACGCCACCGAGTCGGTGCGGGTCGTGAACTTCGGTCGTCGAGCGACCGACAAGGTCGAGACCCCTGAGACCGCCGAAGAGGGAGCGGAGCGCGTCGGCTTCTTCGCGAGGCTCTTCGGTCGATGAACGAGAAGCGCCGCATCAAGATCCTCATCGTCGACGACCATGCCGTCGTGCGGAGCGGGCTCCGCACCATCCTCGAGACCGAACCGGACATCGAGGTCGTCGGCGAGGCCGGCGACGGCCACGCCGCGCTCGAGCTCGCGCAGGAGCTGCTGCCGGACGTCGTGCTCATGGACATCAACATGGGCGACTGGGACGGCGTCACCGCGACGCGCCGGGTTCGCAACTACGTCCCATCGGCCCGTGTCATCGTGCTGACGAACTACGACGAGGACGATCTCGTGTTCTCTTCGATCCGCGCCGGTGCGTCGGGCTATCTGCTGAAGGAAGTGACCGCGACGCAGCTCACGAACTCGATCCGCACCGTCGCCGACGGCTTCTCGCTCATCTACCCGTCTGTCGCGCGCCGCGTGCTCGACGAGTTCGGGCAGCTGCGCAGCGGCACACCCTCGTCAGAGAGCGACGTGTATTCGGATCTCACGCCACGCGAGCGCGAGGTACTCCGACTCGTCGCGAGCGGTCGAGCGAACAAGGAGATCGGCGCGCAGCTCGGCATCAGCGAGCGCACGGTGAAGACGCACATCTCGAATATCTTCAGCAAGCTCGAGCTCACGGACCGGACGCAGGCCGCGCTGTTCGTGCACAACCGCGGGATGCTCGAGAAGGACTCGGCCCGCTAGCAGCCCGCGCTAACGGCCGAGGATCCTCGCGACGTAGCGCTTCGTTTCGCCGCCCCCGAACGAGTTCGACAGGAGCGTCGCCGTGGGCAGGTACGCTGGGTTCCCAGGCATGAGACGCCCCGGGCCGGCGTTGTACGCGATGAGCGCGAGGGTCCAGTTGCCGAAGTGACCGATGTACCCGCGCATCAGCCGCGCGGCATAGTCGATCGACGCGTACGGATCGGTCGGGTCGACCGCGGGATGCAGCGCCGGCATGATCTGCGCGATGCCGACCGCGCCGGCCCTCGAGACCGCGTTCGGGTTGAACTCCGACTCCGCGGCGATCTGCCGCACGAAGAGCACGGGGTCGATGCCCTGTCTGATGGCGGCGTCGCGCGCGTAGGCGCGAAGGTCGGCGATGTCGAACTCTCGCTCGAGTGCGCGGGCCTCGGGTTGCGCCCTCTCGGGCTCGCTCGGGGCGCCGCTCACGGTAGCGAAGCTCGCCGACTCAGCGAGAACGGCTGCGGTCGCACCTTCTTCGATGACGACCTCGGTCCGCGTCGTGAGGTCAGCCTGGGGCGCCGTGACGGTCTGTTGCACTGCGAAGGTCGTCAGGGTCGGATCGTCACGGCGTGCGACCGCGGGAAGCGGGATGCTCACGCAGAGCTTCGGAAGAAAACCGCTCGTGGTGCAGAGGGGACCGTCATTCGCACTCGCTTGATCGGCAAGGACGAACGTCAGACTGAAGAGCATCAGGATCCCCGCCCCGGCGACCGTTAGAACAGATCTCATTCTTCATCCTCGTTTCGGGAGCCCCGCTAACTCGAAGAGTCCGGTGGCTTTGCGTCACCGCCTCGCGGCGGATTTGCCTTTTCGTTCGGGTCAGACCTCGTTGTCTGGCTACGCAAATGGTATGTGCGCGGAGCATCAGCGCGAGTCCCAAAAATGGCTGTCGATGGGACTACCCCATAGGTATTAGATGCGGACTCCGCTCGCTCGCTCGCTCGCTAGCGCGAAGCCGTGTCGATCATTCCGGTTGCATTGAAGCCCGTGCCGTTCGCCGTCAGGGTGTAGGACCCGGAAGCCGCGGTCGATCCGAAGGTGCCGCGGTACATCCCGATCCCATCGGTGCTGACCGTGTAAGCGAGGTCGTAGCTCAAGCCCGTGATCGTGATGAGCACGTCTGTATTCGGAGCGAATCCGGTGAGCGTCCAGCGGAGGTTGCCGCTCGGGTCCGCGACGCTGCCCACCACGACCGTCGGCTGGAACTCAACATTGCCGGTGAAGCGGGCGAGGAATCCGTCGAGGTCTTCGCCAGCGTGTGCGCGGAAGGCATCCTGGAAGCGTGCGCCGTGTCCGACCTCATCGAGGAGAGCGAACATCGCGCGGTTACCGATCTGCGCCTCTATCGCGCCAACGATCTCGGCCGATACGGCGTAGAGGGCGGTCCCCAGCTTCGCGTACTCGCGGTGCCAGTCGGCCAGCGTGGCGATCGTGTCGAGCGTGCGCGGCGCGTTGGCGAGAAGGGAGCGCGCCGCGAGCTGTGCGTCCATGTCGATGCCGGCGTCTCCGGCCTCGATCTCGGCCGCGAGTCCTTCTTCGAACCACGCCGGCAGTACCGCATCCTGTCCGGCCATCTCGCGCGTGGCGAGGTGTGCCAGCTCGTGCGCGAGGAGGCGCGGCAGGTTCGAGCCCGCCAGTGACTGCCAGCTCACGGCGATCGTGAGCGTCTGCGAGTCGAAGACGCCGCCGTACGAAGCGGCGACGCTCGCCGCTGTCTCGGGCGAGTAGCCGAAGAGGTC
>Ga0070703_10000479_pt1 | contig 15804 bp, 14 predicted proteins | sample KBSK5251metaG_FD_65453 | JGI IMG/M metagenome (GOLD analysis project Ga0070703, IMG submission 65453) | Corn, switchgrass and miscanthus rhizosphere microbial communities from Kellogg Biological Station, Michigan, USA - KBS K5-25-1 metaG | ecosystem: Host-associated > Plants > Roots >... | reverse complement strand
GCTCCCGGCTGGACGAACCGGTAACGAGCGTCCGCAGGATCTGTTCGGCATGGTCGCTCAGGTAACCGGCCAACGTTTCGTCCGCGCGCATCACGCGGAGCCCCAAGTCGGTGTCTCGAAAGACCACCTTCGATTCAGCCTGACTGAATTTGAGCGGGCAGCGGAAAAAGGCGCGGTGTTCCGCGATCGTGCGCGGTTGGGTGTAGGTGAACAGCACTTCGGCGGGGATGTCTTGCACGCCCGTGATCTCGCGACAGACGCCGACCAGCGCCGCGAGGCGACCATCCACCGCAAGCGGCAGCGCCGCGCCGAGCGCGGGATGCGCCTGTGCCACGGCAACGCGATGACGTGGATCCGGACCCTCAATGTCGAACTGCACGGAGTCGGTGAGGATGTGTCCATAGCGCACGAGCCGACGCAGGGCGGCGTCGAGGGTCGCGCTGTAGTACATGGCGTAGCCGAGGAGGCCGAGGTCGCGGACCCGTATCGAGGCTCCCCAGCGCAGGCCGAACTCGGCATCGGTGCCGCTCGTTGTTTTTGCGATGACCTGCCACAGGGCGACCAGCGCTGAGAACGAGACGAGGGTGTCGGGTTGGGCGAGGTCCACTTCCCGGAGTCCCGCCGCCTTCATCAGGACGTCGCGCTGCATTCCCTCGCGCGCGGCGAACGCCAGCACATGGGTGACGATGCGCGCCAGCACCGTCCCGGAGGCTCGCCTTGCTCGCTTGGTGCGCTTCACGTCCCTAGTCTAGCACTTCTTTCGCTACGCAAGCTCCGTTGCCCTCCGACGAAAGCAGATCCCTCGCTCCGCGCGCCTGTCGGCGGCCGGCGAAGCGCTCGAGGCTCTAGAGACGCTGGTCAAACGCAGTCCCTGACTGAGAAGGGGCCGGCCAAAAGCGCGAGCCTTGAGGGACTCTTCGCGTCCCTGTGGAACCAGGTGGCCGGCGCCGACCGTTGCGACTGCCGCAAAACGACCCCTACCTGCCGCAAAAACACCCTAAACGTCATCGCATAGCTATCGCAGCTTGGCGCAGACGCTGATAGGAGCACACAGGGCCCTTCTGAATGTGCCGCCAACATGGCGACGGGTTGCCCGCTGCCAAGCCTTTTCCTGTCACACTCAGGCTGGCCCGGGCGTCTTGTGAGAGAGATAGGCTGCTCAAACACGACGAGGCGTGCAGACATGTATTCAGCGGGACTATTCGTGGGTTTGAGCGCGCAGAGCGATCCACGCATCGAAGCCCTAAGACATGGTCACCGTGATGCTGAGGCTCTCCGAGCGATTTTCGCCGATGCCAATGCATTTCGCGGTGATTCGACCGTCTCCCTGAAATTGATCACCAATGCTGCGGCCACACGCGAAACGGTTTCGCTTGCCCTCGAGGAACTCGTAGCGCATGCACACGACCATCGCCCCGAGGTTGTAGTCGCGCACTTCTCCTGCCACGGTGGGCCGAGCGGCGAACTTGCGCTCCACGACTGCCTTATGGGTCGCGTTCCAGAAATGGCGCTCCCGGTCGCGGATGTCGTGAACGCACTGAGCACGATTGACGGGTCCCAAGTGATCCTCTCACTAGACTGTTGCTTCGCTGGAGCAGTCCTCGGGATGCCGGAATCCAACAATCGAGAGGCCCTTAAGGCGCTACTTGGAGGCCTCATCGGCGAGAGCAAGTTTGTGGTCTGGGCCGCAGAGCCCGGCCAAAAAGCTTGGGAGGACGTTGAGTTCGCGCACGGTTACTTGACGCACTCCCTGATTCAGGGCCTTAGCACCTCAAGGTCGAGTGGCGCGACCGCGGTCGCGACCGCGCAGTGGCTTACCTCGGCGTCTCGAAACGTGGGCGCCCTTGCAACCCGTCACGGTCACATTCAAAACGCCGGTTGTTTTTGCCAACTCACGTCCAATGCGACGGTGCTCGTGCCGCCCATAGGCGAGCACCAGCGCATCTTTTCGCAGGACTATGGCGTCTTGCCCGTTACGGAGGATATCGAGTCGCTTCGCGCGTACGGCTTTTCGGACGCGACCTGCAAAGCTGTGCGCAAGAGGATCGGCACCGGCGATGACGCCCGGCTGAATCAGCTCCAGCGCGATGCGATCTCGCCTGGTGGCTTGTTGGTTGGTCAAAGTCTCCTGGTACGCGCTCCAACATCGGCGGGAAAAACGCTCATTGGCGAACTCGCGATGCTCGCACAGTGGCCGCTCGGACGGAAAACCGTGGTCCTACTGCCGATGAAAGCAATGGTGCAAGAGCAAGGTGGCACGCTCAAGTCGCACTACGAGAGTCTAGGCGTGCGTGTCGTTGTTTCGACCGGTGAGGCGGCAGAGGACGATGACCTTCTGCTAAACAAGCAGTTCGATGTTGCCTTGCTGACATACGAGAAATTCCACGCTGTGCTTTCGCTCCGCCCTGGCGTCATCCGCGACTTGGGCCTCGTCGTGTTCGACGAGGTGCAACTGATCGAGGACGACGGCCGTGGCCGGACTGTGGAATTGCTGCTGATGCGGGCAAAAAAAACTCAGGGAGCAGGACGATTCCCTCAGATTCTGGTTCTATGCGGAGAACTGGCGAATCTGGACGCGCTGCAGAGTTGGTTGGGGCTCCAGCCCATCGGGCTAGCCAACCGACCAATCCCATTGCACGAAGGCGTTGTCGGCGCCGACGGCACTGCACGAGTGATGGCTCCGGATCGCAAGGTGGAGGTGGCTCGGTTTCCTGGGCTTCCCATTGGGATCAGGGGGAAAAGAGGGAATCGTACGGACGACGAGATCCGGGCGAATGCCGCGGTAGAGATAGTCCGGGAGGTGGTGCGCCAGGGAAAGCAGGTGCTCGTATTCTGTCACGCCCGGTGGGAAGTATTTCGCTTTGCAGGTTGGCTTGCCGAGGATCTGGGCCTGAGCCCAGTGGATCTTGGTGTTACGAACGCTAGCGCCGATGAATCCAGGGCCGGCAAGCTCTTGAGACGCGTCGTGCGTTCCGGAGTTGCGTTTCATCTTGCCGATCTCGATCGCGACGAGCGGCGCGAGGTTGAAAACGCATTCCGCCGACGCGAGCTTCGCGTGCTTGTTGCTACTTCAACTCTGGCGATGGGCGTAAACTTGCCGGCGGACGTGACACTTATTGTGGGCGCCGAGATGGGGCCCAAAAGCGCAAGGCGCTACTTGCCGGTTTCCATGTACCGCAACATGGCGGGTCGTGCCGGCAGGTTGCTTCCAGGCGGTCCAACGAAGGGACTGGCCTTGCTTATTGCAGCGTCGAGACAGGAAGAGGAGGTTCTTTGGAAGCGATACGTTGAAGCTCCTCCTCCTTCGCTTAAGTCGACCCTTGGCCAGCTTCCGGTCGGAGAACGCACACTTGGCCTGCTGCACCAGCGCCCCGATGCGAGTCCCGTGGACCTCGCGGGAGATTTGGCGCAGACGTTCTGGGGTTTCGCCGAGAGCGGCGGGCCCAAATGGGTGACGGAGCGGAGAAGGGAAACCGAGGGTGCTCTCGCCGAACTTGAGGCGAATGGGCTAGCCATTCAGTCCAGTCCCGGCAGGTGGCGACTAAGCCAGTTCGGTGAAGTAGCAGCCGGATTTGGATTACAGCTGAGATCCGTGGCGGCAGTTCGCTGCATCGCGGAGGCCGTGGTGTCGTCCGGTCTGCCGATTGATGGCGTTTGCCTTCTCTTTGGCACACAGGTGATGGCGGAACTCGATGACGTGTGGGTTCCTAGAAGTAGGGTGAGTCCGTCGAATAGACCACCCTGCCCCAAGGACCTCAGCAGGTACGGCGTGCTGTGGGCACTGATGATTGCGGAGAGCGGACCAACTGGCTGCAGCATTGAAGGAGCAAACGACCGCGCGCATCGCATCTGGGCGCTCCTCCAGTGGAGATCGGGGAAGAGTTTGCCGGAGTTGGAGAACTGGATCGATAGGACCGGCCAAGGAGAACCGGTTTCAGGCCCACTTAGATCGATCGTGGACAGGACGATTGACATGCTGCCTGCGACCGCCGCGATTGTGGCGCGCGTCGATCCCAAGCAAACGGAAAGCCTTCGACGAGTTCTTACGTCAGCGAAGAATCAGCTTAGTGTTGGTGGCGACGCTGCCGCCGGTGAGATCTTTGGCCTCAGGCTCGAACTGTCTCGCGACGAGTGTCGCAAGCTTTGTTCAATTGGAGTGAGCGCTGAGGCGTTGCGGGGAGAAGTGGCTGCAAGGCGGCCGGACATCATCGCAGCTCTCGGCGAGAAGCGATTCGAGTTACTAGCTGCCAAGCTAGGCAATGCACGCAACCTCAGGCGTCGTTCGGGGTTGTCCGACCAGCTCGTGTTCGATGGTCTGGGAGATTTGGAAGGCTTTTGACGGCTCAATGTCACATTCCGAGCGACGGTTACGTCTTTTCTTCGGGTGCACGGATCAATCGATGAACCCACATGTGTTCAAGCTTAGTCTGCTTCGTGGCGACGAAGGTTCGTCGCAAGATCGGGACTTGGAGTGGCTACGCGTATTTCGCCACTTCGATCCACGACTTCGCGATTTTTTCGGTCGGCGAGATCAAGCGCTGCCAGTCGATGAGATCGTGGGCGAAGTCTGGGGGCGGGCTTTTCTCTTCATTTCGACGCTCAAGGATACCGCGGCACTCTGGTCCTGGCTCACAGCCATCGGCAACAATGTCATTCGTGATCGCGTTCGCACTCATCTTCGTCATCCGACGGGCTCTCTGTCCGAATCGGACGTTGCGACCGCGGCTGAGGAAAGTTTCGTGAGAGCTTGGATCGATGTGGAAAATGACATCGCGCTGCGCGAGGATGTTCAGCTGTTGATCTCGAGACTTCAACCTACCGATCGGGAGTTGTTGCGCCTCGTCGCAGTGGACGGGCTTTCGCACGATGAGATCGCAACTCAACTTAGACTCTCCAGTGCGGCGGCCAGCAGGCAGCGTCTTCGGCGACTTCGAGTGCACCTCCAGGAGACGCGAAAGTCCGGACGGGCTGGTCAGGGAGCGACGGCCAGCAAGGAGATGAAAGAATGACTCGCCCATTCGATGAGCAATCGTTTCTCGGTCTGCGTCGTCAGCACGAGGACGCAATGCAACTGGCGCTACGCGGGCGGGAGATACTCCTGCGCCGGCCGGCGGCATCCTTTGACGGGTTTGGCCATTTCTTGGATTCTGTTCTGCCCGATGAACCAGAGGGTGCTGCTGGTTTAGCTGCTGTGCTGCACGTGTCTGCGCAAGAGCTTGAGCGTTTGCGTGCAAGCCTCTTGGATCCGCTCAGCGTTCCTGCAACTATCGTGGCGTTGATCGGTCAGCTTGTTGGCCTGAGCCCAGACGAACTTGAGCGCATGGTGGTTCAAGATCATGAGAGATTCTCTGAGTTCTCAAGTCGAGTAAGCGCGCGCGCCGTTGACAGGGATACCGGATCGTTTCTATCTGATTTGAGATCAGCTTTCGCGCGCTTGGCTGAGGATAGTGGAGCAGACATGTAGCGCACTAACTGCGTCCGTTGTTTGTCCGCCGGGCGGTCACACAATGTGGTCGTCCGGCGTCTTGTCTCTAGAGCGGGCCCGCGACGCGGCCTGCGCAGGAACAGATCACCATGGGGGCAAGGGACGAAATGGACAACCGAAGCAGTGTGGCAAACGCGAAGGACGACCGCGAGGCGAAAGTGACTGACATCGTGGTCAATGGCCAGAAGAAGGAGTTCGCGGGGCAGGAGATCAGTTACCGCGAGGTGGTCGAGCTCGCGTTCGAAAATCCCTGGGGCAATCCGAACGTCATCTACACCGTCACATTTACGCGGGGACACGATGACAAGCCGCAGGGCACTCTTGTCGACGGTCAGTCGGTAAAGGTCAAGAAGAGCATGGTGTTCAATGTCACACGCACTGATAAGTCGTAGCCCGGACCTCAGGGCCCTTCGCGACGATGGCTACGACGTATCCATCGTCGCGAACCACCTGGTTGTGCGGGGAGTGCCTTACGTGAACTCCGGCAGGAAGGTCGCGTTCGGTGCCCTGGCCTCGGAGTTGACCTTGGCCGGCGACCTAACGGCCAGGCCAAGCACGCACGTGGTGCACTTTGCTGGGGAGTATCCCTGCCACTCTAACGGCAACCCGATCGAAGCGCTTCGGCACGGCAGCGGTCGCAATGACTTGGGCAGCGGGCTCGTCGTAGATCATTCGTTTTCGAACAAGCCGGCTGCCGGCTACCCGGACTACTACGAGAAGATGACTCGGTACATCCAGATCATTTCCTCGGAGGCAGCAGCGGTCGATCCCTCCGCAACTGCGCGTACGTACCCTGTCGTAGTGGCGAAGGACGATGAAACGTCGCCCTTCCTTTATCTCGACACGGCATCGAGTCGAGCAGGTATCTACGCTCTAACCGAGCGGCTCGCACGCCTGCGCAGGGTGGCGATTATCGGCCTTGGTGGGACCGGCGCTTACGTGCTGGATCTAATCGCGAAGACGCCCATTGCCGAGCTGCATCTGTTCGATGGAGATCACATGTTGTCGCACAATGCCTTTCGATCACCCGGTGCACTGTCCATTGAGGAACTCAGACAGAGACCACCCAAAGTCGAGTACTTCGGCACCCTGTATCGCCGGATGCGGAAGGGCATCGTGATGCATCCCGTCTTCATCGACGAAGACACTGTCGCGGAGTTGAAACAAATGGATTTTGCGTTCATTTGCGTGGACGCCGGACCTGGAAAACGCTTGGCGCTATCGAAGCTACAGGAGTGGGGCATTCCCTTCATCGACGTCGGAATGGGGATAAACCTCAACGCCGACAGTCTCGGAGGAGTGGTAAGGACCACCACCTTCACCCCCGGTAAGGCGGATCATCTCGTGCGCGTTGTTTCGCTAGAGCACGCTGGTGACAACAACGACTACGACCAGAACATTCAGGTCGCCGACCTCAATGCGCTGAACGCCACTCTCGCCGTGATCAGGTGGAAGAAACTCTACGGGTTCTATCGCGATTTTGGTGGCGAGTCGAACAGCCTCTTCATCACGGATACTGACACGTTGTTGAACGAGTAGAGATGCGCGCCTCCAAATATCGCCACGAGTTCGTCGAATTCATTCCGGAAAACATGGAGAAGGACGTCCTGTACGTGTCGATGGCGTATGCCACAGCTGTACATCGCTGCTTCTGTGGTTGTGGTGCGAAGGTTGTTACCCCAATCACACCAACCGACTGGCAGCTGACGTTTGACGGCGAGTCCGTGTCGCTGGATCCGTCTGTCGGGAGCTGGAGCCTGGCGTGTCGCTCTCACTACTGGCTCGACGGCGGCAAAGTGGAGTGGGCTCCCGCGTGGACGCAGAGTATGATTGATCGCGAACGCGCGCGTGACCGCCGAAAGAAAGACGACTACTACTCTAGCCCAAACACTAGCGCTCCGAACACCGCTCCGCCGGAAAGGCCAGAAACGACATTTTGGCACCGCGCAGTCAGGTACGTGCTGGGACAGTCTGACAGTTAGTTGGAGTCTCCGAGTGTTGTAACCGTCAAACACCTGCTTCACGGAGGGGACAGTGAGCGTAATCTCGCAACCTCGCTTTGGCTCCAGACTTCCAGCGGGCCAATTCCACCTCCGGTTCTCGCCGATACCAATCGGGCGTGGTGGCCTCGGAAGCGTCCATGAGGTCGTAGTCATCGCGAGCAACGCTGCGGGTATGCCTGTCGGTTCGGTATGGGCAGCCAAGAAACTCAATGAAAACTGGCAGAGTCATCCGGTGATGAGGGCGCGCTTCGAGCGCGAGATCCTAGCAGTCCGAAGCATGTCGCATCCCAACATCGTAACCTGTCATGGGGAGAATCTGCCGGAAGGCGAGCGCTTCTATATCATGCCGCTGTTTTCTAACAGCGTCCGGAAATTCATCGCGGTGGGCGGCCTGCGCGGCAATTGGCTCAAGATAGCCAAGCTTGGTGCCGAGCTTGCGGATGCGCTCCAGCACGCGCACGAGCGTGGGTTTATCCATCGTGATCTCAAACCCGACAATATTCTCTTCAATCCTGGTGGGCCGCTCGTTATCGCCGACTGGGGCCTGGGCTACTTTATACATCGGCATTCGTTGGTGCTGCAACAGCTAACGAGGGGAGGCATGGGCACGGAGTATTACTGCAGCATTGAACAGTGGGGCACAGGAAAATGCGATTGTCGAGGCGACATTTATTCGCTCGGGATGACGCTTGACGAATGGGTTACCGGTCGGCAACGCGTGATCGAGATTGGTGGGGGCGTAGACGGACCGTCGACGCTTGAGGCGAGCCAGGGTGCCGCCTTTTTTAATGAAATTATCCACGTCATGACTCAACTACACAAAACGAACAGACCCGAGACGATGACTGTCGTTGCGGCAGCCTTGCGCCGGGCTGCCGGATATAGGCTCTAAAACCTGTACGGGTGCGTTCAGGCACACGGTCCTTTCCCTTTACTATCCTCTATCTCAGGAGGGGAAAGGTAGGCTTGTCATCCTGAGCGAGCGCGCTTTGCGCGCGAGCGAAGGATCTGCTTTTGGCGGATTGGGCTGGTCCAGAACAGGCGGGTCAGAAGTCTCGATCAAATAGCACTTACAACAAGGCGCGGCAGTTGATCAGGCCACCGCGCCTCGTCGCTCTCCTCCGAATTCGGCGCTAAGCATCTACGCCGCCTTCGGCGTCTCACTACCGCCCGCCCCGGACTGCGGCTCGTTCGTGGTGTTGAACGGCCGAGCCGGATCAGCCACGTTGCGGGCACTCTCCCACGCTCCCATCAGCTCGGCATTATCCCCGAACCGATAGCGGACCACCTTGTCCAGCAAGCGGACTTGCTTGCTGATCTCCGCGGCAACCGCTTGAAGATCGACGCGCGCGCCTACATGCTCGCGCCGGCCCGCGCTGGTCGCCTGGAGCGTGTCCTCGTACTGCCCGAGCGCCGTGGCGAGCTCGTCCAACACCGGCTCCGACATCCCGAGCTTCACCAGGAGCTCCTTCTGCGCCGTCGCCTTCTCCAGGATCGCTCGACTCATCGTGAGCAACGCCTGGTGCGTGGTGTCCGGCAGCGGCATGCGGAACTGCTCCGCCAGCTCCGCATTCTGGGTGGCCGCCACTGCGCCCACGGCACTCAAATAGCCGAGGATCCTGGGATGCAGCGCGCGCCGGAGCTCCTGCCGCTGCTTCACGGCCGACCGCTCCACCGCCACCCCCACCCGCTGCTGGGTCGCCAGGTTCTCCGCGTGCTCCAGCAGCTGCTCGAGCTTCGTCAGCCCGAGGTCCTGCCCGACTCCGTCCATCTGGTGGGCCCGCAGAAAATCCCGGACCCGCGCGGCCATCTCCAGCCGCCTGCGTAATTGGGCGTTCATAACGCCCTCCCTACGTTCCCCCTCTCCGGAACGGAGAGGGGGTCAGGGGGTGAGGACCCACATCTCCGGCAACGGAGTGATTTCTCCGTTGCCGAGACACGTTGGGATAACGCGTGCCACGAGTTTCGTGCTCGGAAAAACCTTGCAGGTGTCCTCGTATGCGGACAACAAAAACGGTTCGAATAGATCCCGCGCCGAGAACCAAGCATTGACGCGACGAATCATTGTCCTCTGAATTTCGCGTCACAGTGATGCGCATGTTCGGTGAGACGAGCCGCGCCGATGAAAACAACTCGCTCACTCAGTCCCAATCCTCGCTCACTCGGCCCATATCCTCTCTCATTCGGTTCAGATCCTCGCTCATTTCGTCCAGATCCTCGCTCACTGCGTGAAAATGCTCGCGCGCGACCTAGGGGAACCCTCTAATTGGTCGCCGGCGCACGCACATTGCCCATCGAACTGCTGTCTTTGCGACTTGCTCCTTCCTTTCTATTAATAAGAAGCCGCGCATGTCATCCTGAGCGACGCGCACGCCTCTGAGCATGGCGTAGCGCCATCGTCCGCCCTCCGCGCGTCGCGAAGGACCTGCTTTTTGCGTACGTACCTCCGCGCGTCGCGAAGAGCCTGCCCTGAGCGTAGCGAAGGGACCTGCTTTAGGTCGCGAAGGATCTGCTCTTTGTCGCGAGGGATCTGCTTTCTGTCGCCAAGGATCTGCCTTTTGTCGCCAAGGACCCGCTTTCTTCATAACTTTGCCGCAGTTCACTATACGCTGGAGCTGACATTGGATAAGAAGAAGTTCCTGTTCGTCTCTTTGGACGGCCTGATCGCCGACATCGCGTGGCAAGTCGTCAAAGAAGGCCACGAGGTGAAGCTGTTCATCGAGGCGGCGGAGGAGCGCGAGATCGCCGACGGCTTCGTGCCGAAGACCGACGACTGGATCCGCGAGGTGCCGTGGGCCGATGTCGTCGTGTTCGACGACGTCCTAGGCCAGGGCGCCAAAGCGCATCAGCTGCGGCAGACCGGCAAGCTCGTCGTGGGCGGGTCGCCGTACACCGATCAGCTCGAAGACGACCGCGCGTTCGGGCAGCAGGAGCTCAAGAAAGCCGGCGTCTCGATCATCCCGCAGGAGAACTTCCACTCCTTCGACGACGCGCTCGCGTACGTGCGCGCGAACCCCAACCGCTACGTCATCAAGCCCAGCGGCGAAGCGCAGAACCTGAAGCAGCTGCTGTTCGTGGGCGAAGATGAAGACGGCAAGGACGTGATCCAGGTGCTCGAGGACTACCAGCGCGCCTGGGCGGATCGGGTGAAAGCGTTCCAGCTGCAGCGCCGCATCGTCGGCGTCGAGGTCGCGGCCGGCGCGTTCTTCAACGGCAAAGAATTCGTGCTGCCGGTCAACATCAACTTCGAGCACAAGAAGCTGTTCCCCGGCGACATCGGCCCCTCCACCGGCGAAATGGGCACGGCGATGTTCTGGAGTGAGCCGACCCGCCTGTTCAACGCGACGCTCAAGAAGATGGAAGCCCGGCTGCGCGACGAGCGCTACGTCGGCTACATCGACGTGAACTGCATGGTGAACTCGAACGGCATCTATCCGCTCGAGTTCACCTCGCGCTTCGGCTATCCGACGATCAGCATCCAGCAGGAAGGGATGCTCACGCCCATCGGCGAATTCTTCTATCGCCTCGCCGAGGGCTCGCTGAGCACGTTCAAGGCGCGCAGCGGCTTCCAGGTCGGCGTCCGCATCATGGTGCCGCCCTTCCCCTACACCGACCCGGAAACGTTCGCCAAGACCTCGAAAGACGCGGTCATCATCTTCAAGAAGCCCACCCGCGACGGCGTCCACATCGAAGACGTCAAGCAGGTCAACAACGAGTGGGTCGTCACCGGCACGTCCGGCGTCGTGCTCATCGTGGTCGGCATCGGCACCACGATGAAAGCCGCCCAGAAGCAGGCCTACAGTCGCATCGACAACATCATGATCCCCAACATGTACTACCGCAAAGACATTGGAGATCGATGGTTTGAGGATTTCGATCGGCTGCACACCTGGGGCTACTTGCGGCCCTAGCTCTTATAGAAGAGCCGGTAGGCAGCCGCCCCGTGCATCACTCCTTTGTCGATCAGCTCCGCCATGTAGCCCGGCATCGCGCCGATCTGCGGCTTCACTTTCGCCGCGCCCACCGGCGCCTGATCGTTCGCGAGCCCGCGATAGGAATCGGTCAGCCCGGCCCGCAGCGCCTCCTGCACCCACGGCTTCATCTCGACGGTCGCCTTCGTCACCTCGACGCCGCGAATGGTGCCACGTTGATCGAACCCGATGGCGAGCTCGAGCGGGCCGTGTTGGCAATCGACGCGCATGAAGATCAGCGCGCCGGTGACCTGGTCTGCATGCTTCCCGACGTAGAAGGTCACCACGCCGTCGGGCGGCTCCCACCCCACGGCGTCGTGCAGCTTTTTGGAATCGGCACTGCTGAGATGCAATTCGCGCGCGGCAAACTGATCGGCGCCGGGCAACAGATGCGCCACGGCATCTTGCCGCTTCACGAGAATGACGGTCGGCGTGATATGCAGCAGCGACGCCAGCGCGGCGCCGAGTACGAGCGTCTTCATGGTTTCCTCCACCACATTTGATAGATGGCCAGAGCGGCCACGATCGTATAGCCAAGAGCCATCGCCCAGCCGCCCGCAACCGTGACGATCGCGAAGCTGGGCGAGACGAGTTTCGTGAGCCACATCCCGGCGAAGTCGAGCCAGGGTGCGGCGAAGAGCAGCGTGATAATCGCGAGTCCCACGCCGCGTGACACGGCAAGACCGAGAACGATGATCGAGAGCACGGCGGCGATCACCGCATACATCGGCATGTGCACGTGCGTGTCCTGCACGAGCAGGTTCATGTCGACGTGATGCTGTTCCTCGCCCATCTCCGCCATCGAGACGGGACGCTCCGTGACCATCGTCGTGTCCGGCGGCATCTGCATCATCATCTGCTCACCCGCCGCCCCATACGTCTCGGCGACCTTGGTCGTGCTGAAGCCGGCATACAGGCCGACCATCCACGCACCGAACAGATACGAGGTGCCGAGCGTGGCGAGCAGTAGCGTGACGAGCCAGCGCACGCGCAGATCGCTGTGCCGCAGATCGTAGAGCACGGTCAGCTCCTAGAAGACGTACACGAGTTCGACGAGAGCGGTCAGGTTGGACCGCGCAAGACTGCCATCTTTTTTCGCGAACACCGGCTGATCGGAATGATCGATGCGCAGGGCCGGCCGGATCGAAAACGCAGGCAAACGGAAGGTCGTGAATTCGACGTTGGAGAAGACGCCTTCCTGCGCTTCACGATAGAAGTACCAGGGTGAGATCGTGATGGAGCTCAGCTTTTCTGGCGTCCCTGTGCGGACGCCGTCGGGATCATCGACCAGCTCGCCCCGCACCGTCAGAGCGGTCGACCGGCCGACGCGGAAGAACGTCTGGCCGACGGCGGCCGTCCAACTTAGGTCCGCTTCCGTGGCATGGTGTGCCTCCGCCTGCACGATGAGCCGTTGCACGGGCTGCCACGTCGCGTCACCGGTCAGCAGCAACCGCTGCGCGCCGTTGGTGAAATCTTGCTCGGGACCGTAGAAGATCCCGCCCGCAAGAGCGAACTCAGCCGATGGAAAGGCTTGCAACTTGAAGCCTGCCGTCTTGCCACTGTTATTGTCGGTTTCCTGCTCCCACCCATTCGCGACGAGGCCGAGAAGGCTGACCTTGGGGGTGAGCGTATAGCGGGCCATGAAGCCCGTGAACTTCACCGGCCGGGCAGTCTCCAACGTGAACGACGACGTCGGTACGAGATTCAGTGGCTCATCGTCGCGCTCGAATCCGACCGGCGCGTCGAAGCGTCCGAACGACAGCGATAATGCTGATAGCTTTGCCGGCGTCCAGTTGATGACGAGGTTGTCGAGTTCGATGTGGGTTTCGGCGGGACCGCTGGGCTGCGGTTCAACGTGCGTCGTGAGCTGGCCGAAGAGATACAGCTGATCCGACCATGGCCGGAAGAAGCTCACGGCGAGCTTAGACGCGAGTGCGGTGTTCTGCGCGAGATTGCGATCATACAGCGCCGATCCGACCGCAAAGCCCGACACGGTCAGCGGCTGTCTTTCTTCGAGGACTGCGCTCGTGTCCTGCGCCGCGCCCTGCCGCGCAACGGCAAGGAGCGCGACGAGGCCAATCGTCGATTTGCCAATAGACATAGGCCCCCTCCACGTTGAAAAGAGGCTAAGAGGCTAAGAGGCTAAGAGGCTAAGGGACTAAAGAGCTACGAAACGACGTGTGGAGGAGGGGCGAGTGCGAAGGGGAGGAGACGCTTGCGTGAGGGGAGAACGGTCGAACGGTCCTCGTCGACATCGACGGCGATGACCGGGAGCGGGGCTGCCGACCAGCTTGAAACGGTCGTCGGGATCGAGACGCTGACGCCCGCAGGACAACAGGCCTGCGGACAGGTGCAATGCGTGGACTTTTGGTGATCGCCGCTCGGCTGGTGATGGGCTGGAGCAGCGCTGTGAACGGGACAGGCGTGCGTCTCCGGGCCGACCATGGCCAGCCCGAACACCAGTACCAGAAGGAGACGCAAGGGTCGCATCGCCGTAATTATACGCGTTTCAGCTTCCAGCGCCCACGCCGGAACAGCACCGCGCTGGCGACCGCCAGGGTCGAGAAGGCGATCGTCACCGCCCAGGCGACCCCCTGCGGTCCCAGGTTGAAATGCCGCGCCAGCACCCAGGCGATCGGAATCTCCCACAGCCAGAAGCAAAACAGGTTCAGCCACGTCGGGGTCCAGGTATCGCCAGCGCCGTTAAAGGAATTCGTCAGGACCATGGCGTAGGCATAGAACAGGTATCCGTAGCTGATGATGCGCAGGCAATCCGCGGCGATGGACGCCACCACGGGGTCCGTGGTAAACGCGTGCGCAATCGGATTCGCGAACACGATGAACGTGAGGCCCGCGGCGCCGAGGAACAGCACGTTGTAGAATGCCGCGCGCCACACCGCCTGTTCGCCGCGCTCCGGCTTCCCCGCGCCCAGCGACTGCCCGACCATCGTCGCCGCGGCGTTCGCGAGGCCCCATGCCGGCAGCAGCGCGAAGATGATGATCCGGATTGCGATCGTGAATCCTGCGAGCGCGTCTGTACCGAACGAGGCGTTGATGCGTGTCAAGCCGATCCAGCTCGCCATCCCGACGAACGTCTGGAACGTGCCGGATCCCGACAAGCGGAGCAGCGCTTTCATGACCTCCGGCTGCAGCCGGATCTGGTCGCGCCGAATCACGATGCGGCCATCTCGGCGCCAGAGGCGATACAGCTGATACAGCACCCCGGTCCCCCGGCCGATCGTCGTCCCGATCGCTGCGCCCATCACGCCAAGGCGCGGAAGCGGTCCGACCCCGAACATCAGCAGCGGACACAGCACGATGTTGATCGTGTTCGCGATGATGAGCACGCGCATCGCAATCGCGGCATCGCCGGCGCCGCGGAAGATGGCGTTGATGAGAAAGATCAGCAGGATGACGACGTTCCCGCCGAGCATGATGCGCGTGTAGTTCTGACCCATCGCGATCACATCCGGCGCGGCGCCCATGATCGCGAGCAGATTGGGTGCGAACAGCACACCCAGCACACCGATGATCGCCGCGGTGATCACACCGAGCGCGATCCCCTGCACCGCCGCGTCGGCCGCGCCAGCCGCGTCTTTCTCTCCGATCCGCCGGGCGACTGTCGCGGTCACGCCAATCGACAGGCCCATCGCCCCCGTGTAGACCAGGGTCAACATCGATTCGGTGAGATTGACCGTCGCCACCGCAGTCGGGCCGATGTGCGCCCCCCAAAACACGTCCCACACTGCGAAGAACGATTCCATCACCATCTCGAGCACCATCGGGACCGCGAGCAGAATGATCGCGCGGCCGATCGGCCCGGACGTGTAGTCGTGATGAGAGCCGCGAATCGCTTCGCGGATCGTTTGCCAGAATGTGTGTGGGGTTTCGACGTGTGTTTGCGTGTCGGTCATGGGCTGGAAATATCGCCCACTCAGTCTCGATTCAGAAACGCCACCACCTGACGGATCACGGCAGGATCGCTCACAATGCGATGGTGCCCCAAGCCGGTCGTCGTGACGAGCTCGGCACCCGGCCACGCTTTTGCGATCGCCGCGCCGTTGTGCCAACCGACCTCGCGATCGTCGCGATCGTGCAGCACGAGCAGCGGCGCCCGCATCCTCGGGGCCCAGACGCCGATGTCGAGGTCCTTCCAGGAGAAATCGAGCCGCCGCTCGAGGCGTCCGCGCACCGAGGCCATCACCGGCGCGTCGACGCCGAGCAGCGCCTGGAATTGCGCGCTGTAGCTGTTCACGTCGATTGAAGGGGCGAGGAACACGGCGCGGCGGATCGCGAGGCCGCGTCCCATCGCCAGCGCCGCCGCGAACCCGCCCAGCGAATGCCC
>Ga0070703_10000477_pt1 | contig 15835 bp, 13 predicted proteins | sample KBSK5251metaG_FD_65453 | JGI IMG/M metagenome (GOLD analysis project Ga0070703, IMG submission 65453) | Corn, switchgrass and miscanthus rhizosphere microbial communities from Kellogg Biological Station, Michigan, USA - KBS K5-25-1 metaG | ecosystem: Host-associated > Plants > Roots >... | reverse complement strand
ATCACGGTGGGGATCGATGTCGTACTCGCGCTCGTTGGTTCAATGAAAAGACTGGGCAAATGGATCGTCGCGGTGTGCGTCGTGGTTGCGATCATCGGCGTCGTGCTGCTCCGCGCTTCGGCCAAACCCGAAGCTCCGCGTCAGCCAATCGAGTTCGATCATTGGCAACACGTGACTAAACAAAGCGATGATGCCCCGCAGCTCGAATGCACATTCTGTCACGAGAACGTAGACAAGTCTTCGCACGCGACCATTCCGAACATCACGACGTGCATGGGATGTCACGAATCGATCATGACCGAAAGCCCCGAAGTGCAGAAGCTCGCGGCATTCGCCGAGCGCAAAGAGCAGCCTCCGTGGCGACGGGTGTATTGGCACGAGCGCGAGGCAAATGTTTTCTATACGCACAAGCCTCACATCAAGGCTGGGCTCGAATGCACGACGTGTCACGGCAAGATCGGAGAGATGCACCGGGTGCGCCGCGAAGTAGACCAAACAATGGGGTGGTGCATCGATTGTCACCGCGCAAGAAGCGTGAGTATCGATTGCTACGTTTGCCATCGATAAATGGAACCACAGATGAACACAGATAGACACAGATAGGGAGGAAAGAAACCCAGGTGATGAAAACACAGACAGCATTGATTCGTACAATCTGGGTTTGATCTGTGTTCATCTGTGTTCATCTGTGGTTCCGAATCTGGCAATGAAGAGACGCGAATTCATAATCCTGACGAGCGTCGGAGCGACCAGCGCTTCGCTGCTCTCGGCGTGCGGGCATCCGGAAGAGAAGCTCATCCCCGCTTTCATTCCCGACGATGAGTATGTGCCCGGCATCGACTATTGGAAGGCGAGCACGTGCGGAATGTGCCCGGCCGGTTGCGGGATCATCGTTCGCACTCGCGAGCACAAGGCCAACAAGATCGAAGGCAACCCGCTTCATCCGATTAATCGCGGAGCGTTGTGCGCGCGCGGACAAGCGGGTCTCGAAGTTCTCTACAATCCAGATCGAATCAAAGGCCCGATGAAGCGGGTCGGCGAACGCGGTGAAGGCAAGTGGGAGGAAATCAGTTGGGATGAAGGCTTCAATCTTCTCCTGCGGAGGTTAAGAGAAATAAAAGAGCACGGCATGCCCGCGAACGTACTGTTTGCGACAACCGACTCGCGTGGCGTTACGGGGTTCGCGGCCGGTCTTCTCAGGACTGTTCTCAGCCGTCAGATGTACCTGGTCTCGGAGGGATTGAATCAAGGGCTTGATAGTGATACCGCGAACTATGGCCGCTACGTCACTCCTATCTTTGATATCGCAAAGGCAACATATCTGCTTTCATTCGGCGCGCGATTTCTGGAGACCTGGCTCTCCCCTGTGAGGTACTCGCTGGCGTATTCAGAGTTCCGCAGCACAAAGGGAAAGGCTCGCGGCAGGTTTGTTCAGGCTGAGCCGCGAATGTCGTTGACCGCAGCCAATGCCGATGAGTGGCTGCCAATACGTCCAGGAGCGGAAGGGCTAATGGCGCTTGCGATTGCCCAGGTGATCATCCGCGATGGGTTGCGCAAGAATATCGCAGCCCCAAAGTTCCTGAGCGAGCCGATCGATAACTACGCTCCTGAGAAGATCGCACACAAGACGGATATTCCCGATCACGCGATCATCCGCATCGCTCACGAGTTTGCGGCCGCGGAACGCCCGATCGCAATCGGCGGTGGTTCGGCTTTCGCGACCGCGGATGGGCGATCCAATATGATGGCAATAAATTTTCTCAATGTGTTGGCCGGGAATCTTCATACAGAGGGCGGCGTGCTGCTCCCCAAGGCCGATGACTTCGATCCGTTCGCGAGCCTTCGCGCCGGATCAGGGTTTTCGCCTGATCTTGAACATGTTATGACCAGGCCAGGGATCGGCGGTCTGAGCGCACTGCTTATTCATCAAACCAACCCGGTCTATTCACTTCCGCGAGCGGCCGACGAAATCAGGAAGTTCCCTTTCATCGCAAGCTTCTCGACTTTTATGGACGAATCAACCACGCTGGCTGATCTGATCCTGCCGGACTGCAGTTATCTTGAAAGCTGGGACATCACAGCCACGCCGATTGACGAAATGCGAATCGCGGTCAATGTCAGCCAGCCCGTCGTGAAGCCTGGACCGGACGTCCGGCAAACTGCGGATGTCCTGATCAAGCTTTGTCGAGAGATCGGCGCCGCCGATTTTTCATTTCCCTTTGAATCGGCCGAAGAAGTTGTAAAGAAAACGATAGAGAAGTTGGCGACGCCGTCGCCGGAGACGACAACGGATTCAATTCTGGAAAAAGGGACTTTGATCACCGAAGTAAAAGAGAAACCTGAGGAGCCTGCGCCCTATGAACCCTTTCGCGCATTCACTGAAGACGCGGCTGATGATGGTTACCAGCTTACATTGATTGCTTACGAGCACGCTGGTCTCGGCGAACAGGCGAATCTACCCTCCCTTCAAGAACTGCCCGATCCGATGACTACAGTGATGTGGGGAAGCTGGGTCGAGATTAATCCTCGAACCGCCGCTTCAATGGGTATTGCAGAGGGCGACCTGGTTGCCGTCAGCTCGCAGCACGGAACGATCCAGGCGCCGGCTTTGATATTTCCAGCCATACGCCCCGATACGGTTGCGATGCCATTTGGCCAGGGGCACTCTGCATTCGGTCGGTACGCGAAGAACAGAGGCGCGAATGTCATCGAGTTGAATCCTTACCTAAGTGAACCGCATACCAGGCTGAACGCGATCCGCGTGAATGTGAAGCCGACGGGCAGGAAGGGTGAATTGATTCGTTTCGGGACGCAGCTTCAGGAACTAATGGAAAAGAGGAGATGAACTCTGAACCCATAAGACGATGACCGAACAGACTAAATCAACCAAGCCTCAGTGGGCGATGGTGATCGATCTCGACCGGTGCACCGGGTGCGAAGCGTGCGTCGTCGCGTGCCGTGTCGAGAACAACATCCCTGCAGTCGGACCCGATGAAGCCGCGAAGGGCCGTTCGATCAACTGGATTCGAATCGAGCGCTACTTCGAAGGCGAATATCCCAATGTGAAGGTCAAATTGATGCCGGTTCTTTGCCAGCATTGCGAAGAAGCGCCGTGCGAGCCGGTGTGCCCGGTCTATGCGACTTATCACACCGACGAAGGATTGAACGCGCAGGTCTACAATCGTTGTGTCGGGACTCGCTACTGCGCGAACAACTGTCCGTACACCGTGCGCTTCTTCAACTTCTTCGATCCGAAGTGGGACGCGCCGCTGGAGAAAGCTTTGAACCCGGAAGTATCTGTTCGCACGCGAGGAGTGATGGAGAAGTGCACGTTCTGCATCCAGCGAATTCGCAAAGGCGAAGAGAAAGCCAAAGACGAAGGCCGCGAAGTTCGAGACGGCGACGTCGTGCCGGCGTGTGTTCAGACTTGCACGACAAAGGCGATGTACTTCGGCAACATCGCGGATCCGGAGAGCGAAGTTTCGAAGCTGTCGAAGAGCAATCGCGCGACGCGCCTACTCGAGGATTTGGGAACCAAACCAAAAGTGATTTATTTGAACAAAGGCGATTGAGTTTATGTGCGAAGAAGGCTAACCCAGAGGACGCCGAGGCGCGCAGAGGTTTTTCCTCCGCTTCGTCTGCGCCCTCGGCGGTTAAAATGTCCTTCGCCTTCTGAGAGCCGATGTCAGAACGACGACCAACAAACGCAAGTATCAACTCCGACCTGCTGAAGCCGGTACATCATCCCGGCTGGGGGTGGTACGCCACCGTTGTCGTCAGCGCACTCGTGATGCTCGCGGCGGCCGGCGCGCTCGGTTATCAGTTTCGCAACGGCCTCGGAGTTTGGGGTATCAACAGGCCGGTCTTCTGGGCACTCGATATCACCAACTTCGTTTTCTGGATTGGAATCTCTCACGCGGGCACTTTGATCTCGGCAATTCTGCGCGTCACCGGAGCCGAATGGCGAAGACCCGTTACTCGGTGCGCCGAAGCGATCACGGTGTTTGCATTGATGATCGGGGCGATGTTTCCGATTATCCATCTCGGGCGCCCGTGGTTCTTCTATTGGATGGTGCCTTATCCGAACGAGCGCGGGCTGTGGCCGAACTTTCGCTCGCCGCTGGCGTGGGATTTCTTCGCGATCAATACGTACTTGCTTGGTTCAATCATTTATTTGTACCTGCCGCTGATCCCCGATCTCGCGTTGTTGAGAAATAAGTCGCGCGGCTTGCTGAGAAAGTTTTACGGAACGCTCAGTCTTGGCTGGAGCGGGACCGCACTTCAGTGGGACCGGCTCGAACGCGCGGTAAAAGTAATGGCGGTAGTGATCATACCGGTCGCTGTCTCTGTGCATACAATTGTCTCGTGGGATTTCGCGATGACGATTCGCCCGATGTGGCACTCGACGATGTTCGGGCCTTACTTCGTCGCGGGCGCGATCTTTTCAGGAATCGCGGCGTTGATCCTTGCGATGGCGATCATTCGCCGAGTCTTTCACCTCGAGCAGTATCTGCGGCCGATTCATTTCAACAATCTCGGGCTGCTGCTGCTGACGATGAGCCTGATCTGGTTCTACTTCACGTTCGGTGAATACCTGACCGCGTGGTACGGCAACGAACCCGAAGAGATGGCCGTGTTCAATTCAAAGATCTCCGGTTCGTATGCGCCGCTGTTTTGGGCTAGCGTGATTTGCTGTTTCATCATTCCGGCGCCGCTGCTCGCGTTCAAACGATTGCGAACAATCAAAGGCACGATGGTGGCGTCCGCCTTGATTGTTGTTGGGATGTGGCTCGAGCGCTTTTTGATTATCGTGCCAACGCTCACGCATCCACGGTTGACGTTCAACTGGGGAACGTACGCTCCAACCTGGGTCGAGATCGCGCTCACCGCGGGTACATTCGGGTACTTTGTTTTGCTGTATGCGATCTTCACTCGATTGTTTCCGATCATCGCGATCTGGGAGTACAAGGAAGGGCTCTCGATTGAAGCTCCTCAGAAAGATACATCGCCAGAAGTTACAACCTCGATTGGAAGGAGCAACATCGCAACCGATCCTGTAGCACAGTAATCGGCCTTGCAGGACTCATACTTGACCTGCTGCCGATCGCGGCCTTTAATGGTCAGACAATATCGCGGAACATGCTGGAGAAGTAATGCTCGCACCAGGAACCATCCTTCAAGCTCGCTACAAGATCGTTCGTCTGCTGGCACGCGGCGGAATGGGCGCGGTTTACGAAGCGCGGGATCAGCGATTGTCGAGCACAGTAGCGTTGAAGGAAACCTTTTTCGCCGAAGAGGAGATGAGCCGCGCCTTTAAGCGCGAAGCCAGTCTGCTTGCGGGATTGCGTCACTCGGCATTGCCGAAAGTCATCGATCATTTCATCGATGCCGACGGCCAGTTCCTCGTTATGGAATTCATTCCCGGCGATGACCTGGGCGCGCAGCTCTTGCGAGAGAGTTTTCCGTTTGCCGTCAGCGACGTGTTGAACTGGGGTGACCAGTTGCTTGCGGCGCTCGAATATCTTCACTCGCACGAGCCGCCGATAATCCATCGCGACATCAAGCCTCAAAACCTGAAGCTCACCGATCGCGGCGATGTGATATTGCTCGACTTCGGTTTGGCGAAGGGCGCGGGCACAACCACGCCAATCGCGATGAGCGTTCGAGGGTACACATTGAGCTACGCGCCTCTCGAACAAATTCGCGGACTGGGCACAAATCCACGCAGCGATCTGTACAGCCTGGCGGCGACGCTCTATCACTTGATGACCGCGGTGACCCCGCCCGATGCGCTAAGCAGAGTCGCGGCGATGGTGAGCAATCAACCGGACCCGCTTATCCCGGCGGATCAGTTGAATCCACCGTTGCCGATCGCGATCGCGAAGGTGCTTCAAGATGCGATGTCGCAGGACCCGGAAGGGCGCCCGGCGAACGCGGCGCGAATGCGTGCCGCCTTGCGTGAAGCAGCGGCAGCGGTGGAAGCCGCATCGTCCGCGCCGACCGAGGTGGTGGGCAGCAATCAGATCAATGCGAGCGGCAAAGTAGCCGATTCCTTCTTGCCGGCGACCCAACGAAACAAAGCATCGATTGAAACCGGTGAGGCGACGGCGCGCGCGACGTCGCCCGACACGGCGCGGGGAGCTGTTAGAGAAGCCGTCACAACTCCGGCTGCTGTGAGTCAGCGCGCAGCGCTTCTGACAAAACCCCGTACGCTGATTCTTGGCGGCGCGGCGCTGGTTGCGGTCGCGGTAGTCATCCTGATCGCCTACTTTGGGCTGAGCGGCTCAGGCGCCGTAGCAGCGATGGATGCCGGTATCGCTTCGAGCGATCGCACACGGCCGACGCCGCTTTCCGCAAAGACGATTCTTGGAGGCCCAGGCACCGAAGACCGATATTTTTCTTTTGTGGCCAAACGCGGCCCGCTCGCGCTCACGCTCACGGCGCTTGCGGGTGGCTCGAACGTATCGGTGGAGCTTCTCGATGCCCAATCGAATACTCTCCGCTTTGACGGCGACTCGGCGGATTTTTCCGTGAACTCCAATGCACACGTCGAGGAAGGCAAAGCGGCTGTGCTCATTCAACGCGAGCAGCCTCTTCTGCTTCATATCAAGGCCAGCTATCCCCAGGAACTTCGCGTGTACCGGCTGAAGCTGGATGGCGAAATAAATCTGGAAGGCGGCGCCGCTTCAAGCAAAGCAACCGAAGCCCTCGCAGCTTATCTCGCCGACCATGACAACCCGCAGCCGCTGAAATCCAATGAGTTGATCAGCGGGGGAACGCCGAAGGATCTCTTTTATCGATTCAATGCGGGGCCAGGCGAATTAAAGATCACGCTTAACGTCGTCAGCGACGGGGGCGCCGTCTCGGCAGAATTGTTCGACGCGGATTCAAAAGCGATTCGCTTCGAGAGCGGCGGCAATTTCGCCGTGACTTCGAACTCGCACAACGAACAAGAAGCGGCGTCGGTGCTTCTGGACAGGAAGCAATCAGTGCTGATGCGCCTGACTAATACTCTCCCGAATGAAACGCGGGCGTTCAGGCTGCGATTCGATGGTCCGCTTGAAACAGAAGCAGAAAAGAGTGAGCCGGACGCGGTTTCGACGGCATTGAGCAAATACTTCTTCGACCGCGATAACCCAACCCCATTGACGACGAACGAGGTGGCGGGCCGTGCGAGCGCGAGGGATCTTTATTACTCGTTTAGCGCGGGTCCCGGCGAAGTCAAAATGTCGCTGGAGGTCACAGCAAACGGCGCGATCGTCACCGTAGAAATGTTCGACGCCGATGACAACAAGCTGCAGTTTGAAGAGAATAAGACTGCATTCTCGGTGGCGAATAACTATCACACTCGATTGAGTCTCGGTCAGAAGCAACAGCTACTAATGCGAATCAGCCACCAGAATCCGAACGCGCTGAAAAGTTATCGCTTAAGACTGGACGGCGCGGTCAGCCTTGAAGGCGCATCGGCGATCGATGATTCGAACGCGCCCTCGGACGCTTCGGACAAAACACCCGCCGAGACGCAATCCGAACCGAAGAAGCAGCGCAGCCGAGCGCCAAACAAATATTGAAAGGCTAATCCATGCCGGAACGAATAGTTGCAGTGCTCGATACGATTGATGAGGCCACGGCAGCGATCGCGCTCTTGCGGCGCGAAGGAATATCGCGCGAATCAATCACAACGATGTCTTCCGAGCCGCTTCACATTGAGGCCGGCGAATACAATGACTCGCCGAGCCGAATTCCGCTGTTCGCAATTTGCGGCGGAGTGCTGGGAGCGGGCTTCGCGATCGCGTTGACTGTTGTGACCTCGCGGCGTGTTGATCTGGTTACGGGAGGCATGCCGATCGTCACGCCGTGGGCATTCGGCATAATCGTTTTCGAGCTGACGGCGCTCGGAGCGATACTGGCGACGCTGGTGAGGATGATCTTCGAAGCGAGGCTCGCCAGACGCGGCGGCTCCGAATACGGCCAGGCAGTCGCCGATGGCTCGGTGGTCGTCTTTCTAGAGAATGTAAATGACGCTCATCGCGAAACCGCTCGACAGGTTCTCGGATCCCACCTTATCAATCCTCCCGCTTCCAGTGACCCGCCAATCAGGTAAACGCCGCCGGATTCGCGTACTTTTTGTTGCGCCGTGACCACCGGCCAGTCACCAGCACGCACCGGTTCGCCTGCACTTCACCGGCAATTCGCAGTGCCGTCAACCTGCGTAAGATTCCCTCCGCGACAGCGTGAAAGAAATTACTTGACTGGTTCGTAATGAATGCTGTATAAGTCGGCAACCTTGAGCGGTCAGGCGGCTGGACATCCCTGGATTGAAGTGTTTGAGACAGGGATGCTAACCAACATCGCTGCTATTCGCGCAGAGGACAAGCACTGCTGGCTCATGATGCTTGCTCACTATCGGCTCTTAAAATGTCTGCTCTGGTTAGCCGCATCGTGTGGATGCGAATTCTGATTCCGGCTGTCGTTCATGAAGCTCGGAATTGAAGTCTGAATGACGCTAGTTGAGTTTCGCGGCACCGAACGAAGACTTCGAAGCTAAGGAGGGTGTATGTCAAGTTCAAGCACGCCAACCTGGGATACGATCAAAGGGTATTTCCGTCCTACCGATATTCAGCATATGAAGAGTGTAAGCGGCGGCTCGATCGACTTGTCGAGTTGCGCAAGCGTGTCCAAAAACGCACAGCAGATTTACAACCAGGTCTGCACCGATCCGAACAATCCTGATTGTCAGGGGGCTATGCCTCCGGATGGCAACTGGTCAGACGAATGGCAAGCGAACTTCAAAGCCTGGATGGATGCCGGCGCCAAATGTCCGTAGCCGGATCATTCTCGAGCGCGGGCCGGCGAGGCTGAAAAGTTACTTGATGCATGACTTCGTGCTTACGCATCGGAGTTGTTCACACTTCGCCGGCCCCTGGGATGGCGGCCCGGCGCTAACGGATCATTTCGAAGCGATGTGCCATTAAGAACGCGAACCGGGCAAACAAGCTTAAGCCCTGAGTATTCGTGTTGTCTGACCTCGACAGGTGTTTAGTTTGACGCCAGAACTCGAAGAAAGCCGCAAGCTACTACGGCCCGTCAATGCCCGCATAATCAATCTGACGAAGCACATCGTTTCGCAACTGCAGATGTTTGACAACACGCTGACGATCCAATTTGAACGGGCCGCCGGCCATGATGGCGCCTTTTGCCTTCAACTCGGTGGAGTTATCGGGTTCGTTGATCGAGGGCTGCTTTTTCAACCACTCACAACCGGGCTGGTCTGGGGGATCGCGGGCGCTTTCGGGCGAGAGAATGCGCTTGATGTGGGGTATGAGGATACGACCGGATTAATCGAGTTGCGGATCGACTATCAGGATGAACACATGCATTGCCGTATTCAGGCTGTGGCGCGAACCGCAAAAATCTGGGACGGTCCCATACCCGACAAAGTATTTGATACGTCGAAGTAAGCTCAGCATTCGCAACTACGAAATTCAAGGAGAACGCCATGAGTACACCAGTAGTGACCTGGGCAACCATTCGCGGCTATTTTCAGGACTCGGATATCACCCATATGAAAAACGTAACGGGCGGGTCATTGGACCTGTCCGACTGCGAAAGCGTTCAGCACTGGGCAAAACAAATCTATGTAGCCTTGTCGAATCAGGTGATGCCTCCCAGCACTCCGTGGCCCCAGAATCAAATCGATGACTTCAAGGCCTGGATGGACGCGGGCGCCCCGTGCCCACCGGCCGGTGATGCTTAAGGCTCTACCGCCGCGGCGACAACACGAACCAGACGATGCTGGATTGCGAATCGCCGCCCTCAACTGGATTCAGTATGGCGAGCAACGGCGTCAACGCTTCTCCGTCTGAACGACGGCCGTCTTCAACCTATCAGCAAGTTCGGCTTGCATTCGAAAAGGAGGTTGGCTATGCGCGTAATCAAAAGTGCTTTTCTCTTTGCTATCACTGTCAGTCTGGCTGCCGCGGTGTTCATGCCGCCAAGGACTATTCAAAGGGTATCGGCGGAAGCGGCCGCCCTGCCCGCCAGTTCATACGAGATACCCTTCGCGCCAAACAACGACGGGGTGCCCGCTCAACAGTCGATGAATGACTTCTACGAATTCGCCTGGCAGTCATTTGTCGCGCTCAATTGGCCGGCCCTCGAGGGAGGCGACAGAGGACAGCCTGATACTACAAAAATGATTGGGGCTAAGGGCCCGGACGGCCAACTTCTTCCAGTCGTGTGGTCCACCTACAAACTCCCAACTGAAGTATTTCTCCCCAATGCCGCGAACCCCGGGAATTGGAATGATCCGCCGCCGCCGCCGCCATCCGACTGTAAGAACCTGCCGAGTGGCGCCAAGGTGCTGAGGATGGCAGCCAAGGATCAGCCAGGCGTCATGTCGGACGTCAATCAGGCAGGCTTTCCGCAATCGACCAAGTTGAAGATACGCGGCCCGGTCGTAGATCAAATGGTGCACTACCTGCGATATGAGATTCGTTTCAATCGATCAGAATTCGAGTACTTCAAAACCACTCAGTATTACAATCGCGCCGCACAAATCACCGCAGTGCAAAACACCAAGGCGGTTCCCCAGAAGCAGCCAATTTACCAGTTTCCGCCAAAGGGGAAAGAGCCTTATGTTCAGCCCCTGCCGCCTTATGCTCAGCAGGGAACTATCGAACTGAAGGCGGCGTGGCGAATTCTCGACCCGAATAAGGACCTCGTTGATCGCTATTACCACATCCAGGCTTACATCGACAACGGCGGCGGGGATTGCACGTTACAAACGGTGGGACTGGTCGGGCTTCACATTCTCCGGCTGACACCAGGCTCTGGAGCCACCTGGCTGTGGGCGACGTTTGAGCAGGTAGACAACGTCGATGTAGACCCCACCGCTCCGAAGCGACCCGATGGCAGCCGTTTGACACCGTCGCTCAACCCGGGTCCGAATGGCACGCCGAAGCCGCCGTACTTTCCGGGCGGATACTATGGGAATGAACCAAAACCGATACCGCCCGGGTCAACGATTCCCAAGCCGACGGCGCCCAACAATATTTCCCGCCTGACCAAAATGACGGCCGATGTGCAGGCGGTAAATCAAAAATACCAGGCAATGTTGAGCAACACGGTGTGGAAGAACTATGAGTTGGTTGGCCACCTGAATCCTTATGTGAAAGGGTCAACCACACCGCAACCGAAATACTTTGTCCCGGCGACTTCGCCGATCGCCTACATCAACAGCCGCGATCTGGCTAACACATCGATGGAGGCGTACGTGCAATCTACAAATTGCATAATCTGCCACGCTTATGCTCTTCCATTCGGCGCGTTCTTCAATGCGCGCGATACGACAAAGTTTCAGTCGTTTACGTTCCTGTTGAAATACGCGAACGCGCCGGCGAAGTAAACCGCGCGTGAAGCGATATGATTACTCCCTGGCGAACGGACATTTCGCCAGGGAGTTTTTGCAGATGGGTGTTATTACTTTGCGAATCGATTACGCGGATGCGCCTTCGCGGATCAACGCGCGGCCAATCACCAGCCGTTGAATCTGATTCGTTCCCTCGTAGATCTGCGTGATCTTTGCGTCGCGCATATACTTCTCGATTGGATAGTCCCGGCAGTAGCCGTACCCGCCGAATAACTGCACGGCGTCGGTCGCCACTTTCATCGCCGTGTCTGTCGCGAACACTTTGCACATCGCCGATATCTTCGAAACATCCTTCGCCCCCGCGTCAACCGCTCGCGCCGCGGCGTAAACGAGGTGCCGCGCGGCTTCGACCTGCGTAGCCATATCCGCGAGCATGAACTGAATGCCCTGGAACGACGCGATTGACTGACCGAACTGCTGCCGGTTCTTTGTGTACTCGAGCGCAAGGTCGAGCGCTCCCTGCGCGATCCCCAGGCCCTGTGCCGCGACAAACGGACGCGCCACGTCGAGCGTCATCATCGCGTGTTTGAAGCCTCGCCCTTCGGCGCCGCCAAGCAATTCCGAAGCTCCAACGCGGCAGTTGCGAAAGTGCGTCTCGTTCACCGGCACGCAGCGAATCCCCATCAAGTCTTCGCGCTTGCCCAATTCAAATCCGGGGGTGTCGCGCTCGACTATGAACGCGCTGACGCCGCGAGTTCCGCGATCGGGGTTCACCGTTGCGAAGACCGAATAGATGGTCGCCGCCGCTCCGTTGGTCGTCCACTTCTTGTCGCCGTTGATCACGTAGCTGTCGCCGTCGCGATCGGCGCGAGTCTTCAAACTTCCTGCATCGGACCCTGCGTCCTTTTCCGAAAGACAAAACGCAATCAGCTTCTTCCCTGAAGCGATGTCCGGCAGATATTTCTTCTTTTGCTCTTCGGTGCCTCCCAGCACAATCGGCAGCGAGCCAAGCGCATTGACGACGTATGTGCAGCCGATGCCACCACACGCGCGAGACATTTCCTCGGCTAGAATGCAGAGATTCAGCAGCCCCGCTCCCTCGCCGCCGTAATCCTTCGGGATCCAAACGCCCATCAGTCCCTGTTCTTTGAGCGCATTGATGACGCTCCACGGATACTCTCCTGTCCGGTCAAGCTCGGCGGCAATCGGCTTGACGTATTTCGCGGCGATGTCGCGCGCGAGTTCGCGATAGTGCAGGTTGTCTTTGGATAAGAGTTCGTCCACGATTACTTCTCCTTTGTGATCGTCGGATGGATGAACGCGGATTGTATAGGCGAGAAGCTGGTCAGTCAAAGAGTTCGGATGCCCGCGCCGGGCGCCGCGAATCTTTGTTGCAAAACTCAAACTTTCTATCGTTCCGGTAACTCTAAGCGTTGCGAATTGCGCCACCCCCGGCGAAGCAGGATTAGTCGACCGTCTTACCGTACGCCAGGCGCACAGTGGATCCCAGCAAGGCAGAATGCTTAATTAGGCGCTTGTAACACACGAGCGGTGGTCCCCCTACAATCACCGTTCCGGCAAGCTCAACGTAGAAGGGTCTTCTCTCGATGTCCAAATCAATTGCGATCGTCCTGGTTCTTGCGATTCTTTTCGTAAGTTTGGCGTCTTCGGTTCGAGCTTTGAACTCAGAAGACCTTGTCTATCATCCCATCGAAACTGATCGAGACGGCAACATAATACCCTGGTATTCACCGAACCTCGGCGAAGCTTATGACCACAACGTCAGGCTCGTTTGGGATTTCTGGAAAAACATGAGGACTTGCGATAACGGCGTCAAGTACTACATGCAACACCAGGTCTGGAGAAAGAACTTCGATGATCCGCGGGGTCTGGGTGGTGATCAATTGAACGAAGCTCTTTCCTCATGGAACCTGCTGCATCAGTACCTCGGTGATGAGGCCGTCAAAGCCGACATGACTTACATCGCCGACTATTACATCGAGCATGCCTTCACCAAGCCAACCGATGCGTGGCCCGACGTGCCTTATCCTTACAACACGGATGTTCACTCCGGCATTTATGATGGTGACATGCGGGCGGGAAAGGGGATCTTGCAACCGGACAAGGCGGCATCTTTTGGCGCGGAGATGATCACGCTTTATGAGATTACCGGAATGCGCAAGTACCTGACCGTCGCGATGAAGATCGCGAATACTCTGACAAGTAAAATCAAGCCGGGTGACGCTGATAATTCGCCGTGGCCGTTTCGGGTGAACGCCGAGACCGGCGAGGTGCATCAGCTCAATCGAAACGGAACGATCCACACGGCGTCATACACCACGGCCTGGACGGCGGCATTGCGTCTTTATGACGGCCTGATCCGGCTTCATAAGGGCACGGTCGGCAATTACCGCAAAGCTCGGCGCATGGTGATTGATTGGCTAAAGGCGTATCCCATAAAAACAAACTACTGGGGACCGTTCTTTGAAGACGTCCCAACCAACCGTGATACCGACACCGAGATCAACGCGGACACGCTGGCTTGGTACATTCTGGAGCATCCCGACTGGGACCCGGATTGGAAGCAGCAAGCCAAAGCCATCCTCAACTGGTCACTCAACACTTTTGCTAACTTCGATTGGGTTGAGTACGGAGTCGTGCCCATAAATGAACAAACCGTTTTTATGTTGCCGGGCAATAGTCACACGGCGCGTTACGCTTCGGTCGAACTGTTGATTGCGGAGAAAACCGGCGACGATTCACTTAAGCGAGATGCCATCAGGCGTTTGAACTGGGCGACGTATACCGTCAATGACGATGGAAGGAACCGCTACCCCGAAGACGATATTTGGCTGAGTGATGGTTACGGAGACTACGTTCGTCATTACCTGCGCGCGATGGCTTCGTCGCCCGAGCTTGCGCCGGATAACCAGAACCATTTGCTACGCACAAGCTCAGTCATCAAGAGCATCGACTATGGTCCGGACACTATCACCTACACAAAGTGCAGTGGCTGCTCTATGGAGCGATTGAAACTCGGGGAATGGGAACCGGTCGCGGTCATTGGCGGAGAGATGGAATGGGACGCGAAGACTAAGGTCCTTGAAATAAGAGCAACCAGTGCGACGGTTACGATTCTAAGAGAGGATGATGCGAGCACCAGCGAGCTATCGGGAAGCCATTAACAGAATCCGCTCGCTCGACATAGCCGCAAGCTGCTCCTCGGCGTGCTCGCGCAACTCGGCTGGACTCATTCTGATCATGTCTTCAAGCGTGTGTGAAGCAAGCACTCGCCGTGTCACTTCGTAACCGAGCAGGTAGCCGCCTCGCGGCGGTGCGTCTCCAATGTGAGCGTTAGTGAACCACTGCGAATACTCTTCAGCGGGCGCCCCGACTCGCACCAGCTCGAGATATCTGCTCGAGTTCCGGGCGAGATCCTGCTGCTGAGCTTCAAGTTCATCTTTCGAGAAGTGCAGGTACAACTCCCGCCCGCCCTGCTCGCCGGGGAAAACTTCTTCCGCAACCGCCGAAGCCATGCCTTCGATCATCAACGACATGTGCGGTGTTCGAATATCGGAAATCGCGAGTTGCTGCGCATTCTGAAAAAGAAAACTGAAATGATAGAGATGGAAAAACTCGTGGGCGATCGCTACGCGGATTTGATCTCGTGAATATCCCGAAAGCACATCCGCGCCGAGGCACAGCGTGTCGGGCACCCCGTCGTCGTTTGAGACCGCACGCACGGCCCCATCGAATCTAAACATGCTGAGCCCGATGTAGATGCTTCGTTGCTGTTCGTACTGGCGAAACCGCGCTTTGAAGAGGATCACAACTTCGACCAGCGGGCTGGTGCGCAGGTTGAAGATTGTTTTGTTGAACTCGCGAATAGCGTCAACCTGGCTCGGCACTCGAATCAAGAACTCTTCGAGCATCGCGCGCCGCAGCACCGGGTCAGTCGTGCGATAGACCGCGCGATCGAAATATGCTCGATGCTTGTTCTCGACCAGACGCATCCACAGCCGCCGCTGAACTTTCGGCGTTTTGTCCCTTGCCTGATCCCAGAAGATGAGAAAGTCGTCGACGATGTTTACAACGTGATGGCCTTCAAGCAAGCGCTCGAGAACAAACTGACTCGTGGTGTATTTCTGTTGCGCGGCCGCGGAGCACACGAGGATTGGAATCAGCGCAAATACCGCGAGGGTTTTTTTGAAGTGCGCCATTCCCGGCTCCTTTTCGATCGGGGACGCTCAGCTAGTGATTCCGCACCTTCATATCACGGAGTTGCGGTTTGATTACTCTAAACCACCTTGGTGAAAAGACCAACAGAATTCGGTGATGAGCCGAGGGTGTGATTAAAAGTGGGACTTAGGCCATAATTAGGGCAAGCCTTCCAGAGAGTACGATAGCAGGTGGCCCCCGGGTGCGATGAGCACCAGAGACAAGCTCGCGGACGAGGTAGTCCTA
>Ga0070703_10000471_pt1 | contig 16024 bp, 23 predicted proteins | sample KBSK5251metaG_FD_65453 | JGI IMG/M metagenome (GOLD analysis project Ga0070703, IMG submission 65453) | Corn, switchgrass and miscanthus rhizosphere microbial communities from Kellogg Biological Station, Michigan, USA - KBS K5-25-1 metaG | ecosystem: Host-associated > Plants > Roots >... | reverse complement strand
TGCCGACAGTGCCGTACCACACCTCGCCGTACAACCCGAACCCGAATGCATGCACGAAATCCCACGAGATCGCATGCGCGGCGGTGTCGGGCGAGGAATGAATCCGCTGCCAGCTCGTTGCGCCGGGTCGCAGCACAAAGATCCCCTGCCCGTATGTGCCGACCCAGATGGCCTCATCGGGCGCGCGCGCGACGGTGAGCACATGCACGCCCCAGCCCGACGAATCGGGCAGCTGGGGAATAGTCTGGAGTACCGCCAAGAGGAGGAGCAGCGCTACCCCCTCGGCGTGTAGATCGCGGGGAGCAACCGAATCTCGGTCACGGCAACGTGCTCCGGCTGTGTGACCGCATAGATCACGGCAGCCGCGACGTCCTCGGCCCGCATCATGTCTTTGCGCTTGGTGAACCCCGGCTTTGCATCGGGATTCACGGCGTTCCAGATGTCCGTGTCGACGGGCCCGGGGGACACGAGCGTGGTGCGCACGCCGCTTTTCGCCGTCTCCTGACGAATGACTTCGTGCATCCCGCGCAACCCGAATTTGCTGGCGGCGTAGGCCGTCGAGCCGGAGAAGCCGATGTAATCGGAGATCGATCCGATCGTCACGAGGTGCCCGCTGCCGCGCGCGACCATTTTCGGCACGACGGCGTGGGCGAGGAGAAACGCGGCTGAGAGATTCGTGGCCAGGGTCGCCGTGAAATCCTCGTAGGTCGTTTCGCCGAGCTGTTTGATGAAAAAGATGCCGGCGTTGTTGACCAGGACGTCCGGCACGCCGAGCTGCCTTTCGACCTGCGTCACGGCGCGGTCCACGTCGGCGGGGTTCGTGACGTCACACGCGATGTCGGTCTGCCGCTCGGCGGAGCGCGCGGTCAGGCTGCGGGCCAGGCGGACGACGTGCAATCCCGCAGCTCGCAGCCCGTCCGCGACGGCGAGCCCGATGCCCCGCGACGCGCCCGTCACGAGCGCGATCTTCAAGGCAGCCCGGCGCCTCCGTGGACAAGTCGCAGGAACTCATCGCGCGTCTTGGCGTCATCGCGGAACGCACCTCGCAGCGCGCTGGTCACTGTTTTGGAGTTCTGCTTTTCGACGCCGCGCATCATCATGCACAGGTGATACGCCTCGATCACGACGCCCACGCCCAGCGGCTTCAACACGCCGCACAGCGCGTCGGCGACCTGGTCGGTGAGGCGTTCCTGCACCTGGAGGCGGCGGGCGAACACCTCGACCACGCGCGGAATCTTCGACAGCCCGACGATGTGCCCGTTGGGGAGGTAGGCGACGTGCGCGCGGCCGAAGAACGGCAGCATGTGATGCTCGCACATCGAGTAGATCTCGATGTCGCGCACGCAGATCATGCTCTCGTGCTTCTCCTCGAACAGCGCATCGCCAATCACCTGATCGACGTCCATGCCGTAGCCGCGCGTCAGCCACTTGAGCGACGCCTCCACGCGCGCGGGCGTCTGGCGCAGCCCCTCGCGCTTCGGATCCTCGCCGAGCTGCTCGATCATCTCGTGCACGAGCGTCTGGAATGGAATGCGCTCCTCCGTCCGCTCGGCCTGCGATTCGTGGAATTTCACATGAGCCATGGTATCTTGGACCCCCGTGCGATTCATAAAGCTACTCGGCTCCGCGACGGAAGCGGGAGGCACGGCGCTGGCCGCGCTGTGGACGTTTCCCAGCATGTTGCTGTCGGCGTTTCTGGTCGCGTGGGGCGCGGAAGCGGCGCAATTCCTCATCTCTCAGGGCCTCGCGCTCGCCATCCTCGCGTGGCTGCAGACGCTGCCGGAATTCGCGGTCGAGGCGGTCATCGCCTGGGACGCGGGCCGCGACCCCGAGCGGGCGCACCTCGCTATCGCCAACCTGACGGGCGCGATCCGGCTGCTCCTGGGTCTGGGCTGGCCGATGATCTATTTCGTCTTTGCATTTTTCGGGCGGCGCCAGGGCGACCCACCCCTGCCGCCGATCAGGCTCCAGCCGGAGCACGCCGTCGAGGTGGTCGGGCTGGTGCCGCCGCTGCTGTACTTCATCGTGATCGTCTGGAAGCAGTCGATCAGCTGGATCGACGCGGTCGTGTTGCTGCTGCTCTATGTCGCCTATCTCCTCGTCTTGCTGCGCCATCCGCCCCAGAGCGTCGAGAATCTGGACGACGCGTCTCGCGTGTCCCAATGGGCGTACCGGCAGCGGGGCTGGCGGCGCACCGCGGCGATCGGCGCCCTGTTTGGTGGCGGCGGATTCCTGTTGTACGTCACCGCGCATCCGTTCCTCGAATCGATGCTGGCGGTGGCAGCCACGCTGGGCATCAGCCAGTTCGTCCTCGTGCAGTGGGTCGCGCCGTTCCTGTCGGAATTCCCCGAGAAGGTGTCTGCGTTTCTCTGGGCGCGGCGCGTGACGCATGCACCGATGGCGCTGATGAACATGGTGTCGAGCAACATCAATCAATGGACGATTCTCGCGGCGATGATCCCGCTGGTGTTCGGATACTCGCACTACCAGCACACCGGCACCTGGGCCGATTTCCATTTCGACACCGCGCAGCGGGCCGAAATTATTCTCACCCTGCTGCAAACGGGACTGGGACTGGTGGTTTTGGCGAACATGAAATTCGACTGGTTCGACGCGGCTGCGCTGTTCGCGCTCTGGCTGGTGCAGTTCCTTGTGCCGCATCTGCGGTTGGCAGTGTCCATCGTCTATGCGCTTTGGATCGGGACGCTGCTGGTCGGCTTTGTGATCAGGAGAAAGCCGCTGCTCGCCGCCCGGTATTTCTGGCAATCGGTCACACAAAAACGAACGGCCGGGACCACATAACATGGACCGGCCGATCGTTTGCAACAGGAACGGAGAGGGTTATTGAAGCCCGAAAGTAATGACGGGTCCCTCACCACGAATTCTGTCTTCCCCAGCGAGGGGGCATGACATGGGCCGCGGTATCCGGGTCCACAATCGAGCTTGTTGGCTCAATAGTTTGATCTCCCCGCCCCTGGGTACTACAATACTTTCTGCACCCTAAAGGTCAATCACCGTGAATCTCACATTGCTCGCCGCTGTCGTGATGCTGATCACGTGGTTCCTCTTGCTTTTCGTGGCCCAGGTGCCCAGCGGCACCATTCATCTGCTCTACGCCGCCGGCATTGTCCTGATTGCCCGGCGCATTCTCGTCGGCGCGCCGCGCTTCGTGTCGTGACGCTGGCGCGACGGCCCTGGGATCCGCGGCTCGGGCCCCTGCAGGTGGCCACGCTGCGTCGCGTGCTGGAGCGCGAAGGGATGGTCACAGCGTGGTGGTCGGATCTCCCGGGCACGCGGATGGCCGAGCACGAGCACGCGTTTCCCGAGACGCGCTGGGTCGTCGAGGGTTATCTGCGGATCACCGCCGGCGCCGAGGCGGTCGATCTCGGGCCTGGGGACCGGCTCGACCTGCCGCCGAATCTGCCGCATACGATCGAAGTGCTCGGATTAGCGCAGGTGATCTATGTGAGCGGAACGTTGGATAAACAGGCGGTTGAGCGGGTAAGCCAGCGGCCTGTTTGACATCAGAAAGCGCTAGATGCTCGTCAGGCGTTGGTGATCCGCGCCCCTGAGTAACACTACGTGGTCTTGTACAGATACCAGCCATCTGCGAGCGGCTCAACAAGAATGAAGCGCTCTGGTGTGATCGGAGGCGGAGCAATGCCCGACGCACACCGCATGAAACCGACCTCGTTATCTATCATCCCGCCAATTTCCACGAACACACAACCGACAATGTCCGGATCCCTCCACGCGCCGCGGAGATGGAGCAACGCCAGCTGTCGTGCTAACGCCTGCAAGGATGCAGTCGGAGCTTGCAAGCCAGCGGGAGCTGCTGAAATGGATCGTGCCGTTTCCCGACTAAATCCGTCCGCGATTCGTTGCAGCTCTGGGCGGTGGCTGCGAAAGAACTCGCTCAGCGCAGAATCGGAACTGGCAGTCAGCCGCATGTTCGCCAAGAACTCCGCCATCGAGTCGGGTAGCGACTGCGCCATCGAGAGAGAATCCATGGCCATGAAAAAGAGCGGAGGGAGAGCCAGCGTCCGAACAGCGGTAAGGCGCCAGCCGGACGGGCCTCGCACGACATAGGCATACCAATCCTCGATCCGTTGCCCACTCCCTACCTGAACAGTGTACACCGCCTGCGAATCCGAGACGTGGACAAGGCGTACACTGCCCCGGCGGGCAGGTGCGCCGGCCTCCCCCAACGTCTTCGCGGTCGCGTAGTACGTGGTCATCTCGCCCACGTAGTACTCAGCCTTGGCGGGCCACGCATCGGCAAAGAAGAATTGCTCGACGATCCAGCGATGGTTGGGAGGAGAAGCCTGCTGGCTGATCAACGACCCTGGTAGAAGGGCTGTGGCCAGGAGCAATCGATAGTGCATGAGCTATCGGGGCTGCCTACGAATCGCGCCAAGCGCACGAACGGTGTCCTGCTCCAAGAACGAGCGAATGACTGCCAGAAGCACAAACGCCTGAGCGAGTCCCCATGCGTACACGAGGAGGAACGAAATTGCCATTGCGGCACTGCCCCAAGGGATCTGCGGGAATCCCGCCCGGACAATGCCGATGAGAATGTCAGCGATCACGAGAACGGCCCAGACACCAGCGCACACCCACGAAGCGCGGCTTCCTCGTTTCAACCAGATGAAGAACGTGATGCCGAGGACAGCGGATACCGTCATGAGCACCCAGTTCCAGAGGACCTCTGCGGTGGGAGGTAGCGGCATGGCCGTCCAGAGGAACAGGCTGATGAGGGCAAACACGAACTCGGACCACCGCGCCAAAGTTCTCATTTTAGGCGCCGCCTCGCTTTGCGAGCCGCGACCGCGATGGCCTTCTCTGCCCAGGGGCGCAGCGCCTCGAGATCCTCTAAAAGATCGGTGGGCACCTGGTAGTACTGCATGATTTCGCCGCCCTCCCCATAGGGTTGGAAGGGCTTCATTCCCAATCGCTCAAAATCTGGTCGATTGGAATCGTCCACTTTGAAGTAGAGTGTATCGTCGTCAATGAGCGCGAAGAACAGCTGGTCGGCGTAGATGCCCACGCCGCCGAACATGCTCCGTGCCCGGACATGCGCCACAACGCGACCGAGTTGATCCACGATGAACGTGCGGAAGCTCGCGCTGACCGTCACATCGTACTCCGATTGGAGGCGGGCGCCGGCAGCTTCAAGCGTCTGTTCACACCGCTCTCACCCGATCAAGAGGTTGCCGCAGTAAATGAGCAGCAAGATGGCCGCGACGAGAAGGATGACGCTCAATAACCGGCGACGGCTAGGTGGTGGGGCGCTTGAGGATGCCGGGCCGGGCATGAAATCCCTCACAATCTCTCGCGCCCGGTCAGTGTCGGCACTAGAGACGAGGACCTTCACCGGAACAAACGGGAGGGCGGCGCCTGACTCGTCATTGAGCACGACCTCGATGCCCTCACCTACGAGCGCGACCCGAACACTTTCGATGAGCACGCGATCCGTACTCTGAAGCACGAGATTCATTGCGGTGTCTAACGAATCGCGCCTACGCTGCAGCGCCGTGGATTGGGGTCTAGGGCCGCCACGTTGGCGAATCGTCCTCTGCCGGGTTGTTGGTGAGACGGGTCTGGGCGCTCCCGTCGGCGTTCATCACGTAGATCTCCCGATTCCCATTCCGGTAGGACATGAACACGATTTTGCGGCCGTCGTGCGACCACGCGGGGCTCTGATCCAGCGCGGGGTTGTTCGTTAACCGCATCGGCGCGCTGCCGTCCGGATTCATGACGTAGATTTCCCCGTTACCACCGTCCCTGGTGGACGTGAACGCGATCGTTCGGCCGTCTGGTGACCAGGCCGGAGTGTTATCGCTCGCGGTATTGTTCGTCAGCCTCGTCTGACCGGTCCCGTCGGCATTCATCACGTAGATCTCCCTGTCGTTGCCATCCCGGTCGGACGCGAAGGCAATCTTCGATCCGTCCGGCGACCAACCTGGAGAGTCGTCGTTGGCTCCATTCTTGGTGAGGTTGGTCTGGCCGGAGCCATCGGCATTCATGACGTAGACCTCGTAGAGTCCGTCGCGATCGCTGGTGAACGCAATGTGCGACCCATCGGGCGACCACGCCGGACCAAAGTCGACGGCGAAGTTGTTTGTCAATCTCGTTTGGCCACTGCCATCGGCATTCATGACATAGATTTCCGGAGCGCCATCCCGATACGTCGCGAATGCGATCCTGTTCCCCTCGGGCGACCACGCGGGGCTAAAATCCCCCCCAGTGTGCTTCGTCAAGTTCGTTACCTGACCGCCCCTGCTGTCCATGACGTAGATGTCGAAGTCGCCCGAGGTATCGCGATTGCTGAGGAATGCGATCGCGGCGGGCTGCACTCCCGGCCCGGTCCCATTCGAACCGCACGCCGCGCCGGAGAGGGCGACCAACACGAACGTCGTACGCAGCACGCCGTCAGGCCGCATGATCATGTTCCTTTGCTACCGGGGGCGCCCCGTCGCAGACCCCACAGTCCGCGCGCCGCGAGAACCAGCGAAAAGGCCGCGCCTGCGCCGAGCGCCAGGAGCGTCCAGACAAAGAAGAAGCCTCCATCGGACCGTGCCAGTGCGGCACCGACTCCGGCTCCCTTCATATGGACGACTGGGATCACCAGTCCAAGCACTGAACCCAGGATCATGATGACATACCCAGATCGTCGTCCCGGCAGCATCAGCGTGCCGTAGAGCCAGAGGGTCACGACCAGCACTGATACTACAAGGTTAGGGAGGTTACCCGGTTCCATCTGCCGGGCGATGTCGTCGGCAAGGTGAAACGTTACTAAGAGGATTGTGATCAGAGATGACGTTGTGAGAATGACGTTGGGCTTCATCATGCCGCCTAAGGAAATGCGCGTAAGCTGCGGCGCTGACACTAGTGTCTGCAATCCTGTTGGTCGAATCGAATCACCGTTCCAGTGATCGCGTCACTGTCGTCGAAGGCAACCTTTACCACCGCGTCCCCACCAAGTTGTCTGGCCTTGCTCCGTAGCGCGTCGAGCGCCGCGTCGTGCGAAACCATCCAGGTTTCGCGTCGCGCTTTCACGATCGCGATCTCTGTAAAGGCGCAGGTGGGCTGCTCGGAGCTATAAACCGAAATCGAGGTCTGGGCAGGTTTTGCCTCGAACTTCGTAGACGACAAACGCGCGACGCTTGTCGTCACACAACCGAGGCCGAGCAGGGCCACAAGGGCGACGCCACGCATGGTAGGCCTCCTCAGAGAACGACGCTCGCTTCTGGTGAGTACGGCACCCGAGTACGCTGTGAGATCTATACCCCTGTAAACAACGGTTGGCAGTGCGCGCCGCCGCCTATGCCAGCCGCGTATTGACGATCTCCGTAATGAGCCCGGGCGGGATGATCACCGTTCCGATCATGTTGTTCGCAAGCCGCGCCTCAGGCGGCCCAGAATCCCTGAGGGTAAGCGTGGCGGGCCCGACGCAACGCAGGCTAATGACGCCTTCTCGCGTACGGAGCTGCAGGGTGAGCGGAGTCGGCGTCTCGATGTCGACCAACTCATCACCGTCCCATCGGGCGCCAACCTCTTCTTCTGGGGTCAGTAGCTCGACTGGTGCGACAGTAAGGACTGCAGGCACGAAAGGGATGCGCCAAACCGTGACGAAGAGCACTTGGCGTTTGACGCGAAACTCGTAGCCGATGCGCAAGATGGGTAGGCGGAACGTCTGACTCGGTGCGTCGTAGCTTGCCGGGTCAGGAATGGATGCGTCGTGGAGGAACGCGGCAATCTTGGCAATCCACTCGGCCTTCGCGCCAATATCGCGAATGCTTATTTCCATCTCGTGCGGGTCGCCTAACGAGATGCGCTCAAGCGGCGGCGCCGAACGAGAAGATTCACAAACGGAAGCCTATGACCACAGAACCCGAGGTTGCAACAGGTCTCGTTGGGCACGCGCGCGCCGCCAGCTTCAAGCGCGTGTTAGGCCGCTCCGCGCCTTCCCTCACGTAGGGAGCCAATAACGCATTTCGAAGAGCGCAGACTTGGGGATATGCGCGAGGACAAAACGCACAACTGCTTCGGTGTCAGCGAAATTGGCGAGGTGGGCCGCTCCGAAGGTCGACCTGAGAGTGACGGTGGATAGCTCGATGCGAGTCGATCGCCGGGAAGACTGAATTGTTATCCCATTGACATCGTCGAACACGCGGACGACGTCGGTCCACGGAATGTAAACAGGGCCGAGAAACCCCGGCCCCGTGACGCCCGCTTCCGTCAGGCGAACGCTACTGATCAGCGAACGGGCGACTGCAGGGGCAAGTGCGATGACAGCAACGCCGCCCAGCGCCATCAGCCCCCGAACGAGCGGGCTTTGATCGGGGGTTCTCCACGCAAATAGCAGCACCCCGCATCCGAGAAGCGTTACTGCCCACCGGAGAGAGGCCGGACGCGCGCCAATTGAGCCCTCTTCATCCGCCGGTGCGGGGCCCATGAGCGGCCTAACGGATCGCGCTTAAGCTGCGGCGCGCTGAAGAAAGATTCATTCCACAATCTACGCGCGCCGACAGCTTCTAGCGCATGTTAGGCGGCAGCGCGATCAGGATCCAATGAAGCCAACACGGAGAAGCAGGAAGCGCAGTCCAAGCCCAAGGAACGCAGCAAAGACGACCGGCACTATCCAGGAGGTCCAGTGCACTCCCGGCTCAAGCACGGCGACATCTGGATCGGTCGGACAGTATCGCACCCGAACGGCCTTGAGGTTGCGGTACCGTGCAACGATCCCCTGAGCCCAGGCACGCCACGACATTGATATCACGCCACCAAATGAAATACGATCACTTACATACTGCACCTCGCCAACCCGGTAGTGGTAGCGGACCTCCGGTCTGTACAAGGTGCCCCCGCGCTCGCCGGCTTCGGTCAAGACACCAGTCTCCTCAATTTCCCCATCCACCGTTGGCCACTCCGTACTGTCGGCGGCCCGCGCGAGCTCGCGCAGGCCCACGGCGACTCCATACCCTCCAATCGCGGTAGCACCTACACCGAACAGAAGGTCGGATTCTATCCCGATCATGAGCTGCCGCCTAACGAATCGCGCCTACGCTGCGGCGCAGGGTGCGGCTGTTCACAAACAGATGACTTCCTCTAGTAGTAGGCGCCGGCAGCTTCAGGCGCATGTTTGGCAGCACGCGCGGTCACTCGGGGAAGAGTGGGTTCCAACACCCGCTCCGAGCGATTGGCATGGCTTCCGGCGTCCCACCCCGAGCGACAGGCATCGGGTCTTCGTGCGCGCTGTTCATGCGAGCGACCGGCATAGGACACGTGGTCGCTGGCCTGGCTTCCGGCGAAGACGCGGGTTCGAAGACATACGTTCGAATGCTGAGGCCTGGCTGACCACGCGAAAGCGACAGCTGGCTGAGCGGATTCCTCTGCGCAAGCTGGCCCCGCGAGAACGACAGCTGGCTGAGCGGATTGGTCTGAGCGACGAGACTTGGCCCAGCGAAGGGGAGTGCTAGGACGAGAAGCCATAGTACGAGTCGCATAACTGCCCCTTTTCTGAACGTGCTGCCTAACGAATCGTTAGGCCGCAGCACCTTCGTCATGGTCTAAACGGGCGTCCGCTCCGGCTCGTTCGGCAACCGAAGTGGCGGTTGCTCCCGAACGAAGCGCCGCTCCACGAAATCAACCCGTTCCTCCAGTTCTGCTATGCGGGTGCGCAGCTCAGAGTTCTCTTCACGGAGGGCCTCGATCCCAGCGCCGTCCAGCTCCGGCCGTCGTTGAGCGCGGTGACGTAGCCATAGCGAGACACCGTGCTCAACGGTGCCCGCAATGACGATAAACGCGACGACGCCCTCGAGAAAAGGAACGAGACCAATCATTATGCCTCCAGTGCCCCGAGCTTGGGACAACGGGGTGCTGCGGCCTAACGAATCGCGCCTAAGCTGCGGCGCCCGCCCGCTTGGGTGCTCGAGCCCTACGGGATGGCACCGAAGCCTTGCAGCCAGGAAATCAACCCGGGGTCGGATCGACTTAAGTCTTTGACAATGTCGGCCGTCGTGACCGGCCCCTTGCGCCCCCACTGCTCTCGCAGGAGGGGCACCAGGCCGAGTCCCAGCCGCTCCTGGGAGCGGCCCGCGGACTCGCTCAGCAGCCTCTGATACCATGCGAAGTTAGCGACCCCGATCGGGGTCGAGAGGTAGGGAACCCCATCCGCGGTCACGGTCGTCAGGACCTCGCTGAACTGATCGAGCCGCGTGAAAGAAGGTCGTGGCAGCACTCGCACCGAGTCCGCTGTTCCGCGGAGCAGTCGGTAGTCCGCCGGTCGGCCGAAGACGCAGGACAACCCGAAGGAGGTTGCCGTCAATTCCAGGTACCAGGCGGGGAAATGCTTCTCATCCCATCCCGAGCGGCGATCCACGCCGATGGTCGCGAACATCAGGATGTGTCCCAATTCGTGCAGCGCCAGCAGGTGAAAGAAGCGATCCGGCTGGTCGGTTCCGATTCCGGTGAGGAACATCTTCGCGGCGGTGGCCGGGACCAACACGACGACGGGCACCTCGGCCGCATTATTGGTCGGGATACCGTAGGGCAACGCGGTCGCGCGCAGCCAGGCGGCGGAATCGAGGATGGCCAGTTCGATCTTCGGCAGCACCGGGATCGAATCGCGGTACTTCGCGACGCACCCCGTCATCAACGCCTGCAGTTCGACCGCTGCGGCTCTCGCGACGCCCGGACTGCGGTAGACGGGGATGACGCCACCGATGGAATCGAGAGGGAGCGCGCGAATGCTTTGCGGCGTGGGAAACTGGCCAACGGCGGCGCGGCTGAGGAGGGCCAGAATCGGGACAGTGAAGCGAATGGCGGTGTGCATTGACAACCTCCCGGACAGGATCTTCAGCGACCGCCTAACGACGTGCGGCTGAGCTGCGCCGCCAGAGTTTGGTTTTCACAAATGCAATTCTACTACGACGGGCGGCGTCAGCTCCAGCCGCATGTTAGGCCGCAGCGCGCCTTGGCATTACGGCGCGCGAACACTGCTCCGCTGCTGATACGCGACAATGATGACCAAGTCCTCCGAGCCCCGTTGCCGCAAACCGTGGGAACTGCCCGTCCGAGTCAGAATCGCCGTACCAGGCCCCACGACCAACTCGACACCGTTCAACGTGAGGACCCCGATTCCGCTCAAGACGTAATAGATCTCGTCCTCGTCCTGTTGGTGGTATCCGATCGCCGCCCCAGGATGCAGCGCCCGTTTGCGAAAGACTAGCCCGAGCTTCGGGGCATGGGCAAAGAACGAGTATGCGGTACTCTGGCCACCTCCATCGTGCGGCCCCGGTTCGGGCCTCGCGACTGTCGAATCGTGCTCGATAAGTGACGTGGCTTGGGACGACAAACGAGATGACGGGAGCAGCAGAGAAAGGCAAGCGCTCGCCGCGATTACCAGACGGAGCATCCGCCCTCCTAAGATTGATGAACTTCGCTGCGGCCTAACGAACCGCGCTTCAGCTGTGGGCGCGACGGTACTTGGCGCACCGTCTAGTGGTTTGCCTCATCGAAGACTCCTTGGCGCACAAACAGAACGTTGTCGCGGCGCCCGCCAGCTGCAAGCGCTAGTCAGGCGGTGCGTGCACTTTTTCGACTGCGTCGTGGCCTGTGAATGCGCTCTGTAGGCCTGGCATCTGCGCGATGGTCGATCGCCGACCACGAGTAGCTAAGCGTGTCTTCGCCGCGATAGATCACGCGGACACCATCGGCTCCGACGTACGCGATCCGCTCGGCAAAAGCGCGCGGCGACTCGTCGCAACGTCCGATGATACCGTAGGCGGCGAAAAGGCAGAACCACTCCTTCCCTTCTGCGGTAGCCCTTTGCTCGACAAAGACGATTCCAGCATGACGCTTACGCTGGTCGACGATCTCCTCAACGAACTCAGCGTCGCCAGTGACGAAGACCGCGTTCTGCTGGCGCAGATCATCGATGAAGTCGCGTTCGTCGCGACCGCGCAGGCCAGGGTGTTTGGATACCTCCAATACTCGGAAGCCTTCCTTGCGAAATACGTCGCCAAGCGCCGGCGACAGGTTCTCGTCGATACAGATGCGTGGCAGTCCCTTTGTCACAGATCTCTTCGCCATGACTAGTTGGGCATCCGCCTAACGAAGTGCGCTTGAGCTGCGGCGCGCTGAAAAAGGATTCATTCCTTAATCTACGCGCGCCGTCAGCTTCAAGCGCTTGTTAGGCAGCACCAGCACCCAGTGCTGCAGTTAGAGTATTCACCAATGATGAGCAAAACTCCTTGGCGTTAGCATGCAGGCCCGGGTCAAACGTACCAGGAGGGTCCCCCTGGCGACGGAACGGCTTCAATTGCGGACCAACGGGTCCGCCCAACGCAAGCGCCATGATTTTGACGCCCATCTTGCGAGTCGGGTGCTCGACTAGGTGGTTCCTTACGTCGCGGACCCCCGCCGCTTCAAAACCCCTGAGACCGGGCAAACCTCTGGATTCCCGGAATAGGTCCCGTACTCTGCTAGCGTTGTAGTAGAAACCCTCAAGGAAGATCCTGACTTCGTCGGCCTGGGTGAATGGCCGCAGAGGATCGTTAAGAGAATGGCATGGTGGCCGCGCCACATCGTGCAGAATGACCTTGACGGCGTCTGGGTCGGCGGGGGGCGGCGTTGCCCTCAAGTCAGTCTCGAGCAACTGCTTCTCGAGCGCCAAGACTCGCTTGTAGAGCTCGTGCGTTTGGCAGAGACGCACGCGTGTCTCTTGGGCTAGGTGCTCATCAAACCCGGACGTGCCTGCAAAAACGTGCTTGCAATAGTACTGGTCGAAGAGCCTTCGGGGTTTTTCGAACAAGGCGCGATGTCGATGTGCTGCCTAACGAATCGCGCCTAAGCTGCGGCGCCTAGCTGTAAAGATCACAAACGCAATTCTACACTCGAGGACGGGCGCCGGCAGCTTCAGGCGCACTTTAGACGGCCCCGTAACCTCATCTAGCATTAGCGCACCTTGCCCAGCTTCCTGAGGTCTCCGCAGGTAGGAATCGGCGCCGTGTATTCGCCACCACCTCGCTGCAGGGGCGGGAGCTTCAAGTCCACTATGGAGCTCTCCGCTACGGTGCGGGCTGACTTATACCAGTGAACGCACTGATGACCCTCAAGTGGATCTCGCCACCATCTTTGATAAGCCAGTATCCCGCCGCCAAGCGCGAGGACCAGCAGACCGAACCAGAACCGGGTTCTCGACATGAATATCAACGAACGGTGCGGGCCGTCTAACGAAACGCGCTTAAGCTGCGGCGCGCTGAAGAAAGATTCATTCCACAATCTACGCTGCCATCACGCAGTCACGACGTCAAAATGCCCGGTTACCAATCGCGAATGCTCGCTCACTGAGGGAAAGTGCTCGCTCACTGAGGGAAAATGCTCCCTCTCTGAGGGGCAATGCTCTCTCACTGACGCGAAATGCTCGCTCACCGAGGCGCAATCCTCCCTCACTAAGGCTCAATCCTCCCTCACTAAGGCTCAATCCTCGCTCACTGAGGCAGAATGCTCGCTCGCTGAGGGAAAATGCTCTCCCACTGAAGGAAAATGCTCGCTCACTGACTGGAAATGCTCGCTCACTCGGTGGGTGTCCTCACTCACTACGGGAAAACCTTCGCTCGCGGAGGAGTTGAGCCCGCTCCGGCAGTGATTATCCGCTTTCGGTGAGACGAAATGCTCGCGCCCGACGTGGGAGAAGACGTGCGGTGGAGATCGAAACACACGCATTGGCGATCGATGGGCGCGCGTCGGAGGTTGACGGATGCGCATTGATCATCGAAGGCCCAGCAGCGAAGGACCTCGGCTCAGATCTCCCAATTCGAGAACAGCACCCCCTGCGCGGCGTCCCGTTCGGGGTACCCCTCATACGTCATCCGCAAATCGGTCCACCGCACGCGATACCCGCGCGCGATGAGACGCCGGAACGCCTCCGCATAGCGGCTCTGGCACCGAACGGCGATGCGGCGAATCCCCGACTTCGCGGCGGCCGCTTCAACGGCGGCGATCGCCGCGTCGAACGCGGCATCATTACGCGCAGCCAGCTTCAGCACACGGACTTCGTCGCGCGTGCGGCTGTCGGCGAGCGGCACCGAGTGCCACACCGCCATCGCGTCCAGCCCCGTATCGCCCTCGACCAGCGACGTATCGCCGAGCCCCAGCTCGGCGGTGAGCATGATCTCGCGCGAGAAATCGACGCCCGGGACGAGATCGTGAACGAGCCGGCGACCCGCCGCCATCGCCGCTTCCTTATCATCAGCCGACCGGCGCGACAACAATACCGGTGACCCCGGGTGCCCTCGCGTCGTGATCTCGCTCGTGAGCGTCACCGTCAGAAAACCGGGAATGAAGCCGAGCCGAGCGTAGAAGCCGATGTTCTCCGGCGTGCGCGGCATCGTCTCGAGCCCAAGCGTGGTGACGCCGCGATCGATGAGCCAGTCGAGAGCGGTACCGACGATCGTCTTGCCGACGCCGGTGCCCTGCCGGTCGGGACGCACGGCCAGCGGCCCCATCCAGCCCTCGGCGCCCGCCTGATGCGCGACGTTGAAGGCCGCGATGTCGCCCTGCTCGTCGCGCCAGACCATCGCGCCCTCGCCGGCATCGAGAATCGCGTACCGCCAGACCAGCGGATTGAGCTGCGGGACACGCACGCCGATCAGGCCGTCGCGCCGATAGCGGTCGGTGAATGCCTCCGCAAAGACGCGATTCAGCCCCTCGATGTCGCGCTCGCTGGCGGGCTCGGGGCCCGTTACGCGCGCTTCAGGCAGCCACGCTCGCATCGGACGGTCCCAGGGTTGCGGTGTCGTCGCGAACGACACTCGCGCCGGTCGTGGCGTCGTACGAAACGCGAATGACGCGGTCGAGCCCGTCGCGCACCTGCTCGATGTGCGTGATGAGAATGACCTGCGGAAAGCGGTCGCCCAGACGGCGCAGCAGCGCGAGCACATGCTGGCGCCGCGATTCGTCGAGTGAGCCGAAGATTTCGTCGAGCACGAGTAGCGAGAGCGGCTGACCCGCCCGCTCGGCGATCATTTGGGAGATCGCGAGACGCAGCACGAGGTTCGCCACGTCCTCTTCCCCGCCCGAGATCACCGGCTTCGGCACGCCTTCGTCGAGCACGACGACGCGATAGTCCTCGTCGAGATCGACCTCGTCGTAGCGCGCGTCGGTGAGATCGGACAGAAAGCCGGACGCGAGCGTACTGATCTCCGGCCGCATCGCCGCATTCAACTCGGCACGCAAATCGGAGAACGCGCGGTCCAGCTCGTTATGGAGGCGCAGCTCGATCTTGCGCTCGGCGATGGTGCGCTCGCGGGCGGCCCGTTCCGCGGCGCGGCGCTCGGTTTCGCGCACCGCGCCCTCGGCCGCGACCAGCTCGCCCCGCGTCTCCGCCACGGCCAGCTCGGCCGCGCGCAGCGCGTGGGCCGCGCGGTCGTGCCGCTCGCGCGCCGCCTGAAACTTCGGCTCGGAGAACCCCTCCGCCTTCACCGCATCCGCGAGCTGCTTGACGTGCTCCTCCCGCGCTGAGAGCGACTTCTCCGCGAGCTCCGCCTCACCCACCAACGCTTCGGCGCGGTCGGCGCGCGCCGCCAACCCGGCCGCCGCAATCGCTACGGGCTCCAGACGCGCCAGCTCCGTGCGGACCTCGTTGTGCCGGTCGGCGTTGTAGCCCGCGTCGCGCGCGGCCACGCGCCGCTCGATCTCCTGCGTCCGCTTTGCCAGGCCGGCCCGCTCCTTCTGCGCCCGCGACCGCTCACTCGTTTGCGCCCGCAAGTTACCCTCGCGCTCGCTCACCTGCCGCGCCTCTTCGCGCACCGCATCGCGCGCGGCCTCGGCCTGGGTGACGGCCGGCGGAGCCACGCTCAGCTGCTCGATGCGCTGCTTGAAGTACGTGCCGTCGGTGACGATCACCTCGAGCTGGTTGTTCAGGACGTCGAGGACCGCGCGATGCTCGGCGCCGAGCGGACGCAGGCACGTGGGGCACTGCCCCTCGGGACCGAGGCGTTCGATCTTGTCGCGCTGG
>Ga0070703_10000446_pt1 | contig 16675 bp, 12 predicted proteins | sample KBSK5251metaG_FD_65453 | JGI IMG/M metagenome (GOLD analysis project Ga0070703, IMG submission 65453) | Corn, switchgrass and miscanthus rhizosphere microbial communities from Kellogg Biological Station, Michigan, USA - KBS K5-25-1 metaG | ecosystem: Host-associated > Plants > Roots >... | reverse complement strand
GAGGCCGCTTCGCCGTAGCGTCCCGACTTGAACACCTCGTCACCAACGGTCGTGCGGATCTTCGCGAGCTCTTCTTGTTCGATCTTCTTGACGAGCTCGCGCGTGACGGTCGCGCCCTCCGCGAGCGGAACGCCGTGATGCACCCACTGCCACACCTGCGAACGTGAGATCTCCGCGGTCGCGGCGTCCTCCATGAGGTTGTTGATCGCGGCGGCGCCGGTCCCGCGCAGCCATGAGGCGATGTACTGGATGCCGACGCTCACGTTCGTGCGCAGCCCGGCCTCGGTGATCGTGGCGCCTGGGATCTTCACGTCGAGCAGCTGTCTCGCCTGTCCGACGACCTCAGGCCGATAGCGGTCAAGCTGGTTCGGCTTGTTGCCGAGGACGCGATCGAACTCGGTCATCGCCGTCTCGACAAGGTCGGGATGCGCGACCCACGTGCCATCGAAGCCGTCGTTCGCCTCGCGGACCTTGTCGTCGCGCACCTTCGCGAGCGCCGCCTCGGTCACCGCCGGATCGCGCCGGTTGGGAATGAACGCCGCCATCCCGCCCAGAGCGAAGGCGCCGCGACGATGGCACGTCTTCACGAGCAGCTCGGTGTACGCACGCATGAAGGGCACGGTCATCGACACCTGTGCACGGTCCGGCAGGATGAACTCCGATCGTCCCGCGAACTTCTTGATGATGCTGAACATGTAGTCCCAGCGCCCGGCGTTGAGTCCACCCGAATGCTCGCGTAGCTCGTAGAGGACCTCGTCCATCTCGAACGCGAGCGTGAGGACCTCGACCAGGACGGTCGCCTTGATGGAACCGCGCGGGATGTGGAGCTCGTCCTGTGACCACTTGAAGATCTCATTCCACAGACGCGCCTCGCGATGGCTCTCGAGCTTTGGAAGGTAGAAGTACGGGCCGGTGCCCTTCGCGCGGAGGCGCTTGGCGTTGTGGAAGAAGTACAAGCCAAAGTCGAAGAGCGCGCCGGCGATCGGGCGTCCCTCAACGAGGAAGTGCTTCTCGTCGAGATGCCACCCGCGGGGCCGCACAACAAGCGTCGCCGTCTTCTCGTTGAGCTTGTACACGCGGCCGTCGGGGTTGCGGAATTCGATCGTGCGCTCGATCGCATCGGTGAGATTGCGCTGGCCCTCGATGAGATTTCGCCACGTTGGTGTGTTCGCGTCCTCGAAGTCGGCCATGTACACGGACGCGCCGGAGTTCAGCGCGTTGATGACCATCTTGCGATCGGTCGGGCCCGTGATCTCGACCTTCCGCGTGCGTAGATCGGCCGGGACACGCGAGACCGTCCACTCCGATTCGCGCAGCGGTCGGGAGTCGGGGAGGAAGTCGAGAGTCCCGCCCTCGCGCAGCTCGCGCCATCGTTCCTGTCGCGTTTCGAGGAGACCGATGCGCGTGGGCTCGACCTCGCGGTGCAGGCGGATCAAGAACGACTGCGCTTCCTTGGTGAGCAGCTCAGCGGCGAGCGCCGCGGTGTCGTGTGCGTCGTTCGGGATGCGAACTTCGACGGACGCGGTCGCCATCGCCCGTATGCTCGCACACGCACAGATGGCCGCATCACTTGGACTCGAAGGAAAACGAGCGCTCGTCACCGGCGGCTCCCGCGGGATCGGTCGGGCCGTCGCGCTCGCCCTCGCGGACGCCGGTGCGGATGTCGCTGTCACATCGCGGAAGGGCGATGACGCCGAGCCGGTCGCCGTTGCGCTTCGCGCAAAAGGACGACGGGCGCTCGCGCTCCTGCTCGAGGTCCGGAACGAAGCGTCGATCAGGGTGTGCTTCGAGCGCATCGACCGCGAGTGGGGAAGCGTTGACATTCTCGTGAACAACGCCGGCACGAACATCCCCCAGGATCTGGACACGCTCGATTCGGATTCGTGGGACACCGTCATCGACATCGATCTCAAGGGGCTGGTCTTCGTGACCCAGGCGGCCGCAGCACGCATGATCGCGGCCCGCCGCGGCGGGCGGATCGTGAGCATCGCGTCGATCTACGGAGTCGTCGGCCGGCGGGAGCGGGTCGCTTACAGCGCGGCGAAAGGCGCCGTGGTCAACGTGACGCGGTCCCTCGCCCTCGAGCTCGCGCCGCACGGGATCACCGTGAACGCCGTCGGGCCGAGCCTGGTGGAGACGGATCTGACGCGCGAGCGGATGCGGAAGACCCCGGCGTTCCGCGAGGAAGAGGTCGCGCGCACGCCCCTGGGACGGCTCGGGACGCCTGAGGACGTCGCGGCCGCGGTGGTCTTCTTCGCGTCCCCCGCGGCGAGCTTCATCACCGGACAGACCCTGCTCGTGGACGGGGGAACTTCGGCGCATTGAGATATCCCCCGAATGGTGAGGACCCCACCCGTAGCGACCGGACTACAACAGGACTGACGGGCGCGCGTGGCGGGGAGGACACTTCAGTTTGGGTGCAGTGGCCGAGCGTATGACCGGAGCCGAACATGGCTCGGCCCCGATGAGTACGGAGCCGACGCCGCTTAACGCTGCACCGGTCACGCCCCCGGTCGAGGCCACGCTTCGCATCCTCCTCAACAGCGTGCCGTTCCTCATGGGCGTCGCCGTGGTCCGTCAGCCTCCGGCCAACGACAGCGCGATCGTCCAAGTTGGACGCATGCCATGGCTTCACGATCGCCGGCTCACGACGCTCAACCTCCCTGACGACGCGCTTCCCGCGAACCGCGCGCTCGCTCTCGACTGGCCGGTGCCGTATCAGGCGGAGTGGGTCGGCGCGCCGCCGCGCCTGCTCATCGCGCGTCTCGTCGCGCAGGGGCACACCGTCGGCGTCCTTCTCGGCACCTTCATCACGCGCGAGCAGCTCGCGCAGCACACGCGCGAGGCGCTCGACCTCGCGTGCGAGTTGATCGCGTCGGCGATGGCAGGCGAACTGTTCGCACCGATCGTCCCCCTCTACCCCGTCGAGGTCGAGCAGTCTTCGGTCTTCACGCCTCCCCCCGCGCCGCCGGTCGCGCCGGAGCCGCAAACCGACCCGCGGCTCACGCTCATCTCGGAGACCGCGACGGAGACGAGCCCGCCGGAGCCTGAGGCGCCGCGCGCCGAGCCAATGAGCCGAAGCGACAGCGTCGATCTCGTCGTCGAAGAAGTCCGAAAGTCGCTCGAGGACGCGAACGACGCGAGGAGCGTCGGGCGGATCCTTCGCGACGTCATGAACGTGATCACCGATGCGTCGGCGTTCTCGGTGTCGTTGTTCCACATCGCGCTGACCGAAGTCGCCTACCGCTACAAGGTGCTGGGTCCGGAGGCCGATGCGTCAGAGCTCGGTCGTCAGGCCGTCGACGACGGTCCCGGCTGTTACGCGGCGCGACACGATCGTCGCTGGCACGTCTTCAAACGAGAGCTCGCGATCCGCGACGGTGCGAACGTCCGGCGGCGTGAGGTCGCCGTGCTGCAGGTCCCGCTCGTCGGCGCCGGCGAAGTGTTCGGTGTCATGACGGTGCAGACCTTCCGCCCGGAGGGATTCTCGGATCACGAGCTCCGACTGATCGCGGCAGTCGCCGAGGTCGCGTCGCCGCGTTTCGGTCAGGTCCGCCTCTCCGGGCGTTTCCAGCCACCGCCCTCCAACGTCCCCTCGTCGCACGAACCCGCGCCCACCGTGCTCGCGCCCGTCGACCGGCCCGCGACACAGCAGCGCACCGCGGAGACGGTGCTCGCCGATCTGCTGCGACGCTCCGCCGGCGCGGGATTCGCGACGGCGTTCCTCATGGGCTTCGATCCGGGCGCCGGTGTCCTGCGCGGCGAGCTCGTCAGCGACTCCGATGTCGCTCGCGAGCTCGACTACGCGCTCGGCATCACCACCGGAAAATTCACCGTCCCGATCGATGAGAGGTATAACGCGATCGCGCGCGCCATGCGGGAAGCGCGCATCGTCCCCGCGCCGACGATCCACGAGATCGCACAGCCGGCCCTCGACTGGCAGGCCTCGCTCGCACTCGAACGTCTCGCTCGCGGCGGGCGCACGATCACGCTGCCGATCGTCGTCGAGAGCGACCCGGCCGGAGCCCTTGTGCTCGGACCGATGGCAGATGATCCAACGTTCAGCGCGATCGAGATGGTGCGCGGCTACGTCGAGGACGCGACGCGAGAGCTCGCAGAGCTGTGGAAAGCCGAGGCGCGCTAGATCGCAACCCGAAGTCAACCTGAGGGCTGAGGCCAGGCAATAGACTCCCGCGCGTGATCGGCGAGGTGACCTTCGGGGTCATCGGGCTCCTCTTCCTGTTCGCAGACCTCCGCACGTTCAGCTCGACATTTCAGCTGACCTTCTTCGGCGCCCCGAATACGAACCTCGGCGTGGCCGCAGCGGCGGTCTTCGCGACCTCCTTCCTCGCGCTGCTGGTCGGAGCGCGCCTCGGGCCGCGTCGCGCTGTCGGCCTGAGCGCGGTGATCTTCGGCCTCGCCACGCTCGGGCTCACAGCTTCGCGGAGCAACTGGCTCGAACTCGCGCTCTCGGTCATTGCACTCGCCGCCGGATTCTGGTGGCTTGCCATGTTCCACAGCTCGCGGGTCGCCGACGCACCGCCGGCCCTCGCTCGCGCGCTGCCGATCGCGTTCGTCCTCGACCTCGCGCTCCGAGCTGCGCTCCGAACGCAGCCGGTGGTGGACCTCGCATTCCCGGTCGCGGTCGGTGTCGTCCTCGTTGCCGTGCTCGTGTTCGGCGCGGCGGGTCTCGCCTCGCTCTCCGCGGAACGGCAGTGGACCGCGCCCAATCTCATCGGGACCCTCGCGCTGATCGCCGCGCCCGCGCTCGTCCTCGTCGCTGAGACCGGCGCGACGAACGGGGCCCAGGTCGCCCTCGCCGGCGGGCTCGGCCTCGGACCGGAGCCGGCTCGCGCGACGCAGATCGGGCAGATCATCCTCGGCCTCGGACTCGCGGCAGGCTTGCTCGCGCTGGTGCGCTTCGGGCCGAACCGTTTCATCGGCGCAGCTTCGATCGCGATCGGCGGAGCGCTGCTGTGGTCGCACTTCCCGGTCGTCTCTCTCGTCGGCGGCCTGTTCCTCGCAGCGGGCATCGTGATCTCCGCGGCGACGATCCTTGGCGCGCCGCAGGTCCCCGCCAGATCGCCGGCCGGCCCCGTCCTCGCACTGTCGCTCGGCTGGCTTGTCTTCGTCGGAGCGGCGTTCGGCTTCTACGCATTCTTCGCGCTGCAGCCAGCGATATGGGCCGCGACCGCGGTCGTCGCGCTCGCGACGCTCGTCGCGCCGACGCCGCTCGTGCGCCTGGGGACGCCGCTCGCGGTGGCTGCGGCCACGATCGCCGCAGCGGTGCCACTGCTCGCCTTCGTGAGCGCGCCCGCGACGCCCGATCCGCAGCCGCCAAGGGTCACGTTCCGCCTCATGACGTACAACGTGCACCAGGGCTTCGATGCCGGCCAGATCCCGTCGCTCGACCGGATCGTTGCGACCATCGCGACCGAGTCGCCTGATGTGCTGGTGCTGCAGGAGGTCGCGCGCGGCTGGATGATCGATGAACAGCACGATGCCCTATCCGTACTCGCGCAGCGGCTCGAGATGTACTACACGTTCCTTCCGACGATCGGCGATCTCTACGGCAACGCGGTGTTGTCGCGATATCCGATGGAGGTCGTGAAGCGCGTGCCGTATGCGCCGGGACCGACGATGCGGAATCAGCCGCGCGGCGCGCTGTTCGTGAAGATCGGCGACCTGCTCGTCGTCGGCACGCACCTCGATGAGACGAGCGACGGCACATTCGTGCGACAGGACCAGGTGCGCACGATCCTCCGCGAGATCGGCGATGCGAAGGCCGTCGTCGTGGCCGGCGATCTCAATGCCGAGCCCAGCGCCATCGAGATCCGGCTGTTCGATCAGGCGGAGTTCCAGGATCTCGGGCTATCAGCGGGGCCCACGACCACAGGCAATGACCCGCCGAAGCGCATCGACTACGTCTGGGGACTTGGGGTCGTCGGCGCGCAGGCACACACCACCGCCGATACGAACCTGTCGTCGGATCATCGAGCACTGATCGTGAACATCACACGCACCGCGCCCTGACCGAGTGACGCGGCTCGTCACAGCTGCGAACGCCCCGTGGCTCTTCCTCGGAGCCGTCGCGCTCATCACAGCCGGCCACACGCTCATCGACTGGGTCACGGTCGTCGCATCGGGCGTGTCGACCGGATACGGCGAGGGCGCCGTCGCACACGCCGGGCAGATCGTGGCGCGCGGTGGGGACCCCTACGCGGCCGAGCCCGCAGGCACGTTCGTCGGTGCGATCTACCCGCCGCTCGCGTACGTCGTCGCGGCCCTTGGCGGATCGCTCGGCCCGTTCACCGCGCTCCGCATCGCGAATGTCGTCGCGCTCTGCGCCGTTGCCGCGCTCGTGGCGTGGCGCGCGCGTGCCAACCCGCCGGTCGCCGTCGCGCTCGGCGCGTCGTTCCTCGCGCTTTTCCCCGTCGCGGCGTGGGGGAGCGGAGCGCGCGTCGATCCGATGGCGGTGGCGTTCACGGGCTTCGCAGTCGTGACCGCGTCATCAGATCCGCGCCGCGCGGCGTTGGCCGGCCTGTTCGCCGCTCTGGCGGTCGCCGCGAAGCTGACCGCCGTGGTTCCGCTCGCGGTAGTGTTCGCGTACTTCCTTTGGCGGGAGCGTGCCGTCGCGCTCCGTCTCGGCCTGGCGGTCGCGGTCGCGTCGCTCGCCGTGTTGGTGGTCGTGCTGACACGGTTCGAGCCGGCCGGTCTTTGGAAGCATCTCGTGGTCTACAACACGTTCCCGTACGACGTTCGCAACCCGGTCCTACTCGTGATCCTCGGTCTGGTGTTGCTCGGCTCGTTCGTCGTGTTCGCCTGGCTCGTGGCGGATGGCCGGATGCGCGCCTACCTCCTCGGTGGTCTCGCCGTCGTCGCTCTTGGCGGGCATGAAGGAGCCACGATCAATTACCTCCTCGACCTCGCGGTGGCATCCTGTCTCGCCCTCGCGCCGTCGATCGCGACCAGGAGCGGGCGCGCGCCAGCGCTCTTCGCCGCGCAGCTCGTCGCAACACTGTTCCTCTCGACGGTCGGCCCGTTCGCACCGCCCGCGCAGGCGATCCTCGCAGCGCGGACGGACGCTGCGAGAACGCTCCCGGCCGGCCCGATCTACGCGGAGGACAGCGGGCCGCTGGTCGCCGCCGGCATCGAGCCGATCATCGACGACCCTTATCAGTGGGCGCGAATGGTCGCGCTCGGCACGCTCGTCGATGAGGTGACTCCGCGTGTGCGCAGTGGCGGATTCGCGGCGGTCGTCGCCGACGTACCGCTCGACAAGCTCGCGGATGCCGCGCACTTCGAGCAGCAGCGCTGGCCGGCGGAACTCACCGCTGCCGTTCTCGAGCGCTACCGGCTCGATCGCCACGAAGGAACGCTCTGGATCTACGTCCCGCGCTGAGCGCTTAGACTCGTCATTGCCGCGGGGCTTCCTACCAGCGGATGGGGATCGTCATCACGGGATCGTTCGTCCACCTCCACACCCACAGCGAATACAGCCTCCTCGATGGGCTTTCGCGCGTCTCCGATCTGGTCACGCGCGCGAAAGAGCTCGGGATGCCGGCGATCGCGCTGACCGATCACGGCGCGCTCTACGGTGCGGTGGACTTCTACGTGGCGGCCAACCAGGCCGGCATCAAGCCGATCCTCGGCGTTGAGACGTACGTCGCGCGCACGAATCGTTTCGAGCGCGATCCACGCCTCGAAGGCCACGGCAAACCGTTCCATCTCGTGCTCTTGGCCAAGAACTTCACCGGCTACCGCAACCTCGTCTCGCTCGTAACAACCGCGCACCTCGACGGCTACTACTACCGCCCGCGGATGGACAAGGAGATCCTGCGGCAGCACTCGGAGGGCCTCATCGCCCTCTCGGCTTGCCTGCAGGGCGAGCTCGCGCGCGCGATCCAGGACGAGGGCATCGAGGCGGCGTGCAAGGTCGCGCTCGAGCATCAGGAGATCTTCGGCGCCGGCAACTACTTCCTCGAGCTGATGCAGCACGGCGTGACCGAACAGCAGGCCGTGCTCGAGGGCGTCCGTGAGGTCGCGCGCCGGACCGGCATCCCGCTCGTCGCGACGAACGACATCCACTACGTGCACGCCGAGGACGCCGAAGCGCAGGACGTGATGGTCTGCATCCAGAGCGGGAAGACGATCGACACGCAGGACCGCCTGAAGATGATCGACCACCCCGAGCTCTACCTGAAGAGCGCCGAGCAGATGGCCGTTCTCTTCCCAAATGATCCTGAGGCGCTCGAGAACACCGTGCGCATCGCGGAGATGATCGACATCAAGCTTCCACTCGGAGAGCTGCAGCTTCCCGCCTTCGATGTCCCAAAGGGAACGACCCCGGAGGAGCATCTCCGCGCCATGGCAGAGACAGGCGTGCTCGCGAAGTACGGAACGATCACGCCCGAGCTGCGCGAGCGGCTCGACAAGGAGCTGTCGGTCATCGGCAAGCTCGGGTACTCGGGGTACATCCTCATCGTGCAGGATTTCATCCGTTACGCACGCGAGCACGGCATCCTGACGGCCGTTCGCGGTTCCGCCGGCGGGTCGCTCGTGAACTACGCCATCGACCTCACCGACATCGACCCGATCCGGTACGGGCTGATCTTCGACCGCTTCCTGAACCTCGAGCGCTACACCCTCCCGGACATCGACGTCGATTTCATGGACAACCGCCGCGATGAGGTCATCGCGTACGTCACGGAGAAGTACGGCGCCGATCGCGTGGCGCAGATCGGCACGTTCAACACGATGCTCGCGCGAGCGGCGGTCCGTGACGTCGCGCGGGTGCTCGGCATGCCGTACGGCGAGGCCGACCGCGTCGCGAAGACGATCCCGTTCGGCGTCACGCTCGAGGACTCGCGCCGGATGGTTGGCGAGCTGCAGCAGCTCGAGCAGGAGCCGCATGTCGAGCGTCTGCTCGATCTCGCCGAGAAGGTCGAGGGGCTCGTTCGATCGACGGGCACGCACGCCGCCGGCGTGGTCATCACCGCGGAGCCCCTCATCAATCTGGTCCCGCTCGAACGCTCGAAGGGGACATCCGCGATCCAGACACAGTACGAGGACAAGTCACTCGAGAAACTCGGCCTGCTCAAGTTCGACTTCCTCGGTCTATCGAACCTCACGATCCTCGACGAGGCGCTGAAGCTGATCAAGACCTCGCGCGGGATCGACATCGATCGCGCGCGCATCCCGCTCGACGATCAGAAGACGTTCGATCTGCTGGGCTCCGGAGAAACGACTGGAATGTTCCAGCTGGAGTCCGCGGGAATGCGCCGGCACATCCGCGACCTGAAGCCGGACCGCGTCGAGGACGTCATGGCCATGGTCGCGCTCTTCCGCCCCGGCCCGATGGACTACATACCGGCGTACATCCGCCGCAAGCACGGCCAGGAGGCGGTCACGTACGCACATCCGCTGCTCGAGCCGGTGCTGCGCAAGACGTACGGCGTGATGGTCTATCAGGAGGACGTCATGGCCGTGACGCAGGCGCTCGCCGGCTTCACGCTCTCGCAGGCCGACGTCCTCTGCTTCGCGATCCGCAAGAAGATCCGCGAGAAGCTCGACGCGCAAAAGATGAAGTTCGTCGAGGGCTGCCTCCGCAACGGCGTGCACGCCGATGTGATCGAGCAGGTCTGGAGGGATTTCGAGCCATTCGCCCGCTACGGCTTCAACCGCGCGCACGCGGCGATCTACGGAGTCATCGCGTATCACACCGCCTACCTCAAGGCGAATTACACGCTCGAGTACATGACCGCCGTGCTCTCGTCCGACATGGGCAACTCGGAGCGGATCGCGATCGCGGTCGCGGAGTGCCGGCGCATGGGCATCGCTGTTCTCCCACCGGACGTGAACGAATCGGAGTTCGGTTTCGCGATCACGCCCAAGGGGATCCGCTTCGGACTCGGCGCTGTGAAGAACGTCGGCGCCGGCGCTGTGGAGAGCATCATCGAAGCGCGTCGCGCCGACGGGCCGTACCGGTCACTCGACGACTTCTGCGGGCGCATCGATCTTCAGCGCTGCAACAAGCGTGTCCTCGAGTCGTTGATCAAGTGCGGCGCGCTTGATGCGTTCGGACCGCGGGCGGTGCAGATCGGCCATCTCGACCTCGCCCTCGGGACCGCGCAGCGCGAGCAGCGCGATCGCGAGAGCGGCCAGGTCGGCCTGTTCGCCAGCCTCGGGATGGCGGACGAGATCGTCGCGCAGCCGCTCCCCGGCGGGCCGGAGGCACCCAAGCGCGAGCTGCTCGGTTGGGAGAAGGAGCTGCTCGGCATCTATCTCTCGGAGCATCCACTGCAACGGATGGCCGAGCGCATGGGCGATGTCGTCACCGCGTATCTCGCGGAGCTGAAGGAGGCGGGCGACGAGCTCGTCACGATCGCGTGTGTCGTCACGAGCGCGCGCAAGCACATCACCAAAGAGAAGAAGCTGATGATGTTCGCGCAGGTCGAGGACCTCACCGGCACGACCGAGGTCACCGTCTTCCCGCGCACCTACGAGGCGACGGCGTCGCTCTGGAACACCGATGAGATCTTGCTCGTCCTCGCCCGCGTCGAGCAGCGAGACGAGGCGCCGAAGCTGTTGTGCGAGCACGCCGTGCGATTTGACGACGCTGGCATCGCCGAGATCCGACGCGTCGCCGACGAGCGGCGTCAAAGCCTCGCGAAGCGGGCGAAGTTCATGAGGCCGGCGAATGGGAACGGTCACGGGTCGAGCGCTGGCGGGTCGGCGGGTCCTGCCCCGGCGGGGTCATCTCCTCGGCCGACCTACTCGCCGGCTCCCACCTCAAAGGGAACCCCGTCCGTGCCGTCGCCGGCTCAACGGTCGGCCTCGGAGACGACTCCCGCCGTGTCATCCGCCTCCCCGTCATCGTCGTCCCCGGCGTCATCACCGTCGGCTCCGGAACTTGTCATCCGATTCCGCGAAGCTCTGGACTACGAACGGTCGATCGCGATCTTTCAGCGGATCCAGCAGGTCCTCAAATCGCATGCCGGGCCAGCGGTGGTGATCTTGGAATTGCCGCGTGCGGCAGGGGGCGTGCGGCGAGTGCCGACATCGTTCCGTGCACGCCCGTCGCGCGAGCTCGCCGAGGCTGTCGCCGACGAGGTCGGCGGCGATGTAGTGGAGGTCGTCCTGCCGCTCTAGCGGCTCGTTACATGCTCGCGACCAACCTTCATCGGACCGATACTTTCCGGCGTGACGATGCGCGACCGCCTCGGACGTCTTCACGAGGTCACCAACGAGATGCTCGGCATCCTCGATCTGGAGAGGCTCTACGCGACCGTGGCAGCGGCGGCGAGGTCGCTGGACAGCGCCGACGCCGCATCGTTGATGGTCGTCGACCACGAAGAGAACGCTCTTGTGATCCGCGGCTACAGCGGCCTCTCCGACTCTTACGCCGCGGCCCAACGTATCCCGCTCGAACGCGCGTTGCGCCATTACCAGCGTCCTGGTTCCGTGGCGATACGCGACCTGCGCACCGCGCCGCTAGGGAACCCCGAACTGATCCGCGGCGAGGGCCTCGCAAAAGTCATGGCGCTCTCGATCGCGCGCGAGGGCGAACTGCTTGGCGCGCTGCACATCTACACGCGCGACCCGAGCCGCGATTTCGATGAGGTCGACCGCGATCTTGCCCACATCCTCGCCACACAGGTCGCCATTGCGGTCACCAATGCCCGCCTGTTCACGCGGCTCAACGAGATGGACGCGGAGCGCGAGCAGTTCCTGTCGATCGTCTCGCACGAGCTGCGCACACCGCTCACCCCCCTCAAGGCGCTCGCGCAGCTGCAACTCGGCCGGCTTCGACGTCAACGGGATCGCGGCGTTCCAATGGATCTCGAGGCCCTGGAGCGCAATCTCGAGTCGATCGAGCGCCAGGTGGATCGGATGAACGGGCTCGTCAACGACCTGCTCTCCGTGTCGCGTGCCGGTCGTGGGAAGCTCGAGATCGAGAACGCGCCGTTCGATCTCGCGGGAGAGGTGCGTGACGTCGTTGGCCGTTACGTGGCCGCGACGCGCGAGGAGGGTCGGCACTCTTTCACGATCGACGCGCCCGAGACGCTCACCTACGACGGCGATCAGGCGCGCATCGACCAGCTGCTCATGAACCTCGTCGGCAATGCGGTGAAGTACTCGCCGCGCGGCGGGCAGGTCGCGGTGCGGCTCGTGCGCCAGAACGGAGCGGCGGAGATCGCCATCGCGGACCAGGGCATCGGTATCCCCGACGGCGACCTGCCGCGGCTCGGCACTGCATTCACCCGCGGAGCAGGAAAAGCATCGACGTTCGCCGGGATGGGGATAGGCCTGCATGTCGCGAAGCTCGTCGCCGAGGCACACGGCGGTTCGCTGCAGCTCGCGAGTCCGGGTGAGGACAAGGGAACGACAGTGACGGTGCGACTGCCCTTGTAGCGGGAACGTCTCAGGTTGCCACCGAAGTCTTCATCTATTTCACAATTGTGCTAAATTGTGAAACTGTGAAGGACACGGCGCGCATCTTCCGCGCTCTGGCAGATCCGACCCGTCGCCAGATCCTCCAAGAGTTGAAGGATGGCGAGCTCGCGGCAGGCACGATCTCCGGTCGTTTCGACATTTCCGGGCCGGCGATCTCGCGACACCTGTCGATCCTGAAGGCCGCGGACCTCGTGAGCGAGCGCCGTGATGGCAATCGCATCTACTACAAACTCGAACCTGCACAGCTCGCTCAGCACGTCGGCGATTTCTTGAGCCAAGTCTGCCCGACACAGTTCGTTTATCGGGCGCGGACGCGCCGGCGGACTTCGTGAGAATTGCGATCACGGGCGGGACCGGATTCGCGGGACGTCATCTCGCACGTGCTCTGGTTGCCGACGGGCACGACGTCGTTTTGATCGCGCGTGGCGTCGATCATCGCGACGAAGACATTAGGAGTGCGGCGCGCACGCGTTTCATCGCGGCTTCTGCGGACGATGAAGAAGCGCTGGTCGTGGCATTCGCAGGCTGTGACGCTGTTGCGCACTTCGCTGGCATCAATCGGGAGATCGGACGCCAGACCTACGCCCGCGTGCACATCGCCGGCACTCGAGCGGTCGTCGCCGCCGCGAAGCGGGCGGGTGTACGGAAGATCGTCGATCTGAGCTTTCTGCGCGCTCGGCCCAACTGCGGGTCGGCCTACCACGAATCGAAGTGGGCAGCCGAGGAGACGGTGCGGGGGTCCGGGCTCGACCACACGGTCCTGAAGGCGAGCGTCCTGTACGGCCGCGGAGACCACATGCTCGAGCACCTCACCCGGGCGTTCTTCACATTCCCCGTCTTTCCGCTCGTCGGTCTGCGCGACCGAACGATGCGGCCGACCCTGATCCACGACCTGGTGCGCATCGCGAAGGCGGCGCTCGTTGACGGCAGGTTGACGCGCCAGACGGTCGCTGTCGTTGGTCCGGAGGAGATCCCTCTGTCGGAGGCGGTCCGGCGGGTCGCTCGCGCGAGTGGCCGTGCGCCCCTCTTCGTTCGGCTGCCGCTATTCGCGCACTACGCGTTCGCGTGGTGCTTCGAGCGGCTCATGACCGTGCCGCTGGTCTCGATCGCTCAGGTCCGGATCCTGTCCGAAGGCGTGAGTGTCAGCAGTCCTCCTGCCGACCCACTTCCGGCCGACCTCGCGCCGACCGAATCCTTCACTGAGCCGGGGATCAGGCGCCAGCTACCACGACCGGGTCCGTTCCGGCTGCGCGACCTTCGTGCGTTCGCGGGCAGACATCTGTGATCGATCGCGTCCGCGGCACGATCCGTCGTCGCATTCTGGTCAACTACCGCGTCGCGCCTGAGGTCATCGAGCGACTCCTGCCAACGGGATTCAGGCCAAAGCTGGTCGGCGGATACGCAATGGCCGGCGTGTGCCTCATTCGATTGGAGGGCCAGCGGCCCTCCTGGTTTCCGCGTGTGGTCGGAGTGAGCAGTGAGAACGTGGCCCATCGCATCGCAGTCATACGCCGCGAAACCGGCACGGAGCGGGAAAGCGTCTACATCCCGAGGCGGGATTCCGCGTCGCGTCTGCAGCACTGGCTGGGCGGCCGCGCCTTTCCGGGCGAGCTCGGATCAGCGACGTTCGCCGCACACGATGACGGCGATTCCATCGTCATTTCGATGCGGGCAGCAGATGGACTTCAGGTCGAGTTCCGTGCGCGCGATGGTGACTCACTGCCGAGAGGATCGGTCTTCGCGTCACTCGATGATGCGTCGCGCTTCTTCAGGGCAGGTTCGCTGGGCTATTCAGCGACGCGACGAAGCACGCGCCTTGACGCTGTCTACCTGGACGCGGTCGACTGGCAAGTCTCCGCCCTCGACGTCGAGCTCGCACGCTCGACATACTTCGACGATCGGGCGCGATTCCCTATCGGAAGCGTCGAGTTCGACAGCGCTCTGATCATGCGGAACATCGAGCACGAGTGGAGGCGGTCCAAGCCGCTGCGCATCTCCGCGTAGGGCCAGTGCCGGAGGAGGGACTCGAACCCTCACGGGCTTTCACCCAGCAGATCTTGAATCTGCAATGTCTACCGTTTCATCACTCCGGCGCACATCTATCTTACGGGCGCTTTAGAAGCTTGATCGCCTCACGCGCGAGCTTTGCATTCGCGATCACGACCTGCCGCTCGTCCCACGCCGCATCCTCGCCGGTCTTGAGCGACAGCACGGTCGCGCCGGCCTCGCGCGCTATGAATGCCGGCGCGGCGACGTCCCACGGCGAGAGAGCTTCGTGCACGAAGAGATCGAAAGTCCCCATCGCGACGTAGCAGATCTCCATCGCCGCGGACCCCAGCACGCGCAGTCGCGCGCAGGTGGAGTTCAGCGCGACGAAGCGCGAGTCCTTCCGCTTCGTGACTCCGAACGCAAGGCTCGCGACCGCGAATGCCTCCGACAGCTTCGCAACGGAGCCGACGCTGATCGCGACTCCGTTCCGCATCGCGCCGCGCCCTTCCGACGCGGTGAACGTCTCGCCGGTCCTTGGCGCGTGCACCGCCGCGGCGCGCGTGCGCCCACCTTCGACGTACGCGATGACCACGCAGTAGAAGGGGATCGCGCGGCTGAAGTTGAGGGTGCCATCGATCGGATCGACGACCCACAGACGCTCGGCCTTGCGGATCGCGGCTTTCGCGCTCTCCTCCGCCAGCACGGGTATCGCGGCGTCGTGCACCGCGAGACGTTCGATGATCGCCTTCTCCGCGGCGTGGTCGGCGGCGGTCGCGAAGTTCGCACGGCCCTTCTTGCGGGTGACGATCTGCACGTCCGATTGGACGATCGCCTCGCCGACGGCGACCGCCGTCTCCTTGGCGACGCGAGCGAGGGTCGCGTATCGTGCCGCATCCGCCGCGCTGCCCGCGCGGCGGCCAGTCACGCCGGGCAGAGTTGGCGTACGCGCTGGAGAAGGTCGTTGAGGTCGAACGGCTTGGTGAGGACGGACGTGAGATTCCGCTTGCGGAACTCGCTGTCGAACATGGGCGTGTTCGCGCTGACGAACAGGACCGGCATGTCGCGGATGTTCGTGTCCTCGCGCACGCGGTCGTAGACCTCGAGACCGCTGAGACCGGGCATCATGATGTCGAGGATGAGGAGGTCGGCGTGGACCTGGCGTACGGTCTCGAGTACTAGTGCGCCGTCCGAAACGACCACCGCTTGGTATCCAGGCTCATCGCTGATGGCGTCCCGCAATAGGACTGCGATCGGCTCGTCGTCCTCGCCGATGACGACGACCTTCTTCTTTCGCTCTTCCACTCGAGCGGACTTTAGCGGATTCGCAGTCGTGGGCGCGGGTTGAACGCGCGTTGAGCGGAACATCAGACAGTGAAATCCAACTGCTCATCGAGCGTGCGCGTTCGGGCGATACACGGGCGTTCGAGGACCTTGCTCGCCGAGAGGAGCGAGCGCTCTATCGGCACGCCCTGCGCATCGTGGGCACGACGTCGGATGCTGAAGACATCGTCCAAGATGCCCTCTTCTCCGCGTGGCGCTCGATCGCTTCTTTCCAGGGCACCTCGTTCCGCGCTTGGCTCTTCCGTATCGCTACGAACCGTGCTCTCGACCAGTTGCGGTCGCGCAAGCGCAGACCCGAGCTTCCGCTCGACCCGCCAGACGATGACGAGGTCACGTGGGCAGAGCCGGTAGCCCCTGGACCAGATCTCACGCAGCTCGCAGGCGATCGCGAGGCGCTTGCTGCTGTGGAGACCGCGCTCGAGGCCTTGCCCGCCGAGCAGCGGACCGCGCTGTTGCTGCGCGACGTGGAGGGCTTCGCCTACGAGGAGATCGCGGTCATCACATCGGTCGAGATCGGCACGGTCAAGTCACGCATCCACCGCGGCCGGCTGGCGGTCCGGAACACCCTGATATCCCGTGGCTGGCGGGGCCCGGAAGGATGATGGAACCGGACGGCGGCCCGGTCGTCAGTAGGGAAGGAGGTCTGTGACGCAAGAGCATCCGCACGCCGAGCTTTCGGCCTACATCGACGGCGCACTCGCCCCCGCGGCCCGGGCCGCAGTGCGCGGGCATCTCGACACGTGTGCGCTGTGCCGCGCGCACGTCGCGGAGCTGCGCGCAACGGTCGCGCTCGTCCAGGCCCTCCCGGACCCTGTTCCATCCCGTCGGCTCGTGCCGCGGCTTGTTGCCGCGCCGCCGGCGTGGCTCGCTCCCCTGCGCACCCTCATGA
>Ga0070703_10000438_pt1 | contig 16957 bp, 20 predicted proteins | sample KBSK5251metaG_FD_65453 | JGI IMG/M metagenome (GOLD analysis project Ga0070703, IMG submission 65453) | Corn, switchgrass and miscanthus rhizosphere microbial communities from Kellogg Biological Station, Michigan, USA - KBS K5-25-1 metaG | ecosystem: Host-associated > Plants > Roots >... | reverse complement strand
CGCCACGCCGTCCAGATCCTCCGCACCTACCCCGCGAAACGACCGGGGTACCCGTTCGCCCCCGACGGCGAGCGAAGCATCGCCCGCATCTACGCGAAGGTGCTCGACCGCGCTCGCTCTCTGATCTACGTCGAGGACCAGTACTTCTGGTCGGATGAGATCGCACTGCTCTATGAGCAGGCGCTCCGGCGTGCTCCGCACCTGCGGCTGATCGTCGTCGTTCCCCGGCATCCCGACCGCAACGGGCGGGTGTCAGGCCCGACGAGCCGACTCGGTCAGCTCGCGATGATGGAGCACCTCATGGCGGTAGCGCCGGATCGGATCGCGGTCTTCGACCTGGAGAACGAGCACGCGGACGCTATCTACGTGCACGCCAAGGTGGTGATCATCGATGATGTCGTCGCCCTGATCGGTTCCGACAACATGAACCGCCGGTCCTGGACGCACGATTCGGAGTTGTCCATCGCCGTGTTGGATGAAGAGGAAGATCTCCGGGAACCGCGTGATCCCGCCGGCACCGGCGACCGGGCTCGGCGGTTCGCGCGAGACCTTCGGTTGCGGCTGTGGCGTGAACACCTCGGCGCGCTCGATGACGACGCGCTGCTCGACCCGATCGAGGGCTTCGAGCGTTGGGGCATGGCGGCCGCGGCCCTTGACGCATGGCACGAAGGCGGAGGTCATGGACCGAGGCCGCCCGGGCGCGCGCGTTTCCACCGACCTCGGCCGGTACCGGCATGGCAGCGGATCTGGGCATGGCCGCTCTATCGGACCGTGGTCGATCCCGACGGCCGCCCCCGGCGGCTCCGTCGCCAGCACCGGTTCTGAGGTGCCGCCGTCCGTGCCGTGGCCCGATGTTTGAGAAGCGTTCGTTCGGTGAAAAAGTTCGGCATGGGATCCATCGCGAACGGCGGGCATGCGGGTGGACCGAGTCGCACGATCGGCGAACGCCTTGGAGCCTGGCCTCCACCGGCCATCGCCGCGACCGCGGCGGTCACCGGGTCCATCCTGCTCGCGATCATCATGGCCGCGACCGGCTTCGTCATCACCAGGTCGTCCCTCTCCCCGCGGATCGGCGGCTGGGATGGGAGCGTCGAGCGATGGATCGAACTCCACCGCACGGCGACGCTGAACACGTGGACGCACCTCGGTTCGATCATGGGCGGGACCGGGACGATCCTGGTCGTGGCCGGGACCTCCGTGGCGTTCATGCTGATCCGCAGGCTGTGGTACGACGCCGGCTTCCTGGCGATGGCCTTGTTCATCGAGTTCTCGACCTTCCTGGCCACGACGACGATCATCAACCGGCCGCGCCCCACCATCGTGCCGCTCGACCCGATCCCGGTGACGTCCAGCTTCCCCTCGGGTCACACGGGCGCGGCCATCGCCACGTACGTCGGTCTGGCGATCGTGCTCTCGTCCCGCCTCCGTGGCCCCGTCGTCAGGATGGCGATCTGGATGGTTGCTCTCGGCTTCCCGATCTACGTGGGCGTGTCCCGCGTGTACCGCGGCATGCATCACCCCACCGATGTGATGGCGAGCATCGTGCTCGGTGTGGGGGCGCTCTCCTTCGCACTGCTCGCCGTCCGTGCAGCGGCCGTGGCCGCCGATCGTCGCCCCCCCCGGCGGGTCGAAGCGCCGGCCCCTCGCGAGCGTTCCGAGGTTCGCGCGTGACCTCCGTCGCGGTGCTCGCGCACACGGGCAAGACCCTCGCAGGAGGCCTCGCCGAGTTGCGCGACGCGCTGGCGAGGGAAGGCGTCGACGCACCCCTTTGGTACGAGGTCCCGAAGAGCAAGAAGGCCTCGAAGAAGGTCGAGGAGGCAGTCGCCGGCGGCGCGGATCTCCTCTTCGTTTGGGGTGGGGACGGGATGGTTCAGCGCTGCATCGACGCCGTCGCAACGACGTCGACCACGATCGCCATCATCCCGGCCGGCACGGCGAACCTCTTGGCGAAGAACCTCGGCATCCCTGAGGACATCGAGGGTGCCGTCCACATCGGCCTGCACGGCTCGCGGCGGATGCTCGACGTCGGCGTGATGAACGGTGAGCGCTTCGCGGTGATCGCGGGAGCCGGGCTGGACGCGCTGATGATGCGCGACATGGGAGACGGCCTCAAGAGACGCGCCGGCAGGTTGGGCTACGTCTGGGCGGCGGCGAAGAACCTCGGTGAACACCGCTTCGGGGTGAAGGTCCGCGTCGACGGTCGGTGGTGGTTCTCGGGTCAGGCGAGCTGCGTCCTGGTCGGGAACGTCGGGACCGTTCTCGGGGTCTCATTGTTCCCCCGGGCGCTCCCCGATGACGGGAAGCTCGAGATCGGCGTCGTGACCGCGAAGGGCCTGCTGGATTTGGCTCGTACGCTCGGACGTTCGGTGATCGGCGATCCTGGGCGGTCACCGTTCGTCCACGTGACCTCGGGGCGAGCGTTCGACATCCGCCTCGACCGGAAGCGTCCATACGAGCTCGACGGGGGCGATCGGAAGTCCAAGAAGCGCTTCCGGGTTTCGATCGAGCCGGCAGCTGTCGCTATCTGCGTAGGTGGGGAAGCCAGTTGAGCACGGCGGCCGCGGTCCCGGAGACATGGGAGCTCTCGGGGGACGACGCATGGGAGACGCTCAGGACCACCGGCCGCGCCCGTTTGGTGGGCGACGCCTTCCGCCGGTTCCGAGCCGCCGACGGGACCAGTCACGCTCGTAGCATGGCGTTCGTCTCGATGCTGATCGTGATCCAAGGGGTCATCATCGTGCTCGGTCTCGCCAGCGCGATCGGACAAGGCAACCTCACCGACCTGATCGTGAAGACACTTCAGAGCGCCGCGCCGGGTCCTGCGGGCAAGCTGATGACGCAGGCCGTGGATCAGGCGCATCAGGCCGGCGCGTCGGATCGCTCGACGGCCCTGTTCCTCGGTGTCGTGGCCGTTCTGATCTCCGGCACGATCCTGTTGGGCCAGCTGGAGCGTGGACTGAACAGGATCTACGGCATCGAACAGGACCGCCCCACGGCCAGCAAGTACCTGCACGCGTTCGTGCTCGCCATCACTGCGGGGCTGTTGATCACGGCCGCCTTCGTCACGCTCGGCGTGGGTCGCTCGGTCGCTGCATCGCTCGGGTCGAACACCTCGGTGCAGATCTGGAACGTGATCCGGTGGCCGGTCGGACTCGCCCTCGCGATGGCGGCGATCGCCCTGCTGTACCGGTGGGCCCCGCGGCGCCGCCAGCCGGCTTGGTCCTGGCTCGGCTTCGGATCGTTCGTGGCGGTCGGCATCTGGACGCTCTCGACGATCGGACTGAGTCTGTTCTTCCGGTTCAGCTCCTCGTTCGGTCAGACGTACGGACCGCTGGCGGGGATCATCGCGCTCGGGCTCTGGGCGTTCTTGGCGTCCGTGGGAGTCCTCTATGGCGGTGCCGTCGCAGCGCAGCTGGAGGCGGTCCGCGCCGGAGCGCCCGCGCCTCGCGACGGCGAGATCAGTCGTCGTCCCGTCGACGCCGCGACCGCGGCCGCCTCATAGCCGCCATATCGCGCGTTTGGCCGTCGCGACGTGGGGAACGATCGATACAACGACACGATGGAGGTGGCACGATGGCAGGTAGCAAGACGCAAGCGAAGGGGAAGAAGAACAAGGCGGTCGGCAGCGTGAAGAAGGAGGTCGGCCGCGTGACGAAGAACCGGAGCTTGGAGGCGAAGGGCTCGATGCAGAAGGCGAAAGGCTCCGTGCAAGACGTCGCCGGGAAGACGGCCCGCAAGGTGACGACGAAGAAGAAGTAAGGAGCGTCCTGGCGACGACGATGAGCGAGCGTGAAGCTCGGATCGCACTGAACGAAGCATCCTCACGTGAGATCAATGAAGGCATCGAGAACGCCCGTCCAGCGCCCCCGGGGGACTTCGTTCGGATGGTCTGCGAATGCGGTCGTCAGGACTGTTCGCGCTTGATCGCGATCTCGATCCAGGAGTACGAGGCCGTTCGAGCGGATCCTCGTACGTTCGCCGTCCATCACTCGCACGTCTCCCCCGATGTGGAGGAGCCTGTTCGGACGAATGAGCGCTTCGTCGTCGTCCGGAAGCGGGAAGGGACACCCGCCGAGATCGCCGAAGAAGAGGATCCCCGCTCTTAGTTCTGATCGCGAACCTCGGGCGGCGATGCATCCAGCTCGAACCAGTAGCCGGGGCCCCCATCGTGGATCGCTCCCCAGCGGGTCGCCAGCTGGTTGACGATGAACAGACCCCAGCCCGATTCCGCTCCCGGAGCAGGCCTGATGCTTCCCGCGATCCTGGCGGGTCGACCGTGGTCGCGATCGCGAACGACCACCTTGAGACGCCGGCCGGACCATCTGGCCAAGATCCGGATGCGCTGATCCGCCCGCAATGCGGCATGCCGCACGCTGTTCGATACGAGCTCCGTGATCAAGAGCCGAGCGTCGTCCCGGACGTCGGGCGGCAATCCCAGCGCGTCGAACGATCGGCGTACGTCTCCCAGCGCACTCAGCTCGGGCGGGACGCTCAGCTCCAAGCGCCAAGTCGTCCCGTCCGCCGAGGCCATACGATCTTGCCCCATCTCCGGATCACCACCCGTCGCGCCTCCCTGTCCCCTACCCACCAGGGCGAAAGCGAACCACCGTTCGGGCATCGCTAGGCGGTTCGACGAGACCGATCCGGGGAATACCGCGCTTGAGACCCCGAGGGAGGGAGCGAACCCCATGATCCGACGGATCCTCGCCGTGATCGCCATCGTCATCGGCGTTCTCGCGATCTTCACGAGCCACGCGTTCGGTATCAGCGCCCTGCATCTGCTGGCGGTCGGCGTGATCGTCCTCGGGGCGGCGCTCGTCCTCGCCGGCTGACGGGAGCCCCTCCACGTCTGGTTTCGAACCGTTGCTTCACGGGAACCCTCTCGTCGGCGGGCGAGGGGAAGGGGCGAGCGGCGCATGACCGAGATGATGAAGACGCTCTGGGCATCGGTCCAAGGCGACCCCGTCTTCATGCGTCGCGTGAACGGATGGCTCACGCTCTTCTGGATCGTGATGATCCCCGTTTCGATCATCACCGGATGGATCAACAGCGTCTCGTACGTGGCGGCCCTCTCGCTCTGGGCGCTGGTCTCCGGTCACTGGTCCGCGTGGCAGGCGGCGCGGGTCGAGGTGAAACAAGACGAGGACGCCGCGGCCGGCAGCACCGGCCTCACCTGAGTCGATCGCTGACGCCGCGGCCGGGATCGAGATCGCCTGACGATCTCGATCCCCGGCCGCGGCCGCCAGGCGAGTACTCGGATGCCTAGGCGGGATGGACGCCCGCGAGCACCGCGGAGACGTTCACCACGCCGCGACACGCCTGCAGCTTCGCTGGGATGAACAACGATGCGCTGGCGTTCGGGGGCGTGATCTGGATCACCGCCGACGTCGGGCAGGTGCCGGGCCCCGAGGACACGTCGCTGTAGCTCGAGTAGAAGGTCGCGGATCCTCCGGGCAGCAACTTCACATGGCTGGGCGCGGGGGGCAGGTTCCGCTTCACGGTCGTGGGGATCGGACGTCCGCGGCGGCCGTAGAGCTGGAGGTCCGGGTAGCCATCCAGATCGCATGCCTTCGCGGAAACGTTCGTGAACACCCAGGCTCCGTGGATCGTGCCCGCGGCGCCGTCGATGCCGTTCGCCCGGACACCGAGCTGGTTGCGCAGACAGCTCGCGGGCCCAGAGGCCGTCTGGAGCGCCGCCGAGACCGTGGGGAAAGCTGCCAGGGCGACGATCGCGGCCACGGCGACACCGATCAGAGACGTGCGGATCTTTTCCATCGATGATCCTCCTTCGTTTCGTCTGTCCGGCTCAGGCGCCGGCGCTGGGTTCGAACGGCCCGACCTCGAGCGTTGACGGCTCGGTGGGGCCATTGCAGGGGGGCACGAAGCTCGCGTCGGTACTGGACGCGTCGAGGGTTCCGGCGCCGTTCCCAAGGTCGATCTGCCAGGACACCGGACCCGAGAGTTGCGGACAGGCGTTCGACCAGCGGACGCGGACGGACGCCGCGGATCCGGGCTGCAGGCTGACGACCGGCCACCCTTGCGGCTCAGGCGCCGCGTTCGCCTTCCACTGCGGCTCGCTAGGGGTGACCTGGACGCTCACCTCGTTCCCATGCGCGTCGGAGATCGACACGCCAGGCCGGCCCGTGAGGGTGCAGGGCGCTCCGCCGACGTTCGTGAGGTCGATCGATCCCTCGACCGATCCCATCGCGCCTCCGAGCGAGACCATGCCTTGGAGGTCAGACGCCGCACACCCGGTCAGTTGCGCGACCGAAGGGGAGCTCGCCGGGAGGGTGCCGCCGGAGCCACGGAGGTTGGCGAGGCCTGCGGAGGCACCTGCCACGATCACCACGGCTCCCAGCACGGACGCCACGGCGTTCCGCGCGACCCGGCGCCGTGCCCGGGTGAGCATCGTCGGGGGGACATCCTGGACGTGCGGGACCTCGGCTGCCCGGTCCCGGAGCATCTGTTCCAGCTCGTTCAGATCGTTATCCATCACCGTCGCTCCTCACGTGGACACGCAGCTCGGCGAGGCCTCGAGACACGAGGGATCGCACCGTTCCCGGCCGGCATCCCAAGATGTCGGCCACCCGTTGCTCGGGCAGGTCTTCGTAGATGCGGAGCACGATGGCCGTCCGCTGTCGGACGGGCAGCCGCTGGAGCCCGTTCCACAGCTCGTCACGGCGGCCGGTGTCCGGCGCGTCGCCGACCCTCGGCGGTTCTGCCGCGGTGCGGTTGAGATAGGACCGCTCGACCCGTTTCCTGCGGAAATGCGAGTTCGCCAGGTTCACGATCGTCCGGCGGAGGTACGCGTCGAACGCGCCGGGATCCCGGAGGTGCACCAGTCGCCCGGCGAGCTTGACGAAGGCATCCTGGACGAGGTCCTCGGCGAGCTGGCGATCCCCCGTCAACATGTAGGCGAGGCGGGTTGCCTCAGCCGCGTGTCGGACGTAGAGCTCGGCCAGACGGCCGCCCTCAGCCTCGCTCACGTATGCATCCTCCCGCGTTACGAGTCGGCTCATACCTGGTAGACGCCGAGCACCCACACGAGGTTGCGCTTTCGGTTCCGGCCCGGTTCACCGGGACAGCAGCGCGAGGGCTTCACCGAACGCACGGATCGCGCGTTCGGTGTTCGGGCTGGGGATCAGGATCACCTCGTCGGCCCCGGCCTCCGCGAACGCGCGGAGGCCGTCCGCGATATCCATCATGGAACCGGCGAGCGGTGGGGCATCCTCGTCCACCGGCTCTTCACCCGGCTCGAGGTCGATGGCCGTGAACACGCAGACGCTCCGCGCGAGGGTCTCGGGATCCCTCCGGAGACCGCGCGCGATCCGCGTCACGCGTTCGTTCTGTGCAGCGAACCCTGCCGGATCGTTCCCGCACCACGGCCCCCAGACGTTCCATGCATCGACCGTGGGCGCGGTCGCCTCTAGGATGCGCTCACCCGTGCTGCCGATCATGAGCGGGACACGACGCGACATCGACGGCAACAGCACCCCATCATCCGTCCGGTACCACTGGCCGTCGAACGACACCCGCTCTCCCGCGAGCAGCCCGCGCACGATCCGGTACGCCTCGATCGATCGGGCGGCCCTCCCTTCGAACGGGAGACCGAACGCCTCGAACTCGGCTCGGTTCCACCCCGCGCCCAGCCCGAGGATCAGCCGGCCGCCGCTGATGTCATCAAGCGTGGCGGCCATCTTCGCGAGGATCGGCGGGTGACGGAACGCGGTGCAGGCGACGAGCGGCCCGAGCCGGATCGTGGTGGTCGATGCCGCCACCGCGGCGAGCAGCGTGAACGCCTCCAGGGGTCCTCGTTCCGGCCCGTCGTCACGGTAGAGCAGGTGGTCGCCCACCCAGATCGAGTCGAATCCCACCGCTTCCGCCGTCCGCGCCATGGCGAGGTACTCCCCGATCGAGATCTTCCGCTCGGCTTCCGGAAGCTGGATCCCCACCCGCAACCGCCCTGGCATCCGCGGGAGCATACGCCGGTGCCTCAAGGTGACCGGTCGGGCGCCGATGAGACGAGGACCATGGGACGAACCGTTCCTGCACGGCCGCCGCGCGCCCCGGAAGCACCTGGGCAGAGCGCGACGGTTGAGGCTGCCCTGCCGTCACCGAACGGCAAGCCGCGTCGTCGACAAGACGACGGATGGCTCGATCGATGGGCGCTGACGGTCTCGGACCTCACGCGGCTCACGAACACCCATCCGATGATGGACGCGATCATCGAGGAGCAGCGGGGGCGCCGGATCCGGATAGGCGATCGGTGGCTGGCGGACTTCGCCAGCTGCAACTACCTCGGATTCGACCTCGACGAGGAGATCATCGCGTCGGTGCCCGAATACCTCGCGAAGTGGGGGACGCACCCCTCGTGGTCCAGGCTCCTGGGCAATCCCCGCATGTATCCCGAGATCGAAGAGCAGATGACGGAACTGCTGCACGCCCCGGACGTTCTGGTGCTCCCGACGATCACGCACATCCACACCTCGGTGATCCCCGTGCTGGTGGGCGACGGGACCATCTTCCTGGACGGCCGGGCACACAAGACGATGTACGACGGTGCGATGTACGCGGCCGGCCACGGGGCTTCCATCGTCCGGTTCCGACACAACGACCCCGAGCACCTGGCCGAGCTGCTTGACGATGCGATGTATCCGTCGCCACGGGTGATCGCCATGGACGGCGTCAATTCGATGACCGGCAACGCTCCCGACCTGGCCGCGTTCTCCCGCCTCGCAACCGAACACCATTGCCTGCTGTACGTCGACGACGCGCACGGCTTCGGCCTGATCGGCGAACGCTCACCCGATGAGCTCTGTGACTACGGCACGTCGGGCAACAGCGTGTTCCGGCACCTCGACGTGTCGTACGACGATGCGGTGCTGGTTGCCGGCTTCTCGAAGTCGTACTCCTCCCTGCTCGCGTTCATGTCGCTCACCACCCCGTTGAAGGACGCTCTGAAGGTGCTCGCCCCTCCCTACCTCTACTCGGGCCCGTCGCCGGTCGCATCGCTCGCGACCGTGCTCGCCGGGCTCGAGGTGAACCGGAGACGGGGAGACCTCGTGCGTCTGGAGGTGTGGCGGAAGACGGCACGCGTGCTCGATGCCATGCGCACCCTGGGGATCCACACGCCCAACACGTCGGGGCATCCCATCATCGAGATCCCGCTCGCCAACCACGAGGAGATCGACGACGTCGGCCGATACCTGTTCGAGCACGGGATCTACGTCACGATGGCTGCCTATCCGCTGGCGCCCAAGAGCGAGGTGGGTTTCCGGATCCAGGTCACGGCGGCCAACGGGGACGACGAGATCGAGGAGCTCATCGCGGTCCTGACCTCGTTGAAGGAGCGGTTCCAGCTCGAACAGCTTCACCCGGCCACGGCCTGAGCAGCCCGACCGATCAGCAGGGACTACCCGAAATGGAGTACCTCGGCGGGTTCCCCAAAAAGCGCTCATCCTGGGTCGGCGGCGGCCGATAGATAGGGTTATGAGGAACAAGCTCTGGCTCGTCTACGTGGCGGTCGCCTCCGTTGCGACGATGGGCTATTTCGCTACGGGGCACGTCAGCTACGTGATCAACGTCATCGGGCTCTCCTCGCCCGTGATGATCGTGGTGGCCCTCAGGATCTGGCGCCCCGAGAAGCGGCTGCCGTGGATCATGTTCTCGCTGGGGATGTTCACGTTCATCCTGGGCGACGTCGTCTCGTACAACTACGACAAGTTCCATTCGATCGCGCCGGCGCTCTTCCCGTTCGATGTCGATGGCCTGACCCCCTTCCCCGGCTGGGCCGACGGGTTCTATCTCGCCGTGTACGTCTTCATGGTCGCGGGCATCCTGCTGCTGATCCACGCCCGCGATCCCAGCCGTGACCGTTCGAGCCTCGTGGACGCATTGATGTTGTCGCTCGGCATCGGCGTGGTCTCGTGGGTGATCCTGATCTCGCCGCAGGCCTACCAACAGGACGTTCCGCTGTCCGTGAAGCTCACCTCGATGGCGTACCCACTGGCGGACCTCCTGCTCCTGGGTGCCGCCCTCCGATTGGCCGTCGGCGCGGGTCGCAAGCCCTGGGCGTTCCGGCTGATCATCATCGCCATCGTTGCCCTGTTCATCACGGATGCCTTCTACGCGTGGATGAACCTCTATACGGACGCGGGCTATCAGCCCGGGAGTGGCTACCTCGAGGCCGGCTGGATCGCCTTCTACGTGCTGTTCGGCGCGGCGGCGCTCCATCCCTCGATGCGCGAACTCTCCGAACCGGTCGACGACGTCGAAACGAAGCTCACCCGTGGGCGCCTACTCGTGCTCGCCGGCGCTTCCCTCATGGCTCCCGTGCTCATCGCCTACGAGGGCGCGAAGGGCGAGAGCACCGACCTCCCGATCCTGATCGCCGCCACGGTCCTTCTGTTCATCCTCGTGGTGATCCGGATGTGGGGACTGATGCAGCGGCAGCAGCAATACGTCCGACATGAGCAGGCGCTGCGCGAAGCCGGCATGGATCTGGTCACGGCGACCAACCGGGACAGCATCCATACCGCGGCCGGCCGCGCCGTCCTCGCGCTGACCGGCGACGACGTCTCCGTCAGGATCTTCGAACAGCAGGAGGTCCCCGGCGAACTGGTGGTCGTCGCGGCACCCGGTAGTGACGACGGAGCGATCGGAACGTCCGTGCGTCTGTCCGAGTTCGAGGCGTGGAAGCGTGAACGTCTCCAGGGGCGCCACGCGTATCAGGTGACGCTCCAGGACGATATCGCCGACATGCTCCAGCTGCCGGAGGCGCACCGGTCCCTCTTCGTGGCGCCCCTCTTCATGCGCGACGAGCTCCGGGGGCTCCTGGTCGTCTCGGCCATCGAGGAGCTCTCGCGCCAGGACGCCGACTCGCTCCAAGCGCTCTCCGCACAGGTCGCCCTGGCGCTCGAAAGCGCCGCCCTGACCGAGGACCTACTGATCCAGCAGAGCCAGACGCGCTTCGCGTCCCTCGTCAAGAACTCGTCGGACGTCGTGATGGTGACGGAGCCAGACACGACGATCCGCTATGCCAGCCCATCGGCGCACCGGGTGCTCGGGTTCGAACCGGAGGAGCTCGAGGGTCGCCGGTTCGCCGAGTTGATCGCGCCGGAGGACCGCACGCGAGCTCTGTCCTTCCTGACCGCGATGGCGGACGGCGAGGGGCACGTCGGGCTGACCGAATTCCGGGTACGACACCAGAACGGGACCGATCTCTACGTCGAGACGCTCCGCACGAACCTCTTGAAGGACCCCAACGTGAAGGGCGTCGTGCTGAACACCCGCGACATCTCCGAGCGGAAGCAGTTCGAGGAGCAACTCTCGCATCAGGCCTTCCACGACCAGATCACCGGCCTCGCGAACCGCGCCCTCTTCCAGGATCGCGTGAGCCACGCCCTCGAACGGCAGACCCGCGACGGGAACCCCGTGGCCGTCCTCTTCATGGACCTCGACGACTTCAAGACGATCAACGACTCTCTCGGCCACGCCGCCGGCGACCAGCTCCTGGTGGCGCTCGCGGGACGTCTCATCGGTCGCCTCCGGACGGCCGACACGGCTGCGCGACTCGGCGGGGACGAGTTCGGGGTGCTGCTGGAAGATGGCGGCGACGAGGGCATGACCGCCGCCGACGTGGCGGGCCGGATCCTCGAGACGCTGGAGGAGCCCTTCGACCTCGACGGGACCGAGGTGTACGCCCGCGCGAGCATCGGGATCTCGGTCGCCGATCCCGAGGCGCCTGTGGGGAGCGCCGACGAATTGCTTCGGAACGCGGACGTGGCGATGTACATGGCCAAGGAGGGTGGCAAGGGGCGCTATCAGCTCTTCGAACCGGCGATGCATGACACCGCCCTCCGCCGCCTCGAGCTGCGGGCCGCGATGCAGCGCGCGATCGATCACGATGAGTTCCGGCTCTTCTACCAGCCCGTGATCGAGCTCCCGACAGGCAAGATCACGGGTGTCGAAGCGCTGATCCGCTGGTTCGACCCCGAGAAGGGGATCATCCCACCGCTCGATTTCATCCCGCTCGCCGAGGAGACGGGGCTGATCGTCCCGATCGGTCGGTGGGTCCTGATGGAGGCGTGCACATACGCGGCGCGCTTGGCGGACACCTTCGCCGCGCTCGACCTCCACATGGCGGTCAACCTCTCCGCGCGGCAGATCGCCCGCCCGGAAATCGTGGATGAGGTGCGGGAAGCCCTCGCGGTCAGCGGGCTGGACCCCGGCAAGCTCGTCCTCGAGATCACCGAGTCGGTGATGATCCACGACATGGACCTTGCGATCGGGCGTCTCAATGAACTGAAGACGCTCGGGGTACAACTCGCGATCGACGACTTCGGCACGGGGTACTCGTCGCTCAACTACGTCCGTCGATTCCCGGTCGACATCCTGAAGGTGGACAAGTCCTTCATCGACGGCGTCACTGAGGGCGGCGAGTCCTCCGCGCTCACCGCCGCCGTGATCGAGCTCGCATCCATCTTGAACCTCAAGCCGGTCGCCGAGGGCATCGAGCGAGCCGACCAACTGGAACAGCTCATCGCGATGAAGTGCGGTCTGGGCCAGGGATTCCTCTTCGCGAAGCCGCTCCCGACCGACGAGCTCGAGGAGCTGGTCACGGAGCATGTCGCGATGCGACTCGAGGCCGACGCGCTGGCGGATCGCGTCGACTGAGGAGGCCGCCCGTCGCCGGAATAGCGGCGGCTCCCCGAACGTCGGAACTGAGGCGGCTTCGCGTGCCCGTTCGAGGGAGGGATCCGCATGGCAAGTCACACGTCGATCAAGGCGTTGGCGCTCGAAGGGTTCGACCGCCCACCCGCCGTCATCGTGGTTCCCGCGCCGCAGCCAGCGTCGGGCGAGGTGCTCGTCCGGGTCCACGCGGCCTCAGTGAATGCGTACGACGCGTTCGTCGCGATGGGGATGGCGAAGGCCTTCATGGCCTACGAGTTCCCGGCGGTGCTCGGCCAGGACCTCGCCGGGGTCGTGGAGGGAGTGGGCGACGGGGTCGAGGGGTTCCAGGAAGGCGACCGGGTCTTCGGCACGATCGGCGCCAAAGGGACCGTGCATGACGGGACGTTCGCAGAGCTCTCCACACCGAGGGCGCCGGCGCTGGCGCTCACCCCTGCGGCGGTCGACGATCAACAGGCAGGGACCATCGGGGTCGCCGCCACGACGGCCATGAGTGCGGTCGAGGCGATCGATGCATCGAGCGGCGCCACCGTGCTCATCGTCGGGGCAACGGGCGGCGTCGGGACGTTCGCGATCCAGCTCGCGGCCGCGCGGGGCGCGAACGTGATCGCCTCGGTCAAGCCCGGCGACGAGGACGTCGTGACGGCGTTGGGCGCCGCGGAGACCGTCGACTATTCGGAGGATGTGATCGGTGCCGTCCGCGAGCGCCATCCCGATGGGATCGACGCGGTCATCGACCTGGTCCACCGCGATCCCGGGGAGGTCGGAGCGCTCGTGGGTCTGGTTCGCGCCGGTGGAAGGGCGGCTTCGGCGCTGGGCGGGGCGGGCGAGGCGACCGAGATCGGCGAGGTCCAGGTGCGCAACGCAGGCAGCGACCCTTCCCACCTCGGGATACTGGTTTCGATGATCGACGAGGGAACGCTCAGGGCCGAGATCCGGCGCACGTACCCGCTGGCGGATGCCGCGCAAGCATTGACCGACTTCACGACCGGGCACACGGTGGGCAAGTTCGTGATCACGATGCGAGACGTATGACGATAGGTCCCTATGGGGTAGCGGTGTTCGTCGGCACGGCAGCGTCGCGCACGCTCGCGGACCATGAGGTCCGACCCAGTTCGTCAACCGCGACCGTCGCCAAGAGATGAGCGGTCTCGGGATCGATGATCAGGGTCTCCATCGAAGGCTTGACCTGGAACGTGAACCCTTCGCCGGGACGCCCGAGGGGGTCGGTGATGCCCGGCTGTAACGTGATCCCAGGGGTCTCCGCCGCGAGGTCGAGCAATCCACGTCGAACGTCGGGAGGCGTGTTCGGCTGCGCCAGGAGGTCTCCGATCCCCGTGAAGATCCCAAGCGGTCCTGGGGGCTCTTCGATCACGTGACCGGCGTGGATCGCCTTCCGGAGCCCTTCCGGGTCCGAGGGGAGCGACTCGACGTCCACGATCAGGAGCCCTCCCCGTCCATACCGGTGGACCGAGGAGGCCGGAAGCGGCTGGCGTCCGGCCCGGATCCATCTCGCTCGGTCTCCGGGCGATGCGAAGTCGACCCGTTCCACGGTCGTCACCTGGCGGCCGGAGCCATCGGCCGCGACCCACGTCTGGAGTCGCTGCCGGACCACGAGATCCCAGGACAACCCCGAGCCGAGCTCCTCGCCGCCACTGATCCCCTGGGTCTCGACATCGGTGAAGAGGAATCCCGTTCCCGGTCTGACGGGTTGGATCGTCGCCGCGAGGTCTGCGAGTCGCTGCAGCTCGGACGCCGCCGAAACCGTCGGCCCGCCACCCCCGCTCGGAAGGACCACCTGGAGCACGACGGCGATGAACGCGGTCGCCGCCGCGATGCCGACCAGGATGGAGTATCGACGGCGGTGGGAAGGGCGCCGGCCGCGGCCGGAAACGCGCGCCGGCGTCGCCCCGATCCTGGATGGCTGTTCCGGAACCATCTCACGTTGGAGGCGCTCCCACGCGCGCGCCTTCGCGGCGCCGTCCGTCTCAGGCGCATCCAGCGCATCGCGGATCCTCTCGAACTCATCCATGGGGGTCTGGGTCCTCTGTGTTGGGTGTGGTGGGGTCGTCCGGGCTCTGGGCGATCGCTCCGTCGCCCACATCAAGTGTTTCCCTCATGTCGGTGAGCAGTTCCCGCAGCGTCGCCCTCGCTCGATGGATCCTCGAACGAACACTCCCGACCGGGATGGCGAGGATGTCGGCGGTCTCTTGGTAGGTCAGCTCGCCCAGGGCGACCAACACGAAGGGGCTGCGCTGCTCCTGCCGAAGCCCCGTCAGCGCGGTGCGCAGGATCGGTGCCAGGCGGGCAGCATCGAGGGTCTCGGTCTCGATCGGATCGGTTTCCTCGCGCTCCCTCGGGATGCGTGCGAGCAGGTCGTGCTGGCTCCGCTCAGCACGCAGGTGGTGCCGGGCGACGTTGTAGGCGATCCCGAAGAGCCAGGACCTCGCCGACCGGTACCGGAGGTCATAGGTGGCCCGCCGTTGGAACGCGATAAGGAACGTTTGTGCCGCGATCTCCTCTCCGGCCTCGCGACCGACCACCCGCTGGGCGAACCGGCGGACCGACCCATAGTGCCGCTCGAAGACCTCCCGGAATGCCTCGGGGTCTTCGAGGGAGCGATGGATCAGCTCGGCGTCGGTCGCCTCAGCGCCGGACACGAGCCCTCAGGGTTTCCAGCGCAGCGAGGACACCTGGTTCGAGAGGGTCCCGTAGTTCGTGCAGTTCGGGGTGCAGGTGAGCACGGACCCTCCGAAGTTCGTGTTCTCGAACTTCTTGTTCGTGTCGCACCCCCCGAAACCCTTCCCCGAGCTGAACTCGTTGTCCCACGAGGCGCCAACGTCGGCGACGCCCCACACTACGCCGGTGGAGCACGTCGCCGACGCGAAGTAGCTCTTCGACGTGCCACCGTAGCTGACGCCCGTGAACTCGGTCCCGATCAGGACGTCGGCCGTCGCGGTCGCGATCGTATCGGCCGCGAGGACGGCATCGGTCAGCGAGGCGGGCGTCGTGAAGGCGGGGACATCGATCGCGCCCGAGGAGCCTACGGAAAGGGCCTCCGCGTACGTCGGATAGCAACCTAGGTCGACCTCCGTCGCCAGGAGCTCGCCTGAGCTGTCGACCGAGCCGGGCACCAACAGGACCGCGCAGTTGCTCGCTGCTGCTGAAGCGGTTACGGCCGTCGCGACGAGCGTCGCGGCAGTGAACAGGATGACGACGACCGCAGCGTTCGACCTGGACAACGAGTTCCTCTCTCTCACCGATCTCCGTGACCGTAGAGAGCGGTTCGCATCAGATGGAAGAGCAGAACGTCATCGGTTCGTCGTCGATTCGTGATCGTCGTTCCTCGATCACGGCGACACCGGAACCGGACGGCGGCCTGATGGCAATCAAAGGTCAGTGGTACCGACCATCTACCTGGTGGGGATCGACGACCTTGAGCGCATCCCCGAGTTCCTCGATCTGGGGCTCATCGTCGTCGTATCGCCGGACCCGACGACGCTCCGCCGGTGGCAGCACGAGCAGGAGCTCGGTGACGTGCCCACGGCCCATCCGGCCGCGGCATCGGGAGTCGTCGTGGAGATGGACGCGCGACGGATCAGCTACCGGGGCGTACCCCTCACCTTGAGCGATCGCGAGTTCCGCGTGCTCGCGGGTTTGGTCAACGGGAGGGGACGAGCGTTCAGCTTCGAGAAGATCCGACGACTCGGTTGGGGTGAGGGCACGAATATCCCGATCGACATCTACTCGATCAGATCGCTGATCCAGCGGCTCCGAGCCAAGCTCCGAGCGGTGGGGGCGCCGGACACGATCGCGCCCGTTCGAAGCTTCGGGTTCCGACTGGAACGAGGAACGAACGACCCGGACGCGGGAACCGGCCGCCGGTCGAACGGGACTAGTCTCGCCAGATGACCTTGGCGTCGGTGGCGTGACGCTTCAGCCAGAGGATCGCGGTCTCCACCGCTTCGGGGCCGGTGAAGTAGTCGGCGGCCAGCATGACGGCTTTCCCTTCGATCTCGAGGGCCACGCTGTAGGTTTCAGGACCGATGCGGTGCACCACGAAAGCGCCTTGCTCGCGAGCGGGGTCGGCTGGAGCCTGCACGTTATGACGTGGAGCCATCGACCTCTCTCCCCTCTCTCAGCGGGCGCGTGGCACGCTGAAGCGCCCCCTAGATAGGTATTGCCGGGAGTGGTCGGTTCGGTTCCGTCGATCCTGGCCTGAGTGCGGGAGAGGGCCGCGAGCCGGAGGCTCGCGGCCCTCTGGGGA